>Ga0247727_10000542_pt1 | contig 92173 bp, 94 predicted proteins | sample WisWelCaveWW1625_FD_202498 | JGI IMG/M metagenome (GOLD analysis project Ga0247727, IMG submission 202498) | Biofilm microbial communities from Wishing Well Cave, Virginia, United States - WW16-25 | ecosystem: Environmental > Aquatic > Deep subsurface > Groundwater > Cave microbial mat | place... | reverse complement strand
AATGTTCTTTTCTGTCTTGTTCAACTCGGAGAGGGCTGCATAAAGCGCTGTGGTCTTTCCGCTTCCGGTCGGTCCCGTGACCAGGATCATGCCGTAAGGCTTCTGTATGAGCTTCTTGAAATTCTCCATATTTTGAACCGAGAAGCCCATGTCTTCGATACGAAGAAGACCTGAACTGCGATCCAGGATACGAATGACCATGTTCTCGCCGTAGATGGACGGGAAGGTAGAAACACGCAGGTCCACTTCTCGGTCCTGAAGTTTCATGCGAATACGGCCATCTTGGGGAAGGCGTTTTTCGGCGATGTCCATATCGGCCATGATCTTGATACGAGAGATGACCGCCGCGTATTCTTCCAGAGGGACCGACGGCATCATCTGCAGCATCCCGTCCACGCGGTAGCGACAGTTAAAGCTTTTTTTCTCCGGTTCCAGGTGCACGTCGGATGCACCCATCTCGACAGCCTTTCCGATCAGTTCGTTCACGCGTTCGATCACGGGGCGCAGGTTGGTCTGCTGCTGGTGGACCTCCTGCTCGATAAAGATCCCGCTCGCTTTGCCCACCGGCTCGACCGTGATGACCCTCGAGGGTTTGGAGGTTTTTTCGGACGGCCCACCCTTGATGTCACTCTTGTCGATGGCTCTTCGTATCTCGGAGGCGCAGGCAAACACCGGGCGTACACGCAGGCCGCTGGCCGCCTGGACTTTGTCCATTGCGATCACATCCAGCGCGTTTGCCATCGCCACCGTCAGCGCACTCTGGGATACGTAGACCGGGATCAGTGTGTACTTTTCGCAGATCTCGCGCGGCACTTTCTGCAGCGCCTTGGGCTCCAGGATGACTTCTTTGAGGTCGACATATCCGAAACCCAGCTGTTCCGAGAGCGTGCGCGCTATCTTCTCTTCGGTAAGCACGCCCCGTCCGACCAGGATCTCACCAAAAAAACGGCCCGTAAGGCCTTGTTCTCCCAGGGCCTCTTCCAACTGCAGAGGTGTGATGAGACCACGGTCTATCAGGATCTGACCTATTTTGCGGTTGTCTACGGCAGGGGGCATCCGGTCATCCTTTGAAAACCTTCATCAAGTTGAATATCGGCAATAGCACCGACAACGCAATGAACGCCACCATGAGACCCATCGCCAGGAGCATGAACGGCTCCAAGAGCGCCGTCAGGTTCTTGATCGTGTACTCGATCTCAGGGTCATAGAACTTCGAGACTTCCTCGAGCATGCGGTCGATGCTGCCGGATTTTTCGCCGATAGCCACCATCTGCACCACCATCGGTGAGAAAAGACCGCTTGCCCGGAACGGCTCGACCAAGGTCGAGCCCGACGCGATGGCGACGCGGATATCCTTCACCGCCTTCTGGATCACCACATTGGTGATCGTCTTTTCAACGACGGAAAGAGCCTGCAAGATCGGCACGCCCGAGCCGGTCAGCGTCGAAAGGGTGCGTGTGAAGCGCGAAACTTGGATCTTCGAATAAAGCGCTCCGAATATCGGCACCTTCAGCAGGGCGCGATGAAAACGCATTTTTCCCGCAGGGCTCATCGTGTATCGTCTGAAAAAATAAAATCCTGCCGCCAGAAGCGCCAGGATCAGGAGCCAAAACTTGCGTAGAACAAAGCTGGCCCCCAGAACGATCTGCGTCGGCAGCGGCAGAGCCGCCTCCGAAGCTTTGAACACCATGACGAACTTGGGCAGCACACCGACCAGGATGAAATTCACGATCAAAAAAGAGATGCCAACAAGGACGATGGGATACGTCATGGCTGACATGATCCTGGACTGGATCTCCATCTCCTGGGTCCCCAGCGATGCCAGACGCTCGAGCACCTGGTCCATGATGCCGCCGGTCTCGCCGACCCGCACCATGCTCACAAAGAGCTCGGAAAAAACAGCCGGATATTTTGAAAGAGCGTCTGATAAGCTCGAGCCGGACTGCACGGACCTGCGGACGTCCTCGAGGATAAGTTTGAACTTTTTGTTCACGGTCTGCTCGCAGATCGTGGTCAAGGCGGGCAGAAGCGGCATTCCCGAACGTACCAGAGTGGACAATTGCCTGCAAAAGAGAGTGACTTCCTGCTTGCTCAAACCCTGAAAGCGGTCGGCCATCCTCGTAAACGACGGAACGACCGACGAGGGCTGTCCGATCTCAAGGATCGTGTAACCCAGCTTGTCGAGATTAGAGGCTACGCCCGTCTCACTCTCCATTTCGAGCGTGCCGGTAACAAGCTCCCCTTGCTGATTGCGGGCTTTATAGTTGAACGCTGGCATGGTGACAGGTGAAACGCCGGTCCGCGAAACTCAGCGGTTGATGTTCCGCTGTTGCTTTACTTCAAGCTCTCGCATCGCGTCATCAGCCTGCGCGCGCGCCTCGAGCATTTCGCTGTCCATCTGGCTGTAAGTATTTCTGGCTTCTTCCGCCCAGCGGCTCTTCGGATAATCCGCGATCAGCGTCGAGAGAGCATTTTTTGCCTTCTTGTGGTCCCTGTAGAACTTCCATTCTATCAGACTGATGCGGTACTTAGCCTCAGGAGCCCTTTCGCTGTCGGGAAACTGCTTATAGATAAGTTCATAATTACCGAGCGCCTGAGTCATGCGGAATTCGGCGTTCTTTCGGACACTCTCGATGCCTGCGTTCTGCTCAAAGTTCATGGCCTGGTTGAATAGGTGATCGACCAGATTGAGTTCGGAGTTGGTATCGATGAGCATCGCGTCTTCATTGGCCTGTTTGCGGCCCAGACGTTCTCTCTCTTCGCGCGAGTACAAGATCCTCGGCGTGATGAACACGGCTAATTCGGTCTGTTGGACGTCCTGCTCGCTACGGCGGAACAGACGGCCCAGGACTGGGATATCCCCCAGGAAGGGGATCTTGTCCTCGCTTCGGTTATCTGACTGCCTGATCAGGCCGCCGATCACAAGGGTCTCGCCTTCCTTGATACGCACGGTCGTGTCCGCCTCGCGCGTCGCCACACGTGGACCAGCGTCCAGCGCCGTGACCAGCGAGGAGACTTCAGGATGAAGGCTGAGCGTGATGTAACCGTCGTCGTTGATCTGGGGATTGACCTTGAGCGAGGTGCCGATATCGACGAACTTCGTCGTTTCGGTCGTGCCAGAGGTCGTTTGTGTCCTTTCCTTGTAGGGAAAACGTTCACCGATGACGATCCTGGCCTCCTGGCCGCTGATGACTGCGATCGAAGGAGACGCTAAAAGATGGGCCTTTCCGTCCCGAACGAGCGCGTCGATCGTGGCTGTGAGCGACAATCCTTTCAACGTCAGCGTGTTCACGGCGATCTGCCCGCCCGTGATCGAGGTTGATTGTTCGTCCAGTGTCACGGTCGAGTCCAATTCTTCCTGGAAGCGGGTGTCCCCACCAAAAAGGCCTTTGATATCGCCGGCGGGCGCGTAGTCGAAATTGTATGTGACGCCCAGCGCGCGCAGATCACTTGAAGTAATATCGAGGATCTTAGCCTCGATCAGGACCTGTTTGGGCGCGGTGTCTACCTCATCCAGGAGTTTCTTGATCTTGACGATATTCTCCGAGTAGTCCGTGATGATCATGTTGTTGGCGGTCTCATTGATCTTCATGTCACCCTTGGCCGAAAGCAGTTTACGTGACATGTTCTGCGCCTGCGTCGCGGTCAGGTACTTGAGCTTTATCACTTCCGTCTGCACGTCCACCATCGTCGAATCCCCGGAGTTCACATAGATCACCCCATCGCGCATCGCATAGACCAGGCTATTGGCTTTAAGGATCGCCTGTAGTGCTTTTTCGACCGTGATCTCCTGTAGATTGATCGTGACCTTGCCCTTGATGTCGGGTCCGGTCAAAAGGTTGAGCCGGTAGGTGAGTGCCAACGAACGCAAGACACTTCCGAGTTCCGCGTCCTTGTATTCAACCGTGATGATCTGTTGCATGCGTTCTTCCATCGTCGTCCGCCCGACCGCGGGCAGTTCAGCCGCGAAAAGGACTTGAGAGGAGACCATGCATAAAGCGATCAAAAGCGCGAGAGTCTTCATTTTTTCACTATCTCCGTCGGTTTCAGGCTGAGCGTGTGGTCTTCGATCCCGTCCGTGAGCACGACGGCATCGGTCAGGATACGCTTCACTTTGTATGGCCCCAGTTCAGAGCCAGTTTGGTACACGTCCCCGTTGACGATCGCGGTCGGATTGCGTGTGTCATACGTGATGCCTTCCAGCACGAATTTTTTGTCGTCCAGGTTTTCCATCGGCTTGGATGAAGAGGTCAGCAGGTCTCGTTTGAGCTCAATCGTGGGCGCTTCGGCCGGCTCCAGCCTGGAATGCGGTAAGGTTTCTCCCAAAAGACACGACACCACCAGATTCACCGGGGCGCCGCCCAATTCAACGGCCTTTCCCACCGGCTCCAGGATCTCCAGTTCTTCGACACGCATGAAAGGCGAGATGGCCTCGACTGCGGCCACGTACTGGACGGCATCCCGGTACGTCGAATAAAATTTGATCTCCAAATAGATGCGCGAATAGACCTGCTCTTTGGCGATGCGTTGTTTGACGGATTCAAGCTTCACTTCTTTGGCCAGGTCCGTCACGGCGCCGACCAATTGAGACGTATTGAACTGCGAGGGGATCTTCTCTTCCAGCGCGCCGATCTCCTGCGATAGACGCTCGATCTCATCCTGTGCGCTCTGGATCTTAGAAGAAACAAGGGTGTCCTGCGGTACCTTCGACTCAAGGTCCTTCAGCTGCATCTCCGAATTCTTTATCTGTGATTTGATCACCGACACCCTCTGCGAGACCGGTCTCTCAATGAAGCGCATGTACAGCCCAAAGAAGACGCATGAGCCGAAAAGCAGCAGCGCCGTTCTTTCCCTTGGTTTGAGCTTGTTCCATTCCATTCCCGTTACTTTACGCTCATCATGACTTCAAAACTAAACACCGAGGATTTCGCATCCCGCTTAGTGTAGTTGAAGACAACTTCACTGAAATCATCAGGTCTCTTCAGATTATCGAGCAACCGTATCATCGCCTCATTCTTGGAGGTGGAGGCCACCAGCACGAGTTTCTTGTCCGAATAGGAAAGCTTTGTGACCCACACTTCGTCGGGCAACAACGAGGCCAACCGCGTCAGGATCCCGGAAAAAGCACGTCTTTCGCGGCCAGACTGTTTGAACAGAGCCAGTTTCTCTTCCAGAGCCGCCTTCTTCTCAAAGAGCTGCTTTTCCTGCTCGGCCAATTCCAGCTGGCTCGTCTGCCGTCTTTTGATCTCGACGCGTGCATCCTTGACGCGCTGGGCGATAGCCTGGGCCTGGTTGCGATAGAACGTGATCATGGCCACCTGGGGCACGATGGAAACCGCGATCAGAACGACGGCCAGCGCGACGGCCGCCTTGGGCCGGGCTTTGACGTGTTCAACGAGCGACGCGCCTTTTTTTTTCTTTTCAGGGGCGATGAGATTGAATCCGCCCGTGCTTCCAGGCAGCTGGGACAAGGCCAGACCGACCGCGGAGGCGAATCGTGGCCCGTCTTCGGGTAGATCGCGGCGCTGGGCCCTCAGAGCATCCTGCACTCCAAGCGAATAAAAGGGATCCAGCCTGTCCACGGGCACGGCCAGACGATCGGACAGGAAACTGTCTATCTTTTTCAAGTTGGCCGAGCCGCCGGTGAGGACCACGCGGTCAAATTTTGAGATCTGCGACTGTGAGATCTGATAGGAGAAGGACTTGAACGAATGCTCGATGTCGAGCACGAGATTTTCCAGTAGGGAGACGAGCGACAAACAGACCGATGCGGACGGGTTCTTAGCCTTTTCCTCCTCCGACAGCGGCAAGCTCTGGAATTGAGGCGTCCAAAAACCCAGACCGTGCTGGGTCTTCAGCTCTTCGGCGCTCTGTTCGTCCGTGCGCAGGCTCTGCGCGACCTGCCGCGTCATCTGATTCCCGGTGACGGAGAGGTTGCGCATGAAATAGATGACCCCGCCCTTTTCTACGATGAAGACGCTCTCCTCCGCTCCCAGGTCCAGCCACAACACCACCTCATCCGGATTCTTGGGGACATTCGCATAACGCTTGGTCTCCACCAAAGACAAGGGGGATATCTGAACAGAGATGGGCTTAAGCCCTGCCTCATTAAGCAAGGTGATCTTCCACGACAGACTGCTGATCGCGACGCAGACCACGGTCACGCGCTGCTGAGCACCGTTCGCCTCCCACCGCATCAGGGCGTATTTTACTTTGTCTTCATCCAGATCGAAGGGGCGAAGCTGCCGGATCTTCCAGCGCACCGCCTCGCGCAATTCATCGTCCTGCATGAGGGGGAATGTAAAATTGAACGTCTGCGTCTCGCGGGCAGGCAGACCGATGATGGCCTGCGGACCCACCGAATTCCTCGCAAGAAGCTTTTGTAGAGCCTCCTTGTTCTTCAGGACATCGGAAGAATTTTCTCCCAAGAGTTCCTCATCCATCAGCGCCACATTCACGCCACCTTGGTCGTCCTGTGCCAGCTGAAGAAGTTTGAGGCGCGAAACACCGAAATCAACAGCTACGGGAAGCCGCCTGAATGACGATTTCCCATCCCCTGGCTTGGACGATTTTTGTTTGGGTTTGCGCGAGGTCTTGTAATGCGTGAACAGCGGCGATATCTTGTCACCCTTTAGGCTCGCCCGGTCAAAGACCTTTTTGACGATATTGGGTTCGCTCATCCCACCACCTCTTTTCGTCTCAAAAGGCTCAACTCGGGCCGCGTCAGCAGGACCACCTCTTCGATGAGCTGCGCGTAATCCTTCGCGCCGTTGCAATAGGGATTGAAGTCGAAGATGCACTTGCCGTGCGCGGAGGATTCCGCCAGGGCGCTGTTCATGCGGATGACCGACTGCAGCATCTTCTCCTTGAAGTAGTCGTTGAGCTGATCCAGCATCTGGCGGACCATCTTTTTGCGGATATCGACGATGCAGGGCAGGATACCGAGTATTTCTAACTCGGAGTTGATGCGGTCACGCACGACCTTGAGGGTCGAAAAAAGTTCCTTCATGCCCTCCAGGGAGAAATAATGTGCCTGGATAGGGATCAACACGCACTGAGCGGCCACAAGTCCGTTGATGGTCAGCAGGTTCAGCGACGGCGAGCAGTCCATCAGGATATAGTCGTAATAACGCACATGGGCATTGAGCATCTTCCAGACGCTGGTGCGTAATAACCTCTCGCGTCCCAGAAGGTCCGCGATCTCCAGCTGTGCGCCGGTCAAGAGAGACGAGGCAGGCGCAATATCGAGATTCTTGATATAGGTCGGCACAATGCACTGCTCGAGTTCCATGTTGTGGACCATCACATCGTAGATGGAGGAGGAATATTGGTCGACGTTGACGTTGAGACCAAGAGAAGCGTTGGATTGAGGGTCCAGATCGATCACCAGCACCTTGAAATTTTTCTTGGCGAGGCCAGCGGCGAGATTGATGCAGGTCGTGGTCTTACCCACTCCGCCCTTCTGGTTCACGATCGAGATAATGGTCGTCTTCGAAGACAGGAACGCGTCGAGCCCACCACCCGTGAGCTCATGTCCGTTACGCTGGTACCGCTCCAGGGAATTTCTGGTGAAGAAGGACCGCGTATCGTCGAGCATCTCAGCCATCAGATCCGGTATCCCTTCGTATTCAGGCGTTCCTGGATGATGCGTAGAGAGTAGCCTTCACGCCTCATCTTGCGTATCTGCTCATGAAGCTCCTTGATCTCGTTCTTTTCGTATAAGCGGCGATTGCCGCGGCGGTCCTTGACCTTAAAAAGGCCCAAGTTGGTGTAATAGTTGACGGTGGCTGAAGAGATGCCCAGAAGTTTGACCAGCTCTTCGGATGTGACAAGTGTCTCGGTCATTGTTTCCTTTATATCTTCTAGTGCCGACTGTATTTATAGTACTTGTTAACAAGTACTACTATTTAATACTTTTACTGTCGATAATCCTATTAAATATTGATTAAATAATAGTATGGATAGAATATAAAATCAACAAAAAATAGAAGAACGATCAAGGTGCTAAAAGCCAAGAGGCCCTTAGCGGATAGGGATATTGACTTCCTGAGAGGCTATTTTGGGTATTTTGACGGTCAGAACCCCGTCCGTGTAGGTGGCTTGACTGTTCTTTTGGTCCCCCGGCACGGGCAGGTCAAAGGACCGCTCAAAGGACTTGGTGAGAGTATCCAGCTGCCTCTGGGCATTGATTTGTAGGGTTTTAGTGTCCTTGAAGCTCAATTTGATGGAGTCTTTCCTGTATCCTGGAAGATCCACGGTCAGGGTCATTTCTTTCTGGCCGTCCCTTATATAGGCCCCGCCCCCCAGGTCCTGAGTCTGTGGACTCTTGGGATCCCCCTGCTGGACCCCATCGCCCATATCCCAGGTGGGGGCTCCTTCTTCCTTCACAACCTGCCCAATCTCGCCGGTGATCTCCTTGTATTGAGTATTGAGCTCTTTTAACTGCTGAAGGAAGACACGGTAGTCCTTTTTGAGCTGTTCTTTGTCGTAGTTGGTCTGCTGGGTCTGGGCCAGCCCAAAGTCTGCACCGGTCAGAAAAAGCACCAAAAGGAGCGCGAGTGTCTTCATCATGGCAGAACACGGCTCCCCGGCTTGACCAACGGGACTTTTTTCTCCCGGCAGATGGGGCAGTCTTCAGGCCGGTAGCTTCGGATATGGATCTTAAGGAGCGAATAGAAATCCTGGGCAAAGACGGCCGCGCCGTCGGAACGGTCCACCACCGAGGCCACGGCTTCGACCTTGGCGCCGTGATGCTCCACGAGAGCGATCACCTCATAGATGGATTTACCGGTCGTGATCACATCTTCGACGACTAGCAGGCGCTCATTTTTCTTCAGCGAAAAACCGCGACGAAGCGTAAAAGACCCGTCCACGCGCTCGGCAAAGACAGCGCGGACCTTCAGGGCACGGGCGAGCTCATAGGCGACAAGGATCCCACCCAGCGCCGGCCCGATCACCGCGTCGATCTTATGCCCTTTTAGTTTTTTGGCCAGTGCTTTACATAACTTTTCGGCAGTCCGGGGTTTTTGGAAAGGTAGTGCGCACTGCATATAATTGGGGCTGTGAAGACCGCTGGAGAGCAGAAAATGCCCGTTCAGGTACGCCTTTTCCTTCTGAAATGTCTTGAGCACGTCTTTTTCGTTCATAAGTCCAGAATTATACCATTTCCCAGGCGCTTTTGTATCCGCCCGCCTCGCCGGCATAGGCGATAAACGCCTTATAGAAGGATAGTGAGGACAGTGTGGCACTATCCCCGATCACGATGAGCTTCCGCCGGGCTCGCGTCATCGCCACGTTCATGCGTCGAGTGTCATTCAAGAACCCCAGCTCGCCGGTCAGGTTTGAGCGGACCAGGGATACGATGACCAATTCCTTTTCGCGGCCTTGGAATCCATCCACGCTGTCGATCTCCACGCCTGGAGACGAAAAAAGACGGGTCAAGAGCCTTACCTGCGCGCTGTAGGGACTGATGATGGCTATTCCCGAGGGTGGAACGCCGGCATCCAGTGATTTTTTTAATTCCGAGAGGACTAACTGGGCTTCTTCCGGGTTGTAGCGGCTTTCACTCCCCTCTTCCAGCCTTTCTTCGAATCCCTTGCCGGCCGTATCGATGTACAAGAGTGGTTCGTTCGTATCGGGCGTATCCTGCACACCCGGCAGGCCTGAGAGGGTCTGTGTCCGCACGGAATCGTCCGCGATGAGCCGGTCCTCATAGAACATGCGTGAGGAAAATCCCATGATCTTCTCGTTCATGCGGTATTGACGGTCTAGCAAAGCCCTGAAATCTTCTGGAAGGACGCTGTAATAACGCTCAAAGAGCGTCCGCCCGAGGCCTTTGGCGTCGGCCTCTTTCGAACGTACCGTGGGTGGGAGTTGAAAATGGTCTCCGGCCATCACGACTTTTACGGCAGAGGTCATCGGGATCCAGGCCATCGGCTCGGTGGCCTGCGTCGCTTCGTCTATCACGACGAGATCGAACGTGCGCTCGCGTATGGACCGGTCCTGGATCCCGGTGGGAGTGCCGACAACGACTTGCGCCTCCTTCATCACCCGCGTGAACACTTCCTTTCGGAGATGTTGGATCTCCTGCCTTAAAAACGAGATATCTCGCCCGAGAGCCTGTTCTTCCTCCCTCCCGGGACTGCGCCTGTCACGGTAGCGCTCCAGACGGCTTTTAAGACGGCCCCACTCTGCCTCAGCCAGCGGGATCTCCTTGGCCGCCGGATGCAAGGCGAGTTTAAAATCCAGCGTATGCTCGCGCAGATGCTGGCTCACACGCGCGGGATGCCCCAGACGCAGCGCATTCACGCCGCTTGCCACAAGCCTCTCCAAAAGATTGTCACAAGCCGTATTACTCGGTGCCGTGACATAGACAGATTGTTTCAGAAAAAGCGACTGGCGGATGAGTTCGATGAGCGCCGTCGTCTTTCCGGTGCCGGGAGGACCATGCACAAGTGCGATGTCCCGTGCCGCGAGCGCCTTATGCACCGCCTCTTTCTGGGAACGGTTCAAGCCCTTGTCGAACCAGCGGATGGAAGCCTCCTCCAGGTCCCCGGAGGCCGCCTTCCGCAGTCCAAGCGAGATGTCTCGCAGAACGGCCAGTCGCGTGTTCTGTGTCTGCGCGACCGCGTCCAGAGTTTCAAGCATCCGCTTGAATGTCACGCGGTTGACGGAGCGATGCAGCTCGAATCGTTCCGCTTCGGGAGCTTCTTCCTGAAAAGCGACTGTGATCGAATCAAGCGTTTTTTCATAGATCGTGCCGGTAAGAAGATCATCCTCTCCCAAGGGTCGCGCGACCAGGCTGACCATATCGCCGATCTCCAGCGTAAAGATGGGAAACACTGCGTTGTTCTCGAGGACAAAAGTAGCCAGAAAATGACCGGCCGGGCTGAAGTGTCGTTCCGCCAGACGGAGATTCAGAAGAGCCTTGCCGCGGCGTTCGCGTTCGGCAGGGCTTAAGGAGGTGTATTCGCTGCGTATCTCTTCGAATTCTTCGCTTTCCTCGATACGAACGAGGTCTTTTAGGATGAGGAAATAGTCCTTATCGGGCGGCTTCAATCTCTTTCAGGATCTTTTCTACGGCCACGAGCGGCTGGGGATGCTGGGTGATGGGACGCCCGACCACGATAAAATCCGCCCCCGCGCTCACGGCTTCTTTGGGCGTGGCGACGCGCTTCTGGTCGCCGTGAGCGGCCCAAACGGGCCGTACGCCGGGCGTAACAATAAGGAAACCCTTCCCCACGAAACTGCGGAGGAGAGGGATCTCCTGCGCGGAAGCGACCACACCGTCAAGGCCCGAGTTTTTTGCCAGAAGCGCCAGAAGCGGGACCTCCTGCTTCACTTTTTTCGAGATACCCGCTTCTTTGAGATCAGCGTCTTTTAAACTCGTCAGGACGGTCACGGCGAGCACCTTGGGGGCGGCTATTTTTTTTTCAAGGGCGACCCGGTGCACGGCTTGGACCGCATTCACCATCATGGTCTTGCCGCCTAACGCATGCACATTCAGCATGAACACGCCCAGTTTCGCGGCAGCTTCGCATGCCGAGGCCACCGTGTTCGGGATGTCATGGAATTTGAGGTCCAGGAACACGCGGCATTTGTGCGCATGCACCATATGCACCGCCTCAGGGCCGGCTGAAGTGAAAAGTTCTTTGCCGATCTTGAATGTTTTTACAAGCGGTGAGACCTTTTGGACAACGGCCTGGGCCTGCTTCAGGTCGGAGAAATCCAGCGCCACGATCAGTTTCTCGCTCATTTGCTCTTCACCGAACGGATGATCTCCTTCATGGAGGAGATCTTCTCCTTCTTCATAAAATCTTCGATCCCGGACAGGACGTCGAGAGACGCTTCCGGGTTCATAAAATTGGCTGTACCCACCTGCACGGCTGAAGCGCCGGCGATGAGGAATTCCAGCGCATGCTTCGCGTCCATGATGCCTCCCATGCCTAGGATCGGGATCCGGACCCTTTGTGCAACCTCCCAGACCATACGCACGGCAATAGGGCGTATGCAGGGGCCGGACAGACCGCCGGTCTTATTCGCGAGGACCGGCTTCCTGGTCTTGACGTCGATGACCATCGCGATAAAAGTGTTGATAAGCGAAACGACATCCGCACCGGCCCGCTCGGCTGCCAGCGCCATTTTGGGAACGTCAGAGACGTCAGGTCCTAGTTTTGCGATCAGCGTCTTGTCCGTGACCTGCCGCACCGCGGAGACGACCTCTTCTATCATGCGTTCATCATGCGCGAACATCTTCACAAGCGTCAGCGCCTCGGTCTTTGAGCTGTAAGGCACGTTCGGACAGGAGAGGTTGAGCTCATAACCATCGATACCTTCCGCCTTGTCCAGCATCTGGATCACCTGCACGAACTCCCCAACACTGTAACCCATCGCGCTGACGATGATCGGGATGCCGAGCTTTCGGAAATAGGGCATTTTTTCCTCAATAAACTTCTCGACGCCAGGGTTCTGTAGACCGATCGCGTTCAACATGCCGGAGGGCGTCTCGATGATACGGGGCGGCGGATTGCCCAAACGCGGTTTGAGAGTGATGGTCTTGGTGACAATGCCCCCCAATTTTTTAAGGTCAAAGAACGGCTCGAATTCCTTGCCGTGCCCGAAGGTGCCGGAAGCCACAAGCACCGGGTTCTTGAGTCTTATCTTCCCTATCTGGACGGAGAGGTCTAGTCCCATAGGACCTTCGACCCTTCGAACACGGGCCCCTCGGTGCAAGCGATGGCGAATCGATACGAACCGGGCGTATCTCCTTTCACCTTGATGGCGCATCCCAAACACGCACCAAAACCGCAGGCCATCGGTACCTCGACCGACGTCTCACAAGGCACGCCGAACTCGGAGGCAATGAGCGAGACAGCTTTTAACATGGACGTCGGTCCACAAGCGCAGACTAGCGACGAGTGACTAGCGACTAGAGACTTGAGAAACTTCGTTAAAACCTGTGTGACATAACCTTTGATGCCTTTTGAACCATCGTTCGTTGCCAGATGGAGATGGACCCCAATTTTTAAAAAATCTCTTTCGCAAAGAAGGAGAGCTTTGTTCCTAGCTCCCAAGAAAACATGAATATTGGCCTTTTTTATCGCCTTCGTCTTCACCCAGGTCTTTGCCAAATGATAAAGGGGCGGAATACCGACCCCTCCACCAACCAGTAGTCTCGTCGCTGGTCGCTGGTCGCTGGTCACTTGTCTCAATGTGAAACCGTGTCCCAGCGGCCCGATCAGCGGAAGCTTGTCCCCTTTTTTAAATTTCTCCATAAGCCGCGTGCCCTGACCGACCACCTGGTACAGAATTGAAAAACTTCCGGGATTGGTTTCCAGAAAACTGAAGGGACGTGGCAGGAGCGGGTCCAGAGACGCACCGCTGCAAAGGATCTGGACGAACTGCCCCGGCTGGGCGGAAGGACCTATCTTTTTTGAACCCAGCTTCAGAAGGAAGTGGCCCGGTGCAACCGGCCTGTTTTCGAGGACCTCGCAGGTTTCTTTATACATAGGCAGGCTTGGCCGTTTTGATGCGTTCCAGATAGTCCTGCAGGGCATGAACGTCCATCGGTTTTTCTTTCATCGCCCGGATACCAGCGGCCGAGGCCTCGGCACCCTCCAGCGTCGTGACGCAGGGTACGCCCCGCGTGACGGCCAAGGTTCGGATACGGATCTCATCCTGGCGCGGTTTCTCTCCGGCAGGGGTGTTGATGACCAGGGCTAGCTTCCCTTCCTGCAGCATGTCCAACGCGTTCGGGCTTCCCTCTTGGATCTTTTTGAGCGTACCGGCCGGAATACCTTTTTCGGCTAGCGCCTTGGCCGTCCCGGAGGTCGCAAACAGGGTGAACCCCATCTCATGCAAAAGCTTGGCGATAGGCATCATGGGTGATTTATCCCTGTCCTTCACGCTCACGAAGACGCTACCCGATAACGGCAGAGAAGAGCTGGCCGCTATCTGTGCCTTTGCGAAAGCCAGGCCAAAATCTGTATCGATCCCCATGACCTCGCCGGTTGATTTCATCTCCGGCCCTAACAAGATGTCGACCCCGCGGAAACGGGCAAAAGGCAGCACGACCTCTTTGACCGAGAAATAAGGCGGCACGATCTCGTGCGTGAAACCCAGGTCCTTTAGCTTTTTTCCGGCCATGACCTGTGCAGCCAGCTTGGCCAGCGGCACGCCGATGGCTTTCGACACGAACGGGATGGTACGCGAGGCACGCGGGTTCACTTCCAGCACATACACGACATTATTTTTCACGGCGAATTGGACGTTCATCAAGCCGACGACTCCAAGCTCTCGAGCAAGAGCCGTTGTCTGTCGGCGTATCTCATCGACCACGCTCTTGGGAAGCAAATAAGGAGGCAGAGAACAGGCGCTGTCGCCCGAATGCACTCCGGCCTGCTCGATGTGTTCCATCACGCCGCCTACGACAAAAGTCTCGCCGTCGGCGATCATATCCACATCGACCTCTTTGGCGCCATCCAGGAACTGGTCGATCAAAATAGGCCGGTCCGGCGTGGCATCCTGCATGCGGCCCATGTAATTTTCAAGCGCCGCTTCGTCGTAGAGGATCTCCATCGCGCGGCCGCCTAAGACATACGAGGGCCTGGCCAGGACCGGATAGCCGATGTGTTTGGCTTCACGTTTGGCGTCTTCCATCGTGACGGCCGTCCCATTGGGAGGCTGTTTAAGACCCAACTTGTCCAGGACTTGCGAGAATTTTTTGCGGTCCTCCGCGCGGTCGATGGCCTCGGGAGTGGTGCCGATGATGGGTGCTCCCGCTTTTTTGAGGGCTAGAGCAAGGTTCAAGGGCGTCTGCCCTCCGAACTGCACGATGATACCCTGCGGTCTTTCCTTTTCGACGATGTTCATCACATCCTCGAAAGTCACTGGTTCGAAATAAAGACGGTCCGACGTATCATAATCGGTCGAAACGGTCTCTGGGTTGCAATTGACCATGATAGTCTGGAAACCGGCTTCCTTCAGCGCGAAAGAGGCGTGGCAGCAGCAATAGTCGAATTCGATGCCCTGGCCGATACGGTTGGGACCGCCTCCGAGGATCATGATCTTTTTTCTGGAATCCGTCTGGACCTCATCCTCTTCCTCATAAGTGGAGTAATAGTAGGGCGTAAAAGCTTCGAATTCAGCCGCACACGTATCGACCAGTTTATAGGAAGGGGTGACTCCGGCACGCTTACGGATCTCGCGCATTTCAGTCTCGGAGACAGAAAATATCTCTCCCAGCTGGATGTCCGAGAAGCCCAGCTCCTTGGCGCGGCGCAGAGTAGCGGCGTCCGGGTTGCGATTTTTCTTCGAATACTCCTTCAATTCCTGCTCGAACTCGACGATCTCGTATAGATTCTCCAAAAACCACGGGTCGATGTGTGTCAGCTCGTGTAACTTTTCGCGGCTCATCCCCTCCTCGATCGCGCGCTTGAGATAGGCGAAGCGGTCGGCGTTGGGCGTTTTGAGTTTTTGCAGAAGATCCCCTGTGGCTTTCACCGATTCAAAACCAGCCGCTTTGATCTCCAGGCCTCTCAGACCCTTCTGAAAGGCTTCTTTGAACGTGCGACCGATGGCCATGACCTCCCCCACGGATTTCATCTGTGTCGTCAGGGTGGTGTCGGCCCCCGGGAATTTTTCGAACGCAAAACGCGGGATCTTCACGACACAGTAGTCGATGGTAGGCTCAAAACAGGCCGGCGTCTGCTTCGTGATGTCATTTGGGATCTCATCCAGCGTGTAGCCGACGGCGAGTTTGGCCGCGATCTTGGCGATGGGAAAACCAGTGGCTTTGGAGGCCAGAGCTGAGGAACGCGAGACACGCGGGTTCATTTCGATGACGACCATGCGCCCGTCCTTCGGGTTCAAGGCAAATTGGATATTGGAACCGCCTGTTTCCACGCCTATCTCACGGATGCAGGCGATGGAGGCGTCGCGCATGATCTGGTATTCGCGGTCGGTCAGGGTCTGCGCGGGGGCCACGGTGATCGAGTCTCCCGTGTGCACCCCCATGGGGTCCAGATTCTCGATCGAACAGATGATGACGACGTTGTCCTTGCAGTCGCGCATCACTTCCAGCTCGAATTCTTTCCACCCGACGATCGATTCCTCGACGAGGATCTCGCTCGTCATCGAAAGCTGGAGACCATAGGCGGCGATGCGTTCAAACTCTTCCATCGTCACGGCGATGCCGCCGCCCGTTCCGCCGAGAGTGAAACTTGGCCGGATCACCACGGGAAGCTTGATCTCGGCCAGGACTTTTCGAGCTTCGTCCATGGTATGCGCCAGACCTGATGTCGGCAGGTCCAGACCGATCTTCTGCATCGCTTTTTTGAACAAGTCCCTGTTCTCGGCTTTTTTGATGGAATCGACATTCACGCCTATCATCTGGACGCCATATTTCTTGAAGATACCCGCCTCGTGCGCTTTCACAGCGGTGTTGAGGCCTGTCTGTCCCCCCAAGGTCGGAAGCACGGCATCCGGCTTTTCGATCTTGATGATCTTTTCCAAAAACTCGACCGTGATGGGTTCGATGTAGGTGCGGTCTGCCGTCTGTGGGTCCGTCATGATGGTCGCGGGATTTGAATTGATGAGCACGACCTCGAATCCATCTTCGCGCAGCGCCTTGCAGGCCTGTGTTCCCGAATAGTCGAACTCGCAGGCCTGGCCGATCACGATGGGCCCGGAGCCGATAATGAGAATTTTTTTGATATCCGTGCGTCTAGGCATTTTTTTCCATCATTTTGATGAAACGGTCGAAGTGATGCATCGTGTCGTGGGGACCCGGAGCCGCCTCCGGGTGGTACTGCACCGAAAAAACCGGCAGGGTCTTGTGCTCCATCCCCTCGCAGGTGCGGTCGTTGAGATTCACATGCGTCAACACGATGTTCTTGTCCGGAATCGAATCGACATCCACCGCATAGCCATGATTTTGGGCCGTGATATGTACCGCGCCGCTGCTTAAATCCTGCACGGGCTGGTTGCCGCCATGGTGGCCAAATTTCAGTTTGAACGTCTTGCCCCCGAAAGCCTGGCCGAGTATCTGGTGGCCGAGGCAGATGCCGAAAACCGGCAGCCGGCTGTCCATCAGTTCTTTGACCGTGTGGACAATATAAGGAAGTGCGGCGGGGTCGCCGGGACCATTCGATAAAAAAAGGCCGTGCGGCTTGAAACGAAGTATCTCTTTGGCCGTCGCGGTCGCTGGGAACACGCGGACCTGGCAGCCCCGCGCTTCGAGATTCCTCAAGATGTTGAGCTTGATGCCTGAATCGATGGCGGCCACGCGGTATTTCCCGGCTTTGTTCCAATCATAGGCCTCTTTGCAGGTAACTTCTTTAATAAGGTCCCTTCCCTCCAGTCCAGGTGAATCCTTTGCTTTTTTTACGAGGCTCTTGCCGTCCAGATCCCGCGTGGAGATCACGCCCTTTTTGGCCCCATGCTCACGCAAGTGCTTGGTCAGTCGGCGCGTGTCGATGCCTTCGATACCGATGATGTTGTTCCGTTTAAGATAAGATCCCAGGTCTTCGCTCGCGCGCCAGTTCGAATGGACCCGGCTGAGTTCTTTCACGATGAAGCCTTCGATGAAGGGCCGGCGCGATTCCATATCCTCTTTGTTCACGCCGTAGTTGCCGATCAAAGGATAGGTCATACAGACCATCTGCCCTTTATAGGAAGGGTCGGTAAGGATCTCCTGGTAGCCCGTCATGCTGGTGTTGAAGACGACTTCGCCGAAGCTCTCGCCCTCGGCGCCGAAGGAACGTCCGCGGAAAAGGAGGCCATCCTCCAGCGCGAGCACCGCTTCTTTTTTAACTTTGGATCTTTCCATCCTGCAGGACCACGCGCCCTCCGCAGAGGACATACAAGGCCTTTCCTTTCATTTTACGTCCCAAGAACGGGGAATTCTTCGATTTGGATTCCAATTTTTCTTTTTCGACGATCCACTCGGCGTCCGCGTCAAACACCGTGATATCGGCGGAAGTTCCTTCGCTCAGATGCCCGCGGTCGAGGCCCAGGATACGCGCGGGAGCCAGTGACATCCGTTCCACAAGCGCGCTCATCGTCAGGACCTTCTCCCGCACAAGCTCAAGCGACAGCGGCAGTGACGTTTCAAGACCGATGATGCCAAAAGGCGCGTGATCAAACTCCACGTCCTTTTCATTGTCTGTGTGCGGCGCGTGATCCGTGGCGATCGCGTCCACCGTCCCGGCTTTGAGCGCTTCCTTCACAGCACGCACGTCTTCATCCGTCCGTAGCGGCGGATTCATTTTTGCGTACGTATTGTAGTGCATCACAGCCTCATCCGTGAGATGAAAATAATGGGGGCAGGTCTCGGCAGTCGCCTTGGAGCCCTGGGCCTTCGCCTGGCGGATGATCTCAAGGGATTTGCGGCTGGAGATATGGCAAAAATGAAGTTTTCCGCCTGTCAGATCCGCCAGTTGGATGTCACGCGCCACTTCGATAGACTCCGCTTCGGCCGGGATGCCTCCCAGACCCAGTTTCGTCGAGACAGAACCTTCGTTCATGCAGCCACCGCAGAAGAGACCTTCATCCTGGCAATGCACAAGGATGGGAAGATCGAATTTTTTTGCGTACTCCAGCGCGCGGCGCAGGATGTTGGAGTCAGAGATCGGGTGCCCGTCGTCCGAGAGAGCGATGGCGCCGCCTTTTTTGAGTTCGCCAAACTCGGTCAGTTCCTTACCCAGCTGTTTCAGCGTCACGGCGCCTACAGGCCAAAGATTGACGAGACCCAGGCGTTTGGCTTCCTCGCGCATAAATTCCATATCGGACCTGCGGTCGGCGGGCGGCTCCGTATTGGGCATCGGACAAACACCGGTGAAGCCGCCTTTGGCGGCCGCGCGAAGGCCGGTCTCGATGGTCTCTTTGTATTCGTGGCCCGGCTGGCGCAGATGCACGTGCATGTCGATCAGGCCCGGCACGACGAACTTTCCTTTCGCATCGATGACAAGGTCAGCCTTTTCATCGATGGTTTTGGCCACTTTTTTGATGAGACCTTTCTCGATGAGCACGTCCGAGATGGCATCCAGCTTGTTCTGCGGATCCACCACGTGTCCGCCCTTAAGCAGGATCGTTCCCCCGCCCGTCGTGGCGGGGTTCATCGTTCCACCAGGGTCGTCAGGAAAAGCACCGCCATGCGCACGGCCACGCCGTTGGTGACCTGATCCAAGATCACGGACTGAGAGCCGTCAGCCACCTCACCTGAAAGTTCGACACCGCGGTTGATAGGCCCCGGGTGCATGATGAGCACATCCTTTTTCGCTTTTTTCATGCGCTCGTTCGAGATGCCGTACTCCGCGGCGTATTCCCGTATCGAAGGGAAGAACGCACCTGACTGCCGTTCCAGCTGGATGCGAAGAATATTGAGCACATCCATTTTCGGCAGGACCTTGTCCAAGTCGTACGAGATAGTCACGCCCAGCTCTTCGATCTTGCGCGGGATGAGGGTCGGCGGACCGCAGACGGTGACTTCAGCACCGAGTTTTTTAAGCCCCCAGATGTTCGAGCGGGCCACGCGCGAGTGCAGGATATCCCCGACCAGGCACACCTGGAGGCCCTGGAGGGTCTTTTTTTTCTCGCGTATCGTAAAAATATCCAGCAATCCCTGAGTCGGATGTTCGTGGATCCCATCGCCGGCGTTGATGACGCCGGCCTGGCTCGTCCGCGCCAGGTATTCCGCCGCACCGGAGGAGGAATGCCGCATCACAATGGTGTCTATCTGCATCGCTTCGATGTTGCGGGCCGTATCCCGGAGACCCTCCCCTTTCGCGGTGCTGGAACCGGATGAGGAAAAATTCAGGATATCAGCCGAAAGACGCTTGGCGGCCAACTCAAAGCTTGTACGCGTTCGAGTCGAGGCTTCGAAAAAAAGGTTCGCGATGGTCTTGCCGCGCAGTGCCGGAACTTTCTTCACTTCGCGCGTCGAGACTTCTTTGAAAGACTCGGCGGTCGCAAGAATATGTTCGATCTCCTCCTTTGAGAGCTCTTCGACCGACAAGAGGTCCTTACGCGTCCAATGAAATTTTTTGTCTCCTGATACCTGGCTGCCGACTACTGTCATTTCTGGCTCACCACCACTTCCTCGCGCTCATCGGTCTCTTGCAGTCTTACAAGCACGAACTCTTCCTCATGCGTTGGGATGTTCTTTCCCACGAAATCAGCACGGATGGGAAGCTCGCGATGTCCGCGGTCGATAAGCACGGCTAGTTCTATTTTTTTCGGACGGCCGAAGTCGATGAGCGCATCCAGCGCCGAGCGTATCGTCCGTCCCGTGTAAAGCACGTCATCCACCAGGACGATCGTGAGGCCTTCCAGGTCGAAATTGATCTCTGTCTTTTTGATGACGGGCTGTTCCGCCACCCGAGTCAGGTCATCGCGGTAAAGGTTGATGTCGAGGATGCCCATAGGGACCTGACGGCCGGATATCTTCTGGATGGCTTGACAGAGCCTTTGGGCGAGCACAACGCCGCGGGTCTGGATGCCGATCAATGCCAGCTTTTCCACGCCCGGGTTCTTTTCCAGGATCTCATGCGCGATACGCGTGAGCGTCCGCTCGATCGAAGGCGCGTCCAGGACAGGTTTTACAGGCACTAAAATACCCACGTCCGCGGGGCGTGGGTGTCTCGTTTTTGGATAGACTTCATGTGCATCCTTTTTGAGTCTCTCTGGACCCATTTAAAAGGTAACAATACCTTTAAACTTCCGAAAGTATACTCGCCCTTCTGGGCTTTGTCAACGGGTCATCGCATAGACGCGGAACTTCTCCGAAAAGGTCTCCGGGTCCATCTCATAGAGTTCCTCCACCGCCCTTTCGAAGGGTTGTCCGTCAGCCGTCTGCTTGAGGAGAGAATAGTACTTCTCGGGGCCGTGATTCAAGATCAAAAAACGTGTCAGGTGCTCACTCTCCCTGTAATAAACAGTCTCGCGGCCTTCCGGGTAGGCAGACATCACGGCCAATTCCATGACCGGGATGAAATCCTCTTTGGCTACTTTCTGGAACGTGCGCACCCGGTAGGGGTCGCCGTCCGTCTTCATCGCGATCGCTTTCGTGGCCATGAACTCCGCGAAGCCTTCATTTAAAAAAAGCGGGACAGTGCCTTTCACAAAACGGAAAAGTACCAAGTGGGTGATCTCATGCGCGAGCGCGCGCTGCGGTTCAAGAAAAAAAGGTTCCCTGAAGAGGAAGAGCTCAAAGCCATTGGTAAAAGCCTCGGCACCCGGCAGTTTTTCAGGCGTGCGGGCGTTGAACGACTTCCACACCTCGCGGTCTTCGAACACGAACACATGGCTCTTGCGTTTCTCTTGGTCCGAGCGCACGCCAAAAAGCTGTTTGACCCAGCTGTAATAGGCCTCCGCGTGCACCCACACGGGCTGGGCCTCTTTTGCGTCGTGGAAATGATAGACGAAATGCTCGGTCTCGGCATGCTGCCACGCATCCCCATAGACTTTGAGCGCTTCTTGTCCTGTCTCGGTCAACGTGCGGTCGGACAACTCCTGCCATTCGACTGCCTTAATGACAGATGCTGAATGATAGGAAGGAGTTATGGAAAAAAATAGAAGGAAAAAACAAAGGAGGTTCCGCAAGAGGCCCTCCACAAAAAAGACTAGATGAACCGGCGCTTTTTTTGCTGCCTCTTTAAAAGGTCCTGTTCCGATCGGATCTCATCGGACTGTTCCAGAAAAAGCGAGGCTTCATCGGGCAAAAGGATCCAATCCGGCGTGTTGGCACCCTCCGGTTCGTCGAACGAATGCATGCGCGAGTACTTGGAGATCAGCCGCTTGGCTTCCGCAAAACTGACCTTGATGCCGTCCCAGAGGATCCGCTTCACCGAACCGCCGGCTTTGAACACGCCTTCGACCCAATCGTAGTAGCCGCTGGCGTAGGAACCGTTCTTCTGCTTCAAAATGTAGGAAGGAACACCGTAGTAGTTGTAGTAGCCTTCGATACTGCGAAGATTCTTTTTCGATTCGCTCATGAAGTGAGTGTTCCTCCGCTTTAATTGCAATATAGCATGCGGACACGCAATGTCAAGACGCGAAATGTAAAATCTATGTAAAAAGATCAGATCGTGCGGATGTAGAGAAGAAGGAGGATGGCGGCAACGACCAACAGGAGGATATTGACGGCGCGCAAACGGACTATCCGGTGCTTTTCATGCCGAAGGCGATGCCGTTGACGGTCAAAAGAAGGATCTCGTCGATCTTTCTGCGCTGTTCAGCACTCAGCGAGCCGTTTTTGTCCCGTATCTCGTCCAAAAATCTCATTTGAAGGTAGTGCAGCGGGTCGATATAGGGATTGCGCTGGCGTATCGAATCCTTCAAAACCCGGTGAGAGTCGAGCAGTTCCTTCTGCGAACAGACCTCAAGCACTTTTTCGACCGCGCGGGTATGTTCAGAGGCGATCTCGGTGTGGATCCGCTGTTTCAGCTCGCCGTCCGTGACCATTTCCACATACTGCGATGCGATCGAGATATCCGTCTTGGCAAGAGAGGTCTGAAGATTCGTCATGATCGAGCGGAAAAACGGCCATTCTTCGTACATCTCGCGCAGTTCCTGCAGACCCTGCGTATTCTCGCCCAGATATTGGTCCAGCGCAAAGCCGATGCCGTACCAGGCCGAGATGATATAGCGCGACTGGATCCAGCTAAACACCCAGGGGATAGCGCGCAGATCCTCGAAGGATTCCTTCGCGCCCCGCTGAGCGGGTCGTGAGCCGATGTTCGTCATCTTCAGCACACGGATCGGCGTGGCCTGATAATAAAAATCAAGGAACCCGGCTGTGTCGAATATGAGCCGGCGGTAATGACCGTAAGCGAGGTCCGATAAACGGGCCATGCGCTGTTCCCATACCGGGATCTTCTTATTTTTTTCGAACTCTTTCTTGCTGACCAGGTTCGTCCAGACGACGGCCGTGATCATCTGCTCGAGATTACGCTCGGCGATGATGGGGTTGGCGTATTTTTGAGCGACCACTTCCCCCTGCTCCGTTATTTTGATCCGGCCGAACGAAGCGGCAAAGGGCTGGGCCAGGATCGCACGGTGTGATTCTCCGCCGCCTCGGTCGATCGTGCCGCCTTTGCCGTGAAAAAGCTCAAGCTTCACTTTATGGCGCTCGGCCACCTCATACAGGTTCTTCTGCGCCTGATAAAGTTTCCAATTGGCTGTCAAATACCCGCCGTCTTTCGCGCTGTCCGAATAACCAAGCATCACTTCCTGCACGTGGCCGCGTGTCTTGAGATAAGACCGGTAGATCGGGATGGAAAAAAGCTTTTCCATGACCTCGTGCGCACCCTCGAGAGAGCGGATGGACTCAAAGAGCGGGATGAGTCCGATCGAACTCTGCTTGACTTCTTTCGACGTGGAGCGGATAAGCCCTTTTTGCTGTGCAAAATAGAAAAGCGCCAAGACGTCCTCGGCCCCTTCGGTCATGCTGAGGATATAGTCATCGGCTGACTCACGATCCGTCTTTTCCTGGACCTGACGCATAGTGGAAAGCTGCTCCAAGAACTCCTTTGTCTGTGCCGAAAGAGAAAGACCGCGTCCCATCGCTTTTTTGGAGCGGATCTTTTTAAGCAGTGTCTCCGTGTCATACGGCTCACCCGGGAAGATCTCGGCGACTGCCTGTTTCACTTTCTTCGCGTGGTCGCGAAAATCAAGTTTGGCTAGATGAAACCCGAAGAATTTCACCTGGATGATGAGGCGGTCAAAATCGGCCGCAGCCAGCGTCCCCTTGTTGGCCGCGAGGCTGTCGCGTATCACGGTCAAGTCGCTCAAAAATTCCTCGACAGTGGTGCCGGGCTTCTTCTTCGCGAGCATGTTCTGGATCTTGCGGTGCATGAAAGAGAATTTCTGCCGGTAAAGTTCGCTCATCTCGTAGCGTTCGAGGTCCTTGGCCAGGTCGGGCATCAGTCTGGCGTCCGCCTCGACGGACTCGGCCAACTTCTTACTTCCCTTCACGACCTCCTGTGACTGGCTGTGTTTGCGGATCAGGTCTTCGAGCGCGGTCAAATACACGCTCAGGATCAGGCGCTTTTGAAGAAGCGCTGTCTTCTTTGTGATCTCACAGGTGACGTTCGGATTACCATCACGGTCCGCTCCGACCCAGGAGCCGAACCGTATAAAGGGTTCGATCGGCCGGTGAGAGGAGCCGAAACAGCGGTCAAACTCGTGGCGGAGTCTCTCATGCATGCGCGGGAGAAGATCCAGGATGGTGCGACGGAAAAAGAAGAGTGTTTGGTCGACCTCGTCCATCACGAGCACCTTGCGCTGGCGTATCTCAGAGGTCTGCCAGAGGATCTCGAGCGTCTCTTTGACGTGCTGGATGGCCTGCTCCCGTTCATAGAGCGTCAGGTCCGAGCGGTCCAGTTCACCCAGAAGAGACGCGATGCGAAGCAGATGGTCCATCACGGTGCGGCGCTTGGCTTCAGTCGGATGTGCGGTCAGCACGAGCTCGATACGCATCGAAGACATAAAAGCGGCCAGCGCCTCGCTTTCCAAGCCCTGCCGCTTCAAATCCGTGAACAGCTTTCTTAAGGACATCTCCTGAAGGGACGACTCGTCACGTTCATACAGGCGGATGCGCCGGGCACGCTGCATCTCTTCGGCGATGTTTACGAGCTGGAAATAGATGGTGAAAGAACGCGCGATCTTGTAGGCTTCGTCAAGGTCAAGGGAGCGGATCAGTTTTTTCAGCTCGGCGAGCTTGGTCGCGTCACTCTGCTGGCGGAGGGTCTTGGCCAGAGTGCGGATCTGCTCGATCTTCGAAAAGAGTTTCTCGCCCTCCTGCTCCCTGGTCACGTCCCCCAATAGGGTCGTAAGAAAACGGACGTCCTTGCGCAGGCTTTGGTCGGTCGATTCTTTCGCGTTGGCGGATGGCTGGGTCACGAGCACTCAGTCAATAATCCTGGGTTTTCAAATTCGTTCCCTAACACTTCGATCTCGAGGTTATCCGGATAGCCGGCGATTCCGTGTTTTTTCAGAAGATCCCTCAACGGATGGACCTTCCCCGCCCCGAACGTGTCCGGCACGGCGCCGATGAGTCCCGTAAAAGTGTTCCCGCGGTTCTTCACGCGCACAATATCGCTTTCAAACACCTCCTGGCGGTCTTTGTCCTCCAGTCCTGTGCTTTCCAGGAGGAAACAATCGCCATACCAGGCTCGTTTGACGGGCTTGCCGTGACCGTCGTCACGTAAGGGATCGCGCTCGCATAAAAGCACGAAAAGGAGGCGCTGGTAACCCCGATAGTACATCTTTTTTTCTTTCACATGCCAGGCGCGGAAACGGACTTCCTTCATGCTTTCGGACTCCATACTACCACAAACTCACCCAAAACTTTTCCGCGCGAGAAATGCCCGATATGCTCACTTAATCGGCCACGCCGCACTTCCTCGAATTTCTTTGTCAGCTCGCGCGCGACCACCACAGGCACGTCCCCAAGAACGTCGTGCATGGCTTGCAGCGTCTTGACCAAGCGGTGCGGCGACTCATAAAAGACCACAGTCCGCTCGCCTTCAGCCAGAGCGCTCAGCCACTTTTTTTTGGCAGCTTCCTTGAGCGGCGCAAAACCTTCGAACGTGAAACGGTTCATAGGAAGACCGGAGGAGACGAGGGCCGTCAAAAACGCGGCCGGGCCCGGCAAGGCTTCCACGGGGATCCCCGCCTCGACCGCCTGTGAGATAAGACGGTAGCCTGGGTCGGAGATCCCGGGAGTGCCTGCGTCGGAGATGAGCGCACCGCGCTCGCCTTCTTTTAACCGGCGCACGAGCTCAGGGGCCTTTTTGGATTCAGAAAAATCAAAATAGCTGATCAGCGGTCTTTGAATACCGTAATGATCGAAAAGGGTCTTGGAGTGGCGCGTGTCTTCGCAGGCGATCCAGTCGACTTTTTTGAGCGTTTCAGCGGCACGGTGGGACAGGTCGCCGAGATTTCCGATCGGCGTGGCCACCACGTACAACACGCCTTTTTTTTCCATTCCTACTCCACGGTCACGGATTTGGCGAGGTTGCGCGGTTGGTCGATGTCCTCCCCAAATTCCCGCGCCACGTTGTAGGCGATGAGTTGCAACGGCAGAACGGTCAGAAGCGGCGAAAAAACCTCGGAAGTGCGCGGCACCTCGATCACGTCATAGGGGTTCAGGCGCTTGATCTCGGAGTCTCCTTCCGTGACGATCGGGATGACCAGACCCTTGCGGGCCTTGATCTCCTGGATGTTCGAGATCATCTTGTCATAGGTCCTGGATTCCGGCGCCAGGCAGATGACCCAGGGGTTCTCGTCGATGAGGGCGATGGGGCCATGTTTCATCTCTCCCGCCGGGTAGCCCTCCGCCGGAATATAGGAGATCTCCTTCAGTTTTAAAGCGCCTTCCAGGGCGTTCGGGAAATTGATGTTACGACCCAGGTACAGGAATGCAGCGGTCGGCGCGCGGTGACGCTTCTGAGGGTCTCCCTTGTAGTACTGGTCCAGGAAGGTGTGGTAACGCCTGTTGAAATCGTGCGCTTTTTCCTGCCAGGCCTTTTCTTTTTCCCGGTATCCTTTGAGGAACTTCTCCATCAGCGACGGCACATGCAGAAATTCTTTCAACAGTTCGCGACGCCGCGGCTCAGGCAGTGTCTTAAAAAGCTGACCCAGATACAGGCCGAACAAATAAAGGATGGCCAGCTGAGCTGTATAAGCTTTGGTCGAGGCCACCGCGATCTCCGGGCCCGCATGCGTGTAGATGACACCCTTGGCCTCGCGCGAGATCGAACTTCCCAGGACATTGCAGATGGCAAGCGTCGTGGCTTTTTTCTTTTTGGCTTCCCGCACGCCGGCCAACGTGTCAGCGGTCTCTCCACTCTGCGAGATAGCAAGGACCAGGGTGTCTTTTCCGATATTAGGGTCGCGGTAGCGGAACTCGGATGCCGTATCGACCCAGACCGGCAGGCGAGTGAACGCCTCGATGATGTATTTGCCGACCAGCCCTGCGTGATAAGCGGTCCCGCAGGCGATGATAACGATCCGCTTTGTTTTCTTGATGGAAGCCGCCGAGAGCTTCAGCTCGTCAAAATGGATCTCCCGTCCGCGCACACGTTCTTTTAAGATGGCCGTCAGGATCTCCGGTTGCTCGAAGATCTCCTTCAGCATGTAGTGCGGATAGCCGCCTTTTTTCGCCTGCAAGATGTCCCAATCGATCTTGACCGCCGAACGCGCGATGGGCTTTCCGGCCAGGTCCGTGATGGCGATATTCTGCTTCGTGAGCGTAACCACATCGCCGTTCTCGACAAAGATGACACGGTCCGTGTGGTCCAGAAGAGCCGATACGTCGCTGGCGACATAACTTTCCTTGTCACCCTTTCCGATCACAAGCGGACTGTCGAGTTTGGCCGCCACGATCTTGCCCGGTTCGGCGGAGGAGATCACCGCGATCGCGTAGGTGCCTTTCAGATCTTTGAGGGCGCGGCGCACCGCGACTTCAAGGTTCCCCTTATAGTATTTGGATACTAGATGGACGATGACCTCGGTGTCCGTTTCGGAACGGAAAGCCACACCCTCTCCCTCAAGCTTCTTCTTGAGATCAAAATAATTCTCGATGATCCCATTATGGACGACCGCGATCTGGCTTCCCTCGTCCAGATGGGGGTGGGCGTTCTGAGGAGTGGGCGTTCCGTGGGTGGCCCAACGCGTGTGGCCCACGGCGGTGCGGCCATTTAGGGGCTGTTTCTTGAGAAGGGCCTCGAGATTGCGGATCTTGCCGTCTGTTTTCACAACACGGATGGCCCTGGAACCATTCTGCATCGCGATGCCGGAAGAATCGTAGCCACGGTACTCCAAGTGCTTAAGCCCTTGAATTACCAAGCCTTGCGCTTCTTTATTGCCCGTATAACCGAATATGCCGCACATATAGCTCCATAGTATAACATGATATAATGTGCGAATGAATGGCTGGCATGCGGTCGTTTTTGGTGTTGTGGAGGGTTTGACGGAATTCCTCCCGGTCTCCTCCACCGGACACCTGATCCTGACCGCCAGACTCCTTGGACTGCCTCAGACGGAGTTTCTTAAAAGTTTCGAGATCGCTATCCAGCTCGGTGCTATGCTGGCCGTCGTGGTCGTGTACGGGAAGTCCCTCCTGGGTCAACCGGAAGTCACTAAGCGCGTCCTGACGGCACTCGCACCGACCCTGGCCATCGGTTTCCTCCTCTACGAGATAGTCAAAGGGTACTTGTTCTCAGATCATTCCATCATCCTTGCGAGTCTTGTACTGGGAGGTATCGCCCTGATCCTGTTCGACCGCTGGCACCGCGAAGGCCCCCGCGCCGTCTCAAAAATGGAAGATATCCCTTACCCTCAAGCGTTCTTGATAGGCTTTGTACAGGCATTGGCCGTGGTCCCCGGTGTCTCGCGTGCGGGCGCGACGATCGTGGGCGGTCTGGCACTGGGCCTTTCCCGCAAGACCGTCGTGGAGTTCTCCTTTCTTTTAGCCGTTCCGACTATCTTGGCAGCCACGGTCCTTGATGTCACAAAAAACGGCTCCTCATTCGCACAAGCAGACTGGAGCCTCCTTCTGCTGGGTTCGTCCGTTTCCTTTGTGGTGGCTCTCGTCAGCATCCGGTTCTTTCTGCACTATATCCAGCGCAGCGGTTTCCTCGTATTCGGCGTCTACCGCATCCTCTTGGCGGCGGCATTCTGGATATTCGTAAAATGAAAAAGCATTGGGTGCTCATGAACCCGGGCCCTGTCAACGTCTCGCCGCGCGTGCGGCGTGCGCTCCTTGGGCCGGACCTCTGCCACCGTGAAAAGGAATTCTCCTCTCTCCTGGCTGACACCCGACGGCGTCTTCTTCGGATATTCGGCGTCGAAAAAACGCACACGACGGCTTTTTTCACCGGCTCGGGCACGGCGGCTCTGGAAGCGATGCTTTCTTCCTACGCACGAAAGGACAGACGCGTCCTTGTCCTTTCAAACGGCGTCTACGGCGAGCGCCTACGGCAGGTCCTGGAACTCCATGGCGCTCCGGTGACGGTCCTCGCGAGCCCGATCGGCCTGTTCCCGGATGCTGAAAAAATCGAGCAGCTCCTCCGTTCCGATAAACGGATAAAGGCCGTCGCGATGGTGCATCATGAGACCTCCAGCGGCATGTTGAATCCCATTTCTCCCGTTGGGCGGCTGGCCCGGAAGTATAAAAAAAAGTTCCTGGTAGATGCCGTCAGTTCTCTGGGTGCGGAAGAGTTGAACCTGAAGAACATCGACTATTGTGCGGGTTCGGCGGGAAAGTGCCTGCATGGCTATCCGGGGCTTTCTTTCGTGCTCCTCACAAAAAAGGAAGCTGAGGCCCTCCCAAAAAATAAGACCCGCATCCTTTACCTCGACCTTAAAAACACGCTCAAACACCAGGAGAAGGAGGACACGCCATTCACACCGGCCGTCCAACTTTTTTACGCGTTCAACGAGGCTCTCAAGGAACTTCAGGAGGAGGGCTTGTCCTCACGCATCCGCACGTATGCGCGACGAAGTTTTCTTCTTGGGGAGGGTTTTGAGAGACTGGGTCTTCGTTTCCTTATCGAGAAACCATCCCGCTCCCACGTGCTCACCTCCGTCTGGGTGCCAGATGGAATACGTTATGAACGCCTGCATGAGGCTCTTAAAAAGAAAGGTTTCATCATCTATGCGGGGCAGTCGTCCCTCGCCGGACGCATCTTCCGCGTATCGAACCTCGGTGCAATGTCCGAAGCGGCTATCCGGCGATTCCTTGCGGTCCTGAAAAAGATCCTTTCGAGTTCATGACGGAATTCCGCTTAAACCGTCTCTTCTCCAAGCCTCTGTCGGAGGTCCTTCTTCGGACGCCGTTGACGCCCAACCATATCACGACGGTCAGTCTCGCCCTGGGATTAGGGGCCGGGTATTTTTTTTCACGCGGCTCCTACGCGGAAGGTCTGTGGGCGGCGCTGCTTTATCAGCTTGCTGTCATCCTTGATAACTGCGACGGCGAGATCGCCCGCGCGAAAGGGCTTGGAAGCACCTTCGGAGCCTGGTACGACATCTTCGCGGATTTTGTCACGGATTTCTCGCTTTTTGCCGGATTGGCGGTCGGTGCTCTGCGTTCAGGTGCTGAAGGCCCCATCCTTTTATTTGCCGCGCTCTGCCTGACGGGCGGCTTGATGCACCTGTCGTTGGTCATCCTGGAAAAATTGCGTGGGTTTGGCCCGGCTGCTTACGCCTCGCCGCACCCGGAACATTCGACCCGGAAAAACCCTTTCCTGACTCTATTCGATTCGCTTCGCGAGGGGGACAGTTCGTGGTTCGTCGTTCTCTTCACGGCAAGCGGCCACGCCATCTGGCTATTGTGGTTCGGCGGTGTTTACATGCAGGTCCTGTGGTTGGCCGCTCTCGTGATGAATTTCCGGTGGTTATTTCCTTGGAAAAAAGCATGAAAGCGCTCAAGACCCTCCTCATCGCGCTGGGTTTCTACATCCTCTATGTCACCGTGCAGGGCGTGGGGATGCAGAACATCTGGCAGAACATCGTCTCGCTCAAAGCGGGCCTCCTTCCGCTTCTCTTCTTCTATCCCATCATCTTCGCCTGGGACACACTGGGTTGGGCCTACTCGTTTCCCAAGAAACTTCCCAAACACGTCCCTTTTATCGGACTTTATTTCATCCGCATCATCGGTGAGACGATGAACGCTGTCATCCCGTTCTCCGCTTCCCTGGGCGGTGAGCCGCTCAAAGCCCAGCTTTTGAAAGACCGTTACAGCATCGCGCTTTCGGAAGGCTACGCCTCCATCCTCATCGTGCACACCACCTTCTGGGTCTCTCTGAATCTGTTCGTCATCGGAGGCATCCTCATCACGATTGATACACTCCCTCTGACGCCGGTCTTATGGAACAGTGTGCTCGTCTTCCTTGTGACGCTGGGCGTGGTAGCGGTGCTTCTTATCATCGGACTTCACCTGGGTATCTTCAAGCGCGTGCATGCCATCGGGGAGAAATGGAACTGGTGGGGCTCCCTTTCGCTCGACAAGAGCCAAAAATTCCTCGAGCTGGACAAGCAGATCAAGCGCTTCTACACGGCCGACCCCAAGCGTTTCCTGTTTTCCATCCTCTATAATTTTCTGGGATGGTTCACGGGGACATTCGAGGTGTACTACATGGCCCAGCTTCTGGGAATGCCGATCGGTCTGGCTGAAGCGTGGCTGTTCGAGGCATTGATCCAGGTGCTCCGCATCGTGACCTTCTTCATCCCGGCGTCCATCGGCGCTCAGGAAGGCGGCATCGTCCTGATCTTCGCGCAGTTCGGCTATGCCAGCCCAGTCGCGCTCACGTTCGCAGTCCTGCGCCGCGTGCGTGAGATCGTCTGGATAGGACTCGGCCTGCTTTTATGGTCTTTTCTGGAAGACAAGCCTAAATTAAAAAAAACTAGCCCAGCGAATTGATCGTGCGGTCTTTGTTGAGGTTGTCCTGGGTGAGTACCTCGACGCGCCTCTCAAGCTCTGAATTGCGCGCTCTGGCTTCCGTCAGTTCCGTTTCAAGCTGAACGATCTTTTCACGGTCGCCCTTGGCCGCCTCCGCACCCTTCCGGCGCGCGTCTTCAAGCGCAATGGTATGCTCGCTTTTAAGAACAGCTATCTGTTTTTCAGCCACGTTCTTCTGTGCTTCCGCAAAGGCATCCTCCACAATGCCTGCCTGTCCGGCAGGCAGGCCTGGCGCCTGGGCAGACACCGGGACGATCGCAGCAGCAGCTGTCTTTCTCATCGCGTGGTCATGATAGATGCCGAGACCCGCAGCGCCCGCGACCAACAGGACCAGCGCCAGAGCGACCGGCCACCAGAAACTGAGCGTCTGGGACGAGCGCGCCGTGCGCAGTTGCTGGCTTAAATACGAATAAACATTTTTCACCTGCCCGTTCACGGTCTCATGAGCGCCGTCGACGAACTTTACTTCCGCAGGCGTTGGACCGGCACGCTGGTTCAGGATCTGCTTGATCTCCGCCAGTTCCCGGTTGACCTTGGCCAGATTCTCATGGCTGTCCCGGAGAGCACGGATCTTCGACCGGAATTCTTCGCCGCCCCCCAGGGCTGTGCAGACGCGGTCCCATTCGTTAAAGGCGCGCGCGTATTCCTTCCTTTTATAATAGGCTTTGGCGTTTTCGAGAGATTCGGCGACGATCTTTTCGCGGGTGCCGATCGAAGAGGGGTCTATCTGTAGTCTTTGAGATTCCTGGATCTCGCGGCCCACCTGGCGGCCGGCATCTTCCAGGGTCTTTCGGAATTCCTCTATGGGCTGAGCGCTGCTCATGGGCTTATCATACGCCTAAAATTTACGGTTGTCGACAATGCGGCGGAGTTTCCGCGCCTCGCGAAGAGTACCCTTGGGCAGCACCTTCGAATCCATCTTACAAAGACCCATTTCATACAACTTCCAAATATCGGGCAATTCACCCTTCAAAACGCTCCAAAACCGTTCCTGGATCGTCCCGTTTTCAACCCCGTCGGACGACTCCATGCGGAACTCGATCCTATCTTTGTTGCCCTCCTTGTCTATGGCGATCTGCCAGTCGACGGTGATCCCCTCGACCTTCCCGAAAACCGGTTCGAATACCCAGGGAGCAAAATTGCCTATCGCGGTCGGGACCCATTCATCCACCCGACCTTTCAGTTTTTCGATGCGCTTTCCAGGCAGGCTGGACTTCGTCGGCCGTTCAATAAAACGCGTGATGTCACCTGAACGGTAGCGGACCAAAGGCATCACACGCCGGTTCAAAGTCGTATAGACCAACTCGCCGTAACCTTGCTCGTCTGGATGGATGATCTCAAAATAGTTATGAAACTCGTTCAAGTGATAGCCGTCCTTCGCGCGCGACTCCATACCGATAGCGCCGAACGCCTCCGTCTGCCCATAACCTAAAATAAAGTCCGTCTTCCAGACGCCTTCGATGTAACACCGGGTTTCTTCTGTCATATTCTCCCCGCCGCCGAGCATCAGCTTGAGGGGCCAAGGTCCTTTTTTCTCGGCGATCTCGGAAAGACGAAGGAGCCACGACGGGTCTCCGACGATCACGCTTACCTTATAATCCGCGAGCCTGTCATAGAACTCTTCGGGCGTGATGCGGCCGGCCTCCACATGGAAGCAGCCGAGGACTTTGCAGGACGCCTGTAGAACAGGTCCCGAAACCCAAAAAGAATAATCGAAAGAACTCACAAGACGGTCGGAGGGCCGTACCCCCAAACCCCAAAGACCGACAGCTCCGGCCCAACCCGCTTCTTCAACTTCCGTACGTGAAAAATAAACGCGTTTGGGCCTTTTAGAAGTGGTTCCCGTGGTCTCATACGCCGTATCCGGCCGGGCGCACAGGAATTCTTCCGGATTTTGGCGGATGTCTTCGGCTGTGGTGAAAAAATTCCCTAAGTCTGAAGGGAGCTTGACGCGTGAGGCGTCTATTTTGCGTTTTTTAAACTCTTTCTTGTAGAACGGTGAATGCTTCGCGACGAAAACGACCGTCTTGCGGAAATTATCCTCTTCAAGCGAGCGCATGAAATCCGGTGAGACTTTCGTGTAGAGGAAATATCCCTTTTGGGCGGGATTCCCGAACGGGAACTTACTTATTAAATGAGTGAGGCTCAAATCCTGTCTTTCGCGCATCGACGGATCAATTGGTCGAACAAGTCTATCGCGAGGTCCATCTCAGGTTCGGTGATGTCAAATGCCGGCGCGATCGTGAACACGTTCTTGTAATAACCGCCGACATCCAGCACCAGGCCTGTTTTTTTGCCTTTTTTATCTCTCAGGTCGCCTTTCATGCCCTGAGAAAAGATCTTGTCGGCCAACTGCCTGTCCGGCGCATAACCGTCTTTTTGCACGATCTCCATACGCAGCGCCAACCCCAGACCGTCGACATCGCCGATGACTCGTGGATACTTTTTCTGCAGTTTTTTCAGGCGTGCCAGGAAACTCTTGCCCTTTTCAAAGACCTTTTTTTCAAAGTTCTCTTCCTCGATCATCTTCATGAGCTCAAGACCCACGGCCGTGCCGAGCGTATTGGAGGAAAACGTCGAATGCGTCGAGCCGGGGGGGAACACCTTCGGGCTGATAAGCTCTTCTTTTGCCCAGATGCCGGATAGCGGGTTTAAGCCGTTCGTCAGTGCCTTGCCGAACACGACGATGTCGGGCGACACCTTGAAATTGGCCAGACCCCAGAGCTTGCCGGCGCGGTGAAAACCCATCTGGATCTCGTCATCGACCAGGAGGATATTATGCTTTTTGAGGATCTTTTTGAGCATAGGAAAATATTCTTTGGGTGGGATCACGTAGCCGCCTGTCCCTTGTACCGATTCGATATAAAAAGCGCCGTATTCGGACTCGTTGGCCTTCACGTCCAGGACGCCGTTGTATTCGGTCTCGAAGAGCTTCTCGAACTGTTTCACGCAGTACATGCCGCAATCCGGGTATTTTTTTCCGTAAGGACAACGGTAACAGTACGGGTAAGGGACGAACTGCGCGCGGTCAGAAAAATGACCGTACCGGCGGCGGTAGCGGTAACTGGACGTGATGGCAGACGCACCCAGCGTGCGGCCGTGGTATCCGCCCATGAAAGCGAATACGAGGTTCTTTTTCGTGGTCTGACGCACGAGCTTCAGAGAATCTTCGACGGCCTGAGAACCGCCCACGTTGAAATGCACGCGGCCTTTCTCGCCGAACAAGCGTTCCATGGATTTGGCGATCTTCTCAGCCAGCTCCACTTTTTCGGAATGAAGGTACTGGCAGGCCAGCTGGGGCAGCTTATCGATCTGGGCTTTGAGCGCGTTGTTCAAACGCTCGTTCTTATAACCAAAACTGGCGGCCGAATACCACATCTGAAGATCGAGGTAAGGGGTCCCTTGCCGGTCATACAGATAGCTCCCTTCACAGCGCTCGAAAAATTTGGGAGGTTGGAGATAGTGGACGGTATCCCCGTACGAACAGTATTTAGCTTCTTTTTTTAGAAGCTCTTTCTCATTCTTCACTTAAAAACCGCCTTTTTCAGGATCGAATGGTTGTCGGTCAGCCATTCGGTGATCTTTTTGAAATTCTCGTACGGGATAAAATCGATGTTCTTCTCCCGGCACCACTCGGCAAGCTTCCCCTTGGCGAAGGTGATATGCGATTTCTCGGCCGCGTAACGGTCGGAGAGACCGTCCCCGACGAAAAGAACGTGGTCCCCCGGGGAGGTGAGTCTTTTGAGAAGCAGTGCTTTGCAGTTGGCACAGCCATGCTCACAGGCATGGTCGTTCGGGAACACGGCCTTGAAACCGTTGCCATACTTCTGAAGGCGGTTCGAGAAGATCGGAAGTGCTTTGATATACCCGCTAGAGGCGCCCAGGTTGTTCTTGAGGATACGTTCGATGATCAAGTCGAAACCGTCGCTGACGATGGTAACAAGCACGCCCATCTGCTCGGCCTTTTGAAGAAAAGGGATGAAATAAGGGTCTATCTTCACGTCCGATACGAGATTTGTCAGGTCCTCGGGCGTCGCATGCACAAGACCTATCTGCCGGGTCAAACATTCACGTGAGCCGATCTTGCCGGCCGCCCACTCCTCTTCGATGTCCTGCCAAGCCTTGTCCGCATACTTCTCAAGCAAAAGGTCCACAACATCCGTCGTGGTGATCGTGCCGTCAAAATCGAGGAAAAAATGGATGGTTCGCAAAGGATCCGTCTTTCTAAAGGTCAGCCGTATTTTTTTATGATAAGAGCGATATTCTGTCCGCCAAAACCGAACGAGTTCGAGAGTACCGTGTTCACTTTCGCCTGACGGGCCTTGTTCGGAACATAATCCATATCGCAGGCTTCGTCCGGCGTCTCGTAATTGATCGTGGCAGGGATCATGCCCTCGCGTATGGTCAAAATGCTGGCGATGACTTCCACCGCTCCGGCTGCCGCGATCATATGGCCCAACATGGACTTGATGGAGCTCATCGGGACCTTCTTGGCCCTAGGGCCGAAGACTTGTTTGACCGAATGCGTTTCGATCGCGTCATTGAGCTCAGTCGACGTGCCGTGCGCGTTGATGTAGTCGATGGAGGAGGCGTCGAGGCCCGCGTGATTGAGCGCAAGCTTCATCGCCTTGATGGCACCGCGCCCATCCGGATGCGGATCGGTCAGGCGGAAGGCATCCGCACTGCCGCCGTAGCCGGCCAGCTCCGCGTAGATCTTAGCACCCCGTTTTTTGGCATGCTCAAGCTCTTCCAGAATCACGACGCCGGCACCCTCGGAAAGGACAAAACCGTCACGGTTCTTGTCAAAGGGACGGGAGGCTTTCTGCGGCTCCTCATTGCGGGTAGAAAGAGCTGTCAATAGATTGAATCCGGCAAGGCCCAGCGGATGGATCATCGAGTGTGAGCCGCCGGATATCATCACATCGGCTTCCCCGCGGCGTATGATCTCAGCCGCTTCGCCGATGGCCTGGCTCGAGGCCGCGCAGGCGGTCAGACAGTTGGAGACCGGCCCCAGCACGCCGAACACGCTGGAGAGATGATTGATCACCTGAAAGGGCTCCTGCTCCATGAGACTCTTGGGATCCAGCTGCTTTAAGCTGTTCGAATAATATTTCTTTGCATCGACCGGTTGGTTCTCCTCGATCGCATCGGCCATGATCAGGGCGTACTGCGGAAAATCGAAACCACCGTCTCCGGCGCCGAAATAAATGCCAAGCCGCTCCGGCTTTATTTTTCCATCCAAGCCCGCATCTCGTGCGGCTTCTTGGGCCGCTTCAAGCGCGAACAGGCTGTTTCGACCTAAACGGTCGAACGCAGGCCCTTTTTTCTCCCACTTTTGAAAATCACCATTCCTCACTTCCCCTGCGATCTTTGTCGGGAAATTCGAAGCATCGAACACCGTGATGGGACCAATACCTGAACGGCCCTCGAGGAGCCCGCGCCAGGTCTCCTGCACGCTGTTTCCCAGCGGCGTCATCGCGCCCATGCCGGTGATCACGACTCTTCGGTTCATCGCATCAACCCTCATAGACCTTGGTCACGGCCGAGACCGCCTGACCGCTGAAACCGGATGCATTGGTCATCGCATAACGCAGTTTTTTTTGCATGGGTTGGCCTTTGACGATCTGAAAACCCCAGTCTTTTTCGGCCTTTATGAAATTAAGCACAGGCGGGATGGTCTGGCGACACAGCGCTTCCGTGGAAAGGATAAGATCCAGCGGGCCGGATGAAAAACCCGTGAAGCCCGTGACCGACTTTGAGGCGCTCACGGAGAGATTCTTTCCCGAACCATTGAACACGTCAAAGATCGCCTGCGCTTCGCTTCGATCCTCCTCTTTTAAGCCGATACCGGAGGCTTGGAGATACTGCAGGTCCGAGGCGCGCACGCCGGCATCGGCCAGCGCCGCCTGCATCGCGACCTGACGGCCGTTCATGGAGGAGGAGCCAAAACCCGCGAGCTCCGCGTAGATCCTCGCGCCGCGCTTTTTGGCGTGCTCGAGTTCTTCCAGAACCAAAAAACCCGCTCCCTCGCCCACGACAAAGCCGCGCGCGGACTGGTCAAACGGCCGGTAGTCATCATTGGTCGAACTGTGGGAGAATTCAGTCATCCCGCCAAGCACCTTGTATTGCGAAAGTCCGACCGCGTTCACTTTAGACTCGGCTCCGCCAGAGAGCATGAGGTCTGCGTCGCCGCGTTGGATGATACGCATCGCTTCACCGACCGCCTGAAAACCAGCTGAGGCACCCGTCGTGATCGTATTATTCATGCCCTGCAGGTCGAGAAGAACGGAGATATGGCAGGCGGACATATTGGGTAGATACTTCAAAAGCCAGAGGGGAAAAAGTGCAGATAAACCGCTGTCCCCGAAGCGCTGGAGGTCGAGCTTGCCATTTTCATCGAGCGAATGCTGCACGCTGTAGCCAAGTTCGTCCAGCTCATGATTCAGCACGCCCGAACCGACGATCACACCGAAACGCTCATGATCAAAGGGCTTCTCACGAAGACCGGAATCATTGAAGGCGAGGGTCGCGCCGGCCACAGCCAGCTGGATGTCACGCGCCATGACTTTGAGAGCCTTGCGCTGCGGGACGAATTTTTCGGGCAAGAAATCACGAACGAGCGCTGCCGGGATCTTCCACTGGCCGGAGGCGAACGCCATATCGAGAAAACCGATCCCGGAACGGCCTTCGACGGCCGCTTTCCAGAAAGCTTCGGACCCTTCCCCGAGCGCTGTGATGGCTCCCAACCCCGTGATGACGACTCTGCGCTTCAAACCCGTATCCCCTCGCTTTTTTTTGCGACATTCCAAATATCGTAATGAGACAGAAAATGGTCGTTGAAAACTATCTTGCCCGAGGACAAGCCGTTCAGCGATTCGATCGCGATCAGCAGGATGCGGGCGGAAGCAACATGCCTGCCTTCATGGCGCACTTCGCCGCTGACCCAGGCTCCGTCTTCGCTCTCTCCAACGATCCTCGCTTCCACCTCCAATGAACAGGGCGGCCGCACGAGGGTCTGGAACTCCGCATCCTCTATCTTAACCAAAATCACTTCCTTTTTAAACTCGATTCCAAGACCGTACAGCACGCCGCCGGCCTGCGCGATCATCTCGATAAAAAGCGGTTCCGGCATCGCCGGGTCACCTGGGTAATGCTCAGCAAAAAAATCTTCTTGGCCGCTGAACGTTTTAAGCGCTCTGGCAACCTCGTTCTTTTTGAGGACTTCAAAACGGTCCAGCAGATCCCAGCGCATCAGCTCTTGTCCGTATAGCAGCAGGCCACCACATGGCCCCGGTAACGGCGTATCAGGACTTCGAGTTTTGCATGATCGACCACGCCGAATCGACCGGCCGCTCGCGGCTCCAGGTGGATCCTCCGAAGCGCCTCAGGCCCGATACCGGCTTCGCCGACGGCTTTGAACACAGCTTCCTTTGCCGCGAAGATCATGGCAAAGGCTTCGTACGGCTTCGCTCGCGTGTCGATGAACTTGCGCTCTTCGTTCGTCAGCCACTGGTTGAGACGGCTGCGGTGAGCGCGGTAGAAAGCACGCGCTTTTTTCCACTCAAGAATATCCACCCCAAGCAAAAAGGATGGTTTCATACGGGAAAGATTACTTGCTTGCGGTTTGCAGCTTGTCAGAAAGATAATTCACGATCATGCCGACCGTGAACAAATTTCCGAGGCTAGAGACTTGCGGATTTTTCGAGAAGTCGTCCCAATTGACGTTCGACATCTTAGTCTTGAGCTCTTCGATGCCGGCAGGTGTCACATGGCCGTTCTTCACGAAGCGCGCATCGGTCAGGACCTTCTCAGGGAAGAGCTCGCCTTTTGGGATCTTGATCTTGAACGCCTTCTCGAGGCGGAATACGATGTCGAGAAAATCGATCGACTCGGCGCCAAGGTCCTTGATCAGCGAGGACTCCAACGAGACCTTCGGCTCATCCACCTTGAGGGCCTGGGAAATGATCGTGCGTACGCTTTTAATGATCTCTTCTTTATCGAAGCTCATTCTCTAAAAAGACTCCTTCTTATTTTTTCAGCGCTCGACGAGTGAAAAGTCGGCTTGCAGCACCCGGGCGCCTTTTGTGCCTTCTTCGCTCAGGTGGGCGCGGCCTTCGAAATCCACCCGAGGCCCCTGACGAGCGATCAGACGAAGTTTCATCTCAAAACGGCTTCCAGGTTTCACGAACTGCCCGAACTTCACCTGTTTGACCGCGGCTAGCCGATACCGCCCGCTATCCGCCTGACCTTCAAGAAGCCTGCAGGCGGCCTGTTTGAGCGATTCCAAAAGAAGGACGCCTGGCATGACCGGGAATCCTTCGAAATGGTCTAACAGAAATTCCTCGTCACCCTTCAACGTGAAAAATGCCGTAATGCTTTGGCCTTTTTCCACTTCCGACACATCATCAACAAAGGAAAAGGTGCTCAATTTTAGTCGCAACAATATAACATAAAGGTTAAGAAAATAACAACTAATCCCTACAAGACCTCTTCGGCCTTCTGACGTCTCTGGGCCCGCAGGTCGCAGGCGGGATTTCCTCCCCAATAACCCCTGGGAGGGACTTGGGTTCCCTTGGGAAGCAGGCTCATCGGCGCGATCGAGGCGCCATCGCCTATCCCGCATCCCGGAAAGATCACCGAACCGATGCCGATAGACACGTTAGAGCCTATCTTGGTCCGCTCCAGCCTCAAAAACCCCCGCTCCGAAGCATGACAGATAAGAGCCACACCTCCTCCGATGAGGACATTGTCGCCTATCTCCAAAAGGGACAGGTCAGCCAATCCTCCGGTGTTGATATTGCAGTTGTTACCGACTTTGGCGCCCATCAGCCGGTAAAACAGCGTCTGGAACGGTGAGAGACGCAGCACATCCAAAAAGGCGCTGTTGGCGATAAGGATCATGGAGTTGTAGCCCATCCAGCCCAGCGTCTCTTTGGAGTAAAGCGAATGAAGACCCGGAATGATCTTAAAGCCGAGAAACGTCTTGGTCAGAACGCAGATCAGGATGATGGCAGTGCCGAATATAAAATAGCCCAGTCCAATCGAAAAAGAGAAGGCCAAGGCCTTGAGCCACAGCGGCTCGGCGCCCATCACACGCCAGAGAGAAGCCAAAAACAGGACCATCGGGAAGAACGCCAATCCCACGACGACGGCTGCCAGCAGATGAAGCCACATCTTCCAAAGTTCAAGGCGTGTTTTTTCCCACTCGGTAGGACTTTTCGGCATAGGGTAAGTGTGCTACATTACCCCCATGAGTTCAACGGAAAAATTCCTTTTTATCACCGGCGGCACGCGCGGCATCGGTCGTGCCATCACGCTCTCACAAGCAGCCCCGAACACCCGCCTTTTCGTCAATTTTCTGCGTGATGAAGCTTCTGCCGAGGACCTAAAAAATGAAGCGGAAAAGAAAGGCGCGAAGGTCACGCTCATCCAAGGGAATGTCGGCGACACAGAATCTCTCAAATCTCTCTTTGAGGAGATCGGAAAAGTGACCCAGCGTCTGGACGCGCTCGTGCACAGCGCGGCTTTAGGCGTCTTCAAGCCCCTGCACCAACTGCGGGAAAAAGACTGGGACATCTCGATGGATGTGAACGCGAAAGCGTTCCTGCTCCTGGCCCAGGGTGCTCTGCCTTTGATGAAAAAAGACGGGGGCCGTATCGTGACTATCTCAAGTCTCGGTGCCAGGCGCTTCACACCCAGCTACGGTGCCATCGGCATCTCTAAATCCGCTCTGGAAAACATCGTGCGTTATCTGGCGGTCGAGTTGGCTCCTTACAAGATCCGTGTGAACGCAGTCTCCGGAGGCCTCATCGAGACAGATTCTCTCAAGATGTTCCCGCAATTTGAGGTGATGAAGAAGGACTACCTTTCACGTACGCCCTCCGGACGTATCGGAACCCCCCAGGACATCGCGCGTGTCGTTTCTTTCCTTCTTTCTCCCGATTCCGACTGGATCGCCGGTCAAACCCTTATCGCGGACGGTGGTTATTCTCTCTCTTAGGACCTTGGTCCTGGCCGCTTTGGCGGTCATTTTCTTGGAATGGGTGCGTCGTGTGTTCTGGATGCGCCGCTTCCGCACGCAGAATCCTCCCATCCCGCGGCCGGCCTCTGGCGGCTTATCGCATGAAAAAGTCTCCATCATCATTCCCGCCCGCGATGAGGAAAAAAATATCGGAAACTGTCTTTCACATCTGATGAAACAGGACTATCCGAATTACGAGATCCTCGTCGTCGACGACCGCTCCTCGGACCGTACGCCTCATCTGCTTGAGAATTTCAAGAGACTCTCCCCTGTGCCTTTTAAGATCATACGTATCGAAAAACTCCCTCCGGGCTGGACCGGAAAAAATCATGCGATGCATGTCGCATCCAAGGCCGCAACGGGTGACTGGCTACTCTTCACCGACGCTGACACCACACATGCATCCGATTCCGTCCGGGCCGCCCTTCAGGAGGCCCTCTCGCGGAAAGCGGACTTTCTGACGCTGGCCCCTCAGGTCGAATGCCGCTCTTTTTGGGAACACACGGTCCAGCCGCTGGCGGTCTCAAGCCTTGCGCTGTGGTTCAAGGCGACCGAGCTCAACGAAGAGGGCTCAGGGACCGTGCTGGCCAACGGCCAGTTCATCCTGGTGAAAAAGAACATCTATGAAGCGATAGGCGGGAATGAATCCGTGAAGACGGAAGTGATCGAGGACGTGGAACTCGCCAAAAAGATCAAAGCGGCGGGATCTCGCGTGCTTTTTCTAAACGGGACTGAGATCTATTCGACGCGCATGTACACTTCCCTCGCCCAGATCTTCAAAGGCTGGACGCGCATCTTCATCCACCTGTTCGAAAAAAAGATCCCGCTCATCCTGCACAAGGTCTTCCTTTTTATTTTCTTTTCACTTCTGCCGTTCGCGGTCTTGTCCTACGAAAAATTCCTTTGGCTTTCCGGCAGCTCTTCGTTCGATGCGGCGATCTTTACCTTAAGCGCCGTCGTCTGCAGCTGGATCGTGCTCGTCCGCTTCATCGGAAACCGTCTTCTAAAAGCAAACCCCTGGTACGCTTTTTTGCATCCACTGGGTTCGGCCGTCATGGCCTGGCTTCTTCTGGTCTGCGTGGGAAGGATCCTGTCCGGCGGCCGGTCGGAGTGGCGTGGCGACCGTTACTAGCGCGAGCTGAAATTGGTCTTCTGAACGACTTTGACCGGAGGCAAGAAAAGTTTCTGCAGTTTTTTGTGCGCCAGACGGCGGAATTCGGCATCGTCCGTTCCCACATTGAGACGAAGGTCGTCGTATTCGTAGATCCCTGTCACGCTCCCCTCCCAGTCGTATAACGTCATCCGCACCGGAAGGCCCGTTTTTTCTTCAAAGAAGACCTCCACGCGCGAAGCGAAATAAGTATCGTCCGAAACGCTTCCGGGGAAACTCACGTCGGCCAGAGTGCCGCTTTCTGTCTCAGAGAAAGTGGCCTGTATCTTGTTCTCCTGGACGCCCTTTTGCGTCATGTTTGAAAAATCTTCCAGGAACGTACCGATGCCCGCATCTTCGATATCGTAGGATTCGCTTCCCTCTCTCACCCATGGACTGGACTGTTCCAAAAAAACCACCGGGGCCAGACCGAGAAGAAGGCCTGGTTTGTGGATCGCGAGTTTGCCGTCGTGGCGGCCTCTTTCATACAGGACTTGCAGGCCCTTTTTGTCCGTGTCCATCCAATGCATGAATATCTTGAAGGGCTTTTCGAACTTAAGAAAGATAGTCTCTTTGGGACCGAGTGCGCCGTCCGCCAGCTCCTGCTTGAGAAAAACGGCGTGATAATCCTTCACGGTGGTCCAGGCTTCGCGGCTTTTGAAAAGCAATCCTTCAAGCCGTGAAACGTCCGCGGCACTCGCAGACCCGCCGCTTAAAAAAATAAGCGCACCGAGAAAGACTAAAAACCGTCTCAACGCACGACTCTGGAGAGGAATTTTCTCACTTCCCTCTCATAGCTTTCACGCTCGAGGACGATCGCTTCGTTGTGGCCCGCCTTTTTAACTACCAGCCGGCCGGCCGTTTTAGAACCTTCTATTTTTTCCAGGAATCTCTGATGAGAGGGCGGGACATAATCGTCCGCTTCGCCGTGGATCATCAAAAGAGGTGCATGCCGCTTTTTCAGCAGTTTTTCAACATCGACAAAACGCTGCCTCGCACGGCGCTGGCAATGCCAGAACCCCAGTCCCGCAAATAGACTCACGACCCAGTCGGGGTAATTCTCTCCGAAAAGGTTGGGCCTGACGAGGATCGGCGCCCAACGACGGATATAATCGCGGAAGATCTCTTTCATCGAAAAGAGGCCGTCCGTGACTACCGCTTCGATGCTTTTCTCCCGAAAAGACGCATCCAGGGCCAGATCCGCTCCGTTAGAAATACCGAAAAGAACGACACGCGCGCGGGCCGAAACGGCGCTTTTCGTCCAGCGGACCACGGTCAGCAGGCGTTGGACCTCCTTCTCGCAGGGCCACTGCAAAAGTGAATTCTGTTCAGGATCCTCGGTAAGGTCCGACAGGTCGACGCTCAGCACGTGATAGCCCATCTCCGGAAAAAAATACGCATACTTTTCCCAGGACTCCTTCGTCGAACCGGACTCATGGCAGAAGATCATCACCCGGTCGGAGCCTTTGCACTCAAGAAAAAGCGCTTGGATCTCGCGGTCGGAGGAGTCGAGGATCGTGAGCTTCTCGCCTCGGACGTGGTCGACGGAATCCGGCTGCGGCCGATAAACCAGACCTAGAAAAATATTACTGATCATGCGCGTGTATTTGAACGCGGCGAATGCCGCATAACCGGCCAACACCAAAAATGGGAGAGCCAGAAGAAAACGGATCATACAAGAACCTTTTTTTTCTTTTTCCGCCGCAGGGCATCCAGACCCAAAGCCGCCAGCACGCTGGCTTCGTACAAGATCAAAAGCGGCACAGCCAGCATGAGCTGGCTGGCGATATCGGGCCCCGGAGTCAGCACCGCCGCGGCGATAAAGATGAGTACGATCACCTGGCGCTGGAATTGATTCAACATCTGCGCGTTCACGACCCCGGTCCAAACGAGCGTGAGCACGAATACGGGCAGATTAAAGGCCAGACCAAAGGAGATGAGTAAAAATGAAAGGAAGGAGAGGTATTCGCTGGCTGACAGCATCGGCCTCATCCACTCGGTCTGCATGCCGACCAAAAAATGGAGCGTCGAGGGCAGCACGAAATGGAAGGCGAACGCGGCTCCTGAAAAAAACAGACCTGTGGTGAATCCCACGAACGGAAGAGCCGCTTTCTTTTCATGCGCATGCATCGCGGGGGAGAGAAAAAGCCAGAATTGGTAAAGGAATACGGGGGAAGAGACAAAAAGGCCTGACAAGAGCGCCAGCTTGATCTTGACTACGAACGCGTCCGCGGGCGAAAAAAAATAGAGTGCGGGGATCTCGGTCTTGGCCGGTCCGATGGCCAGGTCCAATAGGATATCCGCGTAAAAAACGGAAAGGGCTACCACAGAGACCCACAAACGGCGCCTCAACTCGTCCAAATGCTCTAAAAATGTGCCTAGTACGACTTTAGACATGGTAGCCCGTTATTATAGTCTCGATGCGGGACCGAAAAAAGAGGAATCCCTGCGCTTCCACCTAGTGTCCGGTGGCCCTAAAATCCCGCATTTTTACGCAACTAATTGTGGTTTCATTGACTTCCGGCAATTCATCTGTTACACTTCTTCCACATCCTATGGACAACGCCACTCCCAGGCCCATTTTTGTCTCGTTTCTCGTAGGAGCCCTTTCCTTGTATTCTCTCTCCCTATTTTGGGACAATCGTCAGCTTTCCAGGCAGAACCAGACCCTCACCCAGCAGTCGCATGCACTGGGGCAGGTCCTGGAGCGTCTTTCCGTCGACCAGCGTCTGTTGGAGACCGGCTCCGAGAAGCGCAAAAAAGAAGGGGCTGAACTGAAAGAGGAAGTCGAGACGCTTAAGAAGCAGAACGAAACCCTGGCCTTCCAGATCCAGAAACTCACTTCCCAGATCACGCAGGTCAAAGAAGAAAAGAGCTACCTGGAAGAGATGCTTATCAATAAGAGCAAAGAGATCGAGCTCCTAAAAAAACGTGAGCGCTCCTCTTCGATACCCGCCGCCGAGGTCGAGACCGGCCGCATCAGCTCACAGATAGGCGACCGCGACGAGGAATTGAAAAAACTGAACGAGGAGAACCGTCTCCTGCAGGAAAAATTAGACCGTCTCTTCCGCACCACGAACGAGAAGATCAGCGAGATCAACGTCGCTAAGATCGCTCTGGCCGAAACAGTCTCTACCGCCCAGAAAAAGATCGAGGATGAATGGAGCACCGTGAATCTCGGCACCGTGACGACCCGCGCCCTGCCTGCCGGCAGGCAGGCCATGCCTGCGCGGCAGAATGAGATCGAAGAAGCCCCCGCCCCGCATGAACCGAAGACTCAGGGACATGTGCTGGCCATCAACAATGAGCACGGGTTCGTCGTCATTGACATGGGAAAAGCGGATAACCTGCCAGAGGATGCCTTACTGGAAGTGAGAAAAGAGGGGGGTCCCGTCGCGACCCTATCGGTTCTGGAGATCCGGGACGTGATGGCCGCCTGCAATATCAAAGAGGTGAAAAACGGTCAGCGGATCGACATCAACGACGTGGTATCGTTTAAAACCCCTTCGACCGTTTGAGCGATCTTCTGAGCTGAAAGGCCCAGAGAATCCAAAAGTCTTTCCCGTTTGCCGTGCTCGATAAATCGGTCCGGGATGCCGAGCGTCTTTATCGGGGGTTTTGCACCTTCCTGCCTTTCAAAAAGTTCAAGAAGTGCGTCACCGAATCCTCCTATCAGAGTCCCCTCTTCGATCGAGACGATGAGTTTCTTGCCTTGGGAGTGCTTTAGGATGGCCTCTTCATCAAGGGGTTTCGCAAAACGCGCGTTCAAGACAGCCGCCGAGACGCCCCGCTCCTCCAACAAGCAAGAGGCCTCATGGGCCGGGTAGACCATGCTGCCGAAGGCGATCAAAAGCACCTCTTTGCCTTCTTTGAGAAGTTCGGCTTTTCCAAGCTCGATGGGTGAAGGCAGGATCTCCTTCAGAGGGCTGGTGCTTTCCTCGGCCACCGCGCCACGCGGGTACCGGAGTGCGATGGGACCTGAACGATGCGTGTAGGCGAAGCGGAGCATCTCTTTCAGCTCGCGGCCGTCCCGCGGGGCCAAAAGAGCCATGCCGGGGATCTTCCTTAAATAAGCGATGTCAAAAGCGCCATGATGCGTCGGGCCGTCCTCGCCGACAAGGCCGGCGCGGTCCAAACAAAAAACAACCGGCAATCCCTGCAGTGCCACGTCGTGAATGATCTGGTCGTGCGCCCGCTGAAGGAAAGTGGAATAGATGGCGACAAAAGGCCGCATGCCCGCCTTCACAAGACCGGCCGCGAATGAGACGCCGTGTTCCTCAGCGATGCCGACGTCGAAGAAGCGTTCCGGATATTTCTGCGAGTAGTCGACCAAACCCGTGCCTTCACACATGGCTGCTGTAATGGCTGCGAAGTCTGGATGGTTTTGGGCTAATTCAACAGCCGTCTCACCGAAAACCTTCATGTAGGAACGTGACTTCGAGACTGATTTTAACTCGCCTGTTTCGACGCAAAAAGGTGTTGAGGCATGCCATCTCTGAGGGTCCGACTCCGCCACCTTGTATCCTTTGCCTTTTTTCGTGATGACGTGGAGCAGGACGGGTCCCTCCATCTTTGAGATATTTTTTAAGATGTCGATCAACTGCGGCACATCGTGTCCGTCCAGCGGGCCGAAATAACGGAACCCCATCTCTTCGAATATCTGGCCTGGAACAAAAAGGTGCTTAAAGCCCTCGTCAATCTTCTTCGCTTTTGAAACCATCTGTTTTCCGACCTTCGGGATGCGGCGGATAAAAGACTCCACGTCTTTGCGGACGTGATTATAGACGGGGTTCGAGATGATCTTGTTGAGATAACGCGAAAGGGCGCCGACGGTCTTGGAGATGCTCATCTCATTGTCGTTCAAAATAACGATGAGGTTCTCGTTTAAATGTCCGGCGTGGTTCAAGGCCTCCAGCGCCATGCCGCTCTGAAGCGATGCGTCTCCGATGACGGCCACAGCCCGTCTCTCAAGCGGCGTGCACGGCAGGCCGACCTGTCTTCCGACGGCCAGACGGTTAGCGACCGCGATACCCAGTGCCGTCGAGATAGAGGTGGCCGCGTGTCCCGTCGTGAACGGGTCGTGGACGCTCTCGTCCTTGTTTGAAAATCCGCTCATCCCGCCGTCCTGACGGAAGGTCTTGAATGCCTCGCGACGGCCCGTGAGGATCTTGTGGGCGTGCACCTGATGACCGACGTCCCATACAAGGATATCTTTGGGAGTCTCAAAACAGAGGTGCAGGGCCAGGGTCAGTTCGACCGCTCCCAGCGCCGCGCCCAGATGCCCGCCGTTCTTGGACACCACCTCCAAAATGTAGGCACGCAGTTCTTCCGCCAGCTGTGAAAGCTCTTCTTTTGAGAGTCTTTTCAGGTCCGACGGGCTGTTTATCTCAGGAAGAAGGGGCATTTTAAGGTCCGGTCAATCTTTTCGGGTCGCCACGAATTCCGCGATGGCGGAAAGCAGACGGCCGCGTGACTTCAGGGGTAATAGCGCCTTTTTGGCCTTGGCTAGGAGCCTTTTGGCTTCTTCGCGCGCATCATGGGAACCGATGACCTTGGCGTAACCCTGGCCGTCCATTATATCATCGGTCAGCTGGAAAAGAAGACCCACGGCCTTGCCGTACTGGTGCAGGCTTGTGACCTCCGAAGACTTACCGCCGCCCAAAAAAGCCCCCACGCGCGTCGACACAGCGATAAGCGCACCGGATTTGTGCGTGTTGATGTACTCGATCGTCGGCAGGTCCAACTCCTTATCCCGGTATTCGATGTCCAGGGCCTGTCCTCCGACCATGCCTTGATGGCCCACCGCCTCGGCTATCCAATGGAGAGCCGTCAGCGAACCGTTGGACGCGCTCAAGACACCAAACGCACGGGTTAAAAGAGCATCGCCGGCCAAAAGTGCGGTCACTTCGCCGAATTTAGCATGACAGCTGGGCTGACCCCGCCGCAGGAGGTCATTGTCCATGCAGGGAAGATCGTCATGGACGAGCGAATAACTATGGATCAACTCCAAAGCGCAGGCGGCGTCCATCACATCCTCTTGTTTTCCGCCGACCGCTTCGCAAGCGGCCAACGCGAGCAAGGGCCGGATGCGCTTTCCGCCCGAGAGCACCGCATAGCGCATCGCCCCAGAAAGCTTCGAGGGATGCTCGTTCTCTCTTGGGAGGAGTTTAGACAGTGCGGCATCGACCCGCTTAGATTTTTGGCTCAGATATTTTTGAATGTCCAAGGCGTCTATTTCTTCTTTTTTGCCTTGGTTCCGTTTTCATCTTCGTATGGCTCCGTCTTGAACCGGCCACCGGATGTCTTCATAAGGACTTCCACCTTTTTCTCAGCCTCCGACAGCCGTTTGGAGCAAATAGCAGCCATGCGCACGCCTTCTTCATATTGCTTCAAGGTGGCTTCCAGCGTCATGTCGCCGTTCTCAAGGGTCTCCACGATCGCCTCAAGCTTTTTAAGCGCTGTTTCGAACTCGACCTCTTTTTTTTCTTCACTCATAGACCTACCTCCGTGACGCGGCTTTTGAAAAAACCGTCTTTTAGCCTTGTTTTGACCTCTTCCCCGATCTTGACCGAACGCACCGACGAGACGACTCTCTCTCCTGGCAGTTTCAGCGTGACACTGAAGCCGCGCTTTAAAGTCGCCAGGGGGCCCAGAACCTCCAATTTTCCCAATAAGGCTGAGGCCATTTCTTTTTTCGAAAGAAGAAGGTTCTTTGTGATCATCCCAAGATTCCGCACCAGCTCATCCAGGCGCTGGAAGTGGGTCGGGATCTCTCCCAACAGGCACTGCATGGCACGCGAGCGAAGCTCCGCTATCCTGGAGAGAAGGTCCTCCCTGCGCGGGAGGACCAGTTCCGCCGCTGCCGAGGGAGTCGGTGCGCGCAGGTCCGCGACAAAATCGGCTATCGTAAAATCCGTCTCATGGCCCACGGCCGATATCACGGGGATCCGGGATAAGAAGATCGCGCGCGCGACACTCTCTTCGTTGAAAGCCCACAAATCCTCCAGGCTTCCTCCTCCGCGTGCGAGGATCATCACATCGGCCGCCTGTGCTTCATTCAAGTCTTCGATCATGGACGTGATGGCAGGGGCAGCCGCGGCCCCTTGCACCGGTACCGGACAAATCAAAAGGCAGGCGCTTGAAAACCGGCGGGCCAGGACATTCAGAATATCCCGGAGGGCTGCGCCGTCACGCGAGGTCACGAGAGCGATACGCTTGGCCAGATACGGGATGGGCCGCTTGCGATCCTCGTCAAAGAGCCCCTCCAGGCGTAATTTTTCTGTCAACTGTTTGAATCGGATCTGGAGCGCTCCGAGACCCTTGGGCTCTATGCGCTCGACGTAAAGCTGGTATTGCCCTCTTGTCTCATACACGCTGATACGGCCCGCGCAGAGGATCTGCATCCCGTCGGCCGGATCGAAAGAAAGTGCGCTCGACTCCCGGCGGAACATCACACAACCCAGTTGTGCCTGCTCATCCTTCAAGGAAAAATAAAGATGTCCCGAACTGTGCCTTTTAAAATTACTGACCTCACCCTCCACCCACACGGTGGTAAAACCTTCTTCCAGGAGGCCTTTGATATTACGCGTGAGTTGGCTTACTGAGAGCGCTTTGCGCTCGATAGAAGCCGACTTTTTTTCCAGCACGTATTTCAACGCCATGCGCGCTTACGCTCTCGTGACGGGTTCGGGGACTTGTTTTTGGACGCGTTCGATCTTCACGGCTTTTCCAGTATGCGGATCCACGGTGACGATGGCGCCGCAGAGCTTCACGTCGTGCTTGGCGACCTCCTTGCGGACATTCACCTGGGATAAGAACCGCTGGATAATGGGTTCTTTTTCCGCGCCGATGACCGAATCATACGGCCCGGTCATGCCCAGGTCCGTCAGGCAGGCCGTGCCTTTGGCGGAGACGCGCTCATCGGCCGTCTGGACATGGGTGTGGGTCCCTACAACCGCCGAGACGCGGCCATCGAGATACCAGGAAATCGCGACTTTTTCACTGGTCGCCTCGCCATGCATGTCGACCAAGATGATCTTCGCGCCTTCCTTCCTCACCTTCTCAATCTCTTCATCGGCAGAAAGAAAGGGCGCAGCAAAGTGATAGCGCATGAAGACCTGGCCCGCGACGTGGATGACGCCGACCTTGTAGCCCTTGCATTCGACGACGCAAGAGCCTGAACCGGGAAGGATCTTCGGAAAATTGGCCGGACGGAGGATGCGAGGTTCTTTCTTAAAAAACTCTTCGACGTCCTTTCTCTTGTCAAACGCATGGTCGCCGCAGGTCAGCACATCGCAGCCGGCATTGAAAAGTTCCTTGGCTATCTTTTCGGTGATGCCTGAACCATCGGCGGCGTTTTCAGCGTTGCAGACGACAAAATCCACCTCGCCGCTTCTTTTCATGTTGTTCACAAAAAGCTCGATGGCCTTGCGTCCGGGTTCGCCATACGTGTCGCCGATGAGCAGGATCTTCACTTGGCGAAGTCCTCGACGCGGCTCTCGCGTATCACGATCACTTTGATCTGCCCCGGATAATCCAGCGTCTCTTCGATTTTTTTTGACAGTTCATGCGCCAGCGCCGGCAGGCAGTCCTCGGGCACGCGGTCCGGCTTGACGATCACGCGTATCTCTCGGCCGCCCTGGATCACATAGGATTTGTCGACCCCGGGATGCTTGTCGGCGATCTCTTCCAGAGACTTCACGCGTTTTAAATAATTCTCCAAACTCTCACGCCGGGCTCCGGGGCGGGCCGCACTGATGGAATCGGTGCCCTGGACCAGTATGGGCCACACTGATTTCATCTCGATGTCCTCATGGTGCGCTTCGACGCCGTGCACCACATCCGGATGCTCGCCGTAGCGCCGGCAAAATTCGCCCCCGATGAGAGCGTGCGGGCCCTCCACTTCGGCCGAGACCGCTTTTCCGATATCGTGTAAAAGCCCGGCACGGCGTGCCAGCACGGGGTCCAATCCCATCTCCGAGGCGATCGAACTCATCATCAGAGCCACCTCGATGGAGTGGTTCAAGACATTCTGCCCATAGCTGGTGCGGTACTTCAAACGGCCAAGGAGCTTCACGAGTTCCGGATGCATACCCGTCAGGTTCGCGTCGGAGAGGGCTTTTTCGCCCGCATCCTTCAGAATGACCTCCATGTTGCGCTTGGTCTTCTGCACCACTTCCTCGATGCGTGCGGGTTGGATACGGCCATCCTGGATGAGCTCTTCCATCGCCAGACGCGCCACTTCGCGGCGTACGCCGTCAAACGAGGACAGCGTCACGACCTGCGGCGTCTCGTCGATCACAAGGTCGACTCCCGTCTGCGTTTCGAAGGTCTTGATATTGCGCCCGTCTTTTCCGATGATGCGGCCCTTCATGTCTTCTGAGGGAAGTTGGACAACAGTGACCGTCGATTCGGTGGTGTACGCGGCTGCGCTGCGCATGATGGCAAGACTCACGAGGCGCTGCGCTTTTTGGTCGGCCGTCGCTTTCGCCTCGCTCTCGATCTTTTCGATGAGTTTGGAGGCGTCTTTTCGGATCTCGATCTCCATGCGCTTTAAAAGCTGGGTCTTGGCTTCTTCGGGGTCGAGCTTGGAGATCCTCTGGAGGAGTTCACGCTCCTCACTGATCATTTTGTCGAGGGACTTCTCAAGGTCCTGCATGCTTTTCTCTTTGAGCTCGGCCTGCTGGAGCTTATAGAGCGCTTCGCGTTCGCTCTTTTCGGCGAGGTCGTTGCGGTTGTCCATCGTCTCTTCACGGTGGCGGAGGACCTTTTCCAGGTTTTCGAGGTTGCGCTTATTCTGCGCGATCTGGTCCTCGAACTCGCTCTGTGCTTTGGTGAGTGACTGTTTGGATTCGCGTTCGGAGCGCTTAGTCGTCTCTTCGGAGTCGCGTTTGGCCGTCACAAGGATCTCGCGCGCTTTGGATTCGGCTGTACGGATGAGGCGTTCAGCGTAGCGTTTGCGGATGAAATAACCCAGACCGAAGGCCACGCCGGCTACCGCCAGCGCGATGAGGATCGAAAGAAAGAGTGTGTTCCCGTCCATGGCCGTCCTTCTTGAAAATTCAGTCTGTTAGAACTTCATCCACGCGATGATCGTGGTCCTCATAAGGGATATCAGGAAGGACCTGGAAGGAGAAAGCAAGACCGACTTTGAGCACACGAGGCGGAAGGCCGGACAAAAAGCGGTCGTAGTAGCCGGCACCGCGTCCGAGCCTGTTTTTTTTCCGGTCGAATGCCAGGCCCGGCACCGCGATCACTTCCACCTCATCCGCGCGCGCTTCCTTCGCCTTCGAAGGGTCCGGTTCCAGGATCCCCAAAACCCCCGGGGTCAGGTCCCGCCGCACGTCACGGATCTCAAAGAGCTTCAGTTCTTTATTTTCCAGGTCAGTCCACGGCACGAGCACCCGTTTGCCCATCTGGATCGCTTTTTCGATCATGGGCAGGGTGTGCACCTCCGAATCAAGTCCCACGAAGAAACACACCGTGCGGGCGCGTCTGAAGGCGTCGAGACCAAAGAGCTTTTTTTCTATCAGCAGGCTTTTTTGGTCCCTCTCCTCAAGGCTATGAGCTTTCAGCCTTGATCGGATGTCCTGCCTTAAGCTTTTTTTAGTCCACACGCCGGCTCGTACCACCATAAGTCATTCACTTACAATGACTTATATTATTCCCTATTTCCTTACTAACTCTTGATTATAACACGCCTTGCTTAAATATGGAATGTCGGAGCAACGGTGCGGTTTTTGCCCTTTTTGAGGCGACGGGCTTCGTCCAAGAGGTCTTTCAGGGTTAGCTCGGAGAGACCCTTTTCGATAGAGGCGGAGAACTTCTGCCAAAAGAGAGCATCAGCCAGGGTAGTCTCGTCCGGATCGACCGGGGCCGCGAGAACGGGTCTTTGTTTGCCTTTCTCCAGTGCGGTATAGAGATCGTGCAAGGTCACTTCGGATGGTTTCTTGGCCAGAGCATAGCCGCCCTGGGGGCCGCGGGCACTTTTGACTAGTCCTTTTTTCTTAAGCGAGTTCAAGATCTGCTCGAGATAGTGCACGGACAGGTTTTCCTTCTTGGCGATGGCTGAGACGGAAAGCAGGCCCTCGCCATACCGGCCTGCCAGGACAAGGATGGCTTTCAGTCCATAGAGGGTCCGCGTCGAGAATTTCATGGGTGGTGAGCGTGTCGAACCATTATCGGCTGGTGATCCTGATCTTCACGATCTGTAATTCGGATTTCAATTCTTCAAGCGCTTGAAGAATGCGGGTCTGCTTCTCCTCGATGGCCCTGAGACGGGACCCTATCGCCGCGTCTTCCGCAAGCGCCAAACGCGTGCCCAAAGACGAAACCACCGACAGCATCAACAGCAAGGCAGCGATCTTTTTCATGTGGACTCCTATTTTACCGTTTCTTTCCGACCCATACCGTCAAAAGAGCCAAAGTCCAAAAAAAACATCCTATCCCGATGGCCACGCCGTAGGGTTCGAACGGCAGAGGGATGAGCTTCCAACGAAAAACATTCTCCGTCAACCGATAGGCGCCGTAAAAAGCCACCGGTGGCAGCGTGACGATCGCCAAGGCCGTAAATAGTTTAGAGAGCACTTTCTCCGGTGACCGGCTCTACCTTGATCCCGCGTGACTCCAGATATTTGATGCCCTTCTCGAGGTTTTTCTCGTCCCCTTCCAGCTCAAGCATCATCTCTCCCACGCTTTCCGTGACGCGCGCTCGGCGGATATTGGGAGTGATGTCGAATTTCTTGGCCATCGTGAACACCACAGGCTCTTTGATCTGGTCTTGCGGGAACACGAGTGTGATGCGTTTTTTGGAGGACCCCGCGCCGCCCGCAATAGCCGGGATGATGGAGATATCGTCGCCCTGTTTTAAGGCCGTCTCCTGACCCTGAAGGAAGCGGATATCCTCCTCATTCACATAGATGTTCACGAAACGGCGCAATTTCCCCTCGGCGTCGCAGAGACGCTCCTTGATCCCGGGGTGTTGTTTTTCAAGATCAGCCAAAAGTTCATTCACATTCTTGGCTTCGACTTGCACCTCGGCCTGGTTATTCGTGAGTTTTTGAAGCGGCGTTGGGATGCGGACTTTGACGGACATGCTTCCTCCTGTCATTTCGTTTGCCAGACCTCTTGATTGATCTTCGTTTCGCCTTTCAATGCCTTCTCAAAAGAATCGACGCTTGGTTTGATGCGGTAGGGCTTACCGATATGCTCGGTCACGGCCTCCTGGGTCTTCAAGCCGTTTCCTGTGATGCATATGACACAGCTTTCGTTTTTGGGGATCACGCTGTTTTCAATGAGTTTTTTTGCCGCGGCCACGGTCACGCCTCCGGCTGTCTCGGTAAAAATACCTTCTGTGCGCGCCAAAAGTTTGATGCCCTCCACGATCTCCTGGTCCGTCACGGACTCACCAGAGCCCTTGCTCTCCTTGATCACGTCGATGGCATAGATGCCGTCGGCGGGGTTGCCGATGGCCAGCGACTTGGCGATAGTGTTTGGTTTCACGGGTTTGATGATCTCGCTTTTTTCGCGCAGAGCCGTCACGACGGGCGAGCAGCCGGCGGCCTGCGCCCCATACATTTTTGCGTTCATGGAATCGACAAGACCCAGTTTCTTGAATTCATTGAAGGCCTTCCAGATCTTCGTAAGAAGAGAACCGCTTGCCACCGGCACGACCACATGCTGCGGTGTGCGCCAGCCCAACTGTTCCATGATCTCGTAACCGTAGGTTTTTGAGCCCTCGGCATAATAAGGACGGATGTTGACGTTCACGAACGCCCAGCGGTAACGCCCGGCGATCTCGGCGCACAGACGATTCACATCGTCATAGGTCCCTTCCACCGCGATAAGATTCGGCGCGTAGGTCAGAGAGCCCACGACCTTGCCGGTCTCAAGGTCTGCCGGGATAAAAATAAAACGGTTCAGACCCGCCCAAGCGGCTTGGGCGCTCACGGAGCCGGCGAGGTTGCCTGTAGAAGCGCAGGCTACCGTCGTGAAGCCGAGTTCTTTAGCGCGGGTCAGGGCGACCGCTACCACGCGGTCCTTGAAGGAAAGTGTCGGATGGCAGACCGAGTCATCCTTTATATAGAGTTCTTTCATGCCCCACTCGCGGGCGAGGTTGTCGGCTTTGAAAAGCGGCGTGAAGCCGGCATGGAAACCCACCGTCGGCTGCCGGTCGATGGGCAGCAGCTCACGGTAGCGCCAGATGCTCTTGGGGCCTTTTTCTATCTTCTCGCGTGAGAGGTCGACCTTGATGCGGTCATAGTCGTAGTCCACTTCGAGGGATCCGAAGCAGAATTCGCAGACATAGATGGCCTCCGCCGGATAGAGGCGATGGCATTCACGGCATTTGAGGCCTTTTATATAAGTCATTCGCTTACCTTTATCACTTTTGGGCCGGCTCTTCAAGCTTGGCCAGATTGGCTAACTGCGGCACTTCTTCGAGCCACTCAGCCGGTGTGCCCTTTTCCTTCATGATCTCCTCCAGGAAAGAGAGGTCAAAGATTCCCCCAAGGTCCGGGGGCTCCTTAAGAAAACCGACTCTATGGGCAGCATTCGCCTGTTCGACCACTGAAAAAGCCAATGGTTCCACCGAGAATTGCAGGCGAGCAAAAGAGGAATCCACGATCTTTTCAGGCATTTTCTTTCCAGACTCGCGCTCGATTTCCTCGCCCACGATCTTCTTGGCTTCAGCGGGATTCTTCTGTATCCAATCTGTCACCTCGACATGGGCTTCGAGAAATTTCTTCACAAGCCCGGGGTTCTCATCCAGGAATTTTTTCCGTACCACCACCAGCGCCGTCGAGTATTTGCCGCCGGCCCATAACTCCGATTCCTCAAAATAGATCTTTGCGCCCGTATTCTCGATCAGAAAAGAGACCCACGGTTCGACCGTCCAAGCGGCATCCAGTTCCTTTTTGATAAAAAGTGTCTGCTGGTCTGAATGGGCGATGGGCAATACCCGGACGTTTCCTCCGACTTCTTTCAGTTTCAGTCCGCTCTGATCAAGCCATGAACGAAGAGCGACATCCTGTGTGTTGCCGAGCTGAGGTGATGCTATCTTGTGCCCCATGAAATCTTCGGCCTTCTCGAAGGAGAGGTCACCCCGCACAACGAGCGCTGCGCCGCCAGAGGCCGCACCCGCGACCACGCGCAGGGCTTCGCCGTTTGATTTCACGAACGCGTTCACCGCCGGACTGGGTCCCATGAACGCGATATCCAGGCTTCCGGCAAAAAGAGCCTCGACCGCCGAGGGCCCCGCGTTGAACACCTTCCACTCGACCTTCGTGTCCTGACCGAAGGCTTTTTCGACTTTGCCGGTGGCGTGCATGATGAGTGCTTGTGCATGCGTGATGTTCGGGAAATGTCCGACGCGGACTTTTGTCCGTAACGGACCCGCCGACGCTTGAGTGGCGGGGCCGATTACCGCGCTAAAAACCAGAGCAAATAACACCACCCAAAAAACTCTCTTTTTCATTTTCTATCCAGTCCCCAAACTTGTCTGACCCTTTTTTCCACAAGACCGAACACCAAGCCATCCATGATCACGCCGATGGCGATGATGACGATCATCACCGCGATGACCTGGCTCATATCATTGAGTTCTCGGCCCATATTCAACAGATGCCCCAGCCCCAGGCTTACAAAAAGGATCTCGCCGGCCATCAGGGAACGCCAGGCAAAAGACCAGCCCTGCTTCAGTCCTGCCAACACCGACGGGAAAGCCGCCGGCAGGACGACGTGCAGGAACATGTCCCGTCCGCGCGCGCCCATGTTCCGTCCTGCCCTCAAATAAATAGGCTGGATGTTCTTCACGCCGCCGTCTGTGGCAAGAGCGATGGAAAGCAGAGAGCCCATCACGACCACAAACGTGATAGCCGCCTCGTTCAGACCAAACCAGAGGATCGCAAGCGGCAGCCAGCAGATAGATGGCAGTGTCTGCATGCCGACAAAAAATCCGCCCAATGTCTCATCGAGGATTTTCGAACGGCCTATCCAAAGACCCAGCAGCACCCCAAACACGATCGAGAGGATATAGCCGACAAAAAGGCGTCTTAAACTCACGGCGATCCCGATCAAAATCGACCTGTCCGCGAATCCGGCAGCCAAAGTCTGGAACACCTGCTCCGGCGACGGGAAAAGGTACTGGGGCCAGAACTTCATCCAAAACAAAAATTTCCAGAGACCGATAAGCAGGCCGTAAAAGACGATCTGTCTGAGTGCTTTAATGAGCATCATCCGTCCTTAGATGTTGAAGTACGGCTCCATGCTCAAATAACGCTCGCCCGAGTCCGGAAAGATAACGACGAGCGTTTTGCCCTCGCCCAACTGCTTGGCCACCTTCAAAGCGGCCACGCAGGCCGCGCCGCAGGAAAGCCCCGCGAAGATCCCCTCTTCGCGTGAAAGCCGTTTGGCCATTTTGTAAGCTTCCTGGTCATCCACCGCCAGGACTTCGTCGATCACGGAACGGTCCAGCACATCCGGCACGAATCCGGCACCGATGCCCTGGATCATATGAGGACCTGGTTTACCACCTGACAGGACAGCTGAGTTTTTTGGCTCGACCGCGACCACCCGGATCTTCGGATCATGTTTCTTAAGCACTTCACCCACACCGGTGATCGTCCCTCCGGTACCCACGCCGGCCACGAACGCGTCAATCTTGCCGTCGGTGTCCTTTAGGATCTCTTTGGCCGTGGTCTTGCGGTGCATCGCCGGGTTGTCGGGGTTCGTGAACTGCTGCGGCATGAAGGCGTCCTTCTGGACAGCGATGATCTCGCGGGCCTTCTCGACCGCACCGATCATGCCCTCTTTGGCCGGGGTCAGCACGACCTCAGCACCGAAGCTCTGCAGGATCTGGATGCGCTCCTGGCTGGTGCCTTCCGGCATCGCCAGGATGACCTTGTAGCCTTTCACGCGGCCGACGATAGCCAAGCCGATCCCCGTGTTGCCGCTGGTAGGCTCCACAATAGTCGATCCCGGCCGCAAAAGGCCTTTCTTCTCCGCTTGCTCGACCATGTTCAGAGCGATGCGGTCCTTCACGCTTCCGCCCGGATTGAACATCTCAAGCTTCGCGTAGATGGTCGCCGAATTCTTCTCCGGCACCTTACGAAGTTTCACCATCGGTGTATTGCCGATCAGATCCAGAATACTTTCCACTGCTTGATTCATCGCTCTCCTCCGCCCATATAGAATACGAATTCGACACGGTCCCCGTCCTTGATCGGGGTCGAGTCGTAATCGAGTTTTTGCAGGATGTTCTCGTTGACCTCCACTGTCACCAGTTCAGGCCGCACTTTCCATTTGAGCAAAAGGTCCGACACACTCATGCCGCCGTGGACCTGCTGCTCTTTACCGTTCAATAGGATCGTGACTAGTTGTTTAGTCTCAGACAATTTTGATCTCCTCTTCAGTGACCTTTTCTTCCTCGATACGGAACGACCTCAAAACCGGCTTCTCCGGCTCCGAAAGGGAGACGATCAGATAACTCACGTCCGGGTAGAATGCCAATCGTACGTCTTTCTGGGACGGGTAAGCCTCACTTGCCACATGGGAGTGGAAGATACCGCGCATCGAAAGCGCGCCTTCACGCATCTTTTTGAACACCTCCAATTGTTCCCTCGGGTCCATGAAATAACTGATGGTTGAATGGTCCATGTTCTTCATCGCGTAAAAATCCGTCACGACCTTTGCACTGCCCACCAGGATCCCGCAGGCCTCGTTCGGATAGCCGGTCTTCGCGTGCTCGACCATCCGCGCATAGACGTCTTTGGGAAGAGCGATCAAATGTTTCTCCCCGCGTTGCGCTCCACCGGCGTCAAAGCGCCAGTCTTGGAGATCGTATAATCCGTGTCGAGTTCCTGCTTGGCGACTTTCTCTATCTCGTCCTTCAAAGAAGCCATGATCTTGGTTTGCACAACCAGAAGATTGGGGTCCTGCTCGTGACGTGGACGCGCGAACGGGATCGAGTGGTCACGTTTGATGGTCGCCGGCCGGGCCGACATCTCGAGTACGCGGTCGGCCAAAAAGGTCGCCTCGCGCACGTTATGCGTCACAAAGAGCACAGTCTTCTTCGTCCTCCGCCAGATCTCCTGCAGCTCCTCCATCAGCATCTGGCGTGTCTGGGCGTCCAGCGCCGCAAACGGCTCATCCATCAAAAGGATCTTGGGATCCAGGACAAGAGCACGGGCGATGGCTGCCCGCTGACGCATGCCGCCGGAGAGCTGATGTGGATGCGCGTTCACAAAACGTGAAAGATGGACGGTCTTGATCACCTCCAGCGCTTTTGCGCGCCGTTCCCGTTCCGACACGCCTTTGATCTTCAAGCCAAACTCGACATTCTCCAGGACTGATAGCCATGGAAAAAGAGCGGCTTCCTGGAAGACAACAAGACGGTCGCTCGAGGTCCCCTCGACTTTTTTCGAATCGACGAACACTTCGCCCGATTCCGGGAACTCGAGACCGGCTATCAGAGATATGAGCGTGGATTTTCCGCATCCGGAAGGACCCAGCACACAGACGAACTCTCCGTTCTCTATCGTAAAGTTCACGTCGCGCAGGACCTGCACGCGCTGGCCCTTCTGTTCGAAACTCTTATGGACCCTTTTTAAGACGACTCTCATGGGTTTTTGGGCTTTGTATGGATGCCGCATTCTTTGTGGTCAGGACTTTCCCACCACCATCTTCCCGCGCGCACATCCTCACCTGGTTTTACTGCCCTCGTGCAGGGCTCGCAGCCGATGGAACGATAACCCGCATCCTGCAGACGGTTGTAGGGCACCTCGTTCTTTTTAATATAACCCCACACATCCTCCTCGGACCAGTCCGCCAGCGGATTGATCTTGTAAAGGCCTGGATGCGCGTCATCCACCTCGATCTTGTTGATCATCGTGCGTGTGACGGCCTGCGAGCGGCGCAGGCCCGTGACCCAGGCATCGGTATCCTTCAGTGCCCTCCAAAGCGGCTCCACTTTCCGGATGCCGCAGCACTCTTTCCGATTTTCTACGGATTCACGGAAGGAATAAAAACCTTTGGCACGCTCGAGGCTTTCGACCGCTTCCGCCTTGGGAAAATAGGACTCGATCTGGATGCCATACTTGCGCCTTAGAGCATCCATCACCTCATAGGTCTCCTCATTCAACCGACCCGTGTCCAGCGTGAAGATACGGATGTCGTGATCAAGCTTCATGACAAGGTCTATCAGCACCACATCCTCGGCGCCAAAGGAAGTGGCCACCGCCAGTTTTTTTCCGAAAGTCTTAAGCGCCCACTGCAAAAGAGCCACTGCCGAGCTCTTCTCAAACTCCTTGTTGAATTGGATGAGGTTTAGTTTCATATCGCGCTGAAATGCTCCGCTTTTTTTAAGATGATACCGCCGCCGCGCACGTCGTGCTCATGCACGATCACAAAGCGCCCGGTCTCCGGAACCTCGTCGAACGTGTCGAACGCTATCGGCTTTTTGGTCGAGATGAGGATCTCAGCCACCTCGTTCTTGGCGACCTCGTGTGCGTTCTTTGATATCTCCTCAAGAGTCGAGGAGTTGATGACTCGGTGGATAGACTCGATCACACATTCCACCTCCTGTGTGGCTACTTTCAGGAGATACTTGCCGCCTTTTTGCAGGTGTTTGTTGCCCATCCAGAAAATATTGGCCCAGAAGCGGTCAGCCACGCTGGCCTTCTGCGACGCTACGCAGCCCATTTCGCCGCGCTCGATAAAGATCTGCTCCTCCATCGTAAAACCGACCGATTCTCCCGCCTCGACATGGTCCGGAGCTTTCGCATTCCATTTTTCGATGGTCTTTATCTTCGTCGCTTTGCCGGACGGAAGGAACACGACCTCATCGCCTATCTTGGCGCGGCCCGACTCGATGCGGCCGGCGATGATGCGGCGTTTGTCGAATTTATAGACATCCTGCACAGGAAAACGGAATGCTAATTTTGTGCGGTCCTCATGCGTCTCGAAATTATCGAGGATCTCCAAGATGGTGGGTCCGGTGTACCAGGGCATCTTTGCGCTTTTCTGGAGCACGTTCTCGCCGTGATAAGCGGAGATCGGGATAACCGCCGTCGGCTTGACACCGATGTCGGCCAAGTGCTTGGCATAGGCTTCTTTGGTCTCGTTGAAGACCTTCTCGGAATAGTTCACCAGGTCCATCTTGTTCATGACAATGGCGATCTGCCGGATGCCGAGGAGCGATAGGATATACGCATGCCTCTTAGACTGTTCCTGGATGCCCTCTTCGGCGTCGATCATCAAAAGCGCCACGTCCGCGGCCGAAGCGCCCGATATCATGTTCTTCAAGAATTCCTTGTGGCCCGGAGCGTCGATGATGACATAGTTGCGTTTTTTCGACTTGAAGAACATCTGGGCCACATCGATCGTGATGCCCTGGTCACGCTCTTCTTCCAGTCCGTCTAAAAGGAAGGCAAATTCGAAGCCCTTTCCCTGGTCTTCGCAGACTTTTTGGACGAATTTCATCTTGTTCTCGGGAATAAAGCCCGTGTCGTGGAGCAGGCGACCCACAAGCGTGGATTTCCCATGGTCGACATGGCCCACCATGACGATCTTAAGCGTCTCTCCGGTCAAGGGTTCCTGGGTCGCGGTGTCCATCACATGTAGCCTTTCGCGCGGAGCTTTTGCATGGCATAGGTGTCTTCCTGGTCCTGCGCCCGTCCGGCACGTTCGGAAGTCTTGGTAGCCTTCAGTTCCGTGATGATCTCGGCGATGTTCGACGCCTTGGATTCGATAGGGAACGTGCAGGGTGCGCAGCCCAGACTGCGGTAGCGTTTGCCGTTCTTGGAAAAATAAAGGTCCACGACCGGGATGTTCTCGCGCTGGATGTACTCCCAGACATTCACCTCCGTCCAGTGCAAGAGCGGATGGATACGGATATGCGTGTTCTCGTCAAAATTGGTCTTGAACTGGTCCCAGAGCTCCGGCGGCTGGTCCTTGAAATCCCATTCGAAATTCTTGTCACGGGGTGAGAAATAACGCTCTTTGGACCGTGTGGTCTCCTCGTCCCGGCGGATCCCTAGAATGAGACCCTTGAAGTCATGCTCCTCCATGATCTGCTGAAGACCTTGAGTTTTAAGGGCCGTGCAGCAGACCATCCGTGTTTTGGTGTAATTCATGCCCTCCGCCAGGGCCTGCTTGTTCTGCCCGACGATCAGGTTGACGCCCCACTCCTTGGCGTACTTGTCTCGAAACGCGATCATTTCGGGCATTTTGTAGCTGGTGTCGATATGCACCAGAGGAACGGGCACATGACCATAAAAAGCCTTCCGCGCAAGCCATAGGAGAACATTCGAGTCCTTGCCGATAGACCATAGCATGGCCAGTTTCTTAAACTTTTTATGAGCTTCCCTTAGGATGAAGACCGATTGGTGCTCCAGTCTATCGAGATGGTCCAAAGCAGCTCCTTAATACAACCGATTAACTTTCATTTACACCTAATAATTTGTACCATATATAATTCATTTCGTCAAATATATTTCCTGACCACTCCAATCGGTGGTCCGGTTGAGGGGAACATGGGTTGTTCTCTGCTAGAGAACATAGCCATACATGGTCTACCCACAGGTTGTTATAATCCTGTGGATATACTAAAGTGGGTGATTTATTCAAATTAATCCACTATTACTGTATGTTAGCCCAATAAATGACTGATATTATGGTTATAATGGATTAATTACACTAAAATAATGACATTAAATAAGACGTATCTTTATTCAATTCTTATCAATTTAAGCGTTTTTCTCGGCCATATCGCCAACAATCGGCAACTTAAAGTGCTCTCCCTGGTAGGCTTTGACCATCAAGATGATCCAAAGGATGAGTTGGACGATGCCAACCAGGGGCATCAGGGACCAACCCACCACCGGGATAAAGCCCAGGATGATATTCAGCACGAAGAAGAAACCGAACGTGATAATGGACTGCATCGCGTGGAACCGGACGAACTTGTTCTCCTTCTCCAACAGGTAGAAGATGATACCCGTCAAGATACCGGCCAGGTAGCTTAAAAGTGCCGCCAGGTTCGGTTTCATTCCAAGCGATGTGGGACCCAGGTCTTTCTCTGCCATTGGAGCCTCCTTCGGTTGTTATTCGGTACGGCCTGAACTATCCTTCAACGCTTCCATAAAAGAGGGCCAAAACTCCCCTCCAAGCGATTCGGCTTTATGTACATCTTTCCAACTCCCATCGTAATCGTTGCGGGTGTACCGCACGACTGCTCTCCCAATATAGGCCTGAGCCAGCTTTGGGTCCAGTTCGATGGCTTTCTCGTAGTCTTTCAGGGCTTCATCGTACTTCTTAAGGCCCGCGAAGGCGTTGCCGCGGTGCGCATAAGAAGAGGCCTCTTTGGGGTCCTTTTGGATGAGATTGGAGAAGTGGTCGATGGCCAGTTGGTTATTGGTCTTCTGCACACGCTCGACATCCGCCAGAGCGCTGGAACCCAACGGGTTGACCGCCCTTCGAGCGGCCGCGTTTGGATCCTCGTTGTACTTGTCGCCGGCGTGGGCCGAAGAAATACTTAGAATAAAAAGAAACCAGGCGATCAGCGAAAATTCTGTCATCTTCTTGGCATTATAGCGCGGCTCTTGCGACGAAAACAGCTTTCTTCGTGGTCGTCCACGATGCCGACGGCCTGCAGGTGGGAGTAGATGACCGTGGTCCCGACAAAACGGAAACCGCGCTTTTTTAGGTCCTTGGAGACAGCGTCGGATAAGGGGGAGTTAGGAACAAGGTCTTTCATGGACCGCACGCGGTTCTGCACAGGTTTTCCTGCCACAAAATCCCAGAGATAACGGTCAAAGGTGCCAAATTCTTTCCGTACCGCAATAAAGGGTTTGGCATTGGCGATGGCGGAGCGGACTTTAAGCTCATTACGGATAATCCCGGGGTCTTTGAGCATCCTTTTGACCTCGGTCTCCCCGAATGTCGCGACTTTCTCATAGTCGAACCCGGCAAAGTGCCGGCGATAGCCTTCGCGTTTCTTGAGGACGGTCAGCCATGAAAGTCCGGCCTGGGCCGCTTCCAGGATCAAGAACTCAAAATGCACGCGGTCGTCGTGACGCGGCACTCCCCATTCCTTGTCGTGGTATTCCGAGAGAAGCGCGTGGCCGTCCGCCCACCAGCATCGCTTAATGGAAACGGGCTTTTTCAATGCGGGCAAGGCTTTCCTCCTTGTGGAGCCTCTCATCAAGGCCTATCCTGCGGAAGAGCTCAGCCAGACTGGTGAAATCACCGTAATCCGCTTTGAAATCGCTCTCAAACGGCTCTTTCTCGAACGACGGGTTTTCTTTCACAAACTCCATATACTCGTGCTCCGCATGGTCCTCAAAATCTGCGTTGAGGGCATAGCTGTGTGAAGGCTTGATGACATACAGTATCCAGCTGACATGGTAATAGAAAAAAGCCAAGAACTGCGGAATGATCCGATAGAGGAAGAAATTCTCCCGCACACCCTTTTTCTGCACCATTTCTTCCAGGATCAGAAGGTGCCATTGTTCGTTGTCCTGCTGTGCGCGGCTCTCGCGTATAAAATCAAAAATGCGCCGGGCAAAACCAGGCTGGCCGTAGGTGTGCGTCATGGCGATGTAAGCGACATGCTCCCAGGACTGGTACGGAACACGCGCGATCACCTCAAGGACTTTGAATTTCGAAAGGGTGCGCCTGCGGCCGTAGACCAGATCCATCAAGATGAAAAGACAGGAGGCGAGAAAACCGTACCGCCTTCTCGGAGATGCAAGGGTCTTTTGCTGCTCAGCGGACAACATGCCGAGGATTATACCACTTCCCTCGCATAGAAAATGTGGCGGCCGATGCGTGTCGTGACGCGGTAGGCGTCCGCCCAATAAGGGTGGACAGAATTTGCATGATAATCCGTGGCGCCGTGAGTCAGGGAAGTTCTCTTGGAATGTTTCCACGCCAGAAGAGCGACAAAAAGGTAGAGGCGGTTCTTCCTCAGAAATTCATGCGCCCGCTTGGTATCGTTCCAGCAAGAAAATTGCCTGGGCATCAGGCAGACGCTGTCGACATCCTTTGAGAAAAGCTTCTCCCGGTTGCGGATGACCTCCCCCACGGCGACCATCCCCTCATAGCCTTCTCCCAGTGCCTCCATCAGGATGGTCTGTGCGGCGATTTTATCTTGGTCATTGTAAAAGTTTTTAGTTACAGGGTAAAAAAAGGGCCTTGTTTTTTCAAGCGAGACCATGGAATGAATAGGCACCGGGTCGGTGATGCCGGCTTGGACAGGTGAGACTGCAAAACTGAAACACAAGTAAAGAATCGGAACTGTTTTCCGCATCCTTTGCCCTCCTGTAAGCAAGCCTACATGGGAGAAGGGAGAGATTCAAGAGGAGCGGACGCGTGGGACCATAAAAACTAAAAGACAGACCAAGAAATTCTGCCAGAAGGGGATGTTCATGAAGATCATGTTGAGAAAGAAGAACGGGAGCATCACGCCAAGAAAGACCCACCGCGCCGGTCCATAAAAAAGACAGAGCGGTGAGAGCAGTTCCACGATAGTGGCGACCGGAAACCCGGCTTTAAGCCAGACGTAGATCCAGGGCTGTTTGGCCAGCAGAAGCGTCGGGTCCCACCAGAAAAAATACGCCACTCGATGCACATTGCGGAATATCCACTGTTTAAGCGCATCCGACATGAAAAGCTCCGTCCCTCCGAATACCAGCCGGTACGCACCAAGAAAGGAGTAGCAGATCAGCATGAGGGCCGGGATCGAGAGCCATGCCAGGCGGTCCAAGTCGGGTTCCAACGCCTGGAAGCCTTCCGGGTCCCGCCGACGGGTTCTCTCATCGGCGAACGAAAAAAGTGTCAAAAGGTACACGCCGAAAAGAAGCGGCAGATGATCATGATTGATATATCCGAATCCGCGGACAATACCTTGATAGACCGTGAGAAGCACTGAGGCAGCGGCTCCCGCCGGCCATAGGCGTTTCCCTCTCACCGCTAGAAAGAGAGCGGCCAGGGTCAAAATCTTGAGCGTCCAAAGGAATGCTTCTGCAGCAAGAAAATGTCTGGCCCCGGAAGGCAGGTAGTGAAGAATACCTACCGGCTGGAAAATTTCGATTGGGAGTTTGGACAATACGTGGATCGGATCAGCCATGATACTGAGAAACCAAATCCCAAAGATGTAGAGTTCCAACGGTTTTCGCCGGATGCTCATGTTCCCGCCATCTCTACACGCCACACGACCTGTCTTTGAGCAATTGCATCCCAAGGCTCGCGGTCGTCTATCCGGCAGGCGACCGCTTCGACGGCCAGGATCTTTTTTTTGGAATGGGCGTGGTTGTAAGCCGAGCCGATCGCCTGGAGTGTCCGCGTCAATCGGTGAGCATGCTCGTTGGAGGAGGGAGCCTGCACGGGTCCGCGCAGGCCGGCGACATGCTTGACGTTCAATCTCATTTCATCCGGCAGGACCGGTTGAAGAAGGTCCTCAAGCTTGTGATAGAACCGGCTATTGAGAAGCGGCGGAAAAAGCTTGGACGGCGACAGGAGCACGCGTCCGCGGTCAACACCGATGCCTTCGAACCTGAAATAGGTGACCACATGGGATGCTGGGGGATGGCTGTACATGCTCCATTTGACGAAGGGAAAAGTCGCCGAGGGCCGATTCACGAAATGCCCCATCGCCAGAAGCGTCAAAAAAACAGCCAGGATCCTGCGGTGAAGGGATGGGACAGCCGCCAGGAGATCTCGGACCGGTCTCAGGCAGACAAAAATGCCCACAACGAGCCCATTCAGAAGCACGCGGATGAAAAACTGCGGGAGGTCCCCCTCCCGCGTGAAAAGATTCACAAAAAGTGCCGTGCCGATCGCAAGCAACCAACAGATGCCGAACCCCGGCAAGAAGCGCAACGGATGGCAACGTTCTGTCGTGTTCATGCGTGCCATGATAACACGCAGGCCATGCATCGGGTATAATGGCGGCATGGGCTCCTACACTAGAACCCTTTTTATCGGCGTCGATGCCGGAGATAAGGAATTGATCCTGCATTGGGCCAGGGCCGGAGAACTTCCCACGTTCCGGAGACTCTTCGATGAAGCGGCTTGGGCCACGACCGTCAATCCGCCGGCTCTTTTCGTCGGAAGCATCTGGCCTTCTTTTTATACTTCGCTCTCACCCACCAAACACGGACGCTACTGCTTCAATCAACTCAGATCCGGCACCTACGAGACCCCTAAATTCCTGCCATCCCAGACCAAGGGAAGTGCTTTCTGGTCCGTGCTCGGCCAGGCAGGTAAAAAGGTCGCGGTCATCGACATCCCCAAAAGCACGCTGGACCCATCGCTAAACGGCATGCAAGTCGTCGACTGGGTGACGCACGATCCGGATGAAGGTTTCCGGACTCAGCCCCCGTCGTTGACTCGAGAGATAGAAAACAAGTACGGTCTGGACCCCATCGGCATCTGCGACGGTAAACGCCAAAGCGCGGCTGATTTCAAGACTTTCCGGGACAAGCTGCTCCAGCGTGTGCGGATGAAAGAGGAACTTTCGAGTTCTGTTCTGGGACAAGGTGGGTGGGACGCGTTCCTCACGACCTTCACGGAAAGCCACTGTGTCGGCCACCAGTGCTGGCATCTCTGGGATAAGACGCATCCACGCTACGATGCGGCATTGGCCGCTGAGGTCGGAAATCCTATCCTTGAGGTCTACCGTGCCATCGACGCAGCCATCGGCCGCCTCTGGGAAAAAGTGGGTCCCGAGACGCCACTCATCGTCCTCGCCAGCCACGGCATGGGACCTCATTATGAAGCCACATTTTTCTTTAATGAGATCTTAAAAAAACTGGACCGCCGGTCCCCCGCCGCGGCCTCCGGAAGTCTCAGCCTCAAAGAGATAGCCAGAAGGCTCTGGCACGTGATCCCGCGCAGTATCCGTCAGCACTTGTTCAAAGACTTGAAACAGCAATTGAACAAAGAAGCCGACGGCAGGCGATACTACCAGGTCCCGAACAACGACGTGCATGCAGGCGTTCGGATCAATAAGATCGGACGTGAACCCAAAGGCTGTGTCTCATCGGACGAATTCGAAACAGTGCGAGATGAGCTTATCACTGATCTCATGGGACTTAAAAATGCCGAGAGCGGAGAGCCGCTGGTACTCGGAGTCCATCGGATTGAGGACCTTTATCCCGGCTTGGATACGTCGGCTCTGCCGGACCTGGTGCTGGAATGGAACCGCTCAAAACCCATCCGGGCGGCCGCTTCGCCCAAGATCGGAAGGATCGAGGGGGACTACGAAGGCTGCAGGACGGGAGACCATAAATCATCCGGCCTGTTCTTTGCCGCAGGGCCGCCTTTTACAAAAGGCCGCCTGCCGCAAGCGGTCTCCGTCATGGATTTTGGTCCGACCATCGCGTCTCTCCTCGGCGTGGATCTGGGTCGCGTAGACGGACGCTCTTTCATCGACCGAGTCCACGCCCGATGAGAAAGGTCCTCGTCACCGGCGCAGCCGGATTCATCGGCGCACGGACCGCCGAGGTCCTTCTGGAGAAGGGCTGGAAGGTCCTGGGGGTCGACAATCTCAATGACTACTACGACGTGCGTTTAAAAAAACACCGCCTGACCGGCCTCAAAAAATTTTCACGATTCAAGTTCATTAAAGTGGACATCGAGGACCTTCCCACACTGAAGTCCATCTTTCGGAAATTCAGGCCGCAGGCCGTGATCAATCTCGCCGCAAGAGCCGGCGTGCGCTACAGCCTGGAGAACCCTTTTGTCTATATGTCGACGAATGCTGTCGGCACGCTGAACATCCTCGAAGCCTGTAAAGAACTTAGCATCCGGAAAATCGTCACTGCCTCTACATCCGCTCTCTACGCGGGACAAAAGATGCCGTTCAAAGAGACCTCCGCCGCGAACGACCCGATATCTCCGTACGCGGCCAGCAAAAAGTCAGCCGAACTGCTGTGCAACACTTATCACCGCCTTTACGGACTCGACATCACCGTCTTGAGGTACTTTACCGTGTACGGGCCCGCAGGCAGACCGGACATGAGCCCTTTCCGCTTTATCCGGTGGATCGCGGAAGGCAGACCCGTCCAGGTCTTTGGCAGCGGTAAGCAGAGCCGGGATTTTACTTATGTGGATGATATCGCTGCTGGCACTGTGAAAGCCCTGCGGCTTAAAGGATTCCAGGTGGTCAATCTCGGCGGCAACAAGCCCTGCAAGTTATCGCATTTTATAGCGCTGATCGAAAAGAAATTAGGCAAGAAAGCCCGGATAAACTATTTGCCAACCCACAAAACGGATGTGAACGCGACCTGGGCCGACATTTCCAAAGCACGTCGGCTACTTGGTTGGAAACCATCCATCGGCCTGGGCCAGGGCCTTTCACGGACTATCGAATGGTACCGACAGAACAGGTCCTGGGCGTCGAAGATAAAACTTTAATCGAAGCGGTAGATCTTTCCATCGAAAGCGCAGGCATAGAGCTCACCGGCGGCATCCTCACCGAACGAACTGATGTTCAAACTGGTCTTTGCCAGGATATGACGTTGGGTGACACCGGCTTTCTCTTCCAGCCCCCACACCGTTCCCGACACAAAATCAGCGAAGATATATTTTCCGGTGAGGCCCGGGGCTCTCTTCCCGCGATAGACAAAGCCGCCGGTCACCGAACGGCCTTCTTCGTGGGTGTATTCCGCCACCGGCATTTCCAGGCCTTTTGAGCTGCATCCCGTTTCAGGCTTAAAACACAAAGTGCCTTCTCTGATATTCCAGCCATAATTTCCGCCCTTTTTCACCCGGTCGATCTCTTCGATCTTGTGCTGACCCACATCCGCCACCCATAGCTCTCCGTCCTTATCCCAGCTGAAACGCCATGGGTTTCTGAGTCCATAGGCATAGATCTCCTCGCGCCATCCCGACGCGTTGCCGATATAGGGATTGTCGGATGGTATTCGGTAAGGGCGGCCATTGCCTTCGCCTTGAACGTCGATGCGAAGGATCTTGCCCAGAAGCGAGCCAAGATTTTGGGCATAACCATGCGGGTCTCCACCGGAGCCTCCATCACCTGTTGCAATATAAAGATACCCGTCAGGCCCAAAGGAAACTTGGCCTCCATTATGGTTCGAGTAGGGCTGTAAAAATTCCAGAAGGACCTTTTCTGTTCCTTTGTCGGCTTTGTCCGGGTCCTTTGGGTCTACCTGGAACCGGGAAATCACAGTCCGCAGGGGTTTCGCCGCATTGTAATTCACATAAAAATAACAGTTTGTCTTGTAGTCGGGGTCAAAAGCCAACCCTAAAAGCCCCTGCTCGCTCTGGTCAAAATCGACCCGGTCGCGGATGTCCAAAAAAACAGGCGCTTCAGATGCATTCGGGTCGTTGCGGAATACCTTGATGAGCCCTCCCTGTTCGACCACAAAAAGACGTTTCGTTCCGTCTTTCGGGTCTTGCAGGTCCAGGGGACGTTCGAAGCTCAGTTTTTGGAAAGCAGGAACCAGCTGGACTTTGGGTCGGTCCGCTGCAAATGCGGGGCAGGTTATTACTAAAAGAAGAGGGGCTAGGAGATGGGAACTCCTTATTTTTTCCATTTGATGGAACAGCCGATGGCCGGTTTTTGTTCAGACGATACCGGTTGCCCCGCGATAAGCGCATCCAACGCCGCACGGACGTCCGCACCGGTGGCTTCTTTATTGCCTCCGGGCCGCGTGTCATCGAATTGACCGCGGTAGACGAGCTTCTGGTCCGCATCAAAGATGAAAACATCGGGAGTGGCGACGGCCGTATAGACCTTTGCGACCTTCTGCGTCTCATCGTAGAGGAACGGGAATGTGAAGCCTTCCTCCTTGGCCATCTCGCTCAGCTTATCAGGCGCGTCATCCGGAAAGGCCTGGGCGTCGTTGGCACTGATCGCCACGATGGCGATGTCCTTGTCCCCGTAGTCCTTTCCCAATTGCGCCAATGCCTTCTTCACATGCTGGACATACGGGCAGTGGCGGCAGATGAAAGCCACCATCAGCGCCTTTTTACCCGCAAAATCCTTCAGACTGAACTCCGTTCCTGAGCTCACATCCTCCAGTGCAAAATCCGGTGCCTGGGTGCCCTTGGGCATCAAGTCCTTCATGCCTTCCGTCGTGGCAGCCAAAACAGGATTCGAAGCAACCAAGAAAGCTGTGAACGTCCATATAAATTTTTTCATGTTTTTCTCCTTGGTTTGATTATAGCATTTTCAAAACTTCAACCGACAGGCGGTCAAGGTTCTGTTCGTTGGCGGGGCCGACTATCTTCTCGATGCGCTCGGCGACCCCCTCATCCCTGAACACCTGCGACCAGGAGACGACGGTCCCCTTCGCCGACGGGGCCAAGCCGATGGTCAGGCGGTAATTCGGCCCCGATACATGCTCGATGACGATCTTATGCGGAGAGACTTCTTCGAACACGCTTTCGTTCTTGTAGTCGCGGCCGTCCGGTCCGTGCATGACATAAGACCATTTGCCACCGCTTTCGAATTCACGGAGGTTGAAAGTATTCGTGAAGCCCGCAGGCCCCCACCAGCGCGCATGGCGCGCCGGATCGGTGAAAGCAGCGAAGACTTGTTCGACAGAGGCCGGTATCTCTCGGGTGTTGTTAAAGGTATCGCCGGTACGGGGCATGGGGGTATTTTACTGCCGCTTCAGGACAATGTGGGTCGCTTTCTCCGTCGAGACCCTCTCGGCTTCTTTGAAGCCAATGGCTGGAAGGTCTATCCCTGACAAAAGATTCTCACCCTGACCCAGAAAGACCGGCGAGAAGGCCAAATGCATCTCGTCGATCAAGCCCACCTTCAAATACTGCCGGACCACCGAGACGCCTCCGCCAATGCGCACGTCCTTGTCCTTCGCGGCCTCTTTTGCCTTTTTCAGGGCCGATTCGATGCCGTCCGTGACGAAATAAAAAGTCGTGCCGCCCTTCATTGGAATCGGCTCCCGCGCGTGATGCGTCAGAACAAATACAGGCACATGATACGGCGGCTCGTCACCCCACCAGCCTTTCCAATCGTTGTTCTGCTATGGGCCGCGCAGAGGGCTGAACATATTGCGGCCTAAAATCCAGGCGCCCAGATTCGCAGCCGCTTTTTCGGCGAAATCATTGTCCACGCCGGTCGTGCCTTCGCCTCCGCCGAACATCTTCTGGAAAAAACGGGTCGGAAACGCCCAGCGGTGGAGGTCCATCCCTCCTTTTCCTAAAGGGTTCTGAAGGCTCTGGTCCGGGCCCTCCCCGAAACCATCGAGGGAGACTGCGAAGGCGGAGACTTTTACTTTGCTCAAGGAATTAGCGATCCTATTTAATCTTACGGAGTCTTCAACCCAACTTGGGCTTGACCTGTTTTTAGCTTATCGATCATTTTTCCGCTCGGAATAAATACAAGGAGCCTCTTTCCCTGTCGCTCTTGATTTAGAAAGCCCTTGGATTCCAATTGCATTAAATCATGTCTTGCCGTTTCATAAGAAATGCCGTGAGAATTTTTGTGCCCATCGATTGTGTATAACCAATCCGGATGTTGAATCGCGTGATAGATAAGACCCTTTTGTCTAAGATTTAGGCCGTGAAACTTTCTCAATAATCCATTAGCGTCACTAAGTTCCTGCTGTTTGCGCTTTAGATATCCCTCCAGATCTCTGAAAGCATGCCCAATTGCATCTAAATTGTATGCAAGGAAATACGTTAAATCATTTTCATCGACTTCAGAGTGTACGTAGGCTCTTATATATCTTGCTGGGGCTCTTAGAAAGTGCTTTGAAATGGAAAGATACTGAAATAAGGCATAGCGCTGCCTAAGCATATACCAATACATTAGGGCTCTTGCAGTTCTCCCATTACCATCACAAAATGGGTGATCATACCCTATCCAAAAGTGAATCATTGCGCCTTTTAATATTGGGTGGACCCAATTTTTCCCATCATTATTGGCAAATTCACAAAGTTTTTCCATATGTTCTTTAAGCGCATCGTGCTTAGGCGGTTCATGGACGAGTTCGCCCTTGTAATAAATTCCAATGTCATCCCTATTCCTTAACTTGCCAGCTTCTTCTTCTGGATGCTCAAGCGTATCTTTTGTAAGTATATTTTGAAGCTCGCATAGCATTTCAATTGATAAATTGGTCTGCGTTTTTTCTCTAATAAATTGCATTGCATACCAATTGTTTAGAATCATTTTCTCGCTTTTATCTTTGGGCTTTCTACCAGTTCTTAACATCTCCTTTGCCACCCTATATTCAGTGGTTGCGCCTTCCAATTGACTAGAAGCAATAGCCTCATCCATCAAAGAACTGATTATGTACCTTTCTTTAGATGGTAGCGCGGCCGGATGATCCGCCGTTAATACGCCCCCGGCAAACTTATCAATTTCACTCATTTCTCTAAGCAAACTGTCCGGCACAGCGTAGGTAAATGGCTCATTTTTTTTATCAAGTATTGGACTTAGTTTTCTATTCGCTCTCCTACCAATTTTTAGAAAAGCCCAGATCTCTTCAGGTTTTGCATCTGTTTTAGGCAGCCTATATTTTAAGTCGGACCAATACCAATATTGATCTGCTGCGTAATGAACGATAGACTGCAATTCTGGTTTTGAACCTATGGCCAAAACCCTCCTAAATGTATCAGGGTTTTCAAAGATATCTAGTTGTGGGGGTCTTTCTGCTACTCTCAACTTATCACATCTCCTAATTACTAATTAATTATAAACTAGTAATTAGAATATGTCAAGGAGGGGCTCTAAATACTAATATTGTATAAATTAGTAATTACTACAGTGGGCCATGCAGGTGACCCCAGGCCGCGCGCAAGGGCGCGCGGCACTCCGGCGGCGCGCTGAACCGCGTCGCCTTCGCGGGTACCAGTAGACGGCGCCAAGCGCCGCGAACCCCTCGAGGCGCCTTCAATAAAATAGCCTCCAAGAGCTGTCTAGACTCAAGGAGGCTATTTTATTGAATGGCGACCCCAGCGGGATTCGAACCCGCGTCATCACCGTGAAAGGGTGATGTCCTAGGCCAGGCTAGACGATGGGGTCTAAAAGGTTACTTTTTATCAGCGGGAGCCGGCGTTGCTTCCGGAAGATTATCGTCTTCCGGCTCGACTTTGGCAATAGCCGTGACTTTATCGTTGGCTTTCTTCAAATTGATGAGGCGGACACCCTGTGCGACGCGGCCGGTCTCGCGGATGTCTTTCACGGGGCATCTCACGGACATCCCCTGCTGGGTCATGAGCATCAGGTCGTCCTTGTCGGTCACGCAATGCACGCCGACGACCTCGCCGTTCTTGTCCGTGACCTTCATATTGGTCACACCCTTGCCGCCGCGGGAGGTGATGCGGTATTCATCGACCTGGGAGCGTTTGCCGAAGCCCTTTTCGGTGACCGAAAGAAGCGTCGCCTGCTTGTCCACGACCTCCATGCCGATCACATAATCTTTGGCATCGAGCGTCATGCCGCGCACGCCGCCGGCGTTGCGGCCCATGCTGCGCACGAACGTCTCAGGAAAGCGGATGGCTTTCCCCTTGCGGGTGGCGATGAATATTTCGCTCTTGCCGTCGGTCAGACTCGCTTCGATGAGCTCGTCTTTTCCGTCGAGACCGATCGCGATGATGCCGTTGCGGCGCGTGTTCTCAAACGCCGTGAGGTCGCATTTTTTGACCTGCCCCAGACGCGTGGTCATCACAAGGAACTTCCCTTCTTCAAATTTGGACACAGGGATATAAGAAGTGATCCTTTCGCCCTGTGCAAGAGACACGAAATTGGTGATGAACTTGCCCTTGGCCTGGCGGCTGGCCTGCGGAAGGTCATAGACCTTGATACAGAACGCTTTACCACGCGAGGTGAACAATAAAAGGTTGTCGTGCGTTGAAGCCACGAACAGGTGCTCGACAAAATCCTCTTCCTGCTGGCCGCTCGTCACACCCACGCCGCCGCGCCGCTGTTTGCGGTAAGCCGTGACCGGCAGGCGCTTCACGTAGTTCTGGTGGCTGATGGTAACCACCATGTCCTCATCGGCGATAAGGTCCTCCACGTTGAAATCCGTGTCGGCGGCCCGGGTGATCTCTGTGCGGCGTTCGTCGCCGTATTTGGCCTTCAAGGCTTGCGTCTCTTCCTTGATGATCTCAAGCACCTTCTTTTCGGATTTCAGGATGGATTCGAGAAATTCGATGCGCTTCTTGAGTTCTTTGAATTCTTCTTCAAGTTTATGGATCTCAAGGCCCGTGAGTTTCTGCAGCTGCATCTCGAGGATGGCCTGCGCCTGCTTCTCGGAAAACTCGAACTTCTCGATGAGAGCGACCTTCGCATCAGCAGGCGTCTTGGACGCGCGGATGGTCTTGATGATCCTGTCGAGGATGTCGACAGCCTTGATGAGACCTTCGACGATATGAGAGCGCGCCTTCGCTTTCTCAAGATCGAATTTCGTGCGGCGGACGATAATGTTTTTGCGGTGCAGGATATACTGCTCAAGGATGGCCTTCAGGTTCAGCACCTTCGGGCTGCCGTCGACCAGAGCCAGCATGATGATGCCGAACGTGGACTGCATGGCCGTGTGTTTATAGAGAAGATTCAGAATGACCTGCTCGTTCGCATCGCGCTTCAAGTCGATGACCAGACGCATGCCGTCCTTGTCAGACTCGTCGCGTACGTCGGAAATTCCCTCTATCTTCTTATCGTTGACCAGCTCAGCGATGCGTTCGATAAGCGTCGCCTTGTTGACCTGATACGGGATCTCATTGACGACGATGGCCTGCTTGCCACCCTTGAGTTCCTCGATAGCGACCTTCGCCCGCATCTTCACGATGCCGCGGCCGGTCTCGTACGCCTGCTTGATGCCTTCCGTGCCGCAGATCATCGCGCCCGTCGGGAAATCCGGACCCTTCACGTATTTAAGAAGCTCTTTAGAGGCGACGTTGGGGTCTTCAATGACAGCCGTGATGGCATCCACGACTTCGTTTAGATTGTGCGGCGGGATATTCGTCGCCATGCCGACCGCGATTCCGGAAGAACCATTGCAAAGCAGGTTCGGGAGCGAGGCCGGTAGAAGCGTGGGCTCTTCCAACGTCTCGTCGAAGTTCGGCGCAAAATCCACGGTGTTTTTGTCGATATCACCCAGGATCTCGCTGGTGATCGAGGCAAGTCTGGCTTCCGTGTAACGCATCGCGGCGGCGGAGTCTCCGTCCACTGACCCGAAGTTGCCTTGGCCGTCTACGAGCGGATAACGCAGCGAAAACTCCTGGACCATGCGGACCATGGTGTCATACACCGCGGTGTCGCCATGTGGATGGTATTTACCCAGGACTTCACCGACGATACGAGCCGATTTTTTGTAGCTGCGTGCGTTCTCAAGACCCAGTTCTTTCATCGCAAAAAGGATGCGGCGATGCACGGGCTTTAGACCATCGCGCACATCCGGAAGAGCACGCCCCACGATGACACTCATCGCGTAGTTGAGATAGGAATCCTTCATCTCCTTCTCGATGAAGACCGGGACGACCTTCTCCAGGCGGTTCACTGCATCGACCACCGGCACGGCGGCTGCCTTCTTGTCCGGCTTCTCAGGCTGATTTTTCTTCTTTTTGTCGGCCATACTAAATATCCAGGTTCCTTACCTCGCGGGCGTATTTTTGGATGAACTCACGACGAGGCTCCACCTCATCGCCCATGAGAGTCGTAAAGGTCTCATCCGCCTCCGCGGCGTTGTCCAGGGTCACTTTGAGGACCGTGCGCTTGGCCGGGTCCATGGTCGTCTCCCAGAGCTGCTCGGGGTTCATTTCACCAAGACCCTTGTAGCGTTGGATGGTCATCCCCTTACGGCCTTCCTCCTGCACAAACTTCAGCACTTCGGCCAGGCTGTCGAAATAAACGGGTGTCGCATCCTTCTTTTCAAACTTGTAGAGGGCGCCGCCCTTCTTGGAACCCTCCTTCTTGCTGATGACGGGACTGTAATCGTCTATATCCAAACCCATTTTTGTAAGCTGCTTCATGGAATCCATCAGGTCATCCGCTTCGTAGAACTCGACGCGATCCAAGTGGTGAGCAATCGCATGCTGCTTGCTGTCCTTCTCCATGTCGCTGAGGTCGATTTCCTTGCCTACCTGCTTTTCGGCCTTTTTGAGGACGTCTGCCAGCTCATCATCGTCATATAAAAACTGGGCTTGGTCCTCCACTTTGACCATATATTTAGGTAGTTTTCTGGTTTTTTTATCAATATTTTCTATATATTCTGGTAATTCAACCCCACGTTTAGATATTCCCTTTGCTAGACTATCAATGTCTACTAACAAACTTAGTAGGTCCAAAAGTTTCTTCTCCGCAAAACTTTCCTTGCCCTTGATACGAACAAGACTTCCTTCCTCAGAACCCATTTCAAGAAGCATCCTATTCATGTGCTCTTCGGTCTCGATATATTCCTCCCGCTTGCCTCGCTTGATCTTATAAAGGGGCGGCTGGGCGATATAAATATGACCCTGTTCGACCAGCTGGCGCATCTGCCGATAGAAGAAAGTCAGAATGAGGGTCCGGATATGGCTGCCGTCGACGTCGGCATCGCACATGATAAGGATCTTGTGGTAGCGCAGCTTCGCGAGGTTGAACTCTTCCCCGATCCCGGTACCCAGGGCATTGATGATGGTACAGATCTCGTCGTTATCGAGTACTTTATGCAGACGGGCTTTCTCGACGTTCAGGATCTTGCCTTTGAGCGGAAGAATAGCCTGGAATTTGCGGTCACGCCCTTGTTTGGCCGAACCGCCGGCCGAGTCTCCCTCGACAAGATACACTTCGCATAGTGCCGGGTCGTTTTCTTGACAATCGGCAAGCTTGCCCGGAAGAGAACCGGAGTCCAAGGCACCCTTGCGCCGTGTGAGCTCGCGGGCTTTGCGTGCCGCTTCACGCGCTCTTGCGGCAAGAGTCGCTTTTTCAATGATCTTGTTGGCGACACTCGAGTTTTCCTCGAAGAACTTTCCAAGACCTTCGTTCACCGCTTGTTCGACCAGGCCTTCCACCTCAGAGTTGCCGAGCTTTGTCTTCGTCTGCCCCTCAAACTGAGGATTCGGGACTTTACAGCTGAGAACGACCGTCAGACCTTCGCGGATGTCTTCACCCTGTACCGAGATGTCGTCTTTTAAAAGTTTCTTTTCTTTGCAGTACTGGTTTGTGCAGCGCGTAAGGGACGACTTGAAACCGGAGACGTGCGTGCCGCCTTCGGTGGTGTTGATATTGTTCACATAGCTGAAGATGTTCTCGGCGTAACCGTCGTTGTATTGCATGGCAATCTCTATTTGGACGCCATCCTTCTCTTTCTCGAAATAGATCACTTTAGGATGGAGAACATTCTTGTTCTTGTTCGCCTCCTGGATGAACGACACGATGCCGCCCGCAAACTTGAACTCCGCCTCTTTCTCCTTGCCGCTACGCTCATCTGTCAGCGTGATCGTGAGGCCCTTGTTGAGGAACGCCAACTCGCGCAGGCGGTTTGCGAGGATGTCGAAACTGTACTCGATCGGGATATTGAAGATCTCTTTGTCGGCTTTGAACGTGACGGTGGTGCCGCTGGATTTGGATTTGCCGACAGTCGTGAGCTTTGAAGCTTTTTTGCCACGCTCAAATCGCATGTGGTAGGTCTTGCCGTCGCGACGGACCTCGACTTCGAGCCATTCAGAAAGCGCATTCACAACCGAAACGCCCACGCCGTGCAGACCGCCCGATACCTTATAGGACTTCTTGTCGAACTTGCCGCCTGCATGCAGCACAGTGAGCACGACCTCTACGGCGGGTTTCTTTTCGGTCTTGTGGATGTCGACCGGAATGCCGCGGCCGTTGTCCGTGACGGAAACACTATTATTGGAATGGACGACGACCTCGATGTGGTCGCAGTGGCCTCCCAGCGCTTCGTCGACCGAATTATCAACGACTTCATAGACAAGATGGTGCAGTCCGCGCGTCCCGATGTCCCCGATATACATCGCGGGACGCTTGCGTACCGCTTCCATGCCACCCAGAACCTGGATGCTTTTAGCGCCGTATTCTTCGCCGGCCGCTTCGCCCTGGACCTTCTCTTCGTTCTTTTTTGCTTTTGCCGCCGTCTTCGCCATCAAATCTCTCCGATCCGGAAATGAATTCCCGAAATCTTATCCTTTCCGAACGCCCTTTTCAACTGTTTTAGGACGACTCTCTTGCGGAGCGTCATCTCCTGCATCCATGCGGAAGAGTCCACGAACACCGTCAAGACTGACTTCCTGAGCGAAACCGGCCGCGTGTGCCTCGCGGCGCTGCCGGCCAATTCTTTCCAGCGCTCGTCCACATCTTCTTTGGTGAGCGTCTTGGCGCGCTCCATGCGCTCGAAGACGGACCGCACAATATCCGCAACTGGAGTTATTTTAGTCGCGTGTCTCATATAGGCGGTCTATCACTTCGTCACGTCACCTGCATCGGCAGTACCACGTACGTGTAATCTTCCCCGACTTTGATCACCGCGGGTTTCTCAGGATCCACGAAGCTGAACGTCACATTATCCTCCTGGACATTCTTCAGCATCTCGATCAAAAAGGCCGGGTTAAAACCGATGATGAATTCCCCGCCTTTATAATCCACTTCCATTTCCTCTCGCACCTCTCCAAGATCCGGCGTACTCTTGGTGATGATCATACGGTCTTTGATGATATTGATCTTGACCGATTGGGAATCCTGGTTGGTCAAAATACTCGCCCGCCGCGTAGCCTGCAAAAAATCCTGCGTGTTGAGGCTTAGTTCTTCTTTGGTTTTTTTGGGGATGACTTGTTCATAGTTCGGATATTCTCCTTCTATGAGCCTGGACGTGATCTGAGTCTGTCCTAGATTGATCAATAGTTGATTTTCTTTAAAATGAAAGATAATATCCCCTTCATCTCCTAAATTACGGTTTAATTCCTGGATCGTCTTCATAGGGATGATCACATCTTTTTTAAGATTCCCTAATTCAGGGATATCTTTTTGGATGATAGCTAAACGTCTTCCATCCGTCGCGACCAGTTTTAAGGCTTTATCTTTAAAACTAAATAAGATCCCGTTCAACACATAACGTGTCTCATCATGACTCATTGCAAAGGATGTGAGTTGGATCATACTCTTTAATTTTTTTTGGGGTATTTTCACAGAATCCCCACCTCTACCTCCACCCTGAGGCACCTCTGGTAGTTGTGGAAAATCCTCTCTCGCTAATCCAACTAACCTAAAATAACTTTTTCCCGCCTCGATATATATAGATTGTCCTTTTTTAAGCGAGATGTGAATCGATACTTCTCCAGACAACTCCTTAATAATCTCACTAAATTTCCTCGCCGGCACAGTGAAAGAACCTTCTTCAATAACCTCTCCTTCCACACTAACAGAGATCCCTATCTCAAGGTCTGTGGCTGTCAGCCGAATCTCATTTTTCTTCGCTTCTATTAAAATATGGGAAAGAATAGGAAGGGTATTCTTTGAACTGACCGCATTTTGAACGATCTGAATCCCTTTTAAGAGAATGTCTTTGGTTGTATGAATTTTCATTAAGCACCTCTCTGTTTGTCTTTTAAATATTTAAGATTAAAACAGTCTTAGTTGTAAGGACTGTGAATTCTGTAGTATTTTTATAACTCTATATTTTATAGTAAGTTATAAAACTAATAACCTGTGGATAAATAACACCTTATCCATAGAGAGCTTATTTCTTTATTTCAAAGACCAACTTATCCACAAGAGATTTTGTTTTTGAGTCCTTTTTCGCGTCTTTCTTGATCTTTTCATAGGCGTGGAGGACCGTTGTGTGGTCACGGCCGCCGAATTGTTCGCCTAGTTCCGGGTAAGACAATGAGGTCATCTCACGCGAAATATACATCGCTATATGGCGTGGGTAGGCGACGTTCCGTGAACGGCGCTTGGCAGTCATGTCGGAGGGCCGGATCTCAAAATATTCAGCGACTTTCCGTTGGATAAGGTCCACTGTGATCTTTTTCTGGGTCTCCACGATCAGATCCTTTAAGACTTCCTGAGCGACGGCTTCGTCCACTTCTTTCCCAACAAGCTTCGAATAAGCCACGACACGTATAAGGGCTCCTTCCAGCTCGCGGATATTGGATTTGATCTTATCCGCGATAAAAGTGGTCACCTCGTCGCGGATGTTCAAGTTCTCTCTCTCCGCTTTCTTACGCAAAATGGCGGTACGCGTCTCAAAGTCAGGAGGTTGGATGTCTGTGACAAGACCCCACTCGAAACGGGAGATGAGCCTTTCCTCCATATGAGAGATCTCTTTAGGGGATTTGTCGCTCGAGACGACGATCTGTTTATGCGCGTCGTAGAGCGCGTTGAATGTATTGAAAAACTCCTCCATCGTCGCTTCCTTGCCGGCGATAAAGTGGATGTCGTCGATCAAAAGACAGTCCACATTCCGGTATTTCTCACGGAATTTCACGGTCGTGCCTGTTTTGATGGCATTGATGAGTTGGTTGGTGAACTTTTCGCTTGTCATGTAAAGCACCTTGCCTGAGGGATTGCGGCGCAGGATCTCATGACCGATCGCCTGCATGAGATGGGTTTTCCCCAAACCGACCGGACCATAGATAAAGAGCGGATTGTAAGACCTGGCCGGTGACTCGGCCACTGCCACGGAAGCTGCGTGGGCAAAACGGTTGGAGGGACCCACCACAAAGCTTTCAAACGTGTATTTGGAGTTTAAGACGCTTTCGTTGGGGGCTGTATGGACGGGCCCGGCAGGCGGAAAAGACACCAATTTGTTCTCAGAGGCCGTGCCGGTCGATACTGCCTGGATCCTGTATTCCACATGGCCGTCCGTGCTGCCCAGGGCCTCGTTCAGACAGGCTAGGAGCATGCTTCCGTAATGGTCGATGACCCAATTTCTGAAAAAGTCATCCGGAACTCCCAAAATAAGCTGTGTGTCCTCAAATTCAACCGCCTGAATAGGCTGGATCCAGCGCTCAAAGGCATGCCCTGAAAGCTCTTTTTGGAGCGATTCTTGTATTTTGGCCCAGGCTTGGGCTGCGGTCATTTTGAGTAGATTATTCACAGAATTCTAAGGAGAAGCAAAATGGAGATTATTTTATACTCTCTAACTAATTGAAATTATTAATATTATGATATGTTAGTACAAACAAATAACTAGATAAAATACTAATTTATTTTATTAACAGTTTATCCACAGAACCTAAAAAAGCCCCAGAGTGTGAGTCATTATAACAACCACCCTCAGTCAATGCAAACGATTTTTATTTTTATTTGACTCATAGCAGTCGTATGTTATAATCCAACCCCTATGAAGAAGACACTGACGAATAAATCCGTGATCAAGCGTCTGAGGACGCATGGTTTCCGACGTAAAATGAGGACGCAGGACGGTCGCGCGGTGTTACGACGCCGCAGGTACAAGGGACGCAAGAAACTGACCGTTTAGTCGGTGTTTCTGGCCGATGGAACACTGGCTGTCGCTTACAGTATTGAATCCTTCCTTGTCCGAGACGCCCCATGTGTACATTTCTGTACCCAAGCGCGCGGTCAAGCTCGCCGTGAAGCGCAACAGGATCAAGAGGGTGCTGCGGGAGGCCGTACGGTCAGACCCTTTTTTTACCGATACCAAGATTTACCGCCTGAAAGTAAATGAAATGCCAAAAAGGCTCGACTTGAAAGAGGCCCAAAAGACGCTGAGTTCTCTCCATGATTAAATGGTTCAGCGCGGGGTCTATCCGTTTGGTCTCTTTGATGTTCCGGGCTCTTGGATGGCGGGCTTGCCGGTTTTATCCCACCTGTTCCGACTACGCTTGCGAGGCCCTTGGCCGTTTTTCCTGGCTTCGGGCACTGCGGCTGGCGGCCGCGCGTCTTTTGCGCTGTCACCCGCTCAGCGCAGGCGGTTTTGACCCACTTCCGACGAAGGAGATCTGATGGAAAAAAGAACGCTTTTAGCTCTGGCGCTGTCTTTCTTGGTGCTTGGTTTTTATCCGGTCGTTTTGGAGAAGTTTTATCCCGGATACAACAAGAGCGGCAAGGCCGTTCCGACAACACCTTCGTCTGAGATGGCTCCGAAACCAGCCTCAGTCCAGAAATTGATCAAAGGGGGAGCGTTGACGGCCGACGATGATCTGATTTTGCGCAATGAATCGTTGGCGCTAGTATTCAACAAAAAAGACGGCGGCATCCGCGAGGTCGCTTTCCCACTCTTCATCAGTTCTGAGACTTCCCGGCCCATCCAGTTCGTCTCCCTGAATAACACCGGAGTCTCTTCCAGCTCGCTTTTGATCTCCAAAGGCGCCGACACGGTGCTGGTTACCGATTACGCCGCCTCCTCCGAAAAGGATCAGGCCACGTTTTCTGCCTTAGCCCTCGATGGAAAGCTGCGGGTCTCCAAATCTCTGACTTTGGGCCCTGAAAAATATTCCGGAGAGCTCCTCCTGCGCCTGGAGAATACCGGCGAAGAGTCTCTCACGATGAATTACGAATTGGTGGTGGGTTCAGGGATCACCCCGCGCCATTCGATAGACGCCCAGTACATTGAAGCCAATTTCTTTTCGGAAAACGGGGATAAAAAGGTCCTCAAGCATCCCAAGGAAAGCCGTCCCGGCAAGAGCATCACCTCGGATGGGAACGTCCAATGGGTGGCTGTCAAAGACAGGCATTTTTCTATCGTGATGAAGCCCGAGGGCGCTTTTACCGGTCTAGTACGCGGACTTGGCGCGAACGATTTCAGCGCGTCAATCATCTCCCCCGCCTTGACCTTGCCGGCAAGAGGCTCGCTCGATCAGAAATTCCTCGTTTATATCGGACCCAATGAGATCGAGCGTCTGGAACCGCTTGGTCTGGGAGACCTCGTCAACTTCGGCAAGTTTGACATGATCGGCCGATTCTTCGTGGGGGCGCTTGAGATGCTCCACAAGGCTTGCCGCAGTTACGGCCTGGCCATCATTGCGCTGACGGTCCTTATCAACTTGCTGCTCTTCCCGCTCACACGTGTCAGTTATATGTCGATGAAACGCATGCAGCTCATCCAACCGCAGATGACGAAACTGCGCGAACATCACAAGAAGAATCCGGAAAAATTAAACAAGGAGATGATGGAGCTTTACAAAAAGCACAAGGTCAACCCGTTCGGGGGCTGTCTGCCGATGGTGCTTCAGATACCGATCTTTATCGCCCTCTACGTGGCCTTGTCTAAGTCCGTTATCCTTATCAACTCACACTTTTTATGGATGAAAGATCTCTCCTCGCCAGACCGCGTCTATCTTCCTTTTACGCTGCCTTTTGTCGGCAATTACATCCACCTCTTGCCGCTTCTGATGGTCGGTGCGATGGTACTTCAGCAAAAGCTGACGCAGATCAAGATGGACGGCCAGGACCCGGCGACCGCTGCCCAGCAGAAAATGATGGCGGTGATGATGCCCATCGTCTTCGGTTTCATCTTTTATCAGATGCCTTCGGGCCTGGTCCTTTATTGGCTTACCAACACGGTGATCATGCTCGCTTATCAGCTGCGCCTTAAGAATATGACGCTGGCCTGACGGCCGCCCCAAGTTTTATGCCTGTCATTTCCGAACAAAAGTACGATGTCATCGTTGTAGGCGCCGGTCACGCGGGTTGTGAAGCCGCTCTCGCCTCGGCTCGCATGGGCGCCAAGACCCTGATGCTCACCATGAACCTCGACGTAGTCGCGCAGATGTCCTGCAATCCTGCCATCGGTGGCGTCGCCAAAGGCCATATCGTACGCGAGATAGACGCTCTGGGTGGTGAGATGGCCAAAGTGACGGACCAGACCGGCATCCAATTCCGCATGCTCAATACGTCCAAAGGCCCCGCTGTGCGCTCGCCGCGTGCGCAATGCGACAAGCGTGTGTACGCGATGACGATGAAGAATATTCTCGAGAGCCAGCCGGGTCTCGACTTAAAACAAGGCGAGGTCAAAGAGTTTCTGACAAGCGGCAACACCGTCGAGGGTGTTGTCACAAGTATCGAGACCGTCTATCACGCCAAAGCCGTCATCATCACGACCGGGACTTTTTTAAACGGACTCATCCACATCGGTGACGTGAGCTTTGGCGGCGGACGTGCGGGCGACAAGGCGTCGCATGGACTCTCAGGCTGCCTGCTTTCCCTCGGATTTGAGGTCAAGCGCCTTAAAACGGGCACTCCCCCACGCTTGAATGCACGTACCATTGATTATTCAAAGCTGGCCGAACAACTCGGAGATGAGCATCCCTCCCCTTTTAGCTTCCAGACCGAGAAGATCACACAATCCCAACTTCCCTGCCACATGACGTATACAAATGAAAAAACACATCAGCTTATCCGAGAGAATATCCACCGCTCTCCCCTCTATTCTGGAAAGATCCAAAGCCGAGGCCCCCGCTACTGCCCTTCCATTGAAGATAAAATATTTAGATTTGCTGATAAGGAACGCCATCAACTTTTCCTTGAACCGGAAGGAAGAATGACTCAAGAAGTCTATATTAACGGATTATCAACAAGTTTTCCACAGGATATACAAATAAAACTTGTTAAAAGTATAGAAGGACTTGAAAATGCTGAACTTATGAGATTTGGATATGCTGTGGAATATGATTTTTGTCCGCCCACGCAATTGAAGAGTACGCTGGAAACTAAAAAGGTGGAAAATCTCTACCTAGCGGGTCAAATCAATGGAACATCAGGCTATGAAGAGGCGGCTTGCCAGGGGCTTATGGCGGGTATCAATGCCGTGCTTAAAATGAGACACAAGAACGCGTTGATCCTTCAGCGCTCAGAAGCTTACATCGGGGTACTCATTGATGATCTAGTTACGAATGGGACAGAGGAGCCCTATCGCATGTTCACATCCCGCGCAGAGCATCGACTAATATTGCGTCAAGACAATGCAGATGAACGACTTATGAACTATGGGTACGAACTTGGGCTCATTTCAAAACCTCAATTTGAGCGCCTTAAAATGAGGCGTGGACAAATTGATTCTTGGGTGCAAAGGATTCGGACCAGCCGTTTCGAAAATGCATCGATGGAGCAGTATTTAAGACGGCCCCAATCCAATTTAAAAGACATGCTGATGAGCCTGAATGAAGAGATAGTGGATGCGGAGGTAGAGTCTAAGGTTGAGATTGAGATCAAGTATTCCGGTTATGTCGAACGCGAGCAAAGCGCTGTCAAGCGTCTTAAGCAGAACGAAGAGAGAAAGATACCAGTCGAATTGGTTTATCAGGACGTCAAGGGGTTGGGAAGAGAGGCGAGGGAGAAGCTGGAAAAAGTACGCCCGGTGTCTCTAGGCCAGGCAGGCCGCATCTCTGGAGTGACACCCTGTGATATTTCGCTCCTAGCGGTTACCATCGAAAAGCTCAAAAGAACCAAATAAGCCCAGTCCGCCACAAATCATTGGCGGACTCGTCCACAAAGCGACGATTTGTGGACGGACTCGCCGTCGCTTTGTGGCGAGTTTCTACGTGGAAACCGCAAGATTCTCCGTTATTTCGCTTTAAAACCTAAACGATTTTTGATAGACTGGAATTAATGCCAAAAGTTGTCGCGATTTGCAACCAAAAGGGCGGGGTGGGGAAGACCAGCACGGCCGTTTCTTTATCCTCTTGTTTAGCTCTCGAAGGTAAGAAAACCCTCCTTATTGACCTGGATCCTCAAGGCAATTCCACCAGCGGCCTAGGCATCAATAAGGTCGACGTTCAGAAGTCGAGTTACCATGCCTTGTTGGAGAGCGTCGCACTCTCAGAGATTCTCATCCGTACCTGCGTCGAAAATCTCGAGCTAGTTCCAGCCAATCAGGACTTGGCCGGTACGGAAGTCGAGTTGGTGGGCGAGCTTGGAAGAGAGGGAAGACTGCGAAAAGCCTTGGCTCCACTAGACCCTTCATTTGAAACAGTGATCATCGATTGCCCGCCTTCATTCGGTCTTTTGACCATCAATGCACTGACGGCGGCCAACACAGTCCTGATTCCCATCCAATGCGAATACTACGCGTTGGAGGGACTGAGTCAGCTGGTAAAGACCATTGGACTCATCAAGGAGAATTTGAACCCCTCGCTTGAGATCGAAGGCATTCTCATGACCATGGCGGATTACCGGACAAAATTGACTCAGGAAGTCATCGATGAAGTGCGGAAGCATTTTGGCTCTAAGGTCTACCAGACCGTCATCCCTAGAAACATTCGCCTAAGCGAAGCGCCTGGATTTGGCAAGCCAATCTTTCTCTATGACAAGGATTCAGAGGGCGCCAAAAAGTACAGAGATTTGACCAAAGAGTATGTATTAAATAATGTAAGTCATTACTACAAAAAGAGTTACGAAATAAAAGAAGAAAACCAGGAATCGATCGTCACTTAGGAGGTTCTCATGGAAAGAAAAGTCCTGGGTCGTGGTCTCGAAGCCCTCATCCCGCAGACGCCCGCTGATTCGAAAGAGAAGGTCCAGCTTCTAAAGACTGAGCAGATCCACACCAGCCGATTTCAGCCAAGACTGACTTTCTCCCAAGCCAAGATCGAGGAATTGGCTCACTCCATACGGGAGCAGGGGGTTATCCAGCCGGTACTTGTCCGGATGATCGATACAGACCGTTATGAACTGATAGCGGGTGAGAGGCGGCTTCGTGCGGTCAAGCATCTGGGCCACACAGAGATACCGGCCATCGTCCGCCGAGTGGCAGATGCCGATGTCCTGGAGATGTCCCTCATCGAGAATATCCAGCGCGAGGAACTCAATCCTTTGGAAGAGGCAAAGGCCTACCGACGGCTTGCCCAGGAGTTTGGCCACACGCAGGACCACATTGCTAACCGGGTGGGGAAGGACAAGACGTCTGTTTCTAACCTATTGCGGTTACTAAACTTACCAGATAAAATACAAGAATTTCTTTCAAATAACCTGATTAGTTTTGGGCATGCAAAGGCACTTTTATCTCTGCATGATGAAAAGCGCCAGACCAAGATCTGTGAAAGGATCGTCAAGATGGGTCTCTCTGTTCGTCAGGTGGAACAGCTGACTGGGCAGGGAAGACGGGCCAAAGCAAAGGCTGACGGCCGTAAAGAACAGGACGTCGAACTGCGTTCTCTCGAAGAGAAGCTGCAACATGCGCTGGGGACCAAGGTACGTATCCACCACGGAAAAAAACGTGGAAAGATCGAGATCGAGTACTATTCATTGGACGACTTGGACCGAGTCCTGCGCCTCCTCCGCCTCAAATAAGCGCCCCCGCATTTTGTTGACAAAAAAGGCCCTATTATTTTAAACTGTCGGGTACCGTAAGTTTATAGTACATCAATAATTAGATTAAAATGAGGTTATGGAAGAAGCCACGCTCGTCATCATCAAGCCGGATGGCTTGATCAAGTCTCTCACGGGGAATATTCTGACGAAACTCTCCGACGCTCACTTGGTGATCATCGCCGCCAAAGTGAAGACAGTCTCTCGTGAGTTGGCGGAGCAGCATTATTGGGAGATGAGAGAGAAACCTTTTTTCGAGGAGATCGTGCGGTATCTGATGGGAGAGTTTCATACGAAGCGCACGATGGCGCTGGTTTACCATGGGAATGACGCGATCGCTCGTGTGCGAAAGATCTGCGGTTCAACGAATCCTGAAGAGGCGGACCCAGCTTCGATACGCGGTTCTTATGGAAGGATCACGACCAAGGGCGTGTACGAAAATGTGATCCACGCCTCATCGAACGCCGTGGACGCGCAGCGCGAAATAAAGCTTTGGTTCGAACCCCACGAGATCGTCCTGGACGATCTCTATCCCACCAAGGAATCCTCGAAGACAATCAAAACCCGGATTTGGGCCTAATTTTGTTTTTATGATACGAAGCATGACCGGATTTGGGCAGGCGGAGCTCAAATCCCAAGAAGGCCATTTCCGAGTGGAGTTGAAGTCCACGAACCATAAATTCCTCGAGATCTCTTCTCGACTGCCTGGTTATTTGTCGGAATACGAGGAGACGATACGCCGCGAGATCGGAAAGAAAATACGGCGGGGAAAGATCCTGCTTTTTGTCGCATCACCGGATCCATCGGTATCTTCAAGCCGTCTTGTTTTGAACGAGAGCCTGGCACGTGAAGTATTCGGCAAGGCCTCTGCGGTGAAGAGGCTGCTCAAAATGCGCAGTGTCTCGGACGATGCCATGCTGCATGAAGTGATGCGCTATCCGGATGTCCTGGCCAAGGATACCTCGACAGACCGAAGGTCGGTCTATTCGCGAAAACTCCAGGGCGTGTTAGCGAAGGCCTTGTCGGATTTTGACCGCTCGCGCGCGGCCGAAGGTGCGGCGCTTTTGCGTGACTTGAAGAACCGTGTAAGAGAGATACACGCTGCGCTGGGTGTGATCAAAAGACGGATCCCGGCGATGGCAAAGGGATTCAAAAAGGATCTGGAAGCACGGCTGAAAGATTTTCTTCGGGAAGGACAGCTGGACAAAGAAAGGCTCACGCTCGAAGTGGCGCAGTATTTGAAGAGCTGTGACATCTCGGAAGAGGTGACGCGGCTGTCGAGTCACCTGGCGGGCATGGAACGCGCGCTCAAAGAGGTGGGGGAATTGGGGCGAAAATTGGATTTTATCGCTCAGGAGATGACGCGCGAGACGAACACCATCGGCGCAAAATCATCCGACGCGGCCATCACGGACGCGGTCATCAAGATCAAGTCGGGTATCGAAAAAATAAGAGAGCAGGCGCAAAACGTTGAGTAAAGGCAGACTATTCGTCATATCCGCCTCCTCAGGCACCGGGAAGACCACGTTGGCCAAGGAGCTTCTAAAAAAAGACCGCAGGCTCGTGCAGTCCGTCTCGTGCACGACGCGTAAACCCCGGCCCAATGAGCGGCAGGGGAGGGACTACCTTTTCATGACAAAAAAAGAATTCAAAGCCATCAAAAGAAAAAAAGGTTTTCTCGAATGGGCGAACGTGTTCGGTCGTTTCTACGGCACGCCCAAGAAAGATGTCGAAAGGCATCTGAAGCACAAACGCGACGTGCTGCTTCTCATCGATGTGCAAGGCGCCAAGAGCGTGAAAAAGGCGAAGCCGGATGCTGTCTTTATTTTTTTAGCGCCTCCGTCCAAAGAAGAACTGAAGCGCCGTTTGATACGGCGCGGGACAGAAAGCCGCAGCGAGATCGAACGCCGCTACCGTGTGGCGACACGTGAATTAAAAGAACTGAATGAGCTCAGGCTTTGTGATTATCGCATCGTGAATCGAGAGATCCCGGTCGCGCGGCAAGTGCTGGAAGCCATCATCCGCGCGGAGAGACGATGAACATCTTATTGGGTGTTTCCGGCTCCATCGCGGCGTACAAAGCCTGCGACCTCATCACGGAGCTTCGGGAAAAAGGGCATTCGGTCCAGGTCGTGATGACAAAGGACGCGCATCATTTTGTGACACCCCTGGCGCTGCAGAGTTTCTCGGGCACGGAAGTAGTGCAGGATTTTTTCTCTCTCGAGGGCCGCGTGAAGCCGGTGCACATCGAGCTGGCAAAAAAAGCGGACTTGATCCTCGTGGCGCCTGCTTCGGCTGATAGTATCGCCAAGCTGGCGCACGGCCTGGCTGATGATGTGCTCTCTTGTACGGCGCTGGCATCCACGGCGCCGCTCGTGATCGCGCCCGCCATGAACGAGAAGATGTGGTTCCACGCGGCCACGCAGGCGAATATCGAGACATTAAAAAAAAGAGGTGCCGTGATCGTGGCGCCGGTCGAAGGGCACCTGGTCTGCATGGACAAGGGGATGGGGCACCTGGCGGGGGACGAGGCGATCGTGAAGGCCGTAGAAACGGCGCCGCGGAAGAAGTGAGATTGCGTTTTCTTGTCGCCTATGGGCCGACGCGGGAGCCGCTGGATCCGGTACGATTTTTGTCGAACTATTCGACGGGTGTGATGGGAAAGAGCGTGGTCTTGGCCGCGAAAAAGCGCGGTCACCGCGTGGAAAGCGTGGAATGTCCGTCAGGCGCCCAGACAGCGCTTGAACTTGAAAAAGTACTCAGACGTCTGACGCCCAAAAGCGATGTGCTGGTCATGGCCGCGGCAGTGGCTGATGTGAGGGCGGCGGGGTTCTCGGCCGTAAAGATAAAAAAAGAAAAGCTTCGCTCGATACGGCTCGTGAAGAACCCAGATGTGTTGGCGGGTCTCGCGCGCCGGAAGAAAAAAGGACAAGTTTTCATTGGTTTCGGGCTGGAATCAGCGGATCTTTTAAAGAATGGCCGCGGGAAGCTACGGAAAAAGGGACTCGAGCTTATCGTGCTGCAGAAGGTGAGCTCGAAGAACAAACCTTTCGGCGACAAGACAGTGGACGCCACGCTGTTGGATGCGAAGGGCGCAGTAAAGAGGCACGTAGCCATCACAAAACAACGGCTTGCCGTTGAGCTTGTGAAGCGGGCCGAAGCGATTTACGCTTCAAAACATTTTTAAAGTTTGGCGCGATGGCCGAGCAGTTAGGCAGAGGTCTGCAAAACCTCGTAGACCGGTGCAACTCCGGTTCGCGCCTCCATATTTGGTTCCACTTGCCGGGGTGGCGGAACTGGCAGACGCACAGGACTTAAAATCCTGTATCCTTCGGGGTGTGAGAGTTC
>Ga0247727_10000541_pt1 | contig 92248 bp, 73 predicted proteins | sample WisWelCaveWW1625_FD_202498 | JGI IMG/M metagenome (GOLD analysis project Ga0247727, IMG submission 202498) | Biofilm microbial communities from Wishing Well Cave, Virginia, United States - WW16-25 | ecosystem: Environmental > Aquatic > Deep subsurface > Groundwater > Cave microbial mat | place... | reverse complement strand
CCTGTCTCACGACGGTCTGAACCCAGCTCGCGTACCGCTTTAATTGGCGAACAGCCAAACCCTTGGGACCTTCTCCAGCCCCAGGATGCGATGAGCCGACATCGAGGTGCCAAACCTCCCCGTCGATATGAGCTCTTGGGGGAGATCAGCCTGTTATCCCCAGAGTACCTTTTGTCTGATGAGCGACGGCCCTTCCACATGGAATCCGCCGGATCACTTAGCCCTGCTTTCACACCTGCTCGTCTTATCAGACTCGCAGTCAAGCACCCTTATACCTATGCGCTCTACGCGCGATTGCCAACCGCGCTGAAGGTGCCTTTGGACTCCTCCGTTATTCTTTGGGAGGAGACCGCCCCAGCCAAACTACCCACCTAGCACTGTCCCAATCCCGGATTACGGAAATCGGTGAGGTATCTGTCAGAACAAGAGTGGTATTTCACTGACGACTCCGGATGGGCTAGCGCCCACCCTTCAAAGTCTCCCACCTATACTACACATGCAATGCCAGACACCAATACCAGGTTGAAGTAAAGGTTCATGGGGTCTTTCCGTCCTTGCGCGGGCACTTGGTATTTTCACCAAGACTCCAGTTTCGCCGAGCATCTCGTGGAGACAGCGCCCAAGTCGTTACGCCATTCATGCGCGTCGGAACTTACCCGACAAGGAACTTCGCTACCTTAGGACCGTCATAGTTACGGCCGCCATTCACCGGGGCTTTGGTTCAAGGCTTTGGAGGCGAACCTCCTAACCCATCCCTTTGACCTTCCGGCATCGGGCAGGCGTCAGTCTGTATACAGCGTCTTATCTGACTTTGCACAGACCTGTGTTTTTGGTAAACAGTCGCCCGGGCCTTTTCACTGCGACCCCCATCAGCTCAAGAGATAATCTGTCACTAACAGGGGCGCTCCTTTTTCCGAAGTTACGGAGCAATTATGCTGAGTTCCTTCACGAGATTTCACTCGAGCGCCTTAGGATACTCACCTCGCCCACCAGTGTCAGTTTCCGGTACGGGCGGCGCTAAACTCGCTAGCGGGTTTTCTTGGGAAGTCCTTCAACGACTTCGCGCTCAAGGCGCACGTCCAACCCTCGACATCTTGCGCGGCGGATTTTCCAACCGCGACGCCGCGGATCGAAACCTACACATCTAACCGTAGGATCGCTATCAAACCTCCGTCCCACTTCGCGTCTTTGTCGTCTAGTGCCGGTACAGGACTATTAACCTGTTTTCCATCGCCTACGCCTTTCGGCCTCAGCTTAGGACCCGACTAACCCTGGGCGGACTGACCTGCCCCAGGAAACCTTGGGCTTACGGCGACCAGGATTCTCACCCGGTTTACCGCTACTCGTTCCGGCATTCTCACTTCCATGCTGTCCAGATGTCGTCGCCGTCATCCTTCATTCCGCATGGAACGCTCCTCTACCGCGGATCCCAATACTATTGGCTTCCGCCTGCGGCTTCGGTGCTGTGCTTGAGTCCCGTTAATTTTCGGCGCAAGGCCTCTCGACCGGTAAGCTATTACGCACTTTTTAAATGATGGCTGCTTCTAAGCCAACATCCCGGCTGTCTGGGAGACCTTACCTCCTTTTTCCACTTAGCACAGACTCTGGGACCTTAGCCGGCAATCTGGGTTGTTTCCCTCTTGTCCGTGAACGTTATCGCCCGCGGACTAACTGCCAGGGTACGGTCGCTGGCATTCGGAGTTTGGTTGGGACGGGTAGGATGGATACCCCCCGGACCCATTCAGTAGCTCTACCTCCAGCGACTATTTACCTGACGTCAAGCCGAAACTTGTTTCGAGGAGAACCAGCTATTCGCAGGTTTGGTTAGTCTTTTGCTCCAAACCACAGCTCATCTCACACCTTTGCAACGGTGACGAGTTCGGCCCTCCACGAGGTGTTACGCTCGCTTCAGCCTGGCCATGGTTAGATCACCTGCATTCGGGTCTACCACGCGAGACTTTGTCGCGCACTTCGCACTTGCTTTCGCTGCGGCTTCGGGCTGTAAGCCCTTAGCCTCGCCCCGCACGGTAACTCGCCGGATCATTATGCAAAAGGTACGCCGTCAGGCATTCCAGCCGAAGCTGGCATAGCCCTCCGACCGCTTGTAGGTACACGGTTTCAGGTACTCTTTCACTCCCCTTACAGGGGTGCTTTTCACTCTTCGCTCACGCTACTATGCGCTATCGGTCGTCGAGGAGTACTTAGCCTTAGGAGGTGGTCCTCCCAGATTCGCGGCAGGTTTCACGTGTCTGCCGGTACTCGGGAAGCAAGTCGAGGGGAGCGCAGCTTTCGCGTACGGGGCTGTCACCCTCTCTGGCCGATCATTCCAGATCGTTCTGCTAGACTTGCTCTTGATCACCCTCGTGCGGGTCGGCAACCCCGCGGTTTCGCTTCCCACAACTCCGTTGACGCAACGGTCGCCGCCTTGACACGCCAACGGTTTAGGCTTGTTCCCGTTCGCTCGCCGCTACTTGGGAAGTCGAGTTTTCTTTTTTTTCCTGCGGGTACTGAGATGTTTCAGTTCCCCGCGTTCGCCATCGGCCCCTATGCATTCAGAACCGATGTCCGAGGTATTGCCTCGGCGCGTTTCCGCATTCGGGAATCCCCGGGTGAGCTTGCTCGCAGCTAACCGAGGCTTTTCGCAGCCGTGCCACGCCCTTCATCGCCTCTCGACGCCAGAGCATTCACCGTGCACCCTTTAAAGCTTGACCACACTTTTTCGCCTCAATCATCTTTTTGCAATGAAGACGGATTCTTTCCGCTTCATCAACTCGAGTGAATTTTATCAGAAATGGAGCACATGGTGATTCTACTCGTGCCGTGTTTTTCCAAAGATCAATGCGACTTTCGGGTGGAGGCGACAGGATTCGAACCCGCGACCCCCAGCTTGCAAAGCTGGTGCTCTTCCAACTGAGCTACGCCCCCCGACCGCACCTCGGCGGAACGAATCTCACCAACATACGCACTCCTGGACAATCGCAGTTCCACGTTGCGCCACCAAGTCCGACGAGGACTATTGGTGGACCCGAGTGGATTCGAACCACTTACCTCGCGCTTATCAGGCGCGTGCTCTAACCAACTGAGCTACGGGTCCGACCGCACCGCTCAATAGACGCGAAAACAAACGCCTCGCGTCGATCGAAGAAAACGACAGGGAAAGCCCAACCTCTGAGCCCGGTCGATAGCGCTTGCGTCGCAAAAGCGACGCAGCAATTGATCATCCTTAGAAAGGAGGTGATCCAGCCACAGGTTCCCCTACGGCTACCTTGTTACGACTTAGTCCCAATCACCGGCCTTACCGTGGGCGCTTCCCTCCTTACGGTTGGGTACGCGACTTCAGGTACTGCCAGCTTTCGTGGCTTGACGGGCGGTGTGTACAAGGCCCAGGAACATATTCACCGCGGCGTAGCTGATCCGCGATTACTAGCGATTCCATCTTCATGGAGGCGAGTTGCAGCCTCCAATCTGAACTGGGGCCGGCTTTTTGGGTTTTGCTCTACCTCGCGGCTTAGCATCCCTTTGTACCGACCATTGTAGCACGTGTGTAGCCCCGGACATAAAGGCCATGATGACTTGACGTCATCCCCACCTTCCTCCGTTTTCACAACGGCAGTCTCTCTAGAGTCCCCGGCCGAACCGTTGGCAACTAGAGACAAGGGTTTCGCTCGTTGAGGGACTTAACCCGACATCTCACGACACGAGCTGACGACAGCCATGCAACACCTGTCCACGTTTCACCCTTGCGGGCAGGGTATCCGACTTTCATCAGACCCATCCGTGGATTTCAAACCCGGGTAAGGTTCTTCGCGTTGCTTCGAATTGAACCACATGCTCCACCGCTTGTGTGAGCCCCCGTCAATTCCTTTGAGTTTTAGCCTTGCGACCGTACTCCCCAGGCGGGGCACTTAACACATTTGCTTCGGCAGAGAGAGTATCGACACCCCCTCTACCCAGTGCCCATCGTTTACAGCTAGGACTACCAGGGTATCTAATCCTGTTTGCTCCCCTAGCTTTCGCGCCTCAGTGTCAGGAACGGGCCAGAGAATCGCTTTCGCCACCGGCGTTCCTCCCGATATCTACGCATTTCACCGCTACACCGGGAATTCCATTCTCCCCTCCCGCCCTCCAGCCTCGCAGTCCGAGGGACAGTTCCATGGGTGAGCCATGGGCTTTCATCCCCCGCTTGCGAGACCACCTACGCGCGCTTTATGCCCAGTAAATCCGAGCAACGCTAGCCACCTTCGTCTTACCGCGGCTGCTGGCACGAAGTTAGCCGTGGCTTCCTTTCACGCCTTTGTCAAGGTGTAGGGTATTGGCCCACACTTTTTCATAACGTGTGACAGCAGTTTACGACCCGAAGGCCTTCATCCTGCACGCGGCGTCGCTCCGTCAGGGTTGCCCCCATTGCGGAAGATCCTCGACTGCAGCCTCCCGTAGGAGTCTGGGCAGTGTCCCAGTCCCAGTGCGGCCGACCAACCTCTCAGTCCGGCTACCCGTCTTTGCCTTGGTGAGCCGTTACCTCACCAACAAGCTGATAGGCCATCGACTCCTCCCTGGGCGGCAGGCCTTGCGGTCCCCGCCGTTTACCATTTCTGGACCATCCGGCATTAGCACCCGTTTCCAGGTGTTATTCCGGGCCCTGGGGTAGATGATCGATGTATTACTCGCCCTTTCGCCACTGAACTGAAGTCTTTCGACTTCAATCCCGTTCGACTTGCATGCCTAATCCACGCCGCCAGCGTTCGCTCTGAGCCAGGATCAAACTCGTCAGTAATTTTCGGAGTTCAATCGTGGTTTTGTTCTTCGGCGAGATAGAGCGCCAAAATAGCGCTCAAGCCCCGCCGAGGTCGCTTCTCGTCGCGCCTCATGGCACAACGAGAGCTTCAGCACTCAAAGGTCAGGCTTCCCTGTCTGTCAAAGATCTGTCGTCGTTCGGCCTGCGGACGCTTCGACACCCCTTTCCCGGGGCGACGACCGCCGCCGACGAAGCGCCAGGATCCAACCTCCAAGCCGAGAACTCACGGCAAGTGGGACCTGTCGGCGCGCTTCGCCGCCGAACATTGGGGCGGGTACTGTACTCACGCGCCCCCCTGAGTCAAGCGTTCCCGCCTCCTTCGCTGGGAACCATCCACCTTCCTCCCACGCCCTCGACGCTGCTGCTCACTTGGAGCGCTGTCGGTCACGCGCAATTCGCTCTAGGTTCACTACTCGTTTACATCGTAACGTATTGCAATAACACGACTTGTGATTCGCATGCTCTCGGATGTATTGCACGTGATGCATGCGCCTCGCGACGAGTCCGCCGAGCGATCGCCCCGAGTCGTCGAAGACGTACGCCGGCAGAGCTCCGCAGAATCTGATCGGACCCGGCCCGGCCTCCCCCGCGGTCAGCGTAGTCATCGCCCCATTTGATCGCCGCGGGGTTCCGGACGAGGCGCAGCCTCGGCTGGGGGCGGCGCTCCGCGAGTGGCCTGCCGTTGGGCAGGTCGACCCCCACGGGGGTCGCGCTTGCAGCTGATTCCTGGTGGGGAGTCGTGAGGGACGCGACGTGGGATACGGACCGAGTGTGCGTGAGCGGGTGGTGCCGCGACTGTTGGGCCCGGACGCGATGACGGTGGGCGCGCTGGCGGAGGAGACGGGCGGTCTCGCAGCCGACGTTCTCGCGCTGGTGGATCGCAGCGTCTACGGTGCCGGCCACGAGCCCCCACCGAAAGCGGAGTGGATCCGGATCCGCGAAGAGCCTGCGGCAGTGGACGCCGGCGGAGAAGCTGCATCTCGTGCTCGACGCCGCGCCCTTGAGCGAGGCTGAGCTCGGCGCCTTCTTGCGCAAGCGCGGGTTGCAGACGACGCAGCTTTCAAGCTGGCGCACGACGATCGCCGCGGCGCTCTCGGAGCGGCCGCCACGGAAGCCGGAGGCACGCTCGGAGCAGCAGCGCATCCGCGTGCTCGAGAAGGAGCTCCTGCGCAAGGATCGGGCATTGGCGGAGGTGACGGCGCTGCTCGCGCTCCGAAAAAAAAGTCGAGATGATCTGGAGGGACGGGGACGGGGACGGGGACGGCGACACGACGCCGAAGAGCGGGAAGTGATCGGCTTACTCGTCCCGGCAGCGGTGCAGCAAGGCGCGCGGCGCGCGCGGGCCTGCGCCACGCTCGGCCTCAAGCTGCGCCCGCTGCAACGCTGGCAGCGTGACGACGCGCCCGGCGATCGGCGGACGGGGCCGCGGCGCGCACCCGGCAACCGTTCTTGTGCGCGGGAACGCGCCCAAATCGTCGAAACGGTCCCTTCGCCGGAGTACCACGACCTATCGCCGAAGCAGATCGTGGCGCGGCTGGCCGACCGCGGCATCTACTTGGCGTCGGAGTCGACGATCTACCGGCTGCTGCGGGCGTGCGGCCAGCTCGCGCAGCGCGCGGCGGCGCGGCCGGCCCAGCGGCGCGTGAAGCCGCGGCTTCAGGCGACGGCCCCGAACCGGGTGTGGTGCTGGGACATCACGTATCTCAAGTCGCCGGTGCTCGGGCGCTATTACTACCTCTACCTCGTGGTCGATCTCTTCAGCCGCAAGATCGTCGCGGCGACAGTGCACGACCGCGAGTGCAGGACGCTCGCTGCGTAGCTTGTCGACGCCGCGTGTCGCCGTGAGGACGTGAGCCGTGACACGCTCACGCTGCACGCCGACAACTGCCCGGCGATGAAGGGCGCGACGCTCCTGGGCCGGCTGCAGGCGCTCGGCGTGATGCCGTCCTACAGCCGGCCGAGCGTGAGCGATGACAACGCCTACGCCGAGGCGCTGGTCCGAACCTCCAAGTACCGACCTGACGATCCGGATTTTGCCTTCGCCTCGCTCGCATCCGCGCAACGCTGGGTCGTGTGCTTCGTGCACTGGTACAACACCGAGCACCGCCACTCTGCGAACCGCTTCGTGACGCCCGACGAGCAGCATCGCGGCTGCGAGCAACGGATCCTGGAGCAACGCGCAGCGCTTGATCGCGCTGCCCGCGCGCGCCATCCCGAACGCTGGATCGGCGCCACCCGCTGCTGGACGCCGCTCGAGCGGGTGCATCTCAACTCGCCTGAAACTCAGACGACCTCGGAGGTCGCCTGATGCTGGACGAGGCGACAACGATCTTGACACCCACCGCCCCCGGCCCCTTAGGACTCACGAAGGGCGCCTCCCTCGAATCGGACTTCGCGGCTGGGTTCGAAACACCGCGCTGGCGAACCACCCCGCGAAAAGGGGCCCACGCCAGCCGTCGTACCTGAGCACCGACGTTCAGACGACGAAGAGCATCCCGATCGCTGAGCGACGCGTGCTTGCAGGTGAGGGCACCACGCGCCAAGGAGCGCGCGCGTGCCTCGCTACCTCATCATCTGCCTCAACCGCAGAACGCTGCCGGCCCCTTCCGATCAACTCCGCCTCGTCGCGTCGCACAACCGGAGCAAGATGACCTTCGCGCCCCCGCGTCGGTGCCGACGACCGTTCAGCAGCGATGAGGTCTACGGTCGAATCTGAACACCGACGCCTTCTGCGATCCACTCGAACAACTCCTCGACGTCGGCGTTGTGCATCCGAACGCACCCGTTCGAAGACTCCGTTCCAATCGAGGCGTCGTCTCGCGTGCCATGGATTCCGAAGGTCGCCGCCTCCGGGAATCCATCCTTCGCCGCAAAACCGAGCCAACGCGTGCCGAGGACGTTCTCGGGATCGCCCGGCGGAATCGGGCCGACGCCGGGCTTGTTCCAGGACGGATCTTTCAGGCGCGTCGCGATCGCGAATTCGCCTTCCGGCGTCCGGTTGTTCGCGCCGAGGCCGACGGCGTAGCGCTTGAGCAAGACGTCGCCGACGAAGACGGAGAGCCGGAACTCGTGCTTCTCGACGAGGATCGAGACCGCGACGTTCGGGACCTTCAGCTTCGCGCCCGGGTAGATCGCATCGCTTGCGAGGGCGTTGACGGCGCGAATCAACCCGGGAGCCACGCGAACCCCCGCCTCTTTCTCGACGCGTTTGCAGATCTTCCAGAGGCTGTCGCCTTTCAAGACCTCTGTTCGCATGCATAGGTCGTCGACCCGCGGATTCAAGAATCCGCGGCGATTCGCATCGAGCAGGGCCTGGTAGGACTTTTCGTCCGCGGCGCGATCGAGCGCCCCGCTCTTCAGCGCCTTCGTCAGCAGCCGCGCCTGCTCGACGGGACGCTCGCACTTCGAGGCCTGTTCGACGAGCGCCGCCGCATTTCGGCGCGCCTCGGCTTCCGTCTCGCTCGTCGCTCCACCGGGCACTTCGACCTCGGGCGGCGCCGCCATCGCGGCGGTCGCCGACTCCTCCACCAACGCGGCCGGCTCGTCTTCCATTTCGATCGGTGCCGGAGCGACGTCGGCCTCATCCATCGCGTCGTCGGTGACCTCAGGAGACTCCGCGACGTCAGTCTCCACGGAAGGAGCGCGCGTCCGCCACCAGTGGAGGCCACCTGCCGTCCCGATGCCGACGGCAAACAAGACGATCATCCAGATTCGCATGACATCGCACCTCCCCGCGGACTCTCCGCCCAACTCCGCCGCCATCGAACCGCCATCTGGCCCGATTCGGAGTGCCGGAAATCTATCAACCGCCAGCCGCTGCTTTGAGCCTGTTCGAGCCCTCGTTCAAGAGGTTGAGCTCGAAGGAGAGTCGGGCTGGCGCGAGGGGGCAATGGCTCGGGTCCGTGAACCGATACTTCGATGCGCTTCCCCCGAGGTCCCGTTCGTTGCGCCGTCGGGGCGACCATTGGAACCCGGTGCCGGTACGCCCCTAGCACGTTTCGACGCTCCTCCCGCTGACCCGACCGCGGCTCCGGGTGGATGGCTGGCAGGTGGTTGGGGATTTGTCTATCTCGTGTCGCCCCCCGCCACCCCCCACCGGACCCGCTTCGCCCCATGATCGTGGTGATGCTCCCGAACGCGGACGCGAAGGCGCTCGCCGCGGTCCTCGACCGCGTCGAGCGCGCCGGCTGCGCCGCCCACACGTCGAAGGACGACGGCCGCACCGTCATCGGAGTGGTCGGGCGCGGCGCCGAGGCGCTGCGAGAAGCGGTCGCGGGCCTCGACGGTGTCGACGCCGTCCTCGATGCCGGGCCGGCCTACAAGCTCGCCAGCCGCGACTACCGGCGCTCGAACACCGTCGTCGACGTCCAGGGCGTGGCGGTCGGAGGGCCGACCCCCGTCCTCATCGCCGGCCCGTGCGCGGTCGAGAGCCACGACCAGATGCTCGCCACCGCGCAGGCGGTGAAGGCGGCGGGCGCCCAGATGCTGCGCGGCGGCGCGTTCAAGCCGCGGACCTCCCCCTACTCATTCCGAGGGCTCGGGGTCGAAGGGCTGAAGATCCTGCGCGAGGTCGGCGACGCGACCGGGCTCCCGATCGTCACCGAGATCCTCTCGCCGGCCGACATCGACCTCTTCGTCCGCTACGCCGACGTGCTGCAGATCGGCGCGCGCAACATGCAGAACCACACGCTGCTCGACGAAGTCGGACGGGCGAGCAAGCCGGTCCTGCTCAAGCGCGGGATGATGGCGACGATCGAGGAGCTGCTCCTCTCCGCGGAGTACCTCCTCGCCCACGGCAACGAGCGCGTGATCCTTTGCGAGCGCGGCATCCGGACCTTCGAGACGGCGACGCGCAACACGCCCGACATCGTGGCGATCCCGGTGGTGAAGCAGCTCTCGCATCTGCCGATCCTGCTCGACCCGTCGCACGCCGCGGGCGACCGGCGCTACGTGGCGCCCGTCGCGCGCGCCGCCATCGCCGCGGGAGCCGACGGCGTCCTGGTCGAGGTCCACGTCAGGCCCGAGGAGGCGCTCTGCGACGGCAAGCAGGCGCTCCTGCCGTCCGATTTCTCCGCGCTCGTGGCCGAGCTGAGGCTGATCGCCGCGGCCGTCGGCCGCCCGTTCGCAGCCATCGCTTCACGCGCTCGCTGACTCGGCTACGCGGCCTCAGGCGCCGCGTCGTCCGGCCCCGCCGCGCGCCAGAAAAGAAAACCTCCGCCCGAGTGCCGTCGCCCGATCGCACTTCTTGAACCTGAGTTCAAGGTGGGCGCCTGCCCGGTTCGCGCGGAAGTCCGCCTCGTGATGGGCGGCAGGTCCGGCTCCCGAGGATTTCGGCTCCCGTAGTCTCTTTTCAAGGTTCAAGCGTTGGCTGGGGCGTCGAACACGGCAGAGGTCTTCTTCGTGTTCCTGTTCGTGTTCCTGGTCGACGCGCGCGCGGCCACCGCATCGAGCCGCGCGCGGCGGCGGAGTATAGCGGCGCCGCGCGAGCGTCAGGTCCGCAGCGTCACCCCCTGCTTCGCCAGCCGATCGACGACGCGCTGGTGGAGCCCGTTCACCTCGTCGTCGGTCAGCGTCCGATCGGCCGCGCGATACTCGAGCCGGAAGGCGAGAGAGCGCCGCCCGGCCGCGATCTTCCCGCCGCGATAGACGTCGAAGAGCTCGACTCGCGCGAGCCGCTCGCCGCCGGCGGCGCGGATCTCCCGCTCGATCTCGGCCACCGTCGCCGCCTCGGGCGCCTCGACCGCGAGGTCGCGGCGAGCCGGCGGGAACTGCGGGATCGGCTCCATCCGGAGCGGAGGCCGCGGCTCGGCGGCGAGCTGCGCCAGGTCGAGCTCGACCACGGCGGCCGGCTCGGCGATCTCGAAGCGGCGCGCGACCTCGGGGTGGAGCTGCGCGAGCAGGCCGACGACCTGCGCCTCGCCGCCGGGGCGCGGCACGGCGATCTCGATCGCCCGCCCCGGGTGCGCGAAGGGCGGGAGCTCGCCCTGCGGCCTTCGTCCCTCCCAGGAAAGGCGGACGCGCCGCAGGCACGTCTCGACGTCGGTGCGCAGGTCGAGGACGAGCGCCGCGGGCTCCCCGCCCCGGAGCGCGCGCACCGCCGCGAGGACGTGCCGCTCTCCGGGAAGCTCTCCCTCGGCTCGCTCCGGCAGGTACTCGCGGCCGCACTCGACGAGCCTCACGTCGGCGTGCTCGACCAGGTTGCGTGCCAGAGCATCGAGCAGGCCCGGCACGAGGCTGCGGCGCAGCCGCGTCGCGTCGGCGGTCCGCGAGTTGGTCAGCCGGACGAACGGCCGGGTCTCGCCGTGGCCTTCGTGCCCATGGTGATAGTGCTCGACGTGGCGGTCGGTGGCGAAGGAGTAGCCGACGTGCTCGGCGAAGCCGCACTCGCGCACGAAGGCGAGCACCGCGTCGCGCGCGACCTGGCGCAACGGCGCGGCCGCCGCCGGTCGCACGTCCGCGCGCGGCAGCGCCGCCGGCACGCGCTCGTAGCCGGAGAGGCGGCCGACCTCCTCGATCAGGTCATCCTCGCAGGTCACGTCGCGGCGCGCGCGGAACGTCGGCACCGTCACGGCGAGGTCGTCGTCGTCGGAGCGGACGGCGAAGCCGATCGACTCGAGACGGCGGGCCATCTCGTCGGTCGGCAGGTCGTAGCCGAGCTTGAGGCGCGCGCGATCGGGCCGCAGCGCCAGCGTCGGCATGCGCGCGTGGACGGCGCCGGCGATGGCGAAGCCCGGGTGCACCTTCGCTCCCGGCGCGATCGACCGCAGGAGCGACGCGTAGCGGCGCAGCGCCAGCTCCGGCAGCGTCGCGTCGAGCGTCTTCTCGAAGCGCGCCACCGCCTCGGTCCTGAGCCCGAGCCGCGCCGCGCTCCGCCGCACGCGCGCCGCGTCGAAGCTCGCCGACTCGAGCAGGACCCGTCGCGTCCCGGACCGCACTTCGCTCTCGGCCCCGCCCATGACCCCCGCCAGCGCGACGGCACGCTCGCCGTCGGCGATCACCAGGTCGGAGGGCGAGAGCGCGCGCGACTGACCGTCGATCGTCTTCAGCTTCTCGCCCGGCCGCGCCGGCCGGACGACGATCCTCCGCCCTTCGAGCCGCTCCTCGTCGAAGGGATGGGTCGGCTGGCCGGTCTCGAGCATCACGTAGTTGCTGAGGTCGACGAGCAGCGAGATCGGCCGCATCCCGACCGCCTCGAGCCGGCGCGCCATCCACGCCGGCGTCGGCGGCAGCGCCTCGAACTCGACACGCAGCCCGAGGTAGAGCGGGCAGCCGCCGGGATCGTCGAGCCGCACGGGGTAGGCCGACGGATCGGGCGCGAGCGTCTTGTCGATCGGGAGCGGCTTCAGCGGCCGGTCGAAGATCGCGGCGAGCTCGCGCGCGAAGCCGCGATGGCCCCACAGATCGGCGCGGTGCGTGACGGACTTGTTGTCGATCTCGAAGACGACGTCGTCGAGCCCGAGCGCCTCGGCGATCGGCCGGCCGATCGGCGCGTCGTCGGGGAGCACGAGGATCCCGTCCGACTCCTCGCCGAGCCCGAGCTCCTTCCGCGAGCAGATCATCCCGTTCGACAGGAGCCCGCGGATCTTGCGCGCCTCGAGCCTCAGCCCTCCTGGAAGGGTGCAGCCGACCGGCGCGTAGGCGATCCGCTGGCCGGCCGCCACGTTGGGCGCGCCGCAGACGACCTCCGCCACGCCGCCGCCGTGGTCGACCCTGCAGAACGAGAGGCGGTCGGCGTTGGGATGCTTCTCGCGCTGGACCACGTGGCCGACGCGGACCTCGTCGAGCCCCTCGCCCTGCTTCTCGAAGCCTTCGATGAGCGCGGTCTTCATCGTCAGCTCGTGCGCGATCTGCTCCGGCGCGAGGCCGGAGAGGTCGACGTGCTCGCAGAGCCAGCGCAGCGAGAGCTTCATCGGAACTGACCGAGGAAGCGCAGGTCGCCCGACATGATCCAGCGGATGTCGGCGATGCCGTGGCGCATCATCGTGAGGCGATCGATCCCCATCCCGAACGCGAAGCCGGTGAACCGCTCGGGATCGACGTTGCCGGCCTGCAGCACGCGCGGATGGACCATCCCGCAGCCGCAGAGCTCGATCCAGCCGGTGCCCTTGCAGGTGGCGCAGCCCCGTCCGCCGCAGATGCGGCACTGGAAGTCGAGCTCGAGGCCCGGCTCGACGAACGGGAAGTGGTGCGGCCGCAGCCGCGTGGCGGGGCGCTCGCCGGGCTCCATGCGGAAGTAGCGGGCGAGCATCTCGTCGAGCACCCCCTTCAGGTGGGCGACCGAGATCCCCTCGTCGACGACGAGCCCCTCGAGCTGGTGGAACGTGTGCTCGTGGCTGGCGTCCTGCGTCTCGTTGCGGAAGACGCGGCCCGGCACGGCGACGCGCAGCGGAGCGCCCCACTCGCGCAGCGCGCGGATCTGCATGCCCGAGGTGTGGGTGCGCAGGACGTGGCCGCCCTCGACGTAGAAGGTGTCCTGCGCGTCGCGCGCCGGATGGTTCGGCGGGATGTTCAGCGCCTCGAAGTTGAAGAAGTCGGTCTCGACTTCGGGGCCGTCGACGACGGTGAAGCCCATCGACTCGAAGAGGTCGGAGAGCTCGCGCATCACGGCCATGACCGGGTGCTCGTGGCCGAGGTGGCGACGCGGCCCGGGCTGCGTCGGGTCGAGGCTCGCGGAGGCGAGGGAGGCCTCGACCGCGGCCTGATCGAGCTCACGGCCGCGCGCCGCGAGCGCCGCGTCGATGCGGCCCTTGAGCAGGTTGGCCGCCTGCCCGACTTCCTTGCGCTCCGCCTCGGAGAGGTCCTTGAGGCCGCGCAGGATCCGGGTCAGATCGCCCGCCTTGCCGAGGAGGGCTCGTTCGACCGACTGCAGCGTCTCGTGCGAGCGGGCGGCGCCGACGTCGCGGAGCGCGCGCGTCTCGATCTCGGCGAGCTCGGAGTGGATCGATCCGCTCATGAACTTCCCCACGCCAACTTCCCCGCGCCGCTTGGCGCGGCGCCGAGGCGGCGCGGCGCGGGCCGGGAGCGGGCGCGAGCCCGATTCAGGCGGCGAGCGCGGCCCGGGCCTTGGCGACGAGCTCGTCGAACTGCCCCGGCGCCTCGATCGCCAGGGCCGCGAGCACCTTGCGGTTGAGCGTCACTTCCGCCTTCTTCAGCCCGTTCATGAACTGGCTGTAGGAGAGGCCGCGGTCGGTGAGCGCGGCGCTGATGCGGACGATCCAGAGGCGCCGGAAGTCGCGCTTCTTCAGCCGCCGATGGATGTAGGCGTAGCGGCCGGCCCGGATGGCGAAGGCGCGTGCCTGGCGCTTCTTCTTGTGCAGGCTGCCGCGGAAGCCCTTCACCCGCTTGAGCAGGCGCTTGCGGCGATTGAGACGCGTGACGACGCTGCTGACGCGCATGGCTCACTCTCTCCCGATTCTCTCTCGCGCGCGGCTCACAGGCTCGGGCTCAGCATCTGCATGTACTGCTTGTAGAAGTGCTTCGGCACGAGTCCCGGCTTGCGCAGCTTGCGGCGCCGCTTGCTGCGCTTGCCCGACATCAGGTGGCGCCGCCCCTCGCGATAGTGGAGCAGCTTGCCGGTGCCCGTCACCTTGATGCGGCGCTTCAGCGACTTCTTGGTCTTCATCTTCGGCACGGGGCGTTTCCTTCAATTCCGTCTCGCGGGTTCGTCGGGCGAGGTCGTCAGGCCGTGGGCTTGGGCTCGGCGGCCGGCGGGCTGGCGGAGACCGGCGGTTCAACCGTCGCGGCGGCCGGCGGCGCGCTTCCGTCCTGCACCGCGGCCGGCTCCGGCTTCTCGTTCGTCGGGGCGGCCGCCTTCTTTTCCTTCTCCTTGGGCTCCTTGGGTTCCTTGGGGCGGGCAGGTGCCGTCGAGAGGAGCATCAGCGAGAGCCGCCGCCCTTCCATCTTCGCGCCGCGCTCGACCTTCGAGACGTCGGCGAGCTTCACGACGAAGTGGTCGAGCACGATCTTGGCGACGTCCATGTGCGACATCTCCCGGCCGCGGAAGAGCATCGTCACCTGGACCTTGTGTCCCTCGACCAGGAAGTCGCGTGCCTGCTTCGCCTTGTAGGCCACGTCGTGTTCCGCGATCTTGGGCCGGAGCCGGATCTCCTTCAGCAGGACCTTGTGCTGCTTCCTCTTGGACTCGTGCTCCTTCTTCTTGAGGCCGTACTTGAACTTCCCGTAGTCGAGGATCTTGCAGACGGGCGGGCGCGCGTCGGGCGAGACCTCGACGAGGTCGAGCCCCTTCTCGTAGGCCATCTGGCGCGCCACGTCGGTGTCGACGATTCCGACCCGGGTGTTGGTGTCGTCGATCAACAGCACCTGACGGATGCGGATCATGTCGTTGACGCGGTACTGGTGCGTGGTCGTACGCTTTCCCTCCAACGTCCAAAAGGAGACCCGCGGGCGGCCCGATTCCCCTCCCCGGGGAAACGGCGAACCCGCGGGCTTCAGCAGCGCGCTCCGATCGGCGGAGCCGGGCGCGGAATCCTAGGGGGGGGTCCCGCGAGGATCAAGGATGCCGTCCCGGGCGGGGCACGGAGGCGGCGAAGTCGCGGGAGTCACTCGTGGCGGGCGAGCCGCTCCTTCATCTGCGCGACGAAGGCGTCGAGCGTGATCGCGCCCTGGTCCCCCGCCGCCCGCTCGCGCACGGCCACCGTCGCGCCGTCGCGCTCGCGCGCGCCGATCACGAGGAGATAGGGCACCTTCTCGAGCGCGCCGTCGCGGATCTTGGCGCCGATCTTCTCGGGGCGCTCGTCGAGCTCGACGCGGAAGCCGGCGGCGTGAAGGCGGTCGACCACCTGCTTCGCGTAGGGGACGACCTCGGTCAGCACCGTCACGACCTTCACCTGCACCGGCGCGAGCCAGAGAGGCAGGTGGCCGCCCGTGTGCTCGAGGTAGACGCCGATGAATCGCTCGAGCGAGCCGAGCATCGCGCGGTGGATCACGACCGGCCGCTGGTTCGTCCCGTCCGCCGCCGAGTAGTGCAGATCGAAGCGCTCGGCCAGATTGAAGTCGAGCTGGAGGGTCGAGAGCTGCCACGCGCGGCCGATCGCGTCGCGCACGGAGAAGTCGATCTTCGGGCCGTAGAAGGCGCCGTCGCCCGGATTGACCGTGTGCGCCTGGCCGAGACGCTGAAGCGCCGCGAAGAGCATCGCCTCGGCCTTCCGCCAGATCTCGTCGGAGCCGATCGACTTCGGCGGCCGCGTGCCGACGAGGACCTGGGGATCGGCGAGCTTCAGGTCGCCGTAGATCCGCCGCTGCAGCGCGAAGAAGCGCTCGATCTCCTCGCCGATCGTCTCGGGCGCGAGGAAGATGTGGGCGTCGTCCTGGCTGAACGAGCGCACACGGGTGAGCCCGACGACCACGCCGCTGCGCTCGAAGCGATGGAGCCGTCCGAAGTCGGCGAGCCGCAGCGGCAGCTCGCGCCAGCTGCGCACGCGCGCCCCGAACATCAGCGCGTGGGCCGGGCAGTTCATCGGCTTCACGCCGAACTCGCGCTCCTCGACCTCCGTGAAGTACATGTTCTCGCGGTAGTTGTCGTAGTGGCCGGAGATCTTCCAGAGCTCGCTCGAGAAGATCTGCGGCGTCAGGACCTCCTGGTACCCGAACTCGCGGTAGAGCTCGCGCACGTAGGCGACGAGCAGGTTGTAGAGCGTGGCGCCCTTCGGCAGGAAGAAGGGACTCGCCGGGGCGAACGGGTGGAAGAGGAAGAGGTTCAGGTCCCTGCCGAGCTTGCGGTGGTCGCGCTTCACCGCCTCCTCGCGCTGCTTCAGGTGGTCGGCGAGCGACTTCTCGTCGGCGAAAGCAGTCCCGTAGATCCGCTGGAGCATCGGCCGCTTCTCGTCGCCGCGCCAGTAGGCGCCCGCGATCGAGAGCAGCTTGAAGTGCTTCAGCCGTCCGGTCGACGGGACGTGCGGGCCGGTGCAGAGGTCGGTGAACTCGCCCTGGCTGTAGAAGCTGATCGCCTCGTGCTCGGGGATGTCGGCGATCAGCTCGCGCTTGTAGGGATCCTTGCGCTCCTCGGCCCAGGCGAGCGCCTGCGCGCGCGGCCACTCGTGGCGCGTGACCTTAAGATCCTCGGCCGCGACTTTCTTCATCTGCGCTTCGATGAGCTCGAGGTCGGCCGGCTCGAGCTGCCGCGGCAGGTCCATGTCGTAGTAGAAGCCGTTCTCGATCACCGGCCCGACGCCGAACTTCGCTTCTGGGAAGAGGCGCTTCACCGCCTGCGCCATCAAGTGGGCGCACGAATGGCGAATCACGTCCTGCGCCTCGGGGTCGGCGTCGGTGACGAAGCGCACCTTCGCGTGGCTCGTCAGGCTGCGGTGGAGGTCCTGCGTCTGGCCGTCGACGATCGCCGCGAGCGCCTTCTTTCCGAGCGAGATGGCGATCGTCCGCGCCAGCTCGCCGAGGTTCACGCCCTTCGGCGCGGCGAGCACCTTCCCGTCGGGCAGGGTGATCTGAAGGGTCTCGGCCATCGTGGCTCTCGCTCGCGGGCTCGACGTCGCGTCAGGAAGCCGCCGGCGGCGGGACGTCGAAACGGATCTTCAGGTCGCGCAGCTGCCGCTCGTCGACCGTGGTCGGCGCGCCGGTCATCAGGCAGGTCGCCGAGGCCGTCTTCGGGAAGGCGATCACCTCGCGGATGTTGTCCTGCCCGAGCAGGAGCGCGATCAGCCGGTCGAGCCCGATGCCGATGCCGCCGTGCGGCGGCGCGCCGAACTCGAAGGCCTCGAGCATGAAGCCGAACTTGCGCTTCGCCGCCTCGGGCTCGAGGCCGACCGCCTCGAAGACGCGCTGCTGCAGTTCGCGGTCGTGGATGCGGATCGAGCCCGAGCCGAGCTCCCACCCGTTCATCACGAGGTCGTAGGCGCGCGCCCGCACGGCGCCCGGATCCTTCACCATCTGGCCGGCGTACGCCTCGATCGGCGTCGTGAACGGATGGTGCGCCGCCTTCCACGTCCGCTCTTCCTCGTCGAACTCGAAGAGCGGGAACTCGACGACCCAGACGAGCTCGAGCGGGCCCTGCTTGACGCCACCGAACCGCTCGCCGAGCGCGCGGCGCGTCTCGGCGAGCACCGTGCAGGCGACCTTCTCGCGGTCGGCGACGAAGAAGACGAGGTCGCCCTTCTGGAGGCCGAGCTTCGCGGCGATCGCCTTGCCGGCTCCGTCCTCGAGCCCGCGCGCGACCCCTCCGGTCGGCCGGATCGCGTTCGCGCTCGCCTCGATCTTGGTCCAGGCGAGCCCCTTCGCGCCGAGCTCCTTCGCCTTCGCCTCGAGGCCGTCGATCTCCTTGCGGGTGAGCGCCTCGCCGCCCGGAACCCGCAGCGCGCGCAGCACCCCTTTCCCATCGGGCGCGTCGACGGCGCCGCGGAAGATCCGAAACTCGCTCGACTTCGCCTCTTCGGTGGCGTCGGCGATCTGAAGCGAGTTGCGCAGGTCGGGTTTGTCGCAGCCGAAGCGGAGCATCGCCTCGCGGTGGGTGATGCGGCGGAAGGGGTGAGCGATCGTGCGGCCGGTCGAGCTCTCGATCGCGTGGGCGATCGCCGACTCGACGGTCGCGAAGACCAGCTCCTCGTCGGGGAAGGAGAGCTCGAGGTCGAGCTGCGTGAACTCCGGCTGCCGGTCGGCGCGCAGGTCCTCGTCGCGCAGGCAGCGCGCGATCTGGAAGTAGCGGTCGAAGCCCGAGACCATCAGGAGCTGCTTGAAGATCTGCGGCGACTGCGGGAGCGCGAAGAAGGTGCCGGGGCTGAGCCGGCTCGGGACGAGGTAGTCGCGCGCACCCTCGGGGGTCGCCTTGGTGAGGAACGGCGTCTCCACCTCGACGAAGCCCTGGCGGGTGAAATCGTCGCGGATCGCCTGCAGGAAGCGGTGGCGGAAGATCATGTTGCGCTGCATGACCGGCCGGCGCAGGTCGAGGTAGCGGTACTTGAGCCGCACCTCCTCCGAGACCTTGACGTCGTCCCGAACCTCGAACGGCGGGGTCCGCGCCCGATTGAGGATCTCGAGCCGCTCGACCAGGAGCTCGACCGATCCCGTGTCGCGATCGGCGTTCACGTTCTCCTTCGGCCGCAGGCGTACGGCGCCGGTGACCGAGACGACGTCCTCGGGACGCAGCGTCTGCGCCTGCGCGAGGAGCGGCGCGTCCTCGTCGCAGAAGAGCACCTGCGTGAATCCGAAGCGGTCGCGCAGATCGACGAAGACGAAGTGGGCGTGGTCGCGCGCCGTGTGGACCCAGCCGTTCAGCGTGACCTTCTGGCCGGCGTGCGCCTCGCGCAGCTCGCCGCAGGTGTGGGTGCGGCGCGTGAAGGCGCTGGCGCGCTCGCTCATCGGACCCGCTCCATTGTCCCGATCGACGAAAGACGCGGGAGCATAGCGCGGCGGCGCGCGCCTCTTGGGGGGGCGCAGGCGTCGGGCTGCTCGCGGGTATGGTGCGCCGATCGAGGAGATGCCCGTGGCGTCCGCCGAGTGCCCCCACTGCCTCCAGCCGATCGTCGTCGACGTCGACAGCACCGCCTTCGCGGTCGGAACCTGTCCCAACTGCGGCGGGACGCTGCAGACCGACGCGACGCTCGCCGCTCGCGGCGACGCCGGGAAGAACACGATCGTGCAGGACAGCGCGCCGCGCAAGGCGGCCGGCCACGACGACCTCGACCTGCTGGTCGGCGCGGTGCTCGGCGGTTGCCGGATCGAGACGCCGCTTGGCCGCGGCGCGATGGGCGTCGTCTATCGCGCGCGCCAGCTCAGCCTCGACCGCGGCGTCGCGGTGAAGGTGATCCGCCCCGAGCTCTGCAGCGATCCCAACCTTCTCCAGCGCTTCCAGCGCGAGGCGAAGATGATCGGCAGCTTCAGCACCCAGCACGTCGTGCAGGTCCACGACGTCGGCGCCGAGGGCGGCTACCACTTTCTCGTGATGGAGCTGGTCGAGGGCGGGAACCTGCTCTCGCGGGTCGCGCAGCTCCCGAACGGCCGCCTGCCCCCCGACGAGGCGATCGCCTTCCTGATCGAGGCCGCCGAAGGGCTGCGTGAAGCGGAGCGGCTCGGGATCATCCACCGCGACATCAAGCCCGAGAACCTGCTGGTCGATTCGTCCGACCGCCTGAAGATCGCCGATTTCGGGATCTCGCGCAGCCTCCAGGCCGACGTCTCGCTGACGCGCACCGAGATGGTGATCGGCACGCCGCTCTACATGAGCCCCGAGCAGTGCCGCGGCGAGAAGGTCGACGCGCGCACCGACATGTACGCGCTCGGCGCGACCTTCTGCCACCTGCTCGCCGGCCGGCCGCCGCTGCGCGAGAACTCGGTCCCGGAGCTCCTGCGCCGCAAGACGACCATCGAGTCGCTGAGCCCGCGCAAGCTCGCCGACGACGGCACGATCCCCGAGTCGCTCTCGCGCGTCATCGAGCGGATGACCGCGCTCGACCGCGACGACCGCTACGCCGACTTCGCCGAGCTCCTCGAGGACCTGAGGCGGGTCGAGCGCGGCGAGGTGATCGCCCCCTACGAGCGGCGCTCCGCCCGGAAGCGCCGCGCGCGCCGCATCGCGTGGGGCATCGCCGCGTCGCTGACGCTCGCGGGGCTCTATCTCGCGGGCGACTGGGGGCTGCGCGAGTGGAATCGCAGGCAGGCGCCGGTCGACGTCGGCGTCGGCGCGGTCACGGCGGCGCAGCTGCACGAGCGGATCGCCGACCTCAGGAAGTCGATCGCCGAGAAGCCGGAGCTCGTCAACCTGAACATGGCCGAGCAGGCGCGCCGACTCGCCGGACGGGCGACCGACTCGCCGAAGGAGTCGAGCGAGCTGCGCGAGCTGGGAGACGACGCCGAGCGGCTCGCCTCGTTCTTCACGAGCACCGGCCAGCTCGGCGCGCCGCGCTTCGTCGCGCCGTTCGCCGAGCTCGAGGAGCACGTGAACGGCCTGCGCCGGATGGCCGAGCAGGCGACCCGCGACCGGAAGAACCGCGATCTGCGCGCCTCGATCGACCGCGAGGTCACGCGCCGCGTCGGCACGCTTGCCACGCGCTCGAAGGACGAGCTCTCCAAGGCGGCGCTGGCGCTCGAGACGCGCGTGGGCGCCTCGGCGCAGGATGCCGACTCGATCGCCGCGTCGCGGCGCGACCGGCAGGCGGTCGCCGAGGGGCTCGCCGTCCTCGAGCGCCTCTTCCCCGAGGTCAAGGGCGACTTCGCCGCCGTCCTGCCGAAGGAGCGCCTCGAGAAGGTCGACCGCGCGCTGCAGCAGGCCGAGACGGATGCCGGGAAGGTCACCGACGAAGCCGCGCGGGAGCTGCTCGCCGACCTGGAGAACCGGTTCCGCGCCGGCGGCCCCAAGGGCTACGCCTTCCTCGACGCGATGAAGGTGCGCGACCGGCTGCGCCGCGACTCTCCGGCCAAGCCGGAGTTCGACTCCTTCGCCGACCTGCTCTCGCGCGGCGAGAAGGCGCTCGACCGGCTCGACGGCCTGCGCACCGAGAAGCCGAAGGTCGACGCGCCGTTCGACGAGCTCGCCCAGTTCGCCGGGAAGTGCCGCCGCGCCGTCGAGCCGCTCGAGCCCGACTGGTACGCGGAGTTCTTCCGCGCCGAGCTCGTCAAGCGGCTCGCCGTCGAGCTCGAGCCGGCGCGCGCGGCGTACGCCGCGCTGGTGAAAGACGCGAAGGGCGCGCGCGCGGGCCTCGCCGGCGGCGGCGATCCTGACGCGGCGCTCGGGCTCTTCGAGAAGCTGGCGACGGCGCAGAAGAACCTCGGCGAGCTCTACCCGGACCTGAAGCCGGAGTGGGACGCCGCCCTTCCCGCGGCCGAGCTCGCGGCGGCGCAGAGCGAGGTCGAGCAGCGCGCCGGGCAGAAGAAGGCGAGCATGGCCGGCTCGCAGTCCCTCGACGAGCTGAAGAGGAGCCTCGACGGCGTCCGCTCGTCGGGTGACTGGCGCGGCGCGCAGGCCGACGTGGAGCGTCTGCTGGCGGCGGCGCGCGACAAGCTCAAGGCCGCGAGCAACGGGGCGGGGGCCGGCGGGAACGACGTCGACCGCCGATTCACGGAGCTCGAGAAGCGCGTCACCACTTGGACGAGCCATGTCGCGGCGCTCGATGGCGCCCTCGAGCTCGTCGGCGGCGCGCGCCACGACCTCGCGTCGGCGGGCGCGGCGCTCGACAAGCTCGCCGACGACGGCCTCGCCGATCCCGCGGCGGCCGACGCGAAGAGCGCGGTCGAGTCGCTCGCCTCGGCGTTCCGCGCGCTCTTCGAGACGATGAGCCCGCGTGCGGCGGCCGACGCCTTCAAGGAGGCGGCAGGCCGTCTTCCCGCCGGATCGGCGGCTCGCAAGTACGCCGAGGCGTGCCGTCAGCGGCAGGGGCAGCTCCAGGAAGCGGTCGGGAGCGCGATGGCGTCGGTGGCGGCGGGCCGCGTGCAGCCCGCGGGAGCGTCGTCGCCGATCGACGTCGGCGGCTTCTTCCTCGACGGCTGCGAGGTCTCGATCGGGGAGTTCCGCGCGTTCCTCGACTCGCTGAAGGCCGACCGCGCGCGATGGGAGCCGCTCGTCGCCGAGCTTCCGGGGCTCAAGGGCGCCGACGCCGAGACGGTGCCGCGCCGCCTGCTCGCCACGCCCGAGTGCTGCGCCGACGCGTCGCCGGCGAACGGGAGGCTGCCGGTCCGGCAGGTCGGCTACGACCAGGCGCTCCTCTTCGCGCGCCTGCGATCGAAGGACCTGCCGACCTTCGAGGAGTGGTTCCTCGCGGCAAAGGGCTCGCTCAGCCGCAACGCCCACCGCCGCTTCCCCTGCTCCGACAATCCGAGCCTCAAGCTGCGCGAGGTCACGTCGAAGGAGTCCCTCGTCTGGGGCCGCAAGGCGCCGGTCGCGGTCGATCTCGGAGGCGACGTGGCCGGATTCCCCTCCGGCACGATGCGCCACCTCTCGGGAAACGTCGAGGAGCTGACGCTTGCCGTCGCCGTGGCGGCGAGCGGGAGGTTCGAGGCGCGGGTCGTCGGCGGCGGATACACCGACGGAGTCGAGCAGGAGGAGCTCTTCGCCGGCGAGCGCGTGCGGACGCTCGACCCGCGCGAGGTTCCGGAACGTCCGATCGGCTTCCGGACGGTACTGCGCCCGCGCGACTTCTTCGCCGCCGCCGGGCTCGCGCCCGCTCACTGAGTCGGCGCGCGATTCCCCTTCGGGATCCGGAAGACCTTCTTGTCGGCGTTGCGCACGACGATGAAGAGCTGATTGCGCGTGTCGGTCGGGCGCATCGGCCGCTCGGCGTAGCCGTAGGGCGGCGCTTCGGCGGCGTCGGCGTCGGGAAGGCGCAACGCACCGTGCTCGTCGAGCAGCGCGAGCACTCCGATCGTCACGGGGAGGTAGGGGTGGGCGCCGGTCGGGTCCTCGCGGAACGTCACCTCGATCGTCGCCGGAGTCTGGACGAGCGCCCCGCCGGCGTCCTTCTGCACGACGCCGTCGACGAGGACGGCGCACGCGACCGGCTCCTCGTTCTCGTTGGCGATCGCCGCGACCTTGACCGGCCCGGTCATCGTCGAGCTGCAGGCGGCAGTGGCAAAGAGCAGGAGCGCCCCGAACCGGTCGAGAATGCGTGCGGGCCTGGCGTCGGGGGTCATTGGATCGGCTCGAGGTGGAAGACCCACTGCCTGGCGCCGCCGGCTCCCGGCGGCGGAACCTCGTCGATCTCCCACGACGTCTCGATCGGCTTGAAGCTCGGCTTGCGGAGCTGGATGAGGATCTGCTGCATCGGATCGGAGCCGTAGTGGAGCGTGAACGTCTCGCCCGCTTTCCCGGCCCGCTCGCCGTCGATGTAGACCGTGGCGCCGTCGGGGTCGGAGTCGATCAGGATCGCCACGTCGTTGCTCGCGCACGCGGCGGCGCAAAGCGCGGCGCCGAGCAGGAGGGAGCGCGCGGTCGCAGGACGGAATCGGTTCATTGACGGCCGCTCCGCTCGAGCTCGGTGCGCAGCGCGTTCACCGCCTGGCCGACGCTCTCGACGCTCGCCTGGAGCGCCTTGACCGCGTTCAGGATCCGCTCGGTGTCGGGCGCGACCTGCAGCGCGAAGAAGAGGTGGCTCGAGCTCAGCTCGTCGACCGGAACGGCGATCGTCTGGTAGCCCTGCTTCTCGATCACGAGCAGGATCGAGCCGTCCTCGGGGATGACGACGTGCATCGGCGGGGTCGGCGTCTGTCCTTCGACCCGGCCGCCCTCGCCGACGCGCACGGTCGCGCCCGACGGCCAGGTGTCGACGCGGAGCTGGCGGTCGTTCGAGGAGCACGCCGCCGCCGCGAGCGTGAGAACGGTCGCGACGGCGAGCAATGGGCGCGGCTGCGGCATCGGCTTCCTGCTTCCCGGCTCCGGACGCCTTCCGGCCGACCGGAGCGCGGCAATGTGCCGGCCGCCGCCGGGCAAGTCAAGGACGGCGGAGCGTCACGGGCTCCACGGGAAGTCGCGCCACTTCTTCTTCTTGCCGTTCTCGTCGACCACGAGATCCTTCGTGCCCGCCGGGAGCACGCGCAGCGTCTTCAGGAACTCGATCACGTCGTTCTGCTCGGCCGTGGAGAGTCCGGCGAAGTTCGAAGCAGCGGCAGCAGCCTCGCCGGCGTGAGCGTTCACCGCCTGACGGAGCGTCGTGTACTGGCCGTGGTGGAAGAAGGGCGGCTCGTTGGCGGAGCCCCAGAGCTTCTTGGTCACGAACTGCGAGTTGCCGGCGAAGAACTCCGGCGTGGTCGGCGCGAACTGCATGTTCAGCGCCTCGCGGTTGGGGTCGGTCGGGCCGCTCGTGACGTCGTGCAGCTTGAGATCGGTGAACGCCGGCACGCGCACGACGTCGCTCTTCTTCGCCTTCTTGAGCCGCGGGAGCGGCAGGCCGTCCTTCTTGTCGTCGTTCGTCATGTCGACCGTGAAGGTGCCGTAGGTCGACACGTAGGCGTCGCTCGGCCGCAGGTTGCCGCTCGGGTTGAAGGGGTTGGGCTCGGAGAAGACCCAGCCGTCGTTCCTGAGCTCGAGGTAGGGCTTGTGGCAGCTCACGCAGCCGATGGCGACGAAGAGATCCTCGCCGGCCGCGATCGCGTCCTCGACCGCCGCGTCGTTGGGGATCACCCGGCCGGGCACCGCGAGCGTCGCCTGGTAGACCGAAGTCGCGGTCACGTCGGCGATGGTCATCTCGTTCGTGAAGCCGTCACCGTCGGGATCGGCGCCGCTGCCGAAGCGCTCGGCCGGCTGGATGCCGTGATGGTGGTTCATCGCGTTGTTGGTGAACTGCCGCAGCGAGATCACGTTCCCGGCCTGGTGGAACGGCCGGAGGATGAGGCTCGGCGGGCTGCTCGGGCCGGTCGTCACCAGGCTCGGGGGCGCGAGGCCCGTGACGAGCGACGTGTTCCAGCTCCCGTCGGCCGCGCGGGAGAGCGTCCCGAAGTCGACGCCGCTCGCCTTGAGGGGCGCCGAGCCGCTCGGCGCGATCCCGTCGCGGATCGCCTGGAGCTCCGCGGTCATCTGCCGCGCGAGCATCTCGATGAAGCCCGAGCCGTTCATGGACAGCGTCGCGCGGCTGTTGGCGATCTCCTGCATCGTCGGGAACTTGCCCGCCTCGTCGAACGCGCCGCGCGTCGGCGTCAGGTCGTTGTGGTCGAAGGTGGTGAAGTCGAAGCGCTGGCCGAGCACGAAGACGCTCGTCACGAAGTCGCCGCCGCCGCCCGCGATGCCGAAGGGCGCGTTGTGGCAGCCTGCGCAGGAGTTGGCGTCCGGGGTCGAGATCCGGTTGAAGTTGCGGGGGAAGACGAGCGGGGAGGTCGGATCCTTGAGCGGGTTCCCGTTCCCTTTCGTCAGCGGCCGGCCGCCGCCCTCCTGGATGGTCCAGTTCGCCTGGAACTGCGCCGATCCGATCGCGTTCACGTCCTTGATCGAGATCGTGAACTCCTCGCCGTCAGCGAGGTGGCGCGTGACCGCCTTCTCCTCTCCGATCCCCTGCGCCTGCGCGCTCGCTGCAAGCAGGACGACTCCACCGAAAGCGACGACGGACCGCGGACGGAAGGATCGAAGCGACATGGACGTGGACTCCAAACCCAAGTTGCTCGTGACCGACGGTGCGCAGACTCGCCGGACCGACGCGTCGTGAAACGCAAGTCGAAGTCCGGCGGCTTCCGGGGGGAGCGCAATGTATGGCGCCGAATCGAGACTTGTCGACCCCTCGGCTCGAACGATTTTCGGAAAAAACGGCTCGGATCAGTCGAGGCCGGAGTACCGCGCGACGGAGAGGCGGGCGAGAGCGCGGCGCAGCGCCGCCTCGGCGCGAACAAAGTCGAGCGTCGCTTCCTTCCGCGATCGGAGCCGCTCCCGGGCGCGGTCGCGCGCCTTCTCGGCGCGCGCGACGTCGATCTGCTCCCGGCGGTTGCAGAAGTCGACGAGCGCGCGTACGCGTCCCGTTCGCACCTCGACGAATCCCTCCCCCACCGCAAAGGCCCCCTTCTCGCCGCCCTCCTGGGAGAGGACGAGGAGCCCGGGGTCGAGCGCCGCGACGAGCGGCGCGTGGCGGGCGAGGATGCCGAAGTTGCCCGTCTTCCCCGGCAGCCGGATCGAGCGGACGCGACCGCGGAAGGCGGGGCCGTCCGGCGTGATCACCTCGAAGTCGTAGGCGGCGTGGGCCATCGGGATCGTCCGTTCGGAGCGGCTGCGCGCTCGCGTTCAGGCCTTCTTCGCGAGCTTGTTGGCGTTCTCGTGGACCTCCTCGATCGCGCCCGCCATGTAGAAGGCCTGCTCCGGGATCGCGTCGCACTTCCCGTCGACGATCTCCTTGAACGAGCGCACGGTGTCCTCGCGCTTCACGTAGCGGCCGGCGGCGCCGGTGAACTGCTCGGCGACGAAGAAGGGCTGGCTCATGAAACGCTGGATCTTGCGCGCGCGCAGCACCGTGAGCCGGTCGTCGTCGGAGAGCTCCTCCATCCCGAGGATGGAGATGATGTCCTTCAGGTCGTTGTAGCGCTGCAGCGTCTCCTGAACTCGACGAGCGAGTTCATAGTGCTCCTGTCCGACGAACTGCGGGTCGAGCATGCGCGACGTCGACCGCAGCGGGTCGACCGCCGGATAGATGCCGAGCTCGGCGATCGAGCGCTCGAGCCGGATGGTCGAGTCGAGGTGGGTGAACGTGGCGACCGGCGCCGGGTCGGTGTAGTCGTCGGCCGGGACGTAGATCGCCTGCAGCGAGGTGATCGAGCCCTTCCGCGTCGAGGTGATCCGCTCCTGCAGCGCGCCCATCTCCGAGGCCATCGTCGGCTGGTAGCCGACAGCGCTCGGCATGCGGCCGAGCAGCGCCGAGACCTCCGAGCCGGCCTGCACGAACCGGAAGATGTTGTCGATGAAGAGCAGCACGTCCTGGCCCTTCACGTCGCGGAAGTACTCGCACATCGTGAGCGCGGTCAGGCCGATCCGGAGCCGCGCTCCCGGCGGCTCGTTCATCTGCCCGAAGACGAGGCAGGTCTTCTTGAGGACGCCCGACTCCGACATCTCGAGGTAGAGGTCGTTGCCCTCGCGCGTGCGCTCGCCGACGCCGGCGAAGGCGGAGTAGCCGCCATGCTCGGTGGCGATGGCGTGGATCAGCTCCTGGATGAGCACCGTCTTGCCGACGCCGGCGCCGCCGAAGAGCCCGATCTTGCCCCCCTTGGCGAAGGGGCAGAGCAGGTCGATGACCTTGATCCCGGTCTCGAAGATCTCGGAGACGGGCATCTGGTCCTCGAAGGTCGGGGCCGACCGGTGGATCGGCATCGTCTCCGTGTTGTTCACCGGGCCCTTGCCGTCGATCGCCTCGCCGAGCAGGTTGAAGAGCCGGCCGAGGCACGGCTCGCCCACGGGCACCATGATCGGCGCGCCGGTGTCGAGTACCGCCATCCCCCGCACCAGCCCGTCGGTCGAAGCGAGCGCGATGCAGCGCACCACCTCGTCGCCGAGGTGCGACGCGACCTCGACCGTCAGGCGGATGTTGCGCTTCGCGTCGTCGATCTTGAGCGCGTTGTAGATCGGCGGCAGCGTTCCCGCCGCGAATTTCACGTCGACGACCGGCCCCACGACCTCGAGCACGGAACCCTGGTTCATGAATCTCTCCGAAATCTGCGCCCGCAGGTCACGCGAGTGCTTCGGCGCCGCCCACGATGTCGAGCAGCTCCTTCGTGATCGCCTCCTGGCGCGCGCGGTTGTAGCGGCGCGTCAGCGTCTGGATCATCTCGCCCGCCGCGTCGGTCGCCGCCTTCATCGCCATCCGCCGCGCCGCCTGCTCGCTCGCCATCGAGTCGAGCATCGCGGCGAAGAGGCGCATCGCCAGGCTCTTCGGGAGGAGCACGTCGAAGAGCTCCTGCGGCGACGGCTCGAGCAGGATCGGGGCGCCGACGATGGCGCCCGCGGCGCCGCCAGTCTTTGCCGCCGCGTCCTTCACCGCGCCGCCGGCCGCCGCCATGGCGCCCGACTTCGCCGTCGCGCCCTGGGACGTGCCGCCCGCGTCGGCGGTGATCGGCAGCAGCCGATCGACCGTCGTCACCTGCCGGCCGACCGACACGAAGCGCGTGTAGACCACCCAGACCTCGTCGACGCCCCCTTCCGTCTGCGAGCCGCTCAAGAAGAGCTCGGTGAGCTGGCGGGCGATCTCGCGCGCGCGGCGGTGGCCGAGCTTCTCGACCTCGTCGGGATGGGCGACCGCGATTCGGAGGCGGCGGGCGTAGTGCTGCCGCCCCTTGCGGCCGACGACGTGCAGGACGAGCTCGAGCTTGCTCCGCTCGCCCAGGAACGCCGAGACCTTGCGGAAGACGTTGGCGTTGAAGGGGCCGCAGAGCCCCCGATCGGAAGTCAGCACCAGCAGGGCGATGCGCTTCACCGGATCGCGCGTCTGCGTGAGCGGCGAGGAGAGCGTCGTTCCTCCACCCGCGAGCAGCGCGCTGAAACCCTGGATCGCGTCGGCGTAGGGCCGCGCCCCCTCGGCGCGCGTCTGCATGCGGCGAAGCCGGGTCGTGGCGACCATCTCCATCGCGCGCGTGATCTTCTGGATCGAAGTCACGCTGCGGATGCGCCGCCGCAGCTCTTTCATGCCCTGGGCCATGGGGGTGCCTCGCCGCCTCGCCCGTCACGCCGGCCGGAAGGTCTGCCGGAAGTCGGCGATCGCCTGGTCGAGCATGGCCTTCACGTCGTCGGCCAGCTTCTTCTCGTCACGAAGCCGCTGCAGGACCTCCGGCTTGCGGTCCTCGAGGAACTTGTGCAGTCCCCGCTCGAAGGCGCCGACGGCCGAGGTCGGGTAGCTGTCGAGCGCGCCGCTCGTGCCGGCGTAGATCGAGACGACCTGCTTCTCCATGGGCATCGGCTGGTACTGCCCCTGCTTCTGGAGCTCAGTGAGGCGCTCGCCGCGCGTGAGCTGCGCCGTCGTCGCCGCGTCGAGGTCGGAGCCGAACTGCGCGAAGGCGGCGAGCGCGCGGTACTGCGCCAGCCCGAGCCTGAGCCCGCCCGCGACCTTCTTCATGCCGGCCGTCTGCGCCGAGCCTCCCACGCGTGAGACCGAGATGCCGACGTTGACGGCCGGCCGGATGCCGCTGTTGAACAGGTCGGTCTCGAGGAAGATCTGGCCGTCGGTGATCGAGATGACGTTGGTCGGGATGTAGGCCGAGACGTCGCCGTCCTGCGTCTCGACGATCGGCAGCGCCGTGAGCGAGCCGCCGCCCGCGCGGAACTGGCCGGGGTTGAACTCGTGCGCCTTGATCGAGAGCTTGGCCGCGCGCTCGAGCAGGCGGCTGTGGAGGTTGAAGATGTCGCCGGGGAACGCCTCGCGTCCCGGCGGCCGGCGCAGCAGCAGCGAGACCTGGCGCCACGCGGTCGCGTGCTTGTAGAGGTCGTCGTAGATGACGAGGACGTGCTTCCCCTCGTCGCGGAAGCGCTCCCCCATCGCGCAGCCCGAGAACGGCGCGAGGAACTGCATCGACGCCTGGTCGGACGCCGGTGCGTTGACGACGATGCACTTGTCCATCACGCCGCCCTGCTCGAGCGTGCGGACGACCGACTTCACCGTCGACATCTTCTGGCCGATGGCGACGTAGATGCAGATCACGTCGGTCGACTTCTGGTTCAGCATCGCGTCGACGCAGATCGCGGTCTTGCCGGTCTGGCGGTCGCCGATGATCAGCTCGCGCTGGCCGCGGCCGATCGGGATCATGGCGTCGATCGCCTTGATCCCGGTCATCATCGGCTCCTTGACCGGCTGGCGTTCGACGACGTTGGGAGCGCGCCCCTCGCAGGGGTACCAGTCGTCCTTGGCGACGTCGATCGGCCCCTTGCCGTCGACCGGCTGGCCGAGCGCGTTGACCGTGCGTCCGAGCAGCTTCTCGCCGGTCGGCACCGAGATCAGGCGGCCGGTCGTGCGGACCTCGTCGCCTTCCTTGATCTTCGTCTCGGAGCCGAAGAGGACGGCGCCGACGTTGTCCTGCTCGAGGTTGAGCGCCATCCCGAAGACGCCGCCCGGGAACTCGAGGATCTCGCTCATCATGCACAGGTCGAGCCCGTGGACGCGGGCGACGCCGTCGCCCACCGACAGCACGGTGCCGACGTTCTCGACCTTGAGCGAGGCGCGGTAGTTCTTGAGCTCGCGCTTGAGGACGTCGGTCACTTCGGCCGGTTTCAGGTCCATCGCGGTTTCCTGTCTTCAGTGGTTCGTCGAAGCGGGCAGGGCGGCGCGCATCAGGTCGTCGCGCATCGTGGAGAGCCGGCGCCTCACCGACCCGTCGAGCAGCATCGATCCGATCTTCACGCGAATCCCGCCGAGCAGGCTGGCGTCCACCTGCTCCTGCAGCGTGATCTTCTTCTTCGTCATCTCGGCGAGCCTGGCGACCAGCGCCGCGCGCGCCGCCTCGTCGAGCGGCGCGGCCGAGACCACCTCGGCGATCGCCGCGCCGCGGTGTTCGTTCCCCATCGCCGCCAGCTCCTCGACCGAGACCAGGAGGACGCGCTCGCGGCCGCGATCGATCAGGAACCCCGCGAAGTCCTTCGTCAGCGGACGCGCGCCCTCGTCGAGCAGGCGATCGATCAGCGCGTGCTTCGCCGCCTTGCCGGCCAGCGGATCGAGCAGCGCGCCGAGCGCGGTCCGATCCTGCGCCAGCTTCGCCAGCAGCTTCTCGAGGTCGCGCAGCACGTTGCCGACGTCGCCCTGCTCGAGCGCGAGCTCGAACAGCGCGCGCACGTAGCGCCGCGCGATCGCGCGCGACGTCACGGGGCGCGGCCCTTCTGCATGAGGTCGATCGCCTGGCGCGCGAGCCGCTGGTTGTCGTCCTGGTTCAGGTTGCGCTGCAGCACCGTGCCGGCGACCTCGAGCGCCAGGTCGACGGCCTGCACGCGCAGCTCCTCCACGGCCTGCGACTTCGCCAGCGCGATCTCGTCGCGCGCCCGGCCGACCAGCTTGTCGGCCTGCGCGCGCGCCTCGGCCGCGAGCTCCTTCGCCAGCTTCTCGCCGCGGACGCGCGTCTCCTCGACGATCTGGTCCGCCTTGGCGTAGGCCTCCTGGAGCCTCGCCTCGGTCTCGGCGGCGGCGCGGCGCGCCTCGGTCTCGGCGCGCTCGGCCCTCTTCAGCCCCTCCTCCATCTTCCGCTCGCGCTCCTCGAGCGCCTTCAACAGCGGCTTCCACGCCGTCTTCGCAAGGATGAAGACGACGACGGCGAAGACGACCCAGGTCCAGAAGAGGGTCCCGGGGTCGAAGTGGAACGGGCTCCAGTTCAGGAGCGGCGGCATCACAGCACGATGGCGAGGATGCAGGTGATCAGCGCGAGCAGCGTGACGCCTTCGATGAGCGCCGCCGCGAGGATCATGCCTCCGCGCACGTCGCCCGACGCCTCCGGCTGGCGCGAGATGCTCTCCATCGCCGACGCGGCGAGCTTCCCGATTCCGAGCCCGCCGCCGATGATGCACATGCCCGCGCCGACCGCCGCAAGGCCCTGCTTCACGCCGAAGTTGTGGGTCGTGATGAGGTCCTTGACCGAGCTGATCGAGTCCTTGGCGACGTCGCTCGTCGCCGGGTCCTTCAGCAGGTTCATGAGATCCTTGACCGCGTCGACGGCGTGTTTCGCCGCGTCCTGGTCCTGGAGCATCGTGGTCACCGTCAGCAGCACGCTCATTGGCAGGCTCTCCCGATTCGTGGGGGTCTGGATCGATTCACGCCGTCGCCGCGTCCGTCAGTGCTCCGGATGGACCGCGGCGCCGACGAAGAGAATGGACAGGTAGGTGAAGACGTAGGCCTGGATGAAGGCCACGAGGACTTCGAGGAAGGCGAGGAAGACGTTGAACGCCACGCCGATCGGCGCGAGCAGGAAGCTCTGGAAGACGTAGATCAGGCCGTAGACCGTCAGCATCGCCATGTGGCCGCCGGTCATGTTGGCGAAGAGACGGATGGTGAGTGCGATGGGCTTGATCAGCAAGCCGAGGAACTCGATTGGATAGAGGATCCCGAGGATGGCGACGCGCATCGCCTTCATGACCGCGCCGTCGCCGAGCTCGACCTTGGGCGCGAGCCCGATCCAGAAGTGGGCGACGCCCTGCTCCTTCATCCCCGCGTAGAGGATCGTGGTGAGCGTCACGAGCGCGAGCCCGCCGGTGACCCAGATGTTGGCGGTCGCGGTGGTCGGAAAGTGCATCGACCGGAAGAAGTCGAAGTTCGGCAGGATCCCGAAGAGGTTCATCACCAGGATGCAGAAGAACTGCGACAGGAAGAGCGGCAGGAAGCGCTTGCCGTGGTGCTCGCCGATCGACTTGTAGACCATCTCGTCGCGCACGAAGAGGACGAACGCCTCGAGGCAGTTCTCGAGCGGCCCGGCCGCCAGCGGGCTCCGGCGCCGACGCTGCGCGAGCCAGCCGAAGGCGAAGAGCACGACCGCGGCCGAGGCGAGGATCGCGACGTGGTGGTTCGTGAAGTAGAAGCGAAGGTTCGAGAAGTCGACCACGCCGAAGCGCGGCTCGGGCTCGACCTTCGGTCCGAGGACGAAGTAGGGCTCCTCGGAGTAGGGATGAGGCGAGAGGTGCTCGTAGAGGCCGGTCATGATTCCGGCGCTGTCGGGTTGCGCCTCGCTCGCCGCGGCCTCGTGGCCGGATCGTGGCGCGCCCTGCTCCTCCCCCTGCCCGAGGAGCAGCGCCGCGATGGCGATCGAGCTCAGCGCGCAGGGCACCCGGCCGCCTCCCGATTCCGGAACTTCCAGATCCCGTCGACCAGCGCGGCCGCGAAGTAGGTCGCGCCGACCGTGAAAAGCAACGCGACACGGTGGTGCCAGCCGCTGAACGCCACGCCGAGAGCCAGGATCACCGTGGGAAAAAGGCGCAGCAGCGTCGCCGCGAGCTGCGCCTTCACGCCGGTGAGGTGCAAGACGCGCGCCACCAGCCACGCGGCCGCGACGAAGAGCGCGAGCGACGCGGCGACGGCCAGCCCGATCTGCAACCAGAGGTTCATGGCTTCTCGCGATCGAACGCCGAGAGCGCGCGCACGACGAAGACGATGCCGGCGACGCCGCCGAGAAGCCCGAGCGCCAGCGTGCAGCCGATCGGCCGCCAGCCGAGCGCCAGGTCGCAGCGGTATCCGAGGTAGACCCCCAGCGCGACCGCCGCGGCGAAGCCCGTCCCGAGCACGCTCGCCACGGCGAACCCGCGCGCGAGCTTCCGAAACGGGCGCTTCTCCGGCATCCGGTCCCCCGGAAGGGGCGGGACGATACCGGGCTGCCCGGAGCTCATCAATCGCGCCGCCGCCGGGTCGCGACGCGGGACGGCCGTGCCGGACGCCGCCGGGAATTCCTCGGAACCCCGTCGAAGGAAGTTCTTAAGAGCCTATTCATTAGGCTCGCAACGAGCCGGACCCGCAGCCCCGTCGGGCCGCGCGTCCGCCCCCCGACACCGAGACGCCGACGCCCAGATGCCGACGCTGACCTCATGCCGACGCTGAAATGCCGACCGTGAAATGATGGAAGAGCTCGAGGCAGAGACCCTTCAGTGCGCGCGAGCCGGCGACCTCGACGCCTATCGCGCCTTCGTCCGCGCCTACGAGCGGCCGATCCACCACACGATCTTCCGGCTGGTCGGCTCGCGCTTCCCCGCCGAGATCGAGGACATCGCGCAGGACATCTTCCTCAAGCTCTTCCGCGCGCTGCCGCAGTTCGATCCGGCTCGCGGCACGAAGCTCTCGTCGTGGGTCTTCACCTTCGTGAAGAACTACTGCTTCGACGTGCTGAAGCGCCGCCGCCTCCCGCTCGTCTCGCTCGACGGCGGCGCGGAGGGGGCGACGCTGCCGGTGCCGGCGCGCACGCGCAGTCCGGGCGACGAGCTCTCGGCGCGCGAGATCCAGGACGCGATCGCGCGCGCGGTCGACCTCCTGCCGCGCGAGCAGAAGCTCGCCTTCGTGCTGCGCGAGTACGAAGGGCTCGCCTACGCCGAGATCGCCGAGATCTCCGGTTGCAGCGAAGGCACGATCAAGTCGCGCATCCACCGCGCGAAGGAGGCGCTGCGCTTCCGGCTGCGCCGCATCCTCTTCGACGTCGAGGGAGAGCTCGCATGAGCTCGCCGCTGCCGAGGCCCCTCCCACCCGACCTGGGCTGCGACCGCTTCCGCGAGCGGCTCCACGTCCGCGTCGACCTCTCCGCCGACGAGCGGACGCGCTTCGACGGCCACGCCGCCGCATGCCGGCCCTGCGCGCGCGTGCTGCTCGAGGCGGAGCGGCTCGACGACCTGCTGCTCTCGTGGCGCGTGCCGGCCGCGGCGGCGCGAAGCGGGCTCCCGTTCGAGGAGCGCGTGATGACGGCGCTGCGCGGCGACGGGCCGGCCGCGAGCTGCGCGGAGGCGGCCGCGTCGCTCCACCACTACGTCGCGGGCGACCTCGAGCCGTGGCTCGCGGCACGCGTCGAGCGCCACGTCGCCAGGTGCCGCGACTGCGCCGATCAGCTCGACGAGGTCGGCCACTCGCGCCGGGTCTGGCTCGGATGGAAGGCCCCCGACCCGCCGCCGACCTTCGCCGACGAGCTGATCCGCCGGCTCGAGCCGGAGACGCGCGCGGCCCGCCGCCGCCGCCAGGTCGTCGAGCTCGTCTTCGGGGCGGTGCGCGTCCCGCGTTGGGCGGCGGCGTTCGTCCTCGCGTCGGTGACGCTGCTCTCGCTCGGCGTGCTCAAGATGCGCGGCTCCCTGCTTCCGCCGGCGGACGGCCGGCCGACGGCGCTCCCGACGCTCATCGACCACGGCGGCGAAGGCGTCGCGCGCCTGGGGCGCCCGAGCCTTCCGGCGATCGCGGCCGAGTTCGCGCCGGTCGGGCGCGGCGACCCCACCGGCAGCCTCTCGCCCGACGTGCGCGGCGGGAGGTCCGGCTCGCTTCGCTCCGCGCTGCGGGGAGAGTGACTTGATGCTCGCGCAGCTCCTCGTCGCCTCGCTCTCCGCGCCGTGCAGCGCTCCCGACCGCTGCGGCGATCCGAGTGGCGACGGCCCGCAGGCGGGAGGCTCCGCGGCGCGCGAGCCGGCGAGCGCGAGCGACGTCGCGCGCCTCGCCGAGCTCCTGAAACGGCAGGACGAGCTGATCCTCGCCCATCGCGTCGACCTCGCGCAGCAGGACTTCGAGGAGGGCTACGCCTCGAACGACCTCCACTGCGACTCGAGCGAGCAGCTGCTCGGACGCTTCGACGGCTTCCTCCACGACCACAAGGAGGTCACGCTCGAGAGCAGCGTCGTGCGCGCCGAGCGCGTGGGCGATTGGGTCGTGGCCGACGTGCGGCGGCTCTTCACCGGCATCCGCATGATCGACGACGAGTCGATCCGCGACGAGGACGTCGAGACGCACGTGCTGCACGACGTCGGCGGCCGGCTGCTCATCGCCGCGACCTACGAGAACGAGGCGGCCAAGTCGGCGCGCATCGACCCGGTGCGCCGCGTCTGGGACGCGCGCGCCGAGCTCTGCTACCAGGTCGCGCTGCCGGAGCCGTTCGTGCCGGTGCCGCGGCGCGGGCCGGGAGCCGCCCTCGACGAGCTCCTGCTGCTCGACCCGGCCGACGACGCGACGCTCGGGCTGATGCTCTTCGACCCGACCGTCGACCAGCCGCTCCTCGACCTGATGACCTGCGACCTGGCGGCGCCCGACGCGAAGGTGCTGCTCGAGCCGCGCCGCTTCGAGCGCGCGCCGGCCGGCATGAGCGGCGCCTTCGAGGCGGAGGTCGAGTACCCGCCGAGCTCGCAGCCAGGCCGCTGCCGGCGCACGCTCACCGAGCGGGTCGTCTACCTCTCGCCCGACGGACGGCTCGTCTTCGCGCTCTGGCTGCGCGCGCCGCCCGCGAACTTCGACCGGATCAAGGCGAAGGTCGACCTGCTCGCCCGCAGCCTGCGCCTCTCCGACGTGAAGGCCGGACGCTCCTTCGGCACAGCGCTGCTCGCCGCCAATCCGCGCTGGAACACGCTCGCCGACGGGCGGCTCTTCCGGACCGACGCGGCGCCGGTCGAGCTGGTGATCCCGCCGGGCCTCGCGGCCACGCCATTGTTCGGCGACCACGTGATCCGGCTGCGGCTGCGCATCCTCGACGACCCGCGCTCCTGCCTCGTCGTCCGCCTCTTCCCGAGCGGCGTCGACCGTTACCCGGCCGACAAGATCCTCGAGCGGTCGGTCCAGCGGATGGACGCCTTCGCCTGCGCGGAAGGGCGGGGCGGCGACAGCCACCGCTCGAACGGGACGATGGACGTGCTCGGGCTGCACGGCGACTGGCGAGGCGTCGAGATCTCCTGCGGCGACGGCACGCGGCGGAACTACCAGATCGTCGCGGTCGACGCCGGCGACTGCCACGTGCAGGTGCAGGTGCTCCCCGGCTCCAACAAGGTCGACGTCCAGTCGGGGGCGCTGAAGCAGGTGCTCGACGGCCTGCGGCTGCCCGCGCCGCCGCCCGATCTGCCGAGGGCCGCGGCCGGGAAGTGAGCGGCCCGGCGGCCTCTCAGCGGTCGCCGTCCCTCGCAGAGTCGAGCTTGCGCTTCAGCTCGTCCCGCTTCGCCAGCTCGGCCTGGAGCTGCTGCTCGAGGGCCGCGTTCTCGAGTTTCAGCGCCTCGAGCTTCGCGCCCGCGTCGGTCCGGCCGCGGCTCGCCTCGTCGAGGGCGCGCGCCAGCGCGGCCTGCTCGTCGGCGAGCGCGCGCACCTGGTCCTTGATCTTCTGCAGCGCCTGGAGCCGCTCGTGGTGCTCGAGAGCGAGCCCCTCCTCGGCGGCGATCAGCTCGCCGATGCGCGCCTCGAGCAGGCGCGCGTGCTGCGCCTCCTGCTCGTAGCGGTCGCGCAACGCCTCGACGGCTGCCTTCGAGTTGCTCGCGCGGATCACGTCGAAGACTTCCGGCTCGACGAGCCCGCCGGCCTGCGAATCGGGCTCGGGCGGGAGATCGGCGCACGACGAGCCGGCAAGGAAGGCGGCGAGGAGGAGCGGGCGACGCATGAGACGGCCTCCCGTGAGCTCGCGCACGCGGCGGCGGAGGGACGCGTTGCCGCGGACCGGGCGCGATGCTACCCGCGCCGGCCGCTATGCTCTCCGCCCCTCTTTCCTGCGCGACCGGGACCGGAGTCGGCGATGATCGAACGCACCCTCGTGATCCTGAAGCCCGACGCCGTGCAGCGCGCCCTCATGGGCCGCATCGTCGCGCGCTTCGAGGAGAAGGGGCTCAAGGTCGTCGGCGCGAAGTTCCGCCTGCTGCCGCGCGCGCTGGTCGAGCGCCACTACGAGCCGCACCGCGGCAAGCCGTTCTATCCCGGCCTGGTCGACTACATGTCGCGCGGCCCGGTCCTGCTGCTCTGCCTCGAGGGGCCGTTCTGCATCGAGGCGAGCCGCAAGCTCATGGGAGCGACGTTCGGCTACAAGGCGGAGCCGGGAACGATCCGCGGCGATCTCGCCGCGAGCAAGGGGCTGAACCTCGTCCACGGCTCGGACAGCCCCGAGTCGGCCCGACGCGAGATCGAGCTGTTTTTCCAGGCCGAGGAGCTGGTGACCTATGAGCTCACGAACTCGCCCTACCTCTGCAGCGACGAGGACCGCAAGGCGGCGAGCTGACGGCGTCAAGGCCGCCGCGGCGGCCGCGCTCCTGCTCCTCGCCGGCTGCCTCTCGCAGGACGAGCAGGACCGTCTCGGCGTCTTCCGCTACAACGCCAAGGCCTACTACGACGCGGGCGACTACGCGCGCGCCGAGGACCAGTGCCGCCGCGGGCTCCAGATCGACGACGAGGACGAGTCGCTCATGCTGCAGCTCGCCTACTCGCTGCTCCTGCAGGCGACGCCGGCGAAGCTCGAGGAGGCGGCCGCCCGCTTCGCCGACGGAGTCGGCCCCTTCGGATCGGACGACTGGCGGCTTCGGCTCGGCCACGGGATGACGCTGCAGCAACTGGCGCGGGTCCGGGCCGCCGCGCGCGAAGCCTCCCCCGAAAAAACCGTGGAGCCGCGCCGCGACGAGGCCGCCGAGCTGCGGCGGACCGCGCGCGCCGAGCTCGAGGCGGCCGAGGAGAGCTCGATCGAGGGCCGCAACCCGCAGCCCGAGATCGCCTACCACCTCGCGCTCCTCGATCTCGACGAGGCGCGGAGCGACCTCTTCCCCGTCCACGCCGAGCAGGCGATCGCACGGCTGCGCGAGCGCGCGAAGCTCCTCGACGTCGAGCTGCGCCAGCCGATGGGCGTCAAGGAACGGGAGCGCACCGAGCGCGACCGGACGGTGAACGCCGAGCGCGGCCAGCGGATCGCCCGCGAGGCGGCGCGCCTGGCCTGGGAAACCGGAGACTGGAAGAAGGCGTCGCAGGCGATGGACGCGCTCGACTCCTTCGGCCCGCTCGCGCGCGCCGACTTCTACGACCGCGCGCGCATCCGCGAGCAGTCCGGCGACGCGGAGGGGGCGGTCAGGGACCTCGAGAAGTTCATCACCTTCGGCGCCGACACGGTCGACGAGACGGTGACGAGGGCGGTCGAGTCGCTCACCCGGCTGCGCGCCGCGCTCGCCGAGCGCCGCACGGCGGCGCCGCTCTCCGCGGGTCGATGACGAACGCGGCACGCCCGCGCTTCGGCCGCGACCGCCGCCTGCTCGCGAAGCGCGACTTCGAGCGCGTCTTCCAGGCGGGCCGGCGCGCCTTCGTCCGCGGGCTCGTCGTCTACGTCGACGATTCGCCCGCCGGCCGCGCTCGGCTCGGACTCGTGACGAGCCGGCGCTTCGGCAACGCCGTCCATCGCAACCGCGCCCGCCGGCTGCTGCGCGAGGCGTTCCGCCTCTGCCAGCACCAGCTCGCCCCGCTCGACGTCGTCGCCGTGCCGCAGCACGGCTCGTTCCCCGATCACCTGGCGGAGGTGGGGCGCGCGCTGCTCGACGCGATCGCGCGCGTCCGCCCCGACCGGCGGCGGCCGCGGAACCCGTCGTGAAGCGCCCCCTCCTCGCCGCGGTCCGCCTCTACCAGCGCACGCTCGCCTGGGTGCTGCCGGTCCAGTGCCGCTTCCATCCCTCCTGCTCGCACTACTTCACGGAAGCGGTCGAGCGGCACGGCGCGCTGCGGGGCACCTGGCTCGGAGCAAAACGGCTCCTGCGCTGCCATCCGCTCGGCGGATCGGGGTTCGATCCGGTTCCCTAGTACCCGTAGCCGTAGAAGCCACCGCCTCCGCCGTCGTCCTGCGGCTGCGTGGTCGCGCGGACGCGCGGCTCGTGGCGGTGCAGGATCTGCGCGATCGAGAAGAGGTCGGCGTAGGGCGGGAGCTGCGGCAGGAGCGCCGAGGAGAAGCGCCGCAGGAGCTCCGGGGAGTCGAGGCGGAGCCACTCGAACTTCTCCTCGTCCTCGACCTCCTTGCGGTCCTTCGGAGTCATCTCGTCGAGCGTCGGAAGCTGGCGCGACGCGACCTTGGCGACGTAGGCGGCCTGGCCGGCGTCGTCGACCAGCACCCGGCTCATGCCGCCTTCGGCGAAGGCGAGGAGCACGGCGTCGTTGGGGTCGTTCGTCTGGCGGAAGAGGAAGCGCTCGGCGCCGCTGAAGCGGTCGTTGTAGTACCAGGTCGTCGAGAGACTGCGCCGCTGCGGCCCTGCGCTCTTCACCTCGAGGCCGAGCGACTGGGCGACTTCGCCGAAGCGCGCCCCGAGCGCGCCGCGGAGCGCCGCCTGCAGGTTGAAGAAGTGATCGTTCGCGATCCCCTCCCGCCCGCGCTTCTTCGCCGCGGCGTCGGCCTCCGCGTCGGCCTCCACCGTCTTCAACGCGTCGTCACGCTGGGCGAGGAACGCGGCCTTGGTCGCCTCCGGAAGCGCCGGCGACTGCTCCCCCTCCGCCACCAGCAGGTCGACGAGCGCCTGCGCCTTCCCGACCGCCGTCTCCTTCGCCTTGTCGTCGGCCCACTGCTCGAGCACCTGCTGCTTCACCTCGGCGAAGGGGCGCTCCGCCGACGGCTTTGGCTCGGCGGCGAGGCGCACGACGTAGGCCCACTTGCGCTCGGCGGCGGCGAGCACCGAGGCGGTCCGCTGCTGCGAGTCGGTGTGGCCCGGGATCCTGAGCCCGGCGACGAAGCTGCCGAGCAGCGCGTCCTTCGGCGGATCGAGCGCCGCGAGCTGCGCCGTCTCCTGCTCGACGACGGTCTTCACCTCGAAGCGGTACCTGGCGACGGCCTCGGCGAAGGCGGCCGACTCCTTGGCGAGGTGGTCGGCGCGCGCCGCCGCGATCTCCTCGGGAGTCCCGCTCGCCGGCGGCGGAGGCAGCGCGGCGGCCGCGGCGTCGAAGTCGCGCCGCAGCTGCTCGAGCGCCGCCTGGAGCTGGCGGTCCTTCACGACCTTGGCGCGCTCGTCGGCGGTGACGTCGGCGATCGCCGCCGGCGCTGCGCCGCCCGCGCGGTAGCGAGTCCGATCGCCGGACACGGCGGCGAGGAGCTCCTCGTCAGTCGGCTCCTTCACGGCGCCGATCACGTCGGCCGGCGCGCTCGCCGGGTCCCACGCGTCGGCGTCGATCGTTACCAGGTCGATCGTGTACCACGGGCCGCCCTTGTACTTGCGGTCGCGGACGTCCTGCGGGAGCTCCTTGAACCACGTCTCGAGGTCGGCGTCGCACGGCGGCGCCGCGAGGAGCTCGGCCCGGTACTTCGCGAAGGGGAACTCGACGTAGTCGAGCCCCACCTTCACGTGCTTCTCCTGGAAGAGCTGGACCATGCGGTCGGGGTCGTGGACGCGCACGCCGCGCACGGTGCGCACGTAGGCCTCGACTTTCAGCAGCTCGAGCATCCGGTGTCGCAGCGACTCGTCGTTGAGGCGGTAGCGCCGCAGCAGCGCCGCCCAGTGCTCGACGGTGAGCGCCACCTGCCGCTGCTGCTGCTGGAGCATGACCTTGAAGGCGTCGACGACCCGCTCGGCGGTCTCGGGCGGCATCTCGATCTCAAGCTCCGCCGCCTCGGCGAGAAAGACGTGGTGCGCGAGCACGACGTCGCGCTCGTTGGCGATGCTCGAGAAGGGGTCGAAGCCCTTCACGGTCCGGAAGATGTCGCGCGCGGCCGGAAGCTCGGCGGAGGTCGTCGCCCACTCGGCGTCGGTGATCCCGACTTCGACGCCTCCGCTGGTCTTGAAGACGACGTACGCGCCGCTGGTGCCGCCGAACAGCGAGTTGGAGAAGGAGGTTAGCGCGGGCGTGATGTTGAACGCCATCAGCGAGAAGAGCGTCGCGACCATGAAGAACGCGAGGTACTTGCTGCGGTGCTTGTGGAAGTGATGGAAGGCCATGAATCCATCCCGCGCTCGGCCTCGAGCGCCCAAAAAAACGGGCCGGGAGTCTAACCCGACCCTTCGGAGCGGCCAACGGCCCGCGGATCAGGACGCAGCGGTCGCGGCCGTCTCGGCGTGGAGCGCGCCGTGGGTCCCGTTGCGCTCCGCGGAGGGGGCGACGTGCGCTCCGTTGGCGGACGTGGGCGCGTCTTGCGGCGCGTTGCGCCCGATCGGCCCGGCCGAACCGGCCGGAAACACTCGCGGCAGGTCGTCGAGCGAGCCGAGCCCGAAGTGGTCGAGGAAGCGTCGCGTCGTCCCGTACTGCATCGGCCGGCCGACGACCTCGGCGCGGCCGACGACCTTGATCAGGCGCCGCTCGTGCAGGAGCTTGAGCATCGGAGAGACCAGGACGCCGCGCACCGCCTCGATCTCGGCGCGCGTCGCCGGCTGCCGGTAGGCGACGATCGCCAGCGTCTCGAGCGCGGCCGGCGAGAGCCGCTCGCGCTCCGCCTTGCTGAAGAGCCGGGCGAGGAAGGGCGCGTACTCGGGCCGCGTGACGAGCCGCCAGCCGCCGGCGATCTCGGCCAGCATCAGCGGCGAGCGACTCTCGTCGTAGCAGCGCTGCAGCCGGGCGATCGCCTCGGCCAGCCGCTCCTCGCCGACGTTCTCGAGAGCGCGCGCGAGCCGCCGCGTCGAGAGCGACTCGTGCGCGGCGAAGAGCATCGCCTCGAGGATCGGCAGCAGGTCGTCCTGCCGCTCGCGTACTTCACGCTCCGTCATCGTCGGCCCCCAAGCCCAGCACGCGGATCTGGTGGCGCTCTTCCATGATCCGCATCCACGCCTCGAGCTCGAGCGGCGAGAGCGGCCGGCCGTCGAGCGCCTGCTCGATCGCCGCCGTCCGCTCCGCGAACGCCCCCGCCTCGGCGGGCAGCCGCGCGAGCACCTGCACGATTCGAAACCGCGGCCCGCCCTCCGTCGAGACCTCTTCGACCTCGGAAAGGGCGCCGGCCGCGAGCGACTCCGTCTTCTCGAAGAGCGGGGAGCCGAGGTCGGAGGGGAGCGGCGGGTAGACGCCGCCGTCGCGGCCGCTCGCATCCTCCGAGTGCTGCCGCGCGAGCGCGGCGAAGTCGGCCCCCTGCGCCAGCTTCGCGTGGATCTCCTCGGCGAGCGGCCGCTCCTTGACCCGGATCAGCCGCATCTGGGTGCGGGGGTGCCTCGAGAGCTCGAAGAGGACGATCCGCTCGAGCAGGAGCGACCGTTCAAGTGCGGAGCGCACCAGATCGAAGTAGGCGGGCGGCTTGAGCCCGTAGACCGACTCGACGTAGGCGGAGAGGTCCTTCGCCCCCTTCGACGCCTCGCGGACCTTGCGCTCCTGCTCGGAGAGGAGGCGGGCGAGCTCGCGCTCGACGACGGCGGTCGGCACCGCGGCGTCGATCGCCGCGGCCTCCGCCGCGGCGACGCGATCGACCGCGAGCTGGCGGACGGCGTTGTGCGCGTCGTCGGGAACGGAGAGGGCGAGGAGGCGGAACGCCTCGCTGGCGAAGATCGGCGCCCCGTCGACCCGGGCGACGACCCGGTCGCTCCCGCCCGGAAGTGCGGCCGGAACCGCGACGCGAGGGACGGGGGGCGACGCCGAGGCCCGGACGTCGCGGGGCGGCGGCGACTCGGCGCTCGCAGCGCAGCCGCCAAGCGACGCCGCAGCGACGACGAGACCTCGGATCACGCGCCGTCCGCCCGAAGCGGCCACGGCCCCCTCCCACGGTCCTGGTTGCGGACGGTCACGCGCCGAGCCCGCCAGCCCGACGTCGAGGCGCCGACTTTAGCGGCCCGGGCCGCCTCAGTGGAAGCGGACGATTCGATCGATCTGCGCTCCCTTGCAGCGCGGACAGGGGACCCACTTGTCGTCGCCGCCTCGATCGAAGTACCGCAGGATCCCGATCCCCGTGCACTGCGCGCACGGCCGCCCCTCGGGCTTGGTCTGCGCGTGCTCGTCGTGGTCGGCCCACCAGGCGAGCAGGTAGTCGACCTTGTCGTCGGCCGGCGTGATCATCCACCACTCGTCCTCGGTGGGCGGGATGTCGGCGATCTCCGCCTTCGCCTGCTTCTGCTTCGGCTTCTCCTTGGCGCGGCGCTGCGCCTCCTCCTGCTCCTTCTTCTTCTTCTCGAGCAGCTTCTTGATGCGGTCCTCGAGCGAGTCGTCCTTGGAGCCCGCCTCCTCCTTGCCCGCGTTGGCGGCGTCCTTCGTCGGGTCCTCCTTCACGAGCCCCTTCAGGACGGCCTCCATGTCGCGCAGCGTCCAGGTGCCGGCGCCGTAGTTCGCGTAGTGCATCGAGGCAGTCTGGCGCTTCGGATCCTCCCAGATCGCCCGCACCTCCTCGACCTTCACCTTGAGCGTCTTGGCCGTCGCCTCGAGCGCGAGGTTGGACCCCTCGGTCTCCATCCGCTTGCGCGCCACGCGGCAGACCGACGTCGTGTCGTTGGCGATCAGCCGCGCCGTCCGCTCGAGATGGATGAAGAAGTTGAAGATCACCTGGCCGCGGATCCACTTCTCGCGGTTCTTGGCGATCGTGCGCCGGAGCTTCTCGAACTCGGCGCGCATCGCCGAGCCGGGCTTCTTGGTCAGGAACTCATCCAGGAGTCCGAGCGCCGCGTCGTACAGGTCGCGCTGCGCGAAGCGCTGCGCCTTGGCGAGGAGCGCCGATTCGTCGGCCGACTGCAGGCGCAGGTCGGCGCGCAGCAGCTTCCCGTTCACGATGTCGGTCTTGAACTGGGGATCGAGCTCCTGGACTTCGCTCAGGTGCTCCTTCACGCGCGGCCAGAGCTGGAGGCTCTCGGCGAAGAGGGCCAAGTTGTAGTGGTCGAGCGCGGTCGCCAGGCTGCGGCGAGCGAGCTCCTCGGCGTAGAACTCCTCGGCGTCGAGCACCTCGAGCGCGTCGACCCGGACCGGAACGACCTCGCGCACGCCGGCGCGCTTGAAGGTCCACGTCTTCGTGCCCTGCCGGAGCTGAAAGGTCTCGGTGCCCTGCTCGACGATCACGCCGACGAACTCCTCGCCGTCGAGCAGGCGGATCCTCGTCGCCTCGACCAGGATCGGCTCGGGCTCGTCGGGCAGGTAGCCGTGCGCCGCGCGGATGCGCCGCGCGTCCTCGGGCAGCATCTGGTCGAACGAGAGGTCGAGCAGCGAGTCGTCGTCGACGCGGCGGATGCGGATGCCCTTCGCCTCGTCGAACCCTTCGGAGACGATCGTCCCGACCACCTCGGTGCCGACCTTGAGCCGGATCACCTGAGGCGCCTCTTCATCGGCGGGATCGGCAGGGGTCGGCGCGGCGAGGAGCGCCGCGAGCAGCGTGGCCACGATCGTCATGGTCGTTCTCCCGTGAACTTCTTCGGCCGCCGTCGGCGGCCCGATCATCCTCGATTCGCGCTCCAGAGCCGGCGGGCATCCACCGAAGGCGACTGGAGCCGAGGCAAGACGCGCTCGAGCGTCAGTTTGCGAGTCTTTCCCGCCTCCGGCCAGGTGACGTCGACCGCGAGAAGGTAGAGCCCTCCCTCGGGCGCGGCGCGCACGCGCCACTGGTACGAGAGCTCGGGCCGGCTCGGCACCGGCCGCGGCGGCGGCGCCTCGGGCAGACTCCCGTCCGAACCGGCGGCGCCGGCCGTGTACGGCGCGCGCTCCGCGAGCTCGCGCGCCGCGAGCAGGAGCACCTCCTCGGCCGTGTCGGAGGTGATCCCGAGGTTCTGCGACTCCTGATGGAGCCGCGTGCCGGCCGACAGCAGCGCCAGCACGCTCACGATCCCGATCAGGAAGACCGAGAGCGCCGCCATCACCTCGAGCAGCGTAAAGCCTCGCGTCGAGCGTCCTGTGCCGCTCATCGCCGCACCCTCTTGAAGTCGCGCGAGACGAGATCGAAGCGCGCGGCCGGCAGCGGCACCAGCCGCTCGAAGCGCCGCCCGACCAGCACCTTGCTGCCCGCCGGGTGGAGCGTGGCGGCGGTGCCGAGGAGCCCGCGCTTCACGAGCAGCAGCGACGTGCCATCGCTCTCCGCGGCCTCGACCCATTCGTGGCCGATCTTGAGGCGGCGCGCCGTCGCGCCGAGCTTGTGCAGGTAGCGTCCGTTCTTGATCTCGACGCGCGAGACGCCGTTTCCGGCCGGGATCTCGCCCAGCGTCTCGGCGACCGGCGTCTCGCCGGGCGGCGGCATCACGACGAGGGCGAGCCGGACCGCCTCGGGAAAGAGGTCGTCGTCGGGATCGGCGAGCGAGACCTTGCCGCGCGCGTGGCGGAAGCCGGCGAACCCCTCGCCCTGGGGCAGCAGCGCGCGGGTCGAGTCCCACAGCAGCAGCGGCCCGCCCGACTCCGGATCGGCCGAGACGTCGGTGACGCTGTCGTCGACGAACTCGACGCCGAACCAGAGCACGTTTTCGGCGAGCGGCTCGAGCGCGGCTCCCTCGAGCCCGCCCTGGTCCTGGAGCGCGAGCTGGAAGAGGCTCCCCTTCCCGCCGATCGGGCTCTTGAGCGCCCGCCACAGCACCATCCGCCCCTCGTAGCCGGGGCGCGGGTCGGGCTGCGGGACGAAGGCGACCTCGGTGAGCCCCTCCGTGGCGTTGGCGTCCCGCTGCTTCGCCGGCGTGGTGCGCTCCTCGAAGAGCCAGCGGACGAAGAGCAGCCGCTGCGCCCGGAAGTCGCGGCTCTGGTCGCCGTCGGCGTCGAGCGCGATGAAGTCGCAGAGCATCTTCACGCGCGGCTCGCCGTCGCCGCCGTCGCACGAGACGGCGTGGCGCAGCTCGGACGCCACGCGGTCGAGCAGCACGGCGCCCTGCTCCGACTCGTCGCGCGTCCGCTCGCCCGTCGACCAGAGGTCGAGCCCGCCGCCGAGCACCTGAAGGATCATCCCGGCGAGCCCGAGGAAGATCGCCATGGCGGCGAGCAGCTCGACCAGCGTCATGCCTCGTCGGCCGGCGCGCATCAGCGCGACTCCTCGTGCAGCTCGACGACGCGGTCGGCCAGGTACTCGATGCCGACGACCTCGATGCGCGGCGCCCGCTTCCACGAGTTGCGCGCGAAGTCGACCGGATCGAATGCGCCGGCTCGGTAGCGCACGTTGAAGCGGACCCGCAGCAGGTCGCCCTGCCGGTCGATCAGGTTCGGCTCCTCCTGCGTTCCCGGCTTCTCGAAGAGGAAGAAGTCGGGGTCGCCGTCGGGGTCGGCCGCGAAACCGCCGCGCCCCTGCACTCGCACAGAAGCGACGAGCGAAGCGAGCGGATCGCTCTGCTGCTCGCGCCACATCAGCGAGTGGAAGAGCGCGCGGCGCGCCGGGATCGCGAGCTCGTAGGTGGCCATCTCGGGGATCTCGCAGCGCGCGGCGTAGCCGTCGGGGAAGCTCCACGGCCAGAAGAAGACGACCGCGTCCTGGGCGTGGCTGTTGGCCACGGTCCCGAAGCGGGCGCGGAAGGCCGCGTTGCCGCGCGCGCTGCCGGCCTGCCCGTCCGGCGACTGCAGGAAGGTCGGCACGTAGAGCTGCGCGCCGCCGCCGCCGGGCAGGAGGTCGGTGTAGGCGACGACCTCCTGGTCGACGAGCAGGAAGCCCGATCGCGGGAACTGCGCGCCGTCGACCAGCCCGACGAGCGGATCGGTCGCCGAGATCCCCTTGCTGAGACGCGACATGCAGTGCCACGGGAGGACCATCGCCGTCTCGCCCGCCTCGTGGTAGCCGGGCTCGCCGCCGAAACGGGTGCGGCCCTGCTCGGCGATCCCCTGGACGATCGGCGATCCGGGCTGCCGCTCGCCGCAGACGATCACGTCGTCGCCAAGCTGCCAGACGCTCGCGTCGAGGTGGATCCCCTCCAGGCCGGCGAGCCCGCCGATGTACTGGCCCGGGAAGCGCATCGCGTCCGAGATCAGCTCGAACCGGTCCTGTTCCTGGACCGTCACGGCGCGCCGCAGCGCCATGAGGCCGTGCGAGAAGAGCGGCTGCGGGTCCTCGCCCGCGAAGAGGCGCACCTCGTCGACCTTCGCGCCGTCGCCGTTGCCGTCGGCGACGAGGAGCTCGCTCGATCCGTCCCACAGCGAAGGGAGCTCGCCGGACGGGAACTTGAGCATCCGCGCGAAGTTGCGCGACTCGGCGTGGTAGGTGGCGTTGGCGAGGTAGCCGGTCGGATTCGAGGTGTCGAAGGCGAGGGCCTTCGTCGCCGCGAAGCGCACGCCGACGTCTTCCGCGAGGAAGGCGGCGTGGGCGTAGTTGTCCCAGTCCTCGCAGCCCGGCTTGGGCCAGCCGTAGTTGACGATGTGCCGCTCCGGCCGCTCGCCCTTCGAGCCGACGAGCGTGACCTCGTCGTAGCGGCCGGGCAGCCCGTGGCTCAGGAAGGTGCGGAAGACCGGGTAGAGCTTCGTGCTGCCCGAGTGCTCGGAGTCGCCCGTGCCGAGCACGCCGCGGAACGCGAGCTTGTTTCCGAGGTCGCGGTTCGCGTTCACGTGCAGCGGATCGTTCACGTCCTCCTGGTTGATCGCGGCGACGAGCTTCTTGTACTCGCTCTGGCCGGGCGCCCAGTTGCTCGCGTTGTTCTGCTTCAACGCATCGGCGATCTCGTAGAGCTTGTCGAGGTTGCCGGTGCCGTTGAAGGTCTCCGAGTCCTGGTCGTTGACGATCTGGCCGCCCTCGACCCAGAAGCGCATCCAGTTGATCGCCTCGGGATCGGAGCGCAGGAAGTTCCAGCCGCTCGCGCTGTCCTGGACGATCGAGTTGTAGCGGACCCACTCGGTCGAGTCCTTGCCGCTGTCGTTGAAGTTGCTGTCGATCTGCAGCAGCTCGGCGCGGTCGGTGGCGGCGTCGTTGATCTCGGGGACGAGGAAGTGGTCCGTCACCTTCGCGCCGGCCGCGCGCACGCCGATCGGGATCACGAGCACCACGAACATCCCGGGCTTGTAGCCGCTGAAGATGCGCGGATCGACGATCTGCACGAAGGCGTGCTTGTCGAGGTAGAGCGCCGGGAGCGTGTAGGGGAAGACGATCTTCTGGTTCTGCTCGCCGAAGTCGGTCTTGGCGAGCTCCCGCACGAGCCCCTGGCCGCGCCTCACGCCGGTGAGCTTCCCGGAGTCGAACTTCGCGTACCCGATCGGCTCGACGCCGCCGCAGATGCTCCCCTCGCCCGTGCGCAGGTCGGTCAGGTCGGCGCGGTTGCTCAGCGCGGCGTCGTTCGCGTTGACGAAGCGCAGCTCGTAGGAGAAGAGCAGCGCGTAGCCGCCGTTCTTCGAGAAGGTCTTGTCGTTGGCGCCGAGCTGGTTGCCGTCGAGCTGCCGCAGCGAGATCTCCTGCGCGTTCGACTCGAAGCCTTGCCCGAGGTTGATCGGCCCGCGGTTGCCCTGCACCGTGATGTTGGTGGTCGCCATCACCGGATCGACCATGGCGATGCCGAACCTCCCGAGCCCGTCGGAGTCGAGCGCCGCGGAGCCGGCCGGCACGTCGGAGGCGAGGCGCGCGGAGTAGCCGTAGAGCTCGGCCGACGACTGGGCCGGATGGTTCGTGCCGCCGGTGGAGCCCTGGTTCGACGGCGGGGCCGGATTGCCGCCGCCCGTCGCGAGCTGCGGGTTGGGCGAAGGCCTCACTCCGCCGAAGTGGTCGGCGTCGTCGCGCGTGGTCGTGAGCGCGCCGCCTGTGACGCTCGAGTACTCGAAGACCTCGTTGCCGACGCGCACCGCGCCGCGCGTCGGGAGCTTCGCCGTCCCGCCGGCGAGGCGCGCCGGATCGATCACGATCCGGTTGGCGCCGGCGCCCGACGAGCTGAACTGCGACTGCAGCCGCGTCTGGTGCGACCACTTGCCGCGCGGCTTGCCGTCGACCCACAGCGACGTCGTCCCGGCCCGGTTGCCGCGGCAGAACGCCGTGACGTGGTACCAGGTGTCGGCCTCGAGCGGCAGCCCGTCGGTGAAGTCGTAGACGATCCTGCTGGTGTAGCGGTCGTCCTGCGACTGGCGCAGGAAGGCGTCGTCGACCTCGAACTCGAGCTTGCGGTTGGTGAAGCGCAGGCGGACGCGGTCGTGCAGCTCGGGGTTCATCGCGCGCGCGTTGCACTTCCAGTCGAGCAGCGACTGCTCGGCGCCGAGGTCGCGCCCCGGGTTCCACCAGAGCGAGATGCCGAACGGCCGCGGCCGCGTGAAGCCGGCGTTCTGCTGGACGACCTCGACGCCCGGGTCCTGCCCGTCGGCCTTGAAGCGCAGCGCCCCGTCGGAGAGGCGCCAGCCGTCGGGATCGAGCGAGTCGCGGTCGCCCCGCCCGCCGTCGAAGTGCCAGGTACGGTCGTCCTGCGGCAGGCGGATCAGCATCTCGCCGCGGGCGACCCGCGCCGCCGCGCCGTCGAGCTCCTCGGACGGGAAGCGGGAGCGCGTCGGCAGCATCGCCGGGAGGCGGCTCGGCGGATCGCCCGCTCCCTCCCTCAGCGTCCCGACCTGCAGGTTCTCCGGAAACGTGGTCCAGTCGCGCGCGAGCCGCGTGATCCGCCATGGCTCGTCGAAGTCGCGCTGCGTGGCGAAGAGGCGCAGGCTCCGTCCTGCGCCCGACGTGGCGACGACCTCGCGCAGGAACGAGCGCGCCTTCTCGCGCCCGTTCAGCGCCCAGTTGAGGCTCGCCGCCGCGCGCAGGTCGAAGACGCCGTCCGAGGCGAAGCAGAGCGGCGCTGTGCCGATCTCGAGCAGGAACGAGCCGGAGTGCTCGGCGTTCGTCAGGATCGCGTTGCGCTGCTCGCCCTTGAGCACCTTCTCCTTCGCGACCATCTCTTCCAGCAGGTCGATCAGCGGCTTCAGGCCCGACAGCGGGCGGGCCGCGAGGATCCGGTCGGCGACGAGGCGGGTCGTCGGCTCGTCGAGCGGCGCCCGGCCGCGCATCGCGAGCTGCGAGAGCAGGAGCTCGAGCACCTCGCGCGAGCAGGCGTTCACGTTGACCGGCCGCGGGAGCAGGAACTCGGCGATCGACTGGTAGGCGTCGGCGGCCACGGTGAGCGGCATCTCGAGCAGCAGCTTGAAGCCGCGGTCGCCGTCGTCGCACCGCCGGACGAAGGCGTGGTCGACGCGGCCGTCATACGTCGTGATCCGGCACAGCGAGCCGCGGCCGACGAAGGCGCCCTGCTCGACCTGAAGCTCGCGCGTCTCGCCGGCGACGATCGGCGAGAAGACTCGGGTGGCCAGTCCGAAGCGGTCGCGGCCGGCGTCGGAGCTCCAGATCGTGCCGAGCCGCTCGAGCCGAGAGCGCTGCTCCGCGGCGAGCGCGCCGCGGCCGAACTGCGCGATCGCCATCGGGTGGGCGAGCGTCTCGAAGCGCGACTCCTGTCCGCTCGCCGCCTTGAACGGCCACGCCGCCACCATCCAGGCGCGGAAGTCGAGGACCTCCTCGCCCGACTCGAACTCGCGCGGATCGGTCGGCTCGAGCCTCGCCGGCTCCCACACTCCCGGCACGAGCGCCGGCCGCGTGAAGTCGCTGACGGTGCCGCCGTCCTTGTGGTGGTAGTACGTGACCTCGCCGTCGATCCAGAGGAACCCCTCGTCCTCGAGGAACGAGCCGTCGACGAGCCGGATCTCCCGATCGTCGGCCTTGAGCTTCTGCGCGAGCGTGGTCGAGAGGCCGAGCGTGCGCGCGATCAGGTAGAGCGACGCGCGGTTGAGGTCGATCCGCCCCGACTGGTCCTCGAGCTCGGCGGAGAGCAGCCGGCCGTGCGCGCCGACCTCCTCGATCCCGAGCTCCTTCGCCTGGGCGTCGACGTCGACGCTCGTCTCGGCCGGGCCGTCGGCCCACGGCGTCGCGTCGCGATCGGGCGCCGTGTCGCCGAGGTGGGCGAGCGCGAGGTCGCGGACCGAGGCGGCGGTGCGGCGCGCCTCGTCGTCGAAGGAGCGGAACTCGGCTCCGCCGTGCTCGTGGCGCATCGAGAGCGAGAAGGGGATCGCCACCGCGAGCAGGCAGATCAGCACGGCCAGCACCAGCGCGAGCGCGACGCCGCGCTCCGACCTCTTCCCGAGTCGCGCCTCGCTTCGAAGCATGGCTGTACTCCTCGTGCTCGACGATTCAGCGCACGTCAGCGCACATCGCCCAACATCCCGATGCGGATCCAGGTCTGCAGCGACTTCTTCTCCCGATCGCCCGACGGGGTGAGCAGGCAGAGCTCCGCCGGCCCCGAGTGGAATCGCGGGTCGAGCGCGCCGTCGGGACCGAAACGGACCTGACGCGGCCCCGGCGCGAGCTCGACGTCGCGCAGCTCCTGCAGGTCGCCCGCGAAGATCCCCCACTTCACCTCGTCGAGCGCCAGCCCCGCGGGCTGGTCGATCGAGCCGCAGACGAGGGTGGCGTCGCGGTCGGGCAGGAACTCGCTCCGCGCCTGGAGCACGAGCTCCGCCACCACGGCGTCGTCGCCGCTCACGCGCAGCTGCACGCCGTCGAAGCTCACCGCGACCTTCACGAAGCGGCTCGGGTCGAGCACCGTCGCCTCGCTGCTCACGCTGTGGAACGCCGGCTTGGGCTCGCCCTTCTCGTCGTGGCCGAGCACCCGGATCTGCGCGGTGAGCCCGCCGTCCGCCTCGCTGCGCAGGAGGAGCCCCTTGCCCTTGGAGAAGAGCACCTGGTTCCGCGGCTGCGCGACCTTCACGAAGAACTCGAGCGCGAAGCCGTCCAGCGAGTCGAACGCGGGCGCGTTCCCGAAGTCGAGCCACGACGGCTCGGAGTCGGAGAGGCGCACCGCGTGGCCGAGCGCGCCGCGCGGCTCGACGTCGAAGCCGGCGCCGTGGGCCGCGGCCGGCCAGCCGTCGAGGTCGCTCTCCTCGAGGTGCCACCCGGCGACCGTCTTTCGCCCGAGCGCCGCCACCGTCGGCCAGCTCCCGTCGCTTCCCGGATCGAGCCGCACCGCGGCCGGCGCGTTCTCGGAGACGGCGAAGAGGCGCGCCTGCCGCAGCGCGTCGAGGATGGCGTTGCGCGCCACGTCGCGGCTCGGGATCGAGCGGCGGAAGAAGCCGATCGAGATGCTCATGAGCAGCGCGAGGATCGAGAGCACGGTGAGCATCTCGATCAACGTAAAGCCGCTCGCGCGTTCACTTCTTGAAGTTGGTGACGTCATCATCGGTGCCAAACTTCTTGTCGGAACCGGCGGAGATGAGCTGAAACGTGTCGGGGTTGGCCCAGACGCCGGTGACCGAGGATTTCTGCGCCGAGACGATCTGCTCCGGGTCGCTCGGGTCGTCCGGTTCGGGGAGCAGGTAGCGAAACTGCCGGGCGTAGCTCTGCGGCGTGATGTAGGCGATCGGGTTGCCCCAGCCGTCCTTCACCTCGAGCAGGAAGGTCGAGCCGTCGCGGTGGTAGGCGGTCGCCGTCGAGTCGTCGTCGCCGTTCCCGAGGTTCTCGTCGCGGATGCTCGCGCCTTCGGGGAAGTCCTTGTGGTGGAGTGCGGCGTAGAGCGCCTCGGCGCCTTCGTTGGCGTCGTTGTCGGCGCGGATCTTCAGCTTCGCCAGCGAGTCGGGGGGCGGGCTGCCGAACTTCGACTGGTAGCGCGCGATGGCGCCCTCGAGCTCGGTCATCGTCGCCCTCGTCTTCGCGCCGAGGGCGAACTCGCGCGGCCGCGAGAAGGCGTAGATCGCCAGCCCCATCAGCAGGCTCAGGATCGCCAGCACCGCGAGGATCTCGACCAGCGTGAAGCCGGCGTCGTCGCGTCGCGTCCGTCGTCGGCGTGCGTCCATCACTGCGCCGCCAGGAACTCGACGCGCCGCGCGCGCTGCAGCTCGGCGTCGCACTTCTTGCCGCCCGGGGCCGCCGCGAAGAAGAGCGCCGAGACCTGCTGGCGCCCCTTGCCGCGCCAGACGGCCATCTCGATCGGCTCGCCGACGGCGCTGCCGTTGGCGAAGAACTGGAACAGAGGCGACCCCCTCTCCTTGCGCCGCAGCGCGAGCGTCACCGTCTCGCCCGCCTTGACGGCGAGCGGCGCCTCGCCGATCGGCTTCCATTCGGCGTCGTCGGTGTGCTCGCGGTGCTGCAGCACGACCTTGCCGTCGGGCTCGAGCGCGAGCAGCAGCGACGCGCGCACCTGCGGCGCTTGTCCCGTCGCGCCACCGGTGAAGTGGGCGAGCCCGAAGCCGACGCGTCCCTGGTGCTCGGCGCCGAAGACGACGTCGACCTCGTACTCGAAGAACTGAGCGAGCTCGACGTCGCGCTTGAGGTAGCTCCACTGCTCGACCGTGGTCCCCTGGCGCTGGACGCCGGCGAGCCGGAACGAGCCGCCCGGCGCCTTGGGCTCGAGACCGTAGCGCTGGTCGAGCTCCCAGCCGTTGCCGACGTCGCGCCACTCGATCGTGTCCTCCCACACCTGCTTGCTCTCGAGGTCGAGAACGAGCGCGAGCCACTTCGCGGCGTACGCCTTGTCGTCGGCGTGGGCGCTCGGCAGCTCCTCCTTCACCTGCTGCCAGACCTGCTGCGCGGCCTGGCTCTCGCCGCGCTTGTAGGAGCAGAAGGCGAGACCGAGCAGCGCTTCGGCACCCGGCTTCCTGGCGTTCAGCGCTTCGAAGGCCGTGCGCGCCGGCCCGAGCTCCCCGGCGAGGAGGTGGGCGTGCGCGAGCATGAGGCGCGCCTCGTCGCGCTCCTCGCGCGCGAGCGACTCATCGAAGTAGCGGCGCGCGTCGGCGGCGCGCCCCTCGAGCAGCGCCAGGTATCCGAGCTCGTTGAACAGGTCGGGGAAGGTCGCGCCGAGGTCGAGCGCGCGGCGCAGCTCGGCCTGCGCCTCCTCCCACGCGTTGGCGCGCCGGAGCATCCGGCCGAGGAAGTAGCGCAGGTAGGCGTCGTCGGGCGCGCGCGCGACCGCGTCGCGGCAGCGCGCGACGGCGGCGTCGAGATGGTCGGTCACGGCGAGGAGCTCGGCCTCCCCCGCCGCCGCCTTGGCGCCGAGCAGCGGCTGGAGCGCCGTGACGCTGCGCAGGTCGGCGCGCGCCTGGTCGAAGTCGCCGAGCCGCGTGCGCGCGAGGCCGAGCGAGAGCGCCGCCTCTCCCTTCCACTCGGGCGACGTCGCCGCCTCCTGGAGACGGCGGAAGTCGGCCTCGGCGTCGGTGAACCGGCCGAGCGCGAACTCGGCGGCGCCCTCCAGCCGGAAGCCGAGCGCGGAGCCCTTGTCGACGTTCAGGATGCGCTTCGCCTCGTCGAGCGCCGCTTCGGCCTCGCCGTGGTCGAGCCGCGCCGCCCCGCGATCGGCGTAGACCTCCATGCGCTGCTCGCGCGTCTGCGATCCCTGCTCGGCCTGCTGGAACTGCTCGACCGCGAGCGCGACCTCTTCCGCCGAGCCGGCGGCGAGCAGCTCCCGCCCGTAGGCGAGATGGACGCCGCGGTCGCTCGGGAAGCGGGCAACTCCCTCGGCGAGGTGGCGCAGCGCTCCGGCGCGCGCGCCGATCCGCGCGAGCCAGCGGGCGCGCCGGACGACGAGGCCGGGGCTCTCGACGCCCGCCGTCTCGGCCTGCGCGAGCGTGCGCAGCTCGCCTTCGAAGTCGAGCAGCGACGCGAGCGCGTCGGCGAGCAGCTCGTACGTGCGCGGGTGGCGCGGGTCGAGCGCGACGTACTTCCGGAGGTGGTCGGCCGCGCGCCGCCACGCCACGAGATCCTCCGCACCGAGCGCCATCACCTGCTCGATCACGTCGAGCAGCGCGGGCACCTGGCTGGCGGTCCACTGCGACTCTTGGTGCTGGCGCAGCAGCAGCTCGGTCCGGTTGGCGGCCGTGTTGGCGAGGTGGATGCCGTTTGGCTTGACGCGATCGCGCGCGAGCAGGCCCGAGCCGATCATCCGGTTGGTCTTCGGATCGCGACGGTTGAACTTCACCGGCTCGTCGGGGCGCTCGAGCAGCCCGAACTTGTCGGCGTTCTCGATCACGCCGTACCACGGCTTGGGGTCGGCCGCGATCTCGATCCAGTCGAACCGCTTCTTCAGCTCCTCCTCGTCGGTCGTCGACGCGGCGGAGTTCGCGGCCGGACGCTCGGAGCCCGGCGTCGGCGCGGCGGCCGGCTTGGCGCCGCCGGCGGCGGGGCCGGGCGTGCCCTTCGGCGCGTTGGCGGCCGCCGCGTTGGCGGGGCCGGTCTCCTCCGGCTCGGCGGCGGAAGGGGCGCTCTCGTCGGGGAAGGCGTGAGGCGTCACGCGGCTCTGCGTGCGGTAGAGGCCGAGGCGATCGATCCCCGCGGAGGGGCGGGGCGGCGGCGGGACGTAGGAGGGCTCGCGCAGCGGCGGCCGCTCGAGGTCGGCGGCCGGGAGCGGCAGCCAGTCGCGCGGCTCCTTGAACGCCTCGCGCCGCTCGCGCGCCCACGCGGCGTCGGAGAGCGGCCCGCGCGGCGCGCGCGCGACCTCCTTGCGCTCGAGCAGCGGCGCGTCGGGCTTCGTTCCGCGCGGCACCGGCCTGACCTTCGCCGCGTCGGTGAAGAGCAGCGCGCCGAGCAGCCCCGAGACCGCGGCGCTCGCCAGAAAGAAGAGCTGCTCCTTGCCGGGCCGCGCCATCAGGGCGTCTCCTCGGCGTCGCTCTTCTCGATCTCCAGCGCGACGAGGGTGAGCCGCAGGAGGAGCATGCCGTCCTCCCCCTTCACCGGCTTGAGGTGCGCCTTGTCGACGGCGAGGAACGACGAGCGGCCGTGCGCGGCGCCGTCGACGAGCCCGGCGAGCAGCGAGCGCAGCGACCGCTCGCCGCCCACGATCTCGAAGTCGACGCGCAGCTCCTTCAGGAAGCCGGTCGACTTCCCGCGGCCGCGCTGCTCGTCCTCGATCCGGATCGAATCGACGCGGCGGACGCCCGCGCCGATCGCCTCGACGATCACCTGCTGGATCACGTCGAGCGCCACGAGCGTCCGCCGGATCTCCTCGGGGTCGGTCGGCGCCTTCTCCTTGAGGCCGAGCGCGCCGGGAACCCGGATGTCCTGCCGCTCGGCGGCGTCGACCAGCGCGCCCTGCGTCTCGCGCAGCCGCTTGAAGAAGAAGCCTCGCGGATTGCGCTCGCCCGCGGCGAGCGCGAACTCGGGCTCGAGCTTGAAGCGCATCGCGCCGGCGAGCTCGGCGTAGCGCGCGCGCAGCCCGACGACGTCGGCCTCGAGCTCGCGCACAGCAGCGTCGGGAAACTCCGGCGAGCGCGACATCTGGCTCGCCATCTTCTCGGCGTCGCGCTGCACGTCGTCGTAGGGGTAGCGCCCGCGCAGGACGCCGCGGCCGATCAGAAGAAGGAGCAGCGCCCCGGCCGCCGCGAGGATGAACTTCTTGTGCTGGGCCCAGACGTCGGCGAGGTCCATCAGCGGCCTCCCGACTTCTTCGCGCCGTCGGCCGGAGGCGTCGCGTCGCCGTCGGCTTCGACGGGCTTCGGCGCCGCCAGCCAGGTGAGGCGCAGCCGGTACTCGAACTTCTCGCGCGCCGAGTTCTGCGTCTCGACCGGCTCCTCGCCGGGGCGCTCGTCGGCGTCGGCCGGGAGCGCGCGGATCGCCTGCGTGAACTGCGAGTAGGAGTCGTCGACGCTGCGCGTGCCGCGCGACTTGCCGGCGCCGTCGACGACGATCGTCGGGACCTTGGCCCCCTTCTCCTTGGCGCCTCCCGGAGCCTCCTCGAGCTCGAGCTCGAGGTTGGAGACCCAGAGGTCCTCGGGCAGGTGCTTCGCCAGCAGCTCGAGCGCACGCACCAGGCCGTCGCCCGCCGCCTTCCGCTTCTCGAGCAGGTCGACGCGGGCGGCGAGATCGGCCCGCTCGGCCCGCAGCGCGTCGAAGCGCGACGAGTTGCGCTGACGGCGGTCGCGCTCGCCGCGCAGCTTGGAGGCGGCCTGCGTGGCGGTCGCGTGCTCGCGGCTCCAGCGGAAGCAGGCGAGCCCGAGGTAGACGGCGACGAGCAGGAGCGCGGCGATCGTGAACACGTGCTTGCGCTGGAACTCGCGCTTGCGGCGCTCGGCCGCGCCGACGACCTCGACCGACCACGCCTCCGCGTCGGCCGCCATCACCGCGAGACCGAGCGCGACGGTCATGTCGGCGCCGCCCGCCTCGCCCTCCACCGCGACCCCCGCGTCGGTGAGCGGATCGAAGCGCTGCACCGGGACGCCGAGGCTCGCCGCGAGGTAGTCGTCGAGCCCCTTCATCCCCGCCGAGCCGCCGGTCAGCCAGACCTTCTTCACGTCGAGCTGGTTGAGCTGCATCTGCGCCTTGGCGAGCTGCAGCGTCGACTGCACGGTGCTGAAGAGGCGGCCGGCGGCGCCCTCGAGCGCGTAGCTCACCTTCTCGGCCTGGGCCGAGAGGCCGGCGCGGCGGTCGCGCGGCCGCAGGTCGCCGAGCTCGCGCTTGAGGCTCTCCGCCTTGGGCTTGCCGACGTTGAACTGCTCGGCGATCGCGTCGGTGAGGACGTCGCCGCCGCCGCTGACGCTGCGGGCGTAGAGCAGGTCGCCGTCGCGGATCATGGCGAAGTCGGTCGAGCTCCGCCCGATCGAGACGACCAGCGCGTCGCCGCTCGTCGCCGGTCCGAAGAGCCGGAACGCATGGAAGAGGGCGACGCCGTTCGGCGTGAAGTGGCGCGCCTTCAGGCCGGCCTCAGCGAGCCGGGCGCTGCGCTCGTCGATGCGCGCCTCGCGCGTGAGCGCCAGCAGGACGATGTCGTCGCTCGTCAGGTCGGCGCGCACCGGCATCACGTTGAAGTCGGCGGCGAGCGGGTCGCCCGACTGCCGCTGGATCTCCTCGAGCTCGAAGGCGACGATCTTCTTGAGCTGGAAGTCGGCGACCGCCGGGACCTGCTGGTACTTGATGACGAGGTCCTTGCCGGTGAGCCCGAGCACGGCGGCCCGGCCTTTCATGCCGGCCTGCGCGAGCGCCGCCTGGAGCGCGGCCGGCTCCAAGCCGCTCTCCTTCGCCGGAATCGCCGCGGCGCGCACCGGCACGAGCGTCCCCTCCTTCTTCTCGACCTCGACGACCTTGATCGAGGCGCTCCCTTCGTCGAGCCCCAGTCCGCGCTCCGCCATCTCAGCGGCCTCCCTCGTTCGTTCCCTTCGCGGGAGTCGCGTCGCCGGCCGACCCCTCGCCGCGCGCCTCGCGGGCGGCGGCCGTGTCGGCGTAGCTGCGCTGCAGTTCAGCGAGCAGCTCCGCCGCCGTCGCCTTGCGCTCGGGCGCCGGCGACTTCTGCGCCTCGTAGGCGCGCGCGAGCCGAAGCAGCCGTCGCGCCTCCTCTTCACGTCGCTCCCTCTCCATCGCCGCGACCGCCGCCTTCATCCGCTCGACGCGCGGCGCCAGCTCGCGCGCCGACTCGAGCCCTTCGGCCTGCGCGAGGAGCGCCTGCGCGCGCACGAGCGTCCTGCGGCTGCGCTCGAGGCTGCCGAGGAACTCGGCGGCGTCGGCCTCGGCGTCGATCGCCGCGAGCTCGGCCTGGAGGCGCGGCACGATCTCGCCGTCGAGCTGCTCGGCGAGCGCGGCCGTCTTCTCGTCGTGCGGGAGGCGGTCGCGGATCTCCTTGAGCTTCGCCAGCGCCGCGCCGGCGCGTCCGGCGCGCCAGTCCTCCTGCGCGCGGGCGAGCAGCTCGCCCGCCTCCTTGCGCTCGACGTCGAAGCCGGCGCGCCACGCGACGTCGAGCTCGCTCTTCGTGAAGAGCCTGAGCTCGAGCGCGTCGCCGCGCGCGACGGCCGCAATGCGCGTCGGGCGGGCGAGCGCGAGCTCGAATCGCTCGGCCGCGCTGCCGATCAGGAGCTTGCCGACCTCCAGGACGTCGAAGGCGCCGAAGTGGCGCTCGCTGCCGCGCGCCGTGACGAGCGTCACGCCGGCCGCCGCGACCTCGGGAGCGATCGACGCCGCGAAACCCTCGGGCGCGAAGGCGCCGCCGCCGGGCCGAAGCGCGAAGCTCGCCCCGTTGCACGATGAGTCGGCGAGGAAGGCGCCCGGCGGGAGGTCGACGCGCGCCGGCGCGCCCGACCCTTCCGCCGCCGCGACCGGCCCGCTGCCGAACGGCGCGAAGAGCTCGACGAGCGGCGCACGGTGGTCGACGACGAAGGCGCCGCCGCCCCGCGGCAGTAGGGCAAGCTCGCCGACGCGGGTCCCGCCCGCGGGCGCGCCGCCGGAGACGAGCGCGAGGTCGTCGACCGCCACGGCGCCCTCGCCGCGCGCGACGACCACGACCTCGACCTGCTTCGCCCAGCTCGGCGGCGTCATCTCGACGTCGAAGGGGGTGAAGCCGCTGTCGTGGACGCGAGCGGCCACGACGACGAGGCCGCGCGGCTCGGCGGTGTCGTCCGCCGCGCGCAGGAATCGCAGCCCCGCGCTGACGAGCGCACCCTCGTCCGCGGCCATCTGGCCGGAGAAGCGAAGGAGGCGGGCCGCGGTGATCGCCTCGGCCTGGCGCCGCGCGGCGACGGTCGCGCCGCCGCTCACGCTCGCGGCGAGCGCGAAGCTCCCCGACGCCGCATTCCCGCGCCGCGCGCTGAACCCCTCGCCGAGCTCGGCGAGCCAGAGTCCCGCGACGGTCGCCGACTCCTCGAACGACCACTCCTCGCCGAGCAGCGTGCCGTCGGGCGCGGGCGGCGCCTGCCTGCCGCTCGTCGACGAGGCGCCGTGCGGCAGGAGGTCGAAGTACCAGGCGGCCGCGCCGCCGACGGCGATCACGATTCCGGCGAGCGCGAGCAGCGCGGCCGTGCGGCTCGTCTTCGCCGGCATCGAGGCGGCGAGCCGCGGCGCGCCGTCGGCCGCGGCTGCGGCCGCTCCCTCGCCGCGACGGAGGTCGACGAAGCTGAATTCGTTCTCGCCGAACTTCACCCGGTCGCCGTGCGAGAGGGCGACCTCGGTCACCTTGCGGCCGTCGAGGAAGGTGCCGTTGGTGCTCCCGAGGTCGCGCAGGACGAAGCCGTCGCCCTCCTTGACGATCTCGAGATGGACGCCCGAGACCTTGACGTCGACGAGCGGGATCGCGTTGTCGGGGCGGCGTCCGAGCGTCGTCCGTTCCGCCGTGAGCGGGACCTCGCGGCCCTGGTGCTCGCCGGCGCTGAAATTCAGCGCGAAGTCGGCGTCGCGCTCGAGGAAGGTGATCGCGATGCCGCCGACGCGGATGCGGTCGCCGTCGGCGAGGACGCGCTCGCTCGCCTTCTCGCCGTTGACCAGCGTCCCGTTGCTGCTGCCGAGGTCGCGCAGCGTCCAGCCGGTCCCGCTCTTCTCGAACTCGCAGTGGCGGCGCGAGATCCCCTTGTCGTCGAGGACGAGACCGACCCCCCCGACACGCCCGACGACCAGCTTCTCGGAGAGAGCGACCTCACGGCTGCCGTCGGGAGCGGTGATCCTCAGACGCGCCATGCTTCATGACTCCGCGGGCCGACGCGGCGGTGAACGGACGGAAGGTCGATGCTCCGGGAATCCCCCCGAGGGAGCGGCGCACTCTTCTATTCCACCGCGGGCGTTTCTGTAACAACAAATCGTGCGGCATCGCACAGATCAGACGATCGCGAGGACCGCGAGAAAGATCGGTAGTGCGGCAACGAGAAGGATCACCGAGTAGGTCAGGATCTCGCTCGCTCGCAGCCCGGTGATCGAGAGAAGGGCGAGCGCCCAGAACGGCTGCACCATGTTCGTGTACTCGTCTCCATACGCGACGAGCATCACGGCGCGCGCCGGATCGAGACCGAGATCGATCGCCGTCTGTCCTGCGATCCCGCCCTGGATCGCCCACTGACCTCCGCCCGACGGCACGAAGAGATTGAGCAGGCTCGCCTGTAGGAACGTGATCCACGAGTAGGCCGTCTTGATCGGCACCCCCGTGTCGGCGAGCGTCCGCGCGAAGCTCGTCCCGGCCGTGGCGATCGCTCGTCCCAGCCCGCTGTCGGCCAGGATCCCGAGGATCCCGAAATAGAACGGGAACTGGAGCAGGATCCCCGAGAGCTCGCTGCCCGCGTCGGCGAACGCGGACGCGTAGCGAGCCGGGCTTCCGTGCAGCAGCGCGCCGAGCGCGAGGAAGAGGACGATCACGCTGTTCAAGGAGACGGAGCCGGCGACGCCCTTGCGCGCGATCAGGACCGCGAGACCTCCGCCGGCGAGCGCGACGATCCACCAGGCGAGCGGCCGCGCGTGGTCGAGCCGCTCGGCTGGCGTCGGCGGCGGCGGCGCCGGCGCCGTCGTCGCGGCGGCCGCCTCGTGGCCGCGATCGCCCGGCACGACCCAGACTCGCCCGCGGTCGGCCTCGCTGACGCGCGAGCCGGCGATCCAGGCGAAGAGCGCCGGGATCGCCACCAGGAAGCAGCCGTTCAGCAGCAGGTTCACCGGCGAGAAGAGCGTGCGCGAGGTCGGGACGGTGCCGTAGATCGACGAGAAGTCGTGGGTCGCCTGCGCGACCGTGAGCGGCGCCGAGCCCGACAGCCCGCCGTGCCAGACCATGAGCCCGGCGTAGGCGGCGGCGCCGAGCAGCGGGTAGGCCCAACGCTCCCCTCGCTCGCGCGCCGAGCGGTAGACCTCGCGCGCGAAGACCGCAGCCGCGACCAGGCCGAAGCCCCAGTTGAGCCACGCCGTGAGGAGCGCGACGAGCGCGACCAGGAACGCCGCGCCCGGCTCGCTCCTCGGAAGCGCCGCCAGCCGGCGCAGCGCCCGCGCGATCGGCGGCGCGGACGCGAGCGCGTGGCCGGTCGCCAGCACGAGGCACATCTGGAGCGCGAAGGCGAAGCCGCTCGACGAGGTGAAGCCGCCCTGCGACTTGTCGCGACCGAACCAGGCGTGGACGAGATCGAGCGCGCGAGCGACGAGCCCCTGCTCGGGCGGGCGGCCGACGAAGAGCGCCGCGGCGAACGCGACCGCGGTGAGCAGCAGGGCAAAAAGGAACGGGCTCGGGATCCAGCGCCCGGCGAAGCGCGAAAACGTGGCGATCGCGCGCGCGAGCAAATTCGGCCGGCTCCCGATCACTTCGGCGTGCGCATCAGGACGATCACGAGGCAGACGACCACGAGGACGCCGAGCCCCGCGACCACGTAGAACGAGCGGCGCTGCCGCTCGACGAGCGCCTCGAGCCGCTCGCGCTGCACCTCCTGGCCGCGGCGGAACTCGGCGACGAGGCCGGCCTGCGTGCGCAGCGAAGCGTCGACGAGCTCACGCACGGACTGGCCGACCGACTCGGTCGACGTGCGCACCGCGCCGGCCGCCTCGGTCTGCTTCTCGATGCGCGACGCGATGCCGTCGACCATCGGCGGGAGCTTGCCGAGCTCGGCGCTCGCCTGGAGCGCCGCCGCCCCCTGCTTGTCGAGCGAGGAGCGCAGGTCTCCGAGCGTGTCGAGGCTGCTCCGCTCGGCCTGGACGAGCCCCTCGAGCACTCGCGGGAGCGTCTGCAGCCTCTCCGCGACGACCTCGGTCGCGCGCTGCTGCTGGACGAGCTTCTCGTCGATCGACGTGAGGACGCGCGACAGCCCGTTCAGCCCGTCGCGCACCTGGATCGAGAGCTCCTCCTGCGGCGCCATCTTCGTGGGGCGGACGATCTCCTCGTCGCGCGGCGCGGGCGGCCGGAGCATCACCGGAACCTGTCGAGGCCGGGCCGCTTCCGCCGCGACGCTCCGTGTCGCCGGGGCTGCGTCGGGCCGGTAGCGTGGCGCGACCGGCGCGGCCGCGTCGGGAAGCGTCTTGCTCCGCGTGAAGAGCTGGGCCAACCACGAGAGACGCACGAGTGCAGTCCTCGAAGAGCGATTCGATCGGGGCCGCGAGAGTAGCGGCCGTGCTCGGCCTCGTCACGGCGCTCGGGCTCGAACGCGGCGCGCGCGCGCAGGAGGCCGAGCTCCCGACCGCCGGCACGCGACGCATGGCGAAGCTGCTCGAGGAGCGCGGCCGCGCCGTGGAGCCGGGCAAGGTGGCGTTCCTGAGCGAGCAGCGCGTGCCCCTCGCTCGCGCGCAGCTCGCCACCGCGACGAACCCGGGACAGGCGCGCCGCTTTCGCTACGCGCTCGCGCACGAGCTCCTCTCCGCCGGCCACACGGAAGAGGCGATCGCGGAGCTCGAGGCGATCCGCGCCGAACTTCTCGACAAGAAGCCGGCGACGGCGGCCGCGCTGCTGCCGGAGGTCCGCAGCGACCTCGCCATCGCGTGGCTCCGCCTCGGCGAGCAGGAGAACTGCCTCGCGCGCCACGGCCCCGACAGCTGCCTGATGCCGATCCGCGGCGGCGGAGTCCACCAGGTGACGCGCGGCGCCGAGCATGCGCTCGAGGAACTTCACGCGGCGCTCCGCGAGCGGCCGGACGACCTCGGCGCGCGCTGGCTCCTGAACGTCGCGGCGATGGCGCTCGGGCAGTGGCCCGACCACGTGGCGAAGGAGTGGCTCGTGCCGCCGGCGGCCTTCGAGTCGGAGGCGCCGTTCCCCCGATTCTTCGACGTCGCGCCGCGGCTCGGGCTCGACGTCGTCGCGCTCTCGGGAGGCGTCGTCGCCGACGACCTCGACGGCGACGGCTTCGTCGACCTGATCTGCTCGTCGCTCGGGCTCCGTGATCAGCTCCGCGCCTTCCGGAGCAACGGCGACGGCACCTTCACCGAACGCACGAAGGAGGCGGGGCTCGAAGGCGAGGTCGGCGGCCTGAACCTGATCCACTTCGACTACGACAACGACGGCTTCGCCGACCTCTTCGTGCTGCGAGGAGCGTGGTTCCGCGGCGAGGGGCGGCTGCCGAATTCCCTGCTTCGCAACCGCGGCGACTTCACCTTCGACGACGTGACCGAGCGCGCGGGAGTGCTCACCTTCGCGCCGACGCAGACGGCGGTCGCCGCCGACTTCGACGGCGACGGCTGGCTCGACCTCTTCGTCGGCAACGAATCGGGGAGCGACGGCGCCTTCCCGTGCGAGCTCTGGTGGAACCGGCGCGACGGGACGTTCCGCGACGTCGCAGCCGAGGCCGGCGTCGCCGCGACGCTCTTCGTGAAGGGGGTGGCGGCCGGCGACTTCGACAACGACGGCCGCACCGACCTCTACGTCTCGGTCATGGGCGGCCCGAACGGGCTGCTGCGCAACGAGCCGGCCGCCGCCGCGAGCGGCCATCCGCCCTTCCGCTTCGTCGACGCGACGGCGCGGGCGGGCGTCGCCGAGCCGACGTTCAGCTTCCCGACCTGGTTCTTCGACTACGACAACGACGGCTTCGAGGATCTGCTCGTCGCCGGCTACAGCGGCCTGCGCGAGCGCTCGGTCGACGACGTCGCCCGCCTCCACCTCGGGCTCGCGACGACCGCCGACCGGCCGCGCCTCTACCGCAACCGCGGCGACGGCACGTTCGAGGACGTGACCGTGAAGCTCGGGCTCGACCGCGCGCTGCTGGTGATGGGGGCGAACTTCGGCGACCTCGACAACGACGGCTGGCTCGACGCCTGCTTCGGAACGGGCGACCCCGACCTGCGCACGCTGCTGCCGAACAAGATGTTCCGCAACGACGCGGGCCGGCGCTTCCAGGACGTCACGACCGCCGCCGGCTTCGGCCACCTGCAGAAGGGCCACGGCGTCGCCTTCGCCGACTTCGACAACGACGGCGACCAGGACCTCTACGTCGTGCTCGGCGGCGCCGTCTCGGGCGACGTCTACCAGAACGCGCTCTTCGAGAATCCCGGCTTCGGCCGCCGCTGGCTCACGATCGAGCTCAGCGGCACGCGGTCGAACCGATTCGGGGTCGGCACCCGCGTCGCCGTGACCGTCGCCACGCCGGCCGGCGAGCGGACGATCCGCGTCACCGGCGGCACGGGCGGAAGCTTCGGCAGCTCGACGCTCGCGCAGGAGATCGGGCTCGGCGACGCGACCGCGATCCAGAAGGTCGAGGTGCGGTGGCCCGCCTCGGGAATCCGTCAGACCTTCACCGGCGTCGCGCTCGACCAGAGGATCCGGATCGCCGAAGGGAGCGACGAGGTCACGCCGGTCCCGATGCAGCGGATCGATCTCTCGCCCGATCGATGAGCCCCGCGAGCGCAGCCGCGGCCGTGGCTTCGGCCGCGTTCAATACGCCCTGGCGAAGACGGCCCACTGGTCGGTCTCGCGGCCGGTCCCGATCGCCTTCGCGCGCGGGCCGCGGTCCTGCTGGCGGATGCAGCGGATCGTCGCCTTCACCTCGTCCTTCACCTTCGTCTCGACCGCGGCGTCGCCGTCCCACGGCGCGAGCACGAAGCCGCCCTGCTCGTCGAGGATCTTCACGAGCTGCTCGTAGCTCTCGGCGCGCCGCAGGTTGGCGTCGCGGTAGGACTTCGCCTTCTCGAAGAGGGCGCGCTGGATCTCCTCGAGCAGCGCGGGGACGCGCTCCTCGAGCCCCGCCGCCTCGACGATCTGCTTGCCGCCGCCTTCGATCGCGTCGCGCCGCGCGAGGACGACCTTGCCGGCCGCGACGTCGCGCGGGCCGACCTCCATGCGCAGCGGCACGCCGCGCAGCTCCCAGTCGTTGAACTTGAAGCCGGGCTTGTGCTGCTCGCGGTCGTCGACGTGGACGCGCACGCCGGCGCCCTTCAGCCGCTTCACGATGCCGTCGACGTAGCCGAGCACGGTGGTCTTCTCGGCTTCCTGCTTCCAGATCGGGACGACGACGACCTGGATTGGAGCGAGCCGCGGCGGCAGCACGAGCCCCTTGTCGTCGCCGTGGGTCATCACCAGCCCGCCGATCAGCCGCGTCGACGCGCCCCACGACGTCGTCCAGGCGTGCTGCTGCACGCCGTCGCGGCCGGTGAACTTGATGTCGAAGGCCTTGGCGAAGTTCTGCCCGAGGAGGTGCGACGTCCCCGACTGCAGCGCCTTGCCGTCCTGCATCAGCGCCTCGATGCACCAGGTCTCGACCGCGCCGGCGAACCGCTCGGCCGGGCTCTTCACGCCGACGAGCACGGGCATCGCCATGTATTCCTCCGCGACGCGCCGGTAGACCTCGATCATCCGGAGCGTCTCATCGACCGCCTCCTTTTCCGTCTCGTGCGCGGTGTGCCCCTCCTGCCAGAAGAACTCGGTCGTGCGCAGGAAGAGGCGGGTGCGCATCTCCCAGCGGACGACGTTCGCCCATTGATTGATGAGGATCGGCAGGTCGCGCCAGCTCTGGACCCACTTGGCGTACATCGAGCCGATGATCGTCTCGGAGGTCGGCCGGACGATCAGCGGCTCTTCGAGCCTGCTCTCGGGGTCGGGAGCGAGCCCTTCCGGCGTCGCCTTCAGCCGGTAGTGCGTGACGACGGCGCACTCCTTGGCGAAGCCTTCGACGTGGCTCGCCTCCTTGGCGAGGAAGCTCATCGGAATGAACAGCGGGAACTGCGCGTTGACGTGGCCCGTCTCGGCGAAGAAGCGATCGAACGTCTCGCGCAGCTTCTCCCAGATCGCCCAACCGTAGGGCCGGACCACCATGCAGCCGCGCACCGGCGAGTAGTCGGCGAGCTCCGCCTTCAGCACCAGGTCCTGGTACCAGTCGGCGTAGCTCTTCGCGCGCGGGGTGACGCCCAGGTTGGAGGCCGCGGCTCCGCGAGGCGGCGTGGCGTCCGCGTTCCTGTCGCTCCTGCCTTCGGCCATCGTCGCGCCCTTCACGTTCGCCGCGGTGAGGCGGCGGCGCTGGAATTGAAAAGGGGGCGGGACATTAGCAGCCGAGAGCGCGGCGACGAATGGAGCCGGCGTGGCGCCGATCTCGTCGCGCCCGGCCGAGCCGCATGCGTCGCCCGCTCAGAAGGCGAACTGGACGCGCATCTCGAACAGGTCGGCGTTGCCCGACGATCCGGCGGTCGGATCGAGCATCGCGTGCACGACGTTCCAGGCGACGCGCGTATTCGCGTTGAGATACCAGTTCAGGCCGACGGTGACGTCGTCGAGGTCGCCGGTGCCCATTCCGTGGTCGGTGAGGTCGATGCTCGACCAGCGCAGCGCGAGCTCCCACGCGCCGAGCCCGCCGCCCTGCAGGAACGTCGTCGCCGGCTTCGGCGCCTGATAGGTGCCCTCGGCCGGCCTGTAGCGGCGCGGCTCGCCGGTGAGCGACCAGCTCGCCTGCGCGTACCAACCGGAGAAGTCGAGGTCCTTCGTCCCCAAGCCGTCGGTGCTCACGGCCGCCTTCACGTACTCGCCCTGCAGTGCGAAGGGACCCAGCACCAGCAGCGCCTCGCCGGCCAGCAGCAGCGTCGCGTCGGCGCTGGCGATCGTGCCGGTCTGCACGAAGATCGGAGCGAGGTTGGCCTCCGGCTTCGACGAGAAGCTCGCCGCGCTGGCCGGCGCCTCGGCCCGGCGCGCCGCCACGCCGAGGTGGAGCATGCTCCTGCCCTGCTCCTCGAACCACGGCGTGCCGAAGAGGCGGGCGGTCACCGCGTACTCGCCGTCGCCCGCGCCGAATCCCTGGTCGCTCGTCTCCTTGAAGCCGCCGAGCTGGACGCCGACCCGGTCCTGCGCGAAGGCCTCCGAGAGCATGACGCCCACGTTCCGGCCGGGCATGAACGCCGAAGGGAGCGAGCGCTCGATGAACAGGTGCTCGTACGCCGACGTGTACATCTCCAGCCCGAGCGGCTCCTTGAAGTGGCCGACGCGGACGTTGGGAAGCGGGTCGATCTTCACCAAGCCGACGTAGACGTCGGCGTCCTTCCATTTGCCGCCGCTGTCGGCGAAGTCGAACGTGAGCTTGAACTCGACGTGCTCGCGCACCGTGCCGGACGCGTAGAGCCGCGCGCGCCGGAAGCCGACGCTGTCCTCGATCCGCGCCGGGACCGGCGGCGTACCCACCTTCGGTATTCCCGCGATCGTGTCGTCGTCGCCGCCGCCCCAGAAGCCGTCGAGTTGCACGCTCGCCCCGAACCGGATCTGCACGTCCTTCTTCGCGTTCTCGAAGAAGAGCCCGTCCTTCCAGGCGGCCCGCAGGATGTCGCCCGACTTCATGTCGGCGAGCTCCTTCTCCATCGCCTGCATGCGCTGCTCGAGCGAATCCTGGCCGCGCGCAGCGGGCGCAATGAGGATCGAACCGGCGACGACCGCGACGCGAACGGCAAGAACGCTGTCCATTGATGCACCCCCTCCCGCCTCGTGCTCGTCTCGTTTCGAGACTGCGCCGACGCCGCCTTACGGAGCGCCGGCCTCGATCGGCGTCGCACGATAGATGACGCTCGCGGCATCTGCATCCATCGCGTAGGAGTCGCTCGACGAGACGTAGAGACGGCCGCGCTCGTCGACGAGGATGTTCTCGCTCTTGAGCTGCGGCTTGCCGACGAGCGTCGCCAGGTCGAGCCACGCGAGCCGCGCGGCCCGCTCGCCGCGCGCGTCGAAGACGTGCGCCGGGTCGGGAACGAAGCGATAGACGCGGGTCGGCTTCGCGGAGAGGACGTGGAGGCGGCCCTGCGGATCGAGCGCGAGGTCGGTCAGGTTCGCCGACTTGCGCGTCTTCGGGTCGAACGGATCGAAGCGGGCCACGACCTGAGCCTGCAGCGGCCGCGCGACGAGACCGTCCGCGTCGAGGCGGACGCGGATCACCTCGGACGACGTCCGGAACCCGACGTAGAGCCAGCCCTCCCCGGCCGCGAGCGCGCTGTGGCCCGAGAACGACTGCGTGCCGAGCCCCTCGATCGGGATCTCGTGCTCGAGGACCACCTCGCTCTGCGGCGCGCCGGCTTCGGGGTCCCTGCCGAGCTCGCTCAGGTCGTAGCGCACCAGCCGCGAGTTGTCCTTCGCCACGCAATAGAGCGAATGGCCGACGACGAGGCAGTTGTCGGGACCGTTGAGCCAGCCGTGCGGCGCCGCGTTCGTCCTCGGATCGTGATGGGGATAGAGGCCGCCGGCGTACGAGGCGTGGCGCTCGACCTCGTGCCACCTCATCGTCCGCAGGTCGTAGCGCATCACCATGTCGGAGAGGTTCTTGGTGAAGTTGACCGGCTCGGTCTCGAGGCCGTCGATCCCCGAGAAGCCGCACAGATAGAAGGAGCGGGTCAAGCGATCGAACCGGAGCGTGCAGTAGGGGCGGTCGGTGTTGCGGTCGCGCGTCGGCGGACTGCAGTTGCGATCGAAGAGGACGAACGGCGGCGAGGTCGGCTCGGCCAGGACTCGGCCATTGCTCCGGACCGCCTCGCCGATCGTGACGTTCTCGACCGGCTCCGCGATCGCGGGATCGACCTCGAAGATCGTCCCGGCCCGGTCGTCGATCGTCCCGTTCGCGCCGCCGAACTCGCGCGAACGACCGCGCGCCAGCACGAAGAGCTTTCCGTCGACGGAGACGAGTCCTCTCGGGAAGGGGATGGCCGTCGAGACGCGCTCGACCCGGAATCGACCGGGCGCGGACGAATCGAGGAAAGCGGTCGACGGCGAACGCGCGGGCGAGAGCGACGAGCAGGAGACGACGGCCAGCAATGCAATCCCGGGGAGAAGCGACGTCTGCACTGTCTGCCTCCTGGTTTCGGGTCGAGGCCGCCGCCTTGGCAACGTCGATGCCGAGGGTCCGGCGAGCGCCGCGACGCCGTCCGACGCGCTTCGCGCGGCGCCGAACGACACCGCGCCGTGACGCTTTCCTTCGCAGCGCCGCCGCGATTGACCCGCCCCGCTGCACGCTCCTAACATCCCGCCCCTTCCCAATCGGCCGCTCGCGCACGCGCGCGGCCGCGTTCGACTTCGCTGGGGCGTTAGCTCAGTTGGGAGAGCGTCAGGCTGGCAGTCTGAAGGTCACGGGTTCGACCCCCGTACGCTCCACCATCCGGAACTTCCGTGCGAGCCGCGCCTTGCGGCAACCGGCCTCGGCGACGAGGTCGTGCGACGCTGACCGATTTTGGTAGTCCGACTACCAAGAAAGGTGCGTCGATCATGCAGCTGTCTGCTGCGCTTGCGGTCGCGTCCTCGTCGAAGTCGCGTCGCATCCCTTGCCTCGGTGTCCATGCCGCGACCGGCCAAGCGCGCGTCGTCATCGAAGGGCGCACGCTCTACCTCGGCCGGTCCGGCCCGGAAGCGAACGAGCGCTACCGCCAAGTGATCGCGGCCTGGCTGTCGACCGGCAGGCTCCCGGACGCTGCGGCCAGCGCGGCCGCGACGACGAAGGCGCGGACGGTCGGCGACCTCGCCGCGCGCTTCCTCGAGGCGCACGTCGGCTACTACCGGACGTCCGACGGCACGCCGACGCGCGAGCTGCGCAACTTCACCGAGGCGTTCAAGCCGCTGCTCGCGCGCTTCGGCCATCTGCCGGCCGACCAGTTCAGCCCGCGCCGGCTGAAGGACGTGCAGGACGCGATGGTCCGTCACGGCTGGTGCCGGCCCGTCGTCAACAAGCAGCTCGGCCGGGTGAAACGGCTCTTCAAGTGGGCGACCGGCGAAGAGCTGGTCCTGCCTAGCGTCTACCACGGCCTCCAGGCGGTCGACGGCCTGAAGCAGAACCGCTCCGATGCGCCCGAGCCCGATCCGGTCGAGCCGGTTCCGGAGGCGGCCTTTCAAGCGACGCTCCCCCACCTGTCGCCGATGGTGCGCGCGATGGTCGAGCTCCAGTACCTGACGGGCATGCGCGTCTCTGAAGTCCGCCTCATGCGCACCGGCGAGATCGACCGCCGCGGCGCCGTCTGGCGCTACACCCCGAAGGAGCACAAGACCGCCTACTGCGGCAAGTCGCGCATGGTCCCGATCGGCCCGAAGGCGCAAGCGGTCCTGAAGCCTTGGCTCAAGCTCGCGCCGAGCGCGCCGCTCTTCAGTCCCGAGCAGAGCGAGCGCACGCGGCTGCGCGAGCTGCGCAAGGCCCGCAAGACGAACGTGCAGCCGAGCCAGGTCGCGCGCGCCGCGGCCAGCGTCGCCCACGCCGACGAGCGCGAGCGTGCGCCCGGTGAGGTCTACACCGTCGACGCCTACCGCCGCGCCATCGAGCGCGCCTGCAACCGCGCCGGCGTCGATCCTTGGGCCCCGGCCCGCCTGCGCCACAACGCCGCCGAGCGCATCCGCCGCGAGTTCGGGGTCGAGACGGCCCGCTGCTACCTTGGCCACTCCGACATCCGCACGACGCAGCTCTACTCGTCGATGGACGAAGCGAAGGCGCTCGATGCGGCGGCGCGGGTGGGGTGAGCCGAGCGATGGTCGACAGACGAGGGTCGGAAACAACGGCAACGGCGCGGCTGATCGCCGAGCGACTGCGACTGTTCGAGGACTACCTGCACTGCCTCGAGGGTGCTGACGGGAATTCAATCAACGATTGGCAACGTGCGGCGCGCGAAGCACGGAAGAGTCCTCGTCGCTCGCCTGAGCGGGTCGCGTTTCGGAAGCGCTGTCGAGCCGCGAAGCTCAAGTGGTTCCGGCTCCGCGATCTCGTGATCCAGAATCGGCAAGTGATTCGACTGCTCGAGGACCCGACGTTGCGCTTTGGCGGTGCTGTCTTTCACAACTTCCAGCAGTCGCACTCTGGACACTTCGCACCGGGAGATCAGCACACCGTCATGACGGTCGTGCGGAAGTGCTGGATCCTCGGGTCTGAGTGTGTCGAGCCAGCTCGCGAAGGCGCGCTGCTGATCCTCGACAAGTTGCAGAAGCTCGCCCCGTTGAGTGAGTTGATGGCCGCGCTGCGATTGCCGCTCTCGCCATCGAAGAGGAACCGCAAGCTCTACAACACCGACGGGTCAATGAAGGAAGGCGCGTACAAGATCCTGAAGGCGCTTGGAAAGCGACGCAATAAGATTGAGGGCATTCGAGCCGCCGCGCAATTCGCTTCAGCGCAGAGCGTGAGGACGTTCACTGGCCCGATGCGCAAGGAAGGTTGGATCGATCGGAACCGAAAGCAGGAGTGGTTCCGAACGAAACAGGGGAACGACGTGTTCCGCGCCGAAAAGTAGTGCGCACCTACTGACGACGTAGTCGAGGCCGACTAGCTCGCTCCGACCGGCCAGAACGGCCGGCATGAGCAACGCACTACAACTCGCGGCGACGCTTCTCGACGAAGAGCTCCTGGCACTTCAGGATCTGCCGGCTCGACTGCCGCCGGCGAAGAGCGGGCGCCGGGTCCACCGAGCCGCCGTCTGGCGCTGGGTGTCGAAGGGTCTGCACGGCCCTGACGGCTCGCGCGTCCACCTCGAAGCGCTTCGCATGGGGCGGCGCTGGGTCACCTCGAAGCAGGCAGTCGCCCGATTCTTCATCCTGCTGAGCGATCAGCGCATCGGCAGCGACCAGGAGCCGGAGCGCGGGCCGGCGCCAGCCGGCCCAAGCCCGGCGACGGTCGCCACGCTCGCGCGCTTCGGCCTCAGTCTCCCGAACGCGACGGCTTCCTCTTGAGCATCCCCGCCGCTCCCCCGACCCCGCCCGCCCCGGCCGGAACCAGCCTGGACGGGGCTCGCCTCGCCCCGTCCGGGGCGAGCGCTGTTCAGGTGTCCGAGTCGCCAGCCAGTGCTCCTGGCATCAGCATCGACACCGTGAAACTCGTAGGCCCGCTTCTCGCGGACGAGCTGCACGCGGAGCTCGCGTCGAATCTCGATCTCATCAGTCGCGCCGCGGCCGGCACCGGCGAGATCACATGGCAGTTCTCGACACGCGCAATCGAAGGGTCGCATCAGTCTTCGATCAATCTGCGCATCAAGGACGCCGAGGACGGCAAGCACCTGGTGGTCGAAGGCTCGGTGCACAAGCTCGCGCTCGGGCACAACATCCTTGGCAACGCCGACGGTTTCCAGGCACGCGCCGGCGAGCTGGTGCGCCTCGTTGGCGAGAAGCTCGGAGTCGCGCTTGCAGAGCCGAGCGGCTGGTTCGTGCATCGCGTCGACGTCGCGCGACTGTTCGACCTTGGAAGCGCCGAGGAGGTGGCGCAGTTCTTCCGCGGGTTGCGCGGCTGCGTCTTCCCTCGTCGAAAGGTCAACCAATACGCGCTTGAGTCGACCTTTGCGCCGGGCACGGTCAGCGCCGTAAAGCTCTACCACAAGGGGCCGGAGTTCATGAAGCACGGCCGCGAGCTGCGCAAGCGACTCGACCCGTCCTCCGCTCGTTTACTCCAACGCGAGGCCGACAAGCGGCTGCGCGTCGAAGTCGAGCTCAAGCCGCGTCGGCTCGCCACCATCGCGGCAGCGCGCAAGGAACGGCGTAAGCCTTACGTGCGCGAGGTCAACGACGCGTGGCTGGACGCGCAGTTCGACCGCGAGCTCGACTTGCTGCTACGCGAACGCCGCTCGAACCTCGCCATCGTGCGGCGCCAGAACGAAGTCCACGCCCGCCTACGTGAGCTCTATGCGCGAGGGCGCGCCGACAACCTCTTCGGCCTCTGGACGGTCCTCTCGACGCAAGGCGAGGACGCAACGAAAGCGAAGTACGCGCGGTCGTCGTTTTACCGGAACCGGAAACTTCTCGAGGATGCGGGCGTCGCCTGGACACGGACCGACAATCCGGACGCTGCCGGGACGCCGACGCCTTTCGCCGGCCTCACGCTGCGCCGCGACGACCCGCGCCGGTGCATCGAAACCATCGAGCAAGCGCGGGCGATGCTGGAGCGCGCCGGGACGGTTCCCGTCGGAGGGTGATTAGTAACACCCTCCGACAGTCCCACGAGTGAGACTGGCCGTGTCATCTTCACGTCGAGAACGGACCGCTCGTTCAGGATCTTGGACGATCGGCGAGGAGATGTTGGGTAAACGCTTGCATCATCTGCTCGTCGCTTACGCCAGGAAACGCTGACCGCAAGTTCGAATAGGCCACGGTCGTCACGAGGATCGACACAGCGCGAGTCGGCTCGCAATACGGTCGCGCGGGCTCACTGGCGCGCTCGGATGCACGGAGAAGACGCATCCGTTCATCGAGAACGGAGCCGTCGATCGAGCCAAGAATCGCCCTGATCGCCAGTGCGGTCGTCTCCGTAACCCAAATCCGAACGCGGCCGTCCAGCAGGACTTCGCCCTGAACCCGGAAGTAGTAGAGATTGGGATCTGTAGGCGGCGGAATATCAAAGTACGGTTGGATCTTGGGGCCAGCGTCTGTTGTGATTGAAAAACGCTTCTTGCCCGTCGCCTTTTCAAACACCCATAGGCTCTTCGTCGGCTTTCGCGCGCCTCTAGCAGGGCGTTCTGACCACTCGGCCACGTAGGCAGATGGGTCAGGCGCGACCATCGGCTCTTCAAAGTAGAGGAACTCTGCAAGGTCCTCCTGCCAGAGCAACCATCCGGTTCGCATATCTGCTGTCTTGCGATCACCGCTCGCTTCACGGACGAGCTTGCGTCGAGCGTCGATCAGCGCCGCATACTGAGCGAACACGTCGGCGAGGACCTTCTGCGGAGAGCGATCTAGACTGCCGAGGCGAATTGACCTCGTGGCGGCAGGATGCATGTGCGTGGTGCCGCAGTATTCACGAATGGTTTCGCTCTTGCGTAGGCACAGCATCTTGTGTTCGACGCCAAGTCCCTCGTGATTGACATCGATATTGAGATTGCTCCATCCTCGAAATGGGATGCCCTTGGCGCCGGAATACACGAGGTTCCAGTCGTTTTCTTCGAGCTTGCGCCCGAGCATTGCAGCGACTCTGGCAGCCAGCAGCTCATGGGCTCGATCACGCTGTGACGGCGAAAGCGCAGGGATCGTCATGTCGCCGCCACGGCCTCTTGATGGCTTCGGAGCAGCGCATTTCCAACCGCCCTCGCGAGGCAAGGGGGGACGGCGTTTCCGATTTGGAATGCGCGCTGCATACGAGTGCCGTGGAGATACCAGGACGGGGGGAAGGTCTGTAGAGTGAGAAGCTCCAAGTCGGATAGGTACTCGTGGTCGACACGTACGGGCCGCGTATCGCCTTGGCGCTTCCCTTTCACATGCCACTGCTGGCGACGAAGCTGGGCCTCGGGGACTCCGTACGGTGCGATGGCGAGCTTCGCGGCTTGGTGCGCCCCGATCGTAGGCGAAGGCCTTTCAAGGCTCCAGGTGACTGGTTCAGCATGCGGGCGCACGACGTTCTTGACCCAAAGGACGGCGTGCGTGGGATCAAGCTTGCCGAAGCGTGGGTGGCCATCGCGCCATAATGCGTCGAGCGTTGTGCGCCATGGTGGGAGTTGCAAGGCTCTACGGCCAGCCGGGAATAGCAGTGGCGTCGATTGGTGATTGGCCTCGGCAAGCTTTGGGCTCGAATGAGTAATCGTCGGCCAGGAGAACGATTCCTTGTCGCGTGACCCGACAATGAACAGGCGTTCTCGCATCTGCGGTGCGCCGAAATCGGCAGCGTTCAGGACGCCGTGGTAGCAGAGGTAGCCGATGCGTTCGAACTCGCGGAGGATAATCTCCAGCGAGCCGCCGGGAACGGAAGCTGCACGCAGGTCAGTCTTGAGGGAGCGGCACTTCGGACACGAAATCGGGTCGAGTTCCTCGCGGCTCCACCGCATTCGGTCCGTGAATGACAACAGATCGCGGGACCTGCACTTGGGGCACGAGTACGTGACAACGTCTGTCTTCGTAAGAAGCAGACCCTTGACGTTTTCAAAGACGAACCAGCGCGGACGGAGATCTCGAACGATTCTCACGAATTCGAAGAAGAGATCGCCGTGCGATTCATCATCGACGGCCTTCCGCTTTCCAGCTCGACTGAACGGTTGGCATGGCGGACCGCCAGCGATGCAGGCGAGCTCTTGATTCTTTCGGAGACCGCATGCATCGAGGAGCTCTGCGCTTGTGACTTCTCGGATATCGCGTTCCAGGACCGTCGCGTTGAGCAGGAGCTCGCGGGCTCGGACCGAAAGGATTCGGGAGGAAAGGGCGTTGCGATCTTCTGGAGAGGCATCGTGGTAGCAGTGCTGCTCAAGGGCGTCGGCAAGCAGCTTGCGCTTTTCACTGGGCGAGGCCCGACCGAGAATCTTGTTGCGGCGAAGCGTCTCGCACGCGTGGGGTTCGGCATCGATCAGGACACGGGTGTCGAACCCAGCCATTTCAAGACCAAGGTCGAGTCCGCCGGCGCCCGAGAAGAGTGAGATGAGTGCCGGTCGATCCATCAGGCGTTGGCCTCGGACCGTGCGCGCTTAACGGGCGCCGTGAAGTGGTGGGTGGAATTGGCGCGTCGAACGCGCGAAGGTGCAGATCGGAGATTGCAAAGAAGGCTTTCGATGGTCGAGGGTCGCCGTAGCTGGCAAGTCCAGATGACGATTACTCGCCAACGTAGAGCTCGGAGCGCGCGGATGTTCTCGCGGTCGCGGATCATGTTGCGGGCGAACTTCGTAAGCCAGTATGCGCGATTCGATCTGGGCGTCGTCGCGTCGGCGCATGCGGCGTGGCGATGCCAGAAGCAGCCGTGGACAAGAATTGCCGTCCTCCAACTGGGGAGGCAGAGGTCTGGGGTTCCGGGTAGGCGACGGTCGTTGGCGCGAAAGCGAACATGAGCGCGACGAAGGGCGTTGCGTATGAGGATCTCAGGGGACGTACCTTCTCGCTTGACGGCGCGCATCGTCTCGGACCGGACAGCTTTCGAGACGCGATCTGGCAAGGTAAGAAGCCCGTGATTGAGGCAGGGAAAGCGAGGGTACCAGAAACGTCGCAGGACTTCGGAGAGCACGGCGCCTCGCGGGAGGACGAGATCTAGCCGATCCGACGGTTTCATGACCTCCGCGCGTTCCTCGGATTTGGCCAGCTTCGCGCGGCACCTCCGCAATCGATCGACATGCTGGGAATCATTGGTTTGCCTCGCCGGGACTACCAAAGACGAGTCGCGTCCATGAAGAACGGTCGCCGACGAATCGCGACGAGTTGACTTGCATCGGGCGAGACTTAAGGTCCACTCCCTTCTAGGCTTCGGTCAGCTTGCCGCATGGGCGCCTGGAGGGGCTGGCAGTCTGAAGGTCACGGGTTCGACCCCCGTACGCTCCACCATCCGTGTCCTGTGACACCGTGTCCCGTCGCGGCCTCGATGTGGAGGTCTCATGACCGAAATCAACGTCTGGGCCGTGCTGGTCGCGGCGGTTTCGAGCTTCCTGCTCGGCGGGGTCTGGTACTCGAAGTCGCTCTTCGGACCGGCGTGGGGCTGCGCGGCAGGCGTCTCGATGGAATCGAAGCACGGCCATCCCGCGCGCGTCTTCGGAGTGAGCTTCTTCTTCGCTCTCGTCGCCGCCGGCGCGTTCGCCTGGTGGCTCGGACCACAGCCGCCGCTGCAATTCGCGCTCGAGCGCGCACTCGTCGTCGGCCTCGGCTTCGTCGCCACCAGCTTCGGCATCAACTACCAATTCGCCGACCGCAAGAGCGCGATGTGGCTGATCGACGCCGGCTACCACGCGGTGCAGTTCCTCGTCTTCGGACTCGTGCTGGGGCTGTGGCACTGACCGGACGGGCCGCGGGTCGCACGCGACTCCCGTCCCCGGTCACTCCGCGCGTCACTCCCTCATCGTGACCACCGCCGCCCCGCGGATCGCGTCGCGCTTGAGCTCGAGGAGCGCCTGGTCGGCGGAGGCGAAGGGGAAGGTCTTGTACTGAGCACGGACGCCGGCGCGAGCGGCCTCGGCGAGGAAGTCGTGGCCGTCCCGACGAGTGTTGTTGGCGACGCTCTGGATCGAGCGCTCGTGATCGAGGAGGTCGTAGGGGAGCGGCGGCGTGTCGCTCATGTGGATGCCGCCGAGAACGAGGCGGCCGCCTTGGTCGAGCGAGCGCAGCGCGGCCGGCACGAGCTCGCCGGCCGGCGCGAAGAGGATGGCGGCGTCGAGCTTTTCGGGAGGTGGCTCGTCGACGCCGCCGGCCCACGCGGCGCCGAGCTCGCGTGCGAGGGCCTGGTGGCGCTCACGGTCGCGCGTGCTGACGTAGACCGCGGCGCCACGCGCGCGCGCGACCTGCAGCGCGAGGTGGCCGGCCGCGCCGAAGCCGAAGATCCCGAGCTTGAACCCGCTCGCGCGCGCGTCGCGATCGAGCAGCCCTGCGATGCGCAGCGCGCGATACCCGACGATCCCCGCGCAGAGCAGCGGCGCGATCGCCTCCGCCGCCACCTCGCGCGGCAGCGGATAGGCAAAGGCGTCGGGCACCGTCACGAGCTCGGCGAAGCCGCCGGGCACGCTCCAGCCGGTGAAGTCGGCGCGCTCGCAGAGGTTCTCGCGGCCGCTCGCGCAGAAGCGGCACGGCGGGCGGCCTCCGGCCGGCGCGCACGTCCGGTGGAGCCACGCGACGCCGACGCGCTCGCCGACCCTGCCGCCCGCGACGCGACGCCGCACGTCGGCGCCGGCGTCGACCACCTCGCCCACGACCTGATGGCCCGGAATCGTCGGCGAGCGACGCAGCGGCAGGTCGCCCTCGACGACGTGCAGGTCGGTGCGGCAGACGGCGCAGGCGCGCACGCGCACGAGCAGCTCGTCGGTCGCGGGCACCGGCACCGGCATTTCGACGAGCGCGAGCGGCCGCTGTTCGATCGCCGCCTGACGCTCCACCTGCCACGCTCGCATCGCGGCGATCCTCCCGTGAAGCCGATCCCGTTCAGCCCGGGAAGACCTTCAGGAGATCGAGCGTCGTCACGATCCCGATCGCGCGCCGCTGCGCGTCGACCACGACGACGCGGTGGACGCGCTCCTCGGCCATGCGGCGAGCGACCGTCGTCAGGTTCTCCTCGGCCTTCGCCGTGACGGGAACGACCGTCATCACGTCGTCGACGACGCCGAGTCTCGCCGCATCGACGTCGACCCTCGAGGCCGAGTCGGCGGTGAGCAGGTCGAGCCACTCTTCGTCACGACGCGCGCCCGCCGGCCCTTCGAGCAGGCGGCGCAGGAGGTCGGTGCGCGAGACGACGCCCACGAGCCGGTCCTGGTCGTCGATCACGGGCAGCCCGGAGACCTCGTACTCGTCGAGCTGGCGCGCGACGTCGCGCAGGCTCGAACCGGTCGTCGCGCAGACCGGGTTGCTCGTCATCACGTCGCCGACGTGGCGAGAGGCCGCATGGCGCGCGGCCGCACGCTTGGGAGCGACCTTCCGTCCCGCCGCCGCCTTCGCCGTCTTCACGCCCGCCTTCATGGGAGAGCTCCTCGTCCCGGTCCGCGTCACGTACCTCGCCACGATGCCGACGAGTCCCGAGCCGTCAACGCGTGACGAACGAGCGCAACGCCCATTCCCCCTCGGGAGATCTCCGCAGCGACCGGCGCCGAGGCGCGCAAGAGCGGTGAAGCCGGCCGGTCGGCCGCGCCAGGCTTCCCGATCGGCTGCGCGCGAGTGCGCGCGCGGAGCGATCTCGCTTCAGATCCCCGCCCGCCTCGGGCCGAGCAGCCCGCGGTGGCGCAGGTTCTCGAAGACGGCGCGCGCCGAGGGCGACTTGTTGAGCGTGTAGAAGTGGATGCCCGGAGCGCCGCCGCGCAGGAGCTCGGCGCACTGCGCCGTCGCGTGGTCGATGCCGACGTTCAGCACGACCTGCGGGTCGTCCTTCACGCGGTCGAGCCGCTCCCGCAGGTCGGCCGGGATCGACGCGCCGCACATGCGCGTGAAGCGCTCGAGCTGCTCGACGTTCGTGACCGGCATGATCCCGGGAACGATCGGCACCTTGATGCCCGCCCGCCGCGCGCGCGCCACGAAGTCGAAGTAGCGGCGCGGCTCGAAGAAGAGCTGGGTGATGAGGAAGCGCGCGCCCGCCTCCACCTTCCGCTTCAGGTGGTCGAGCCCGACCGCGAGGTCCTTGCACTCGACGTGGCCTTCGGGGTAGCAGGCGCCGCCGATCGAGAAGCGGCCGTCGTCGCGGACGAAAGCGGCGAGCTCGTTCGCGTAGCGGAAGCCGCCGTCGGTCGGCACGAAGTCGGCCGCCCCCTTCGGAGGGTCGCCGCGCAGCGCGAGCACGTTCTCGATGCCGCTCGCCGCGAACCGGTCGAGCACGCCCTTCAACTCGGCGCGAGTCGCCCCGACGCAGGTGAGGTGGGCCATCGGCAGCAGCCCCCACTCGCGGCGGATGCGGGCGACGAGCTCGACCGTCTTGTCGCGCGTGCTGCCGCCGGCGCCCCAGGTCACCGAGACGAAGGCGGGCGCGAGCGGCCGCAGCTTCGCGACCGCCTCGACGAGCTGCTGCTCCGCCTCTGCCGACTTCGGCGGGAAGAACTCGAAGCTGATGACCGGCTCGCCGCGCGCGAAGAGTTCCTCGATTCGCATGTGGGCGGGGATTGTAGAAGGGGCGGCGATGGACCTCGCCATCGAGACGCGCGCGCTGTCGATCGACTACGGCGCGAACGGCGGCCGCGCGGGCGTCTTCGACCTCGAGCTCGCGGTCGCGCACGGCGAGGTCTTCGGCTTCCTCGGCCCCAACGGCGCCGGCAAGACGACGACGATCCGGATGCTGCTCGACCTCCTGCGCCCCGATTCGGGCGAGGCGCGCGTGCTCGGGGTGCCGGCGCGCGCCGGCGGCGGCGACCTGCGCCGGCGGATCGGCTACCTGCCGGGCGATCTCGCGCTCTTCGGCACGCTCTCGGGCCACGCCACGCTCGACCTCTTCACGCAGCTCGTCGACCGGCCGCCGGTGCGGCGCGACGAGGCGCTCGACCGCCTCGGCTTCCCGCGCCACGCGCTCGCGCGCAAGGTCAAGAGCTACTCGACCGGCATGCGGCAGATGATCGGGATCACGCTCGCGCTGCAGCACGAGCCCGAGCTGCTGATCCTCGACGAGCCGACGACCGGCCTCGACCCGCTCGTGCGCGACGCCTTCCTCGCGCTCGTGCGGGAGTGCCGCGTGCGCGGCCAGACGGTCTTCCTCTCGAGCCACGTGCTCGACGAGGTCGAGCGGTGCGCCGACCGCGTCGGGATCATCTGCGGCGGCCGCCTGCACGAGGTCGCGCGCGTCGACGACCTCGAGCACCGCAAGCAGCGCGTGGTCACGCTGCGCTTCGCGGACGGACGGCGCGAGTCCTTCGAGAGCGACGAGCTGCCCGCCGCGCTGCTGGCCCGCGTGACCGCGCTGCGCGGCGACGCCGCGCTGGTCGACGTCGAGATCCGGCCGCTCGGGCTCGACGCGATCTTCCGGCGCGTCGTGCAGGAGGCGGCGCGGTGAACTGGCCGCTGCTCGGCCACCTCGCGCGCCGCTACTCCTTCGGCTGCGCCGCGACCGCGCTCGTGCCGGTGCTGCTCGGCGTCATGGCCGGCTCGCTCCTGCCGGAATACCGCGAGAAGTTCGCGCTCTTCGAGAAGCTCGGCGTGATGCGGATGGCGCAGACCTTCCTGCGCTCCGACCTGATCCCGGCCGACTCGGCGACCTTCCTCTTCCAGCTGCCCTACGTCCACCCGGTCTCGATGCTCGCGATGATCGTCGCGATGGCGCTCCCCACGCTCGCGTTCCCGGCCGGCGCGCGCGGACGCGGGACGCTCGACCTGCTGCTCGCGACGCGGCTCACGCGCGAGTCGCTCGTCACGACGACCTTCGTCTTCACGCTGCCGTTCGCGGCGCTCCACGCGGTCGCGCCGTTCCTCGGCGTCTGGATCGGCGCCGGGCAGGCGGGCGTCGTCGACCAGCTGCCGTGGCGCGCCTTCGGCCGGGTGAGCGTCGAGTCGTTCGCGCTGGCGCTCTTCTTCGCCGGCGCGACGCTGCTCCTCTCGGTCGGGGGGCTGCGGCGCATGAAGACGCGCGGGCCGGAGGCGGCCGGCGCGCTCGGGGCGCTCGCCGTCCTGGTGATCTGGTCGCTGCTCGCGGAGATCGTCGGCACGTTGTGGGAGCGGTTCCACTGGCTCAAGCGCGCGACGCCGTACGGCTGGTTCGAGCCGCCGCAGGTCCTCGCCGGCACCGTGAACCCGTGGTTCGACAGCAGCGTCCTCGCCGGCTGTGGCCTGCTCGCGGCGACGCTCGCGCTCCTCGTCGAGCGCCGCCGCGCGACCGTGTGAGCCGGCTACACTCGGCCCGCCGCGTCGCGCGGTCCGGGCCGTCCGGAATGGAGCCGCTCCGATGCCCCCGATGATCGAACGCCTGCTGCTCGGTCCGGGCCCGAGCAACGTGCCTCACGAGGCGATGGTCGCCCTGCTCACGCCGACGCTCGGCCACCTCGACCCCGACTTCCTCGCCTCGATGCGGCGCGTGCGCGAGCGGCTGCAGCAGATCTTCCGCACCAAGAACCAGCACACGCTGGCGCTCAGCGGGACGGGCACGTCGGGCATGGAGACGATGCTCACGAACCTGGTCGAGCCGGGGGACCGCGTCGTCGCCGTCGTGAACGGCTTCTTCGGAGGCCGCGGCGCCGAGATGGCGCGACGGCTCGGCGCCGAGGTCGTCGAGGTCGCGGCGCCGTGGGGCCGCCCGATCGACCCGGCGGAGGTCGAGCGGGCGCTCGCCGGCGGAAAGACGGCGCTCCTCTACTTCGTGCACGCCGAGACCTCGACCGGAGTGCGCAACGACGCCGCGGCGCTCGCGGCCGCCGCCCGCCGCCACGGCGCGCTCGCCCTGATGGATTGCGTCACGTCGCTCGGCGGGATCGACGTCTCGATCGACGCGCTCGGCGTCGACGCCGCCTTCTCCGGCTCGCAGAAATGCCTCGGAGCACCCTGCGGCCTCGCGCCGATCACCTTCGGCGCGCGCGCTCTCGCCAGGATCGAGGCGCGCAAGCGGCCGCCGCCGTCGATCTACTTCGACCTGCTCTGGCTCGAGAAGTACTGGGGCAGCGAGAAGAGCTACCACCACACGGCGCCGATCCAGATGGTCTTCGCGCTCGAAGAAGCGCTGCGTCTCGTCCTCGACGAAGGGCTCGAGCGGCGCTTCGAGCGCCACGCGGCGGCCCACCGTGCGCTCGCCGCCGGGCTCGCCGCGATGGACTTCGAGCTCCTGCCGCCGGAAGAGGCTCGGCTGCCGATGTTGAACGCGATCGTGATCCCCGCCGGGCTCGACGAGGTCGCGCTGCGCCGCCGGCTGCTCGCCACGCACGCGATCGAGATCGGCGCCGGGCTCGGCGACCTCAAGGGCAAGGTCGTGCGCGTCGGCCTCATGGGGCGCAACGCGACGCGCTCGATCGTGGCGACCTTCCTCGCCGCCTTCGAGGAATCGCTGCGCGCGCTCGGCTGGAAGGTGGCCGCCGGCGCCGGCCTCGCGGCCGCGCACGCGGCGTAGCGCGCTCAGCCGCCGATCGGCGCGACCGGCTCGGCCGGCGCGCCCGACGAGCGCGCGACGCAGACCCGGTTGCGTCCGGCTTCCTTCGCGCGGTAGAGGCCTTCGTCCGCGAGCTTGAGCAGGTGCTCGGAGTCGTGGACCGCCGCGTCGCGCGTCGCGATGCCGACGCTCACCGTGACGTGGCCGTCGAAGCCGTCGGCGTGGATCTCGTGGGCCGCGATCTCCGCGCGCAGCCGCTCGGCGACCTCGCTCGCCGCGTCGACGGCGGCGCCGGGCAGGACCACGACGAACTCCTCGCCGCCGAGCCGGCAGACGACGCCCGGCGGCTCGACTTGGGTTCGCAGCACCCGCGCCGTCTCCTTGAGCACCGTGTCGCCGGCGTTGTGGCCGAAGGTGTCGTTGACGCGCTTGAACCGGTCGATGTCGACCATGAGGACGGAGAGGGGCTCGTCCTCGCGCACCGCGCGCTCCCACCCTTCGCGCATCGCGTCCATCGCGAAGCGGCGGTTCGGCAGATCGGTGAGCACGTCGGTCACCGCGGTCTGCGTCAGACGACGGTTCAGGACGCCGAGCTCCGCGACCTGCCGGATCTGCGTCTGCTTGTCGGTGTCGATCCGCTCCTGCATCCGCACGACGCGCATGCCGGAACGGACGCGCGCGAGCAGGATCTTCGCCTTGAACGGCTTGCCGACGTAGTCGTCGACGCCCGCGTCGAATGCCTCGACGATGTGGTCCTCCGCCTCGTCGCTCGTGAGGAGGATGATGTAGACGCGCCGCCCCGCCTCGAACGCCCGCAGGCTGCGGCAGAGTCCGATGCCGTCGAGCTCGGGCACGCTGCGGTCGGCGACCAGGATCTGCGGCACGACCTGCATCGCGATCCTGAGAGCCTCCTTGCCGGTGTGCGCCGTCGTCACCTCGTGGCCGGCGCGCTGGAGCATCGCAGCCAGGATTCGCAGCGAGTTCGAGTCGCCGTCGACGACGAGGATGCGCGCGCCGTTCCCCCTCGCCGTGGTCTCGGCGAGCGCGACGCCTGCGGCCGGCTCGACCTTCGCGGCCGGACGCGGCGCTGCGGCAGGAGCCGTCGCTGGAGCCGGAGCCACTGCGGCCGGCGTCCTGGCGGCCGACGGTTTCTGCGGCGACGAACCGCTCGCGTGGTCGGCAGCGCGCGCGGGTGCGGCGGCGAACAGCGGACATCCCGGCTTCGCCCTCGCCGGGACGCCGGCGCCGAACGGCGGCACGGCCGTCGTCACGATCTCGAGCATCCGGCCCCACTTGCGCCAACCCTCGGCCGTCTCGCTCCAGAGCCCGGCCAGCTGCTCGGGATCGCCGCCCGGAAGCGCGCGCAGCGCCGCCTGGACCTCCTCGATGTCGAGCGGCCGGTCCTCGGGAAGGATGAATGCCGAGGAGAAGCGCTCGGCGATCCAGAGCACCGCGGCAAGGGACGCCCCGCGCCGCGGGACGGGAGCGGGAGCCTTCGCCGCTCCGAGCGACTCGGCCGCGGTCGAGAACGAATCGGGCAGCTTCCACTCGCGCAGCATCGCCGCCGTCACCTCGCGGTGGTCGATGCCGAAGCGCTCCTGCTCGAGGGTGGCGCGTCCGTTGGTCGTGCGGCTCTGCGATGCCGCGAGGATCTCGGCGTACTCGCGCGGAAAGACGGTCGCCAGCGCGAGCGAGCCGAGGTCGGAGAGCAGCGCCGCGATGAACGCCTCGGCCGGCGCTCCGACGCCGAATCGGGCGGAGAGGACGTGCGCCGCCACGGCGCGCGCGAGCGATTGCGACCAGAAGACGCCGTAGTCGAAGGCGAGGCAGGCGCCGGCGCGGTGCGCCGAGACGAGGGTGAAGCCGAGCGCGATGTCGCGGACGGCCCGCATCCCGAGCCGCATCGTCGCTTCCTTCATCGTCGAGCAGGGCCGCGCGCCGCCGGAGAGCGCCGAGTTGGCGACCTGCAGCAGGCGTCCCGTCAACGCGGGATCGGACTGGATGACGCGCGAGATCTCGTCGACCGAGCAGTTCTCGTTCGCCGTGATGCGGAGGATCTCCATCCCGACGCCCGGCGGCGACGGAAGGGCGCCCGTGGCCCTGAGCTCCTCGAAGGACTTCCTCGCCATCGCAGGTCCTTACCCCGCACTCACCATCGAATCGGGCCGGCAGAAGGCTCGAGCGGCGGCGCGCGGATCGGAACGACTGGGACGGGCTTTCCCCCCCCGGGGCGCGCCTACGCGAAATCCCCTATCGGCTCGCTCCGGGGCGCCGCTCAACGGCGGCGACGCTGCTCGCGGCGGGCGACGACGGGAAAAGAAGCGCGATCGGGCGAGGCCGGTCCGGCGGCGCGCTTCAGGCCGATCGGGCGCCGCCGCCGTGGCGCAGCCGGTCGAGCCCGACGGCCGCGACGATGATGGCGCCGACGAGCATCTCCTGGACGTAGTTCTCGACGCCGACGAGATTGCAGCCGCTCTCGAGCAGCGTCATCAGGAAGGCGCCGACGAGCGAGCCGAGGATCGACCCTTCGCCGCCGGCGAGGCTCGCTCCGCCGATGACCACGGCCGCGATCACGCGCAGCTCGAGTCCGACCGCGACGGTCGGATCGCCCACGGTGAGGCGCGCGAAGAGCATCACGCCGGCGAGCCCGCTGAAGAGGCCGCAGAGCGCGTAGAGGACGGTCCTCGTGCGAGCGACCGGGACGCCGCAGAGCCGCGCCGTCGCCTCGTTGCTCCCGAGCGCGACGGTCCACGCGCCGAGCACCGTGTGGCGCAGCACGACGAACATCAACGCGGCGAGCAGCAGCAGCAGCCAGACGCCGGGCGCGAGGAGCAGCCAGCGCGGCTCGGGCACGATCTGCATGAGCCGCTGGAAGCCGCGCGCGACGTCCGGCGCGACGCGCACCGGCTCCTGGTCGCCGAGCCACTTGGCGACGCCGCGCGCGATCCCGAGCGTCCCGAGCGTCACGACGAAGGGGACGATGCTCAGCCGCGTGACGACCAGCCCGTTCACGAGGCCGACCGCCGCGCCGGTCGCCACCCCGGCCGCCATGGCTGCCGCGCCTCCGAGTCCGGCGCGCAGCGCGAGCGCCGTCACGACCGAGGCGAGCGCCGCCGTGCTCCCGATCGAGAGGTCGATGCCGCCGCTCACGACGACGAAGGTCATCCCGAGCGTGCAGAGCCCCACGACGACCGTCTGCGCCGCGACCTTGCGCAGGTTCTCGGCGGAGAGGAAGTGGTCGGGATCGAGCGTCCCGAAGAGCAGGACGACGAGCAGCAGCCCGAGGAACGGGCCGAGCGCCTGGAGGATGCGCCGCCGCGCGACGCCGCCGTTCACGCCGCGTCCCCGAGCGTCGCCGCCTCGAGCAGCGCCGTCGCGCTCCACTCGTCGACCGGACGCGCCGGGCCGAGGGTGCCGCGCCGCATCACCGCTACCCGGTCGCAGACGCCGAGCAGCTCGGGCAGCCACGAACTCGCCATGAGTATCGCCTTGCCGGCCGCCGCGAGCTCGCCGATCGCGCGATAGATCTCCGCCTTGCTCCCGACGTCGACGCCGCGCGTCGGCTCATCCAACAGCAGCACGTCGGCGCCCTGGTGCAGCAGACGCGCGATCGCCACCTTCTGCTGATTGCCGCCGGAGAGCTCGGCGACGCGCTGCGCCGGTCCGCGGCAGCGGATCGAGAGCCGCTCGACGAAGCGCGCGGCGGCGGCGTCGCGGCGGACGAGCGAGAGCCAGCCGCGGCGCACGAAGGGGGCGAGATCGACGAGCGTCGCGTTCTCGGCGACGCTGCGCTGCAGCGCGAGCCCCTCGAGCTTGCGGTCCTCGCAGAGCATCCCGACCCCTTGAGCGATGCGCGCGCGCGGCGACCGTCCCGAATCGCTCGACGTTGCGATCCGTACGCGGCCGCGGCGGATCGGGTCGAGCCCGAAGAGCGCGCGCAGCAGCTCGGTCCGCCCGGCCCCGACGAGTCCGGCGATTCCGAGGATCTCGCCGCGGCGGAGCTCGAGGCTCGCCTCGCGCGGCAGTCTCTCGCCGGCGACGTCGGAGATCTCGACCACGACCTCTCCGAGCGAGCGCGCGACTCTCGGGAAGAGCTCGCCGACGCGCCGCCCGGCCATCCGCTCGACCAGCGTCGGCAGCGCCGTCCCGGCCATCGCTCCGGCGCCCGCCACCTCGCCGTCGCGCACCACCGTGTAGCGGTCGGCGATCTCCGCGACCTCCTCGAGGTGGTGGCTGACGTAGACGAGCGCGACGCCGCGCGCGCGCAGCCGTCGGATCACGGCGAAGAGCCGCTCGACGTCGGCGCGCGAGAGCGAGCTCGTCGGCTCGTCCATGACGATCACGCGCGCCTCGAAGGCGAGCGCGCGCGCGATCTCGACGAGCTGCCGCTCGCCCGGCCCGAGCGAGAGGACGCGCCGCTCTGGCGCGAGGTCGGGACGCCCGAGCTCGGCGAGCGCGGCGGCGACGCCCGTCCGCGCTCGCCCGCGGGCGAGCCAGCCGAGGCGGCTCGCCTCGCGGCCGAGCATCACGTTGTCGAGGATCGAGAGGTGCAGCGCGAGGGTGAGCTCCTGGTGGATGGTGGCGATGCCGCGGGCGAGCGCGTCGGCAGGGCCGCTCGGCACGTAGGGCGCGCCGGCGAGCGACATCGACCCGGCGTCGGGCGCGATCGCGCCCGCGAGCACCTTGAGCAGGGTGCTCTTGCCGGCGCCGTTCTCTCCGATCAGCGCGTGGACCTCGCCGGCGCGGACGTCGAGGTCGACGCCGCGCAGCGCGACGACGCCGTCGAACCGCTTGTGGACGCCGCGAACGGCGAGCAGCGGTTCGTCGCTCACGGCGACTCGCGCGACCTCACTTCAGCCAGCGGTCGAGGTCGGGGTGGAGGACGGCCGCGATCTCGGGCGTCTCCATGTTCTGCGGCGTCGCCACCACGCAGCCGGTGTCGATCCGCGGCGCGACGGGACGCCCTTCGAGCGCGTCGACCGCCGCCTTCACGCCGAGCTCCCCCATCTTGAAAGGGTTCTGAACGACGAGCCCCTCGATCGCGCCGCGGCGCAGCCCGTCGACGAGCGGCGCGCTCGCGTCGAAGCCGACGAGCTTGACGCTTCCATTCGGCCCCGCGCGGCCGGCCGCCTCGAGCGCGCGCAGCGCTCCGAAGGTCGTCGACTCGTTGGGCGTGAAGATGCCGTCGAGTTCGGCGAACCGGCCGAGGAGGTTCTCCATCGCCTGCAGCGCCGTCTCGGAGGTGGCGCCGCCGTGCTGCTCGGTCGAAACCAGCTCGATCGCGGGGAAGTTCGCCTTCATCGTCTCGAGGAAGCCGGCCTCGCGCTCCATCGTGCTCGCCGAGCCCTCCGCGTAGCGGAGCATCGCCGCCTTGCCCTTGCCGCCGAGCGCTTCGCCGAGCCGCTCCGCACCCAGCGCTCCGCCGCGCCGATTGTCGGTGGCGACGAAGCTCACGCGTCCGTCCCACTGGAGGCCCGAGTCGATGATCACGACCGGGATCCCATGCTCCTTCGCGTCGACGCAGGGGCCGACGAGCGCCTGGTCGTCGAGCGGCGCGAGGACGATCGCGGCGAAGCGGCGCGTGACGAAGTCGTCGACCACGTTGATCTGCGCGTCCCGGTCGTCCTCGCGGATCGGCCCCTTCCACTGGATCTTGATCGCCGGCTTGCCGGCCTCGGCCAGCTCGCTCGCCGCCTTGAGAGCGCCGGCGTGCACCGACTTCCAGAACTCGTGCGTCGTCCCCTTCGGGATCACGGCGATCCAGCGCTCGGGCGGCTTCTTTTCCTCCTTCGCGCCGCACCCGGCGGACGCCAGGAGGCCGGAGAGCAGTGCGAGCGCGGCGAGCTTGCGCGACGTGGGACGTCCTCCTTCGTTCCTCGAAAGGGCGCAAGGATATCGTCGCACGACGTCTCGACTGGAGGAGGGTCGCCATGCGCCGCTCGCTGCTCGTCGTCGCCGCTTCGCCTCTCGTCGCCCTGCTCGCCGCCGCGGCATCGGGTCAGGAATCGACGCGGAAGCCGGCGCTCGACCGCGGCCAGCTCGAGCCGGTCGTCGCGGCGCTCGGCCGGCTGCTCGTCCATCCCGAGGAGCAAGTCCGCGAGGCCGCCTCGGACGGCCTCATGAACCTCGGCCGCGCGGTCGAGCTCGCCTTCCCCGCGATCCTCGACGCCGTGAAGGCGGGCGAAGGGCCGCGAGAGACGGCGCGATCGATGATCGCGCAACTGGGGCCGCGCGCCGCCGATCTCGTCCCCGGCCTGGTCGCCTACGGACGCAGCGGCGAGCCGTCGGCGCGCCCGATCGTCGTGCTGCTCCTGCTCGATCTCGCGCCCTGGGTCCGCGGCGCCGAGGGCTTCCTCGAGGAGACGGTCGCGTCGAAAGCCGGTCCGGTGCGCGAGCAGGCGGCCGTCGCGCTACTGATCGCCGACCCGACGCGGACGGCGGCGCGCGACCTCCTGTCGGCGCGCGTGCTCGACGGCACGATCGAGCGCGACCCGCGGCTCGCCGAGGCGATCGGCCGCGCCGGCGTCAACCTCGAGCTCTCGATCTGGGTCGTGCGCGCGCTCGACGACGAGCAGCTCGAAAACAAGAGCTTCGCCGAGGCGCTGCTCGAGCGCATCGACGGCCGCTCGTCCGCCGCGGTGCCGGCGCTCGTGAACGCGCTGCTCTCCGACGTCGAGCACGTCCGGACGACGGCGGCCGAGTCGCTCGGACGGATCGGGCCGGGGGCGACGGCGGCGAGCGACGCGCTCGCGCGCCTGCTCGGGTCGACGGAAGCGGGCGATCGACGGGCGGCGGCGCGCGCGCTCGTCCGCATCCAGCCGGCCCACGTCGGAACGATCGCGCGCGTGGTCGAGGCGTATCGCTCGCGGCCCGAGGGTCGCGAGGAGCAGACTGTGCTCGAGGAGCTCGCCGAGACGCTCTGCGAGGCGGAGCCCGGCGTCGCCGCGCGCGGCCTCTCGGAGAGCTTCGACCGCGGCGACGGGGCGATCAAGCTGCGCCTCCTCGAGCTGGCCGACGCGACGATCGGGTGGGAGGAGAAGGAGCGCGGCGCCTCCGCGACCTCGCTCCCCGAGACGCGCGCGAAGATCCATCGCAGCGCCCTCGCGGCGGCCGCGGCGGCGCTGATCCGCCGAGCCGAGAAGTCGACGGAGCCCGAGCTCCGTCACCGGGCCGTGCGAAGCGTGCTCGACCGATCGACGGACGCGGCGCAGGCTGAGCTCGCGCTCGCCGTACTCGCCGAGCTGCCGCCCGACGGCGATCCCGCCGACGTCAAGCCGTTCGTCGACGCGCTCTCGTCCGTGGTGTGGCGAAACCGGGAGGCGCTCGCGCCGAAGGACGAATCGTCGCCTGCGCGATTCAGCGCCGACGAGCTCGTCGACGTTCTGCTCTCCGGACGCCTGCACGATTGCGCGCTGCGCGACGCCGAGGTGGCCGCGCTGCTCGACGCGGCAGGAGGGCGTGACGAGACGCGAGCGCGGCTCGCCGCGACTGCGCTCGGCAGTTACGACGGTCCGATCTCGGCGGCGACGACCGCGCGGCTCGCGGAGGCGCTGAAGAGCGGCGCCGACTACGTGCAGGCCGCGGCGGCCGACCTGCTCGATGGCGACCGCGCGGCGGACGGGGCGGCGGACGGGGCGGCGGCCGTGCCGGCGCTGATCGCAGCGCTGGGCGACGCCTCGCGAGCGAGGCGGCTGGAAGCGATCCGGACGCTTGGAAGGCTCGGTGTCGAGTCGCGCGCAGCGGTCCCGCGGCTGATCCAGCTCCTGAGCGACGGAGATCCGGAGATCTCGCTCGCCGCGCTCGAGGCGTTCCGCTCGGCCCTCGCTTTCCGCTGACGGCAGCCGGGCGCCGCCCGCGTCAGCGGACGTCGTCGGCGAGCCGCACGTCTTCGCCCACGATCTCGACGTGGCTCCCGGGCGGCGCCGGCAGAAGCCAGCGGTTGGCCAGCAGCTCGTCGATCGTCGGCGGGCGGCCGCGCACCGCGCGGAACTGCGCCACCCAGCGGCTGGCGACGCGCAGGTTCTGGCGGCGCTCGAACTCGTCGCAGCGCGAGAACTGCGGGCGGGCGGCAGTGTCGATCCAGAGCGAGTCGAGCACGACGTCGACGACGCTTGGCGCCATGAGCCCCGGCTCCCGCAGATCGTCGCGCGTGAGCGGCGCGCGGCCGTGGGTCTGCCGGAACTCGGCGATGGCGCGCAGCGCGATGCGGCGCTTCGCCCGCTCCTGCTGGAGCTCCGCGACCTCCTTCACGATCTCGTTGGGGTGCTCGCGCCACGCCTCCCACTGGGCGAGCGCGGCGAAGTCCTCGCGCGAGTCGACCAGGAGCGACGAGTAGAAGCCGGCGTGCACGCTGTCGCAGCGCGGGTCCTTCACGACGCGCTCGAGCACGCGCAGCGTCGCGGCCCGGTCGTGGAGATCCCTGTAGTAGGTCATCGCCAGCTCGATGGCGAGGCGCAGGTCGTCGGGGTTGCGGGCGACGCCGAGCTCGAGCAGCTCGATCGCACGGTTCTTGTCGGGATCGATCAGCGTCAGGTAGGTCGCGCCGAAGCTGTAGACGCTGGCGAAGGTCGGCTCGAGCGACGTGACGGCGTCGAAGATCGAGTGGAGCCAGCGGCGCTTGCGCTCCGGGTCGCCGAACTCGCGCGAGAGATCGCCGATCGCCGAGAGCCAGAGCAGGTCGGCCGCCGCGGAGCGGTGGCCGAGCGCGAGGAAGCGCGCGAGCTTCGGCCGCGGCGCGTAGCGGACGCCCGGCACGCGCCGGTTGGCATTGGCCTCGGCAAGCGGCCCGCGCAGCAACATCGCGCCCGCCGCGCAGCCGGCCATCACGAGCGGGACGAGGAGTTTGCGAGCGTGGCGCATGGCGGGCCGGCGCCCCTCAGAACTCGCGCCGCCGGAAGAGCAGCACGGCGCCGCCGACGAAGAGCGCCGACCAGAGCGAGACGGAGAGCGCGCCGAGAAGGAGCTGCGTCCAGTGGAT
>Ga0247727_10000540_pt1 | contig 92299 bp, 64 predicted proteins | sample WisWelCaveWW1625_FD_202498 | JGI IMG/M metagenome (GOLD analysis project Ga0247727, IMG submission 202498) | Biofilm microbial communities from Wishing Well Cave, Virginia, United States - WW16-25 | ecosystem: Environmental > Aquatic > Deep subsurface > Groundwater > Cave microbial mat | place... | reverse complement strand
GGCGCGTGAAAGAAGCATTGAAAGGCTCGAATTTGGATGAAATAAAATCATCTACCGAAGCCTTGACCAAAGTCTGGGGTGAAATGGCCAGTAAAATGTATCAGCAAAGTGGACCGACAGGCGGCCAAAGTGGGACGACCAGCGAAGCCCCGAAAGATGAAAAAGTGGAAGAAGCGGATTTCGAGATCGTTGACGACGATAAGTCCAAGAATTAATCGAAGTGTTTACTGAAAGCGAGGCCTCGTGCGTCCTCACTTTTTGACATTCGTGGTTAAACCCTTCAAGTGGCAATCGCCTGTGTGGCAATCGCCTGTTAAAAATTATTGCTTTTTTCTTAAAATCTTGTTAACATTGCCTTCCGTTCACCAACAACGGAGGAGAGACGAATGGTTATTAACATGCTTACTCGACATATTATTCTGTCTATACTGATTGCTTTCATTGCAACCGGCTGCAAAAAAAAGTCAGAGGACGAACTGCGTGCGATTGCCCAGGATTTTGAGAAGCAGGAGAAATATGAAGACGCCTTTAAGGCGTACGCGCAGTTGTTGAAATCCTATCCCAAAAGCCAGAATGCCGAGGATACTTTAACCCGCATGGCATTCATTTCATACAACAATCTCAATGACTTTAACAAGGCTATCGAACTTCATAAGCGCTTGATAAACGACTATCCGGAAAGCAAGTCCCTTGCTAGATCGCGATTTATGCTTGGTTATATTTATGCCAACGATCTCAAAGATTACGATAACGCCCGTCTGAGTTATAACGAATTTTTGGAAAAGCACCCCGACAGCGAATTGGTCGATAGCGTCAAGTGGGAGCTGGAACATTTAGGCAAGGATGTCAACGAGCAATTGAAGGAATTGTTTAGCAACCAAAAATCGAACGGGCAGGCCAAGATGAATTGAGCTGCAAAATATTTCGAAGTACATCAAAGCCGATAGTTTTCGAAGAAGAACCTCACTGATCTGGAGAGGTCGCTTTCACTTTTTCGACTTATATATTCGGCTTTTTTATTGGCGTTTTTTACAGAATAAAACTAATAACTTGCGGGAACTTTCATATTAAGTGAACGGTATATTCTTTCGAATTTTTTGAGGATTGGATGAGACGAGCTATTTTTGAGCTTTGTTTTCTTTTCGTGCTGCTGCAATCTCGAAGCTTTGCGCAAACCACCGACTCAACGACGGTTCCGGATTCATTGACTGAAGCCATCACCGCTTCGGTGCAAGCGAATCGCCAAGAGGTGCCGCAAAATTACACTTTCAAATTTATCTTGAAAATCAGTTGGCAGAGTGACCCCACTCGTTACGAAATCGAGAAAGTGGATAACCCGGTGCTCACCAACTTCGAAATTGTCGGCAACGCTTCTTCCAATTGGGTTGGGGAAGTCGGCGGCGTGAAAAAGGTGATTCGCACGTACGAGTATGTTCTCAAACCTCAGTCGCTCGGCATGGGATATATCGGCGGGCTTATCATCGATTACAAGGACACTCGGTTCGACGAAACGCACAGTCTCGTCACCAATCGCCTCGAAGTCAAGGTCGTCGATCCGGTAAAAGAAACGAACTGGACGCTATTTTTGCTGACCGGATCCGGCCTATTTTTTTTGATCCTGTTGACCGGTGCCACGGCCATTTTTATCCGCCGCAAGAATGCCCGCGAAGCCGAGCAGCGCCAGCAAATGCTTCAAATCATTCCTCTCGAAGAAACATATCTCAACCATCTCAAACAAAAAGTCGATTTAAAAAATCCGAACATTGGCGAGTCGTTTTCCGTGCTTTCCAAACTTTTGAAGCGTTATCTTTCCGAGCGCTATCAAATTTCAGCGTTGGAGAGCGCTATTCAGGAAATCGCCGGCGAGCTGAACAAGAGCGCGGTATCTGAAAAGATCGTTGCACAGGTTGAAGAGGTTTTGAACACATGCGATGTTGCCAAGTTTTCGGGAGGGCAGGTTGAGACCGGGACGCTGGAGCGGTGTTACACTTTAGTCGAAGATATTCTAAATCGGAACAAACGGGAGTTTATCGAATCCACCAATTAAAGGTAGCCACAGGCCTTAGCCTGTGTGGGCTTCTCGCAACCTGAAAGTTGCGGCTACCGATAAAATCACAAAATGGGAGGATAAATGGCTGTCGATATTCAGGCGATTAACGAGAAAATCAAGCGCGAGAGCGAATTCGTCGAAAAAATCACCAGTGAGGTTTCGAAAGTCATCGTTGGCCAAAAGTACATGATTGAGCGTCTGCTGATTGGATTGCTCAGCAACGGCCACGTTCTGCTTGAGGGAGTGCCCGGCCTGGCCAAAACTATGGCTGTAAAGACTCTGTCATCGACGATCAAAACCAAATTTCAACGCATTCAATTTACACCGGATCTATTGCCCGCCGATCTCATCGGCACGCTGATTTATGATCAGCGCAACGGCGAATTTCGCACCAAGAAGGGCCCGATTTTTTCCAATTTAATTTTAGCGGATGAAATCAACCGTTCGCCGGCGAAGGTGCAATCCGCGCTGCTGGAAGCGATGATGGAGCGGCAGGTGACCATCGGCGAAAACACTTTTCCGTTGGATGATCCCTTTCTCGTATTGGCCACGCAGAATCCCATCGAGCAGGAGGGAACGTATCCGCTGCCGGAAGCTCAGATTGATCGATTCATGTTGAAGCTGTCCGTTGGCTATCCCAACAAGGAGGAAGAAATGGAAATCATGCGCCGTATGGCCGGGAAGCCGGTGCCGGCGGTGAAGCCGGTGGTCGATCCCGCCGCCATCATTTCGGCACGCAAGTTGGTGAGCGAAGTTTACATCGACGAAAAGATTGAGCGCTACATTTTGGATATCGTGTTTGCGACGCGTAATCCCAAAGAGTACGGCCTTGAAGAATTGCAGGATTTAATTTCCTACGGTGCTTCGCCGCGCGCTTCGATTTACTTGCATCAAGCCTCGAAGGCCCACGCGTTTTTGCGACGACGAGGATATGTGATTCCCGAGGACGTCCGTTCCATTGGTATGGACGTGCTGCGCCACCGTATCATCGTCACCTATGAAGCCGAGGCCGAGGAGAAAACCGCCGAAGACGTCGTGCGCACGGTGTTGAATAAGATCGAAGTGCCGTGAGATATGATCCCCAAAGAAATTCTTAAAAAAGTCAAACGCATTGAAATTCAAACGCGCGGACTGGTGAACGACGTTTTTTCCGGCGAGTACCATTCGGTGTTCAAGGGCCGCGGCATGGATTTTTCCGAAGTTCGTGAATATCAAATCGGTGATGATATCCGCAGTATTGACTGGAATGTGTCGGCGCGCATGGGGCATCCCTACGTCAAAGTTTTTGAAGAGGAGCGGGAGCTCACGGTGATGCTCCTCGTTGATGTCAGCTCGTCGGGAAATTTCGGAACGGTCGAACGGATGAAGGGGGAAATTGCCATTGAGATTTGTGCGCTGCTGGCGTTTTCTGCCATCAAAAATAATGACAAAGTCGGCCTGATCATTTTCACCGATCAGATCGAAAAGTTCGTTCCGCCCAAAAAGGGCAAGTCGCACGTGCTGCGGGTGTTGCGAGAGCTGCTTTATCACAAGCCGCAGGGCAAGGCCACCAACATCGCGCTGGCGCTGGAGTATTTGAGCCGGGTCGTCAATCGCCGCGCGGTGGTATTTCTGGTGTCGGATTTCATTTCGGAGAGTTACCAGAAAGCCATGCAAATCGCCAATCGCCGCCACGATCTAGTGGCAATCACCATCACCGATCCGCGCGAAACGGATTTGCCGGACGTGGGTTTCATTGAATTGGAGGACGCCGAAAACGGCGAAGTGATTTTGTTGGATACGTCGGACGTGCGGCTGCGCGAGACCTTTGCTGCGTCGTCATCGAAGACCATAAAAGATCGCAATCGGCTGTTGCATTCTATGAACGTTGATACCATCGACGTCCGCACCAACATTTCATACATCGATCCGCTCATTCGATTTTTTCGGATACGCGCCAAACGCTATCGCTGACGGATTTGAATTCTAAATGGAGAAGGAAAAAATGAAAACTGGAAAAGCGAGCGCTGTAGTGCTTTTGTTCACTGCGATGTTGTTATCAGACTGCAGCAAAGAAGTCCAGCCCAAAATGGACGTACAGAAAAAACGCGATTTTGCCAATGCTCTGTACAACCGCCAGCTTTATCACCAATCCATTGAAGAATATAACGACATTTTGCAAAATTATGATCTGCAACCATCGGAAGCAGCGAATCTCAACTATGTCATCGGCGATATATATTTTGATCGCGTCCGTGATTACGAAAATGCTCTTGCCTACTATTTGAGGATCAAACATCTTTATCCCGAGAGCCCTCTGATGGACGAGGTGAACAAGAAGATGGTGGAATGCCTCGAACGTTTGCAGCGATCCACGGATGCCCAACAGGCTCTCGATGAATCCACGCTCATCGAACCCAGCGAGGTGAAAAAAAATCGCCCCGGTGAGGTGGTAGCCAAAATTGGTAAAAAGTCAGTCACCACTGGGGATCTGGAATTTGAGATCAGCCAGTTACCGCCGTATGTGAGGTCCCAACTCAACGACAAAAGCAAGAAAATCGATTTCCTCAAACAGTACATCGCCACGGAGCTGCTTTATGATTCCGCCAAACGGAAGGGCCTCGAAAAAGACAAAGAAGTGCTCGAGGCATCTTTTCAAGCCAAGAAAAATTTCATGGTGCAAAAACTTTTGCAGGAAGAAATCTCGCAAAATGTCGATGTGCAGGAATCGCAAGTGAAGCTTTATTACGACGCGAATAAAGAAGGTTATGCGAAGAAAGACGATAAAGGCAAAGTTTTGGAGATGCGGCCATTTGAGGAAGTGAAGACGAAGGTCATGCAGGATTACATTCGCAAAAAGCAGCAGGATGCGTATGAACAACTGATCCAGCGTTTGATGCAAGCCGAGTCCGTCGAAATTTTTGATGATAAATTGCAGTGAGTATGTTTCGATTAGTATTGAAAATTTTTGCTGTGAGCGCGTTGACGGTTTTTTCGCTGGCGGCGCAAAACTCGATCTCCATAGATTCGCAGGTTGACAAGAGCACGATTCGCATTGGCGATCTCATAAAATACACCGTCACGGTCACTCACTCCGAAGACGTGACGGTGCAGACGCCGTCACTTGGCGCAAATCTCGGCACATTTGAAATTCGCGAATACACCCCGCCCAAATCAGAAAAGAAAGACGGCCAGATCATCGAGCAAATAACTTACACCGTCTCAACTTTCGATACCGGCGCGTATGAAATCCCACCACTGACTTTTCGCTACACTATTCCTGGCGATACTACCGAGCACGTACTGCAAACCGAGAAATTGAAAATCTACGTTGAGAGCTTAAAACCCAGCGAGGCCGGCGACATCCGCGATATCAAAGGGCCGCTGAGCCTGCCTCCGAATTATCGCCAGTTGATTATATGGGGAAGTGTAGCCCTTGGTGTCGCGTTGCTGTTGGGGGCGCTCTATTACATCTATCGCAGAAAAAAGGCTGGCAAAGGTTTGTTGCCAAAAAAGGAGGAACCGCCGCGTCCCCCGCACGAGATGGCGCTGGACGAGCTGAATGCGTTGAGGGCATCTTCGTTGTTGGCTGAGGGGCGGATTAAAGAATACTACATTCAGGTTTCGGAAATTATCCGGCGCTACATCGAGGGGCGATATTTCATCATCGCGCTGGAGTTGACGACGTTCGAGTTGATCGAAAAAATGCGCGCTGCGGAAGTGGAAACAGAGATTGTGCAAATGATTCACGACTTCCTGGACAACTGTGATCTCGTGAAGTTCGCGAAGTATCAACCCACTGAAAAAGAAAACGTTGAGATCATCGAGCGGGCGGTAGAAATTGTGGAACGTACCAAGTTAGTTTATGATCTGTCAGAAAAAGCGAATGACTCGGATGGCGCGGCCACGGAATCCCCGAAGTCCGAAACCGTTTTATCTGAGGAGGTTGAGGCGACGAAATAATCATGCTCCGATTTGCGAATCCAGAGTTTCTGCTGCTGTTGGCGATCGTTCCGCTGCTCGCTTACTGGTACATTCGAAAAAATCGCACCAGCTCCGGCACGATTCGTTATTCAAACATCGGTCTGGTCAAAAACGTCGAACACGGGTCGAACAAAAAGAAGTATCGCCATCTCACGTTCGTTCTCCGTTTGGCGGCGATTACGTTGCTGATCGTTGGATTCGCCCGCCCGCAGTCCGGGCGAACCGAGGAAGAAGTGATCACCGAGGGCATTGACATCGTGATGGCACTTGATATTTCCAGCAGCATGTTGGCGGAAGATTTCAAACCCAACAACCGGCTTAAGGCCGCTAAATTGGTGGCGCAGGATTTCATCAAGGGGCGCACCAACGACCGCATCGGCATGGTAGTGTTCGCCGCGAAAAGTTTTACGCAATGCCCATTGACGCTCGATTATGGCATTTTGATGAATTTCATCGAAGAGATTGAAATCGGCATGATCGAAGATGGCACGGCCATCGGCATGGGCATGGCCAACGCCGTCAACCGCTTGCGCGACAGCAAAGCCAAAAGCAAGGTGGTGATTCTGCTGACCGACGGCCAAAACAATCGCGGGCAAATCGACCCGCTAACCGCGGCCAAAGTGGCGCACGCGTTCGGGATTCGCATCTACACGGTTGGCGTCGGCACCTATGGCTCGGCCCTCTATCCGGTGGATGATCCAATTTTTGGAAAACGCTACGTTTCGCTGCCGGTTCAGATTGACGAGCCGATGTTGCAGGAAATTTCACGCATTACCAACGGCAGTTATTTTCGCGCCACCGACAAAGAAAGCCTCGAGAATATTTTTAAAGAAATCGACCAATTGGAGAAAACAAAAATCGAAGTCAAGCAGTACACGCGTTTCAAAGAGTTGTTCGTGCAATATCTGTTCGTGGCCCTGGGGCTGATCGTTGTTGAAGTGATTTTGACCAGCACCAAGTTTCGGAAGATTCCCTGATGGTGCAGTTTGCGAATCTAAAAATTTTGCTCTTGCTGGCATTGATTCCGGCGTTCATCGCATTTTACTATTTTGTTTTTAAGTGGAAAACCCGCGCGCTGAATCGCTTTGGAAATTTAGAGTTGATCAAAAAGCTCACGGCTTCAACCAGCCGCAGCCGTCAAATTTGGAAGGCAACGCTGGTGATTGTGGGCGTTGGCTTTTTGGTGTTGGCGCTGGCGCGGCCGCAGATCGGCACTCGATTAGAAGAAGTGAAGCGCGAAGGTGTAGATGTTTTTGTGGCGCTGGACGTTTCGTACTCGATGATGGCCGAAGACGTCAAACCCAGCCGCCTTGACAAAGCGAAGTATGAAATCTCTAAGTTCATCGATAAGTTGGAAGGTGATCGCATCGGACTGATCGCTTTCGCCGGCGAGGCGTTCGTGCAATGTCCTCTCACCCTCGACTATGGCGCTGGTAAAACTTTTTTGGAAATTATGGATCCTGATCTCGTTCCGGAGCCGGGCACTAATCTGGGTGCCGCCATCGCGTTGGCCACCAAAAGCTTTGAAAGCAAAGAGCGCAAATACAAGGTGCTGATTCTGATCACTGATGGCGAGGATCACGGCGAAGACGCCCAGCAGATGGCCGAAGCCGCGGAAAAAGAGGGGGTGGCCATTTACACGGTGGGCATCGGTTCGCCGCAGGGCGTCCCAATTCCGTTGCATGACGAGCGTGGCCAGAACGTCGGGTTCAAAAAGGATCGCAGCGGGGAAGTAATTTTGACGAAACTCGACGCATTTGGCCTCGGCAAGATTGCCCAGGTGACCGGCGGCGAGTATTATTATTCGGCCACCGGCGAAACCAAACTTGATAAAATTTATGACGAGATCGCGAAGATGGAAAAGAAGCAGCTCTCTTCGAAAAAGTTCTCGCAATTTGAGGAACGGTTTCAGTGGGTATTGGCTTTCGCGATTTTTTTTCTAATATTGGAAGTAGTGATTTCCGAAAAGGTAAAAACGAAAGTGGAATGGCGCGGAAGGTTTGAATAATGTTGGTTTATTAAAGAAAGGTGCTCTTGTTTTTGGGACTGCTTCGGCAAAAAACGCCTCGCAGTGACAGGCCGTGTCATTGCGAGACTCGCGCTGTTCAGCGAGTCGAAGCAACCTCCACATTTATGGTTCTAATGTGAAGTGAAACAATCATGAACATGAAGAATATCATTTTTTGTTTGACGTTGAATTTTCTGCTTTCATCTTTTCTTTTCGCTCAGGGCCATAAGCAAGTCAAAGAAGGCAACGAGCTTTACGCGCAGGGAAAATACGACGAAGCCAACAACAAATACCGCGACGCGTTGATCGACAATCCGGAGTCACCCATCGTCCATTTCAACCTTGGCGATGTGTTGTATAAGAAAAAAAATTATGAAGAGGCGGTCAAATCATTTGATAAAACAACTTCGTCGGAGGACATTCTGCAGCAGTCGAAAAGTTATTACAACCTGGGCAACACATTGTATCGCATGGGCAAACTTCCTGAGAGCATTCAAATGTACAAAAAGGCTCTCGAACTAAATCCTGAAGATGAAGACGCGAAATACAACATAGAGTTCGTACGCACAAAGATCAAAAATGAAGCCCAGAAACAGCCCAATCAAAACCAGCAACAAAGCAGTGAGCAGCAAGAGCAACAGCAATCCGAACAGAAGCAAGACGAGCAGAATAAAGATCAGCAAAATCAAGAGAAGCCGCAGCAGAACAACAGTGAAGAAGAAAAGGAGAAGCAGGAGCAGCAGCTTCAGCAACAGCAGGAAGGCCAAGCCCAGGAAATTTCCAAAGAGGATGCCGAGCGTATCTTAGATGCATTGAAAAATGAAGAGCAGGAAAACCTGCAGCAGCAAAAGGCCAAGGCTCAGGGGAGGCCGTTTCGAGGGAAAGACTGGTAATGGCCTTTTTCCGGATAGAATCGACTGATGAGCAAAGAGGCTGAATTTCGAATGTCGAATTTAGAATCTCGAATCATGAAACGAGTTAACATCGCTGTCGTGATGCTGGGTTTCATCATCACCGATGGCCTGCGTGCGCAAGACCTGCAAGTCAGCGCATACGTCAATAGCACGCAGATTTCTCTCAACCAGCAATTCGAGTTGACGGTGGAAGTGAACGGCTCGGATGCCAATCGCGCCCCGCAACCGGAGTTGCCGGATATCAATTCATTTGCAGCGTTTCTCGGGACGAGCACCTCCGTTAGCACACAAATTGTCAACACCCAGACGTCTGTTTCGCGAATTTATAGCCATCATTTCGTGGCAACACAAGCGGGGAGGCATCAGATTCCGGCAATTAAGTTGGAGGTCAGGGGAAAGGTTTATTCGACCAATCCAATTGACATCGAAGTGGTAAAAAGCCAAGCCGCACCTCAGCAGACGCCGACTCGACCTGCGCCCGGTAGTCGCGGCAACACTGGCAATGAAACTCAGGATTTGTCCCAGGTGTTGTTTCTCAGAGCCGAGACAAACAAGCGCACAGTCTATCAAAACGAGCCGGTAATTGTCACCTATAAAATCTATACGGCGGTTTCGGTGAACAACTATGGCATTTCCCAGCTGCCCAACATGGTGGGGTTTTGGTCGGAGGAATTTCCAGCGGCGCAACGTCCGCGAATTTATGATCAGGTTATCAATGGCCGGCAATTCAAAGTGGCGGAAATCAAGAAACTCGCGCTGTTCCCGCAATCGCCGGGTAATAAGACGCTTGAGCCCTTGACCGTTGAGTGCGAAGTGCAGTTGCCGCGCCGCCGCAGCCGCGACATTTTTGACAGCTTCTTCGACGATTCTTTTTTTGGCCGGACAGTCCGCCAGCAGATTCGCTCCAACGCAATCGACGTGGAGGTCTTGCCGCTGCCCGAAGTGGGCAAGCCGGTTGATTTTAGCGGAGCGGTGGGTAGTTTTTCTATTTCAGCGATAGTGGATAAAACTCAGGTGCAGGCCAACGAGCCGGTGACGCTGAAACTAAAAATATCTGGAACGGGCAACATCAAAATTCTATCGCGGCCCAAAATCGAATTTCCTACGGACTTCGAGGTTTACGATCCGAAAGTGAGTGAGAACATTCGCCGCGAGGGCGATCAAATTGCCGGCGACAAGACCTTCGAATACGTGATCATTCCACGGTTCCACGGCAATCAGATCATCAAGCCGGTTGCGCTTTCCTATTTCGATTTGAGCAGCAAAACTTACCGAAAGCTCTCCACCGACGCTATCGAGATCGCTGTTTCCAAAGGCAAGGATACGTTTACTGCGGTGCCCATGGGGACTTCGAAGGAGGAGGTGAAATTTATCGGGCAGGATATTCGATTCATTCAACAGCGAATGCCGGAGTTTCAAAAGATCGGCCCGGTGTTTTATAAGACGGCGATGTTTTTCGGCATCTTGATCTTCCCACTTTTTGCAATTGCCGGGGCGCTGGCCTATCGCCGACATCTGGATAAGTTATCCTCAAATGAAGCCTATGCCCGCAGCCGCAAGGCCAACAAAATGGCGTTGAAACGTTTGGGAAAAGCGCAGTCGCAATTGCGCAGCGGCAACCCCAGAGAGTTTTATAGCGAAGTCTCGAAGGCGTTGATGGGGTTTATCGGCGACAAATTGAACGTGCCGTCCGCCGGGCTGATCACGGACGAGGTCGAGACTGTGTTGCACAACCGGGGGATTGCAGACAGCGTGGTGGCCGAATATCTCGATTGTCTCAAAACTTGTGATTTCATGCGCTTTGCTCCAGCAAAATCAGACAACGGCGAATTACAGGGATTTTTCGATAAGGCTCGAAAGGCAATCATCAATTTAGACAAAGCAATATGAAGATGACGAAAATGATGGGCGGCGTTTATTTGTTGCTTCTGTGTTGCACGTTGGGCTCTGCCACGGCGGACGAGATCGAGACGCTGTACATGCGCGCCAACGAACATTATCAGAAAAGTGATTACAATTCGGCTATCACCGAATATCAAAAGATTTTGAATCTGGGCTACGAAAGCTGGGAAGTGTATTACAACTTAGGCAACTGTTACTATAAAAATAGCGACATCGCGCACGCGATTTTGAACTATGAACGCGCCAGGAAACTCGAACCAAAAAACGAGGACATCAATTTCAATCTGGAGCTGGCGAATCTTTCCGTGGTCGACCGCATTCCGCAATTGCCCCAATTTCTGTTGTATGCATGGATATCCGCACTGGCCTCGCTGATCAGTTTACAGGGGTTGGGAATTTTTGCCGCCGGTTTTTATGTATTATTTTCAGTAACCCTGATTTTGCGCATGTTGCTTCGGTCTGGGCGATTCGCGCGAATGGCGAATGCGACTACCGTTTTGGTGGCAGCGGGCCTGGTTGTTTTTTCCGGCCTATTTCTGATTCGAGTTTACGAAAACGAGTCGATTATCGAAGCTATCGTAGTTGCCAACAAAGTGGATGTGGCGAGCGCTCCCGCCGGAGCGGGGACAGAATTGTTCACCCTGCATGAAGGTGTTAAGTTGCAGATTCAGGATCGTTCCGGTTCGTGGTTGAAAATACGGCTGGCGGATGGTAAGTTGGGATGGCTTCTTGACGATGCTATAGAACGGATTTAGAGGGTAGCTTTCAGATTTTTTTTGAGGATGGAATCACCGTCGCTTACCTTGTTGTTAGCTGTTGCTAAGTGGGTTAACACTCGTGTCACCTAATCTGATTAAACCACACCGTTTGAACAATTTTCAAAGCTAAATCGTTAAAAGATTTGAATGATTAGCCAGTAACTGGTGGCATAGCCTTTGCAAAGTTCAAGTCAGAAATTTGAGTCGCTGAAGCATGAAGCACATAAAAATTGAGGAGACAATCATGGCAAAGCTACTGAGCTCTCGCATCCTTTGGGTGGTCTGCTTAATTGGCAGCGCTTTCTTGCTGAGTGGTTGCTACACCCAGCTTGCCAAGCCCGAGACGAAGAAGGTAGAGACAGAGTATTATGAGGAACCTGAGCAAGAGTACACCGAAGAAGGAAACACTGAAGAAGAATATGTCGAAGAAGAGCCAGCGCAGGTTCAAGATGAATCCATAGAAGTTGAGCGGGTCTATTACCATGATGTTCACTACTACGGTTTTTACGGAACCCCCTGGTGGTTCGATCCGTTTTACGATCCCTTTTATTATGATTACTACGACCCTTACTCCAGCCATGTGTCGATCCACATCGGTTGGTACGATCCGTTCTATTACAGCTCCTACTACTATCCGTACTCTTACCGTTATCGTCCTTATTATTGGGGCTTCGGTTGCTACCGTCCCGCGCGCGGGTATTTCTATCCATATTACTCTGGTGAATATGTTAACGTGAATACCGTGCCGTATAAACAACGCGGTTTTAGCCGCCGTGGAACACAAGTTCAAGACGACTTGGGATATCAGTCAGGGCGGGTTCCAGTGAGTAGCGCCAGTGGCGGTTCCAGCAGCACAAGTGTTAGCAAGCCCACGACTTCATCCAGCTCTGGCGATCAAGCCAGCGGTTCACCACGCCGCGTCCGAAGAAGCACCACGGATTCTGGCAGAATCGAAAACACGGGCAACAGTAGTTCGGGCTCCAACTCCGGTAACAACTCGAACGTCAATGACGAACGCCGCACCCGAAAGGCTGTTGAAAGCAAACCGGCGCCACAGCCAGAATCGAATTCACCGTCAAACAATAATTCCAACAGCAGCGATTCTTCGAAGAGGAAATCCAGTACTCGCCGATCCTCAAAGCAGAGTATCAGCGATAGTTATCGCCCGTCAAATGGCGAGGAAAAATCTGTTTCCCGAACTGGTGGAAGCTCAAGCTCCAAAGCGCGGATGGTTAAATCGCGCACTGTGAAAAGCGTTGCGAAAAGCAGTAATGCTAAATCGACCAATTATAAACAACCCAAGGCCTCATCGTCGAAAAGTAGTTACTCAGGAAGCAGCCAGGGAAGCAGCAAGTCGAGTGGATCGATGCGGAGTTCCAGTGGAGGCGGCGGTTCGAGGGGTGGGTCGGCTTCCGGTTCTTCAAGTGGTTCCTCGTCTGGCCGCAGATCGAGACGTTAGCCATGACACGAAAAAGGGTGGGAAAAATGCATAGCAAAAGAATTATCGGTGTCATTTTTTCGTTGCTTGTGTTGTCAACTTTTTCACTAAAAAATACCTATTCTCAGGAAGAGATTTTTTCATTGGGATTCCAACTCGGCAATGGCGCCCGTGCACTGGCAATGGGCGGCGCGTACTCATCGATCGGCGGCGATTACTCAGCATCGTTGTGGAATCCGGCCGCCCTCGCCAACATCAAAAGAACCGAGGTATTCGGATCGCTCAGTCACCACATGCGGCAAAACACCACGAGCTTTGGCGCCTTGAATGTCGAAAATGATGCGTCATTTACCAAATTGAATGATTTTGGGATGGCGTATTCGGTGCCAACCGTTCAAGGCAGTCTGGTGTTTTCGTTTGGTTTCAATCGGGTTAAAACCTACGACTCCAATTTTGCTTTTGAATGGTTCAACGATACCCAGGATGATCAGGTCAATCAGGCATGGCGGGAGTTCGAAAGAGGCGGCCTGAATCAATGGACGCTTGCCGGTGCAGTCGATGTTTCTCCTAATACCTCGCTTGGATTAGCGCTGAATTTCTGGAGCGGCGGAACAGATTTTGAATCGACCACTCGGGTTGTTGACATTAATAACGTATATGATAGTGCCAATCCGTATGTCTATCGCGATCCGAATGATCCTCAATTTGAGTTTGTCGTAAGCGATTTTCAAAGCCAAACAGTTGAAAATAACCTTAATACGGAAGTGACTGGTTTTAATCTAAAGGGTGGCGCCCTTTTTAAAATCGGTCCGATGCTGCATTTGGGGGCGACCATTAGTACCCCTATTAAATATAGGGTTGAAGAAAACTTTTTTACTGACACATTACTGGTATACGACGACGAATTTGAAGAAAGCTTTCCTGATGAAGGCGTTTTTGAATACCGTATCCGTTCCCCGTGGACTTTCACTGGCGGCGCGTCCGTGCATTTGCTCAACTTCATTTTCTCCGGCGATGTTGAATACAACGATTGGGCGCAAATTCGTTATACCACTCCAACACCATTTGGATCTGAAAACGAAGCCAATCGTCTTATTCGCGAAAGGTATCGCCCCACTGCCCGACTGAGATTGGGTGGGGAGTTCAACCTCCCGCTAACCGGAATCAGTTTTCGCGCCGGCTATTTCCGCGATCCGTCCATTCTACAGAATCGGCCATCTGAAGAAGACAAGCAGTTCTTCTCGGGAGGCATCGGGTTTCTCGTTGACAAACAAGTTAAATTGGACGTGACGTACGTTCACGGTTTCTGGAAAACTTTCAACACAAACTTAGAGGTGCCAGGGCGAGATACCGATATTACCCAGTACGTTGAAGATATTAAAGTCAATAAAGTTTTTGTGACGGTGGCGTTTCGACTGTAACTCAAAAAGCTCCGGGCCGAACTTTTTCGCCGTGGACGACTCGGAGCTTTTCATTTCTTTTAAGCTTTTCCTCAGTTGTAATCAACAAGGTTGCCGCGGTTGAGGTATTAGTCAGAAAAAAAACAAATGGGGTGGAGCCATGCTTAACCGTATCCTTTCTTTCTCTCTGCTATTTTTGTTTCTTGGGGAAGCGTCAACACAGGCATTGGATAAAGATGAAGTCGTCACCATTCTTCTAAATGACGGCAATAAAATCGAAGCGCAAATTTCTGACATTAGTCACGACCGCGTCGAATTCAAAGCCAAAAGTTCGAAAAAGGCTTATGAATACGGCGAAGTGCTGAATATCGAGCGAATCCGCGGCCTTAAACTCAAAAATGGTATGGTGCTCTCGGTGAAAGAATATCGCGCCTATCTGAAGGACGGAAGCTTCGCGGGGCAAACCAACAAAGTTGAAGCAACGCCAGTCACAGTCGAAACCAAACTCGACGTTGCCCCGGGGTCTGATTTACAATCCGAAGCCCTCAAAAACAAACCCATTTCCGAGATGACACCGAATGAATTCGAATACTTTATGATGATGAAGGAAAAAGAAAAGCAAGCGGCTGCGGAAACGGCTACGGTAGAGACTTCCAAGGCAGTTCAACCAACGGTACCCACTATTGAAGAAAAAGCTTCCGCGCCAACCATCCAGCCGGCAGTGGTTATTCCGGAACAGGTTTCAATATCCACACCTCCTGCCAACCCGTCAGCGTCCGATACAGATAGTAATGATGAATTGGTGAACACGCTCATTGCTGCCGATCTGGCGCCGGCGCTTCTTAATTACCTCCACGAAAAATCCGCTCGCGGAGAAACGTTAACTGTCACCGAAGCGACTCTTTCTGAGCGCATTCAAAGCAATTCGAAATGGCAAGAAAAATTGGATGACATCAAGTATCTCGATCGTGTGTCGTTCAAAGCGATGGAGAGGGCTTACCTATACAATCCCGACGAGCTGCAAAACCAGTTGGGATTAAAGTTCGATCGCGATGCCGAAATGAATTTCGCCGATTTGATGGATCAGCTTCATCGCCGCACCGGCAGCGCGGTTCGAATGGGAGATTTCCGGATTCTGGCAGATCTGTTTGATGAAAGCGGGGCTCGCGCCATTAAAGATCTGCTGGAGAATTATGAAACCTGGGAGTTCGCAACCCAAAGCAATCGACAATTTACCGATAAGCAGTAATTGTTGGGCCTGTTTCCTTCACTCCTCAATGAAAGGCGATTGCCGTAATGGCAATCGCCTTTTTTATGTGAAATCTTAGGCGGAATTTTTATTTGCATCGTTAGTTTTTTTTTAATATTTTTAGACGATCAGCTTAGCTTGGTAAAAAAAATCGAGGATGGATTAATGAAGACACATTCATTGGTTTTTTTAATTGTTTTAGTTTTGGTCGGTACCTGCTTCCCCCAGGAAGAAATTCAACCCCTGATGCTGATGGATATGCCTACGGCAGCCACACTCGATCGCGGCAGTTACGCCATCAATTTGCGACTGTTTGGGAACGGTGGTCTGTTAGGCGACGTCGCAGTCGGGGTCACACCAAGATTCATGTTCGGGCTGTCTTTTGGCGGCGAGAACATCGTGGGCGCAGGCGATATCAACTGGAATCCGGAGCCTGGAATTCAGGCGCGTTTTCGCGTGATCGATGAAACCTACGGCATGCCAGCTATCACGCTGGGGTTCGATTCACAAGGGTTTGGCGCACACGTTGATACCCTTGATCGCTATGCCAACAAATCGCGCGGGCTTTTCGCCGCGGCCAGCAAGAATTATGCGTTTCTGCATAATCTCGGTTTTCACGGCGGCATCAATTACAGCTTGGAAAGAGACGACGAGGACAAAGATTTGAATTTTTTCCTCGGAGCGGATTTGAGCTTTAATCGCGAACTTCTCGTTATGTTGGAGTACGACTTTGCCCGCAATGACAACATGCATGATCAAATCTTCGGATCTGGGGAAGGATATGTAAACGCCGGCGCACGCTGGTCTATTTCTGATCAGTTCTTCCTGCAAATCGATCTGAAAAACCTGTTTAAGAATGGCCCGACCGGTGTCACCCGCGAAATCAAACTTGGGTATTTCGAATATTTTTAGTATGTCTCATTCGACGCAAGGCCCAAAGAAATTTCGGCGTCCTTACGTTTAATTTGTTTTCAAGTCACTAATCGGGAGAATTATGTTAACGGGGTGGAGGATTTCCTTCGGTATTTTGATCTTTATCGTACTCGTTGTTGCGGTCGTTTTCTTCTTTTCCTATCGTCTTATCACAGAATCTTTGCCGCAAACTGAAGGAACCATTAAACTGCCTGTTCTCGAACAGGTTGTGCAGCTGTATCGTGACGAGAATGGAGTGCCGCATATCTTTGCCAAAAAGGAACTTGATCTTTGTCGCGCGGCCGGTTATGTAACGGCGCAGGATCGCCTCTGGCAAATGGATTTGAATCGGCGCACTGCCGCCGGGCGGCTTGCGGAAATTTTTGGCAAAGCCGCCATCGAGACCGACCGCTTCATTCGCGTCTGGGGTTTTGCGCGAGTTGGCAAAGAAATGGTGGCCGCTATGTCGCCGGAATCACGCCAGGCGCTGGAGGCTTACACCGCCGGCGTCAACGCGTTCATTGAGAGTCATAAAGATCGACTGCCCATCGAATTTTCCCTCCTGAGGTATGAGCCTGAAAAATGGCGGCTTGAAGACAGCGCCGCCTTCATCCGCTTGATGGCTTGGCGGCTGTCTTTCAGTTGGTACGTCGATCCGGTGCTCGCCGAATTGGTGCAGAATTTGGGCGAAGCGAAAGCGCGCGAAGTGTTCCCCGATTTTCCCAAGGCGGGCGCGCTGATCATTCAACCAAGCGTAATACCATTTTGGACGGGAATTGATGAATTTCTGGATTCGGGACTGGCGCTGCGAAATTTTATGGGAATACCCGGCGGGCAGGTGGGCAGCAACTCCTGGGTCGTCGCCGGTCAGAAATCGGAATGCGGCAAACCGCTGCTGGCCAATGATCCGCATCTCGAATTGACCGCGCCCTCGGTCTGGTACGAGATGCATCTCTCCTGCGCAGACTTCAATGTGATCGGAGTGTCGCTGCCGGGCGCCCCCGGAATTTTGATCGGCCACAACGAAGATATTGCGTGGGGGTTGACCAACGGCATGCTCGACGATGTTGATTTTTACATTGAAAAAATCAATCCGGATAATCCCAACCAGTACTGGGATGGCAGGAACTGGCTCGATTTCCAAACCCTCGAAGAAGAAATTATGGTGAAGGACAGCGCGCCGGTTAAATTCGAAATCAAATTCAGCCGTAACGGACCGATTGTCTCCAACATCCATCCCATGTTTAAGGATAGCGCAGACGTCGTGGCAATGCGCTGGACCGGGCATCGAATCAGCGATGAGCTGACGGCGATGTTGAAAATTCAGCGCGCGAAGAATTGGGATGAATTCAAGGATGGAATCAGAAATTTCACAGTGCCGGCGCAGAATTTCATTTTCGCTTCCGAAAAGGGAGACATTGGTTATTACCTCGGCGGGGCAATTCCGATTCGGAAAAACTCCACGGGATTGTTTCCACACAACGGCTGGGAAGAAAATGGACAGTGGTCGGAGTACGTCCCCTTCGAAGAACAGCCGCATGTTTTCAATCCTCCCGAAAATTTTATCGTTACAGCTAACAACAAAATTATTGACGATCGCTATCCGTATTATTTAACGAATCTTTGGGAACCATCCAGCCGTGCAGATAGAATTAACCAGGTTCTGCGAGAAAAAGAAAAGCTGTCCCTGGCAGACTTTCGAGCTTTGCAGACGGATGTGACTTCATCTTACGCCATAAAGATTTTGCCGTTGATTTTGGAAACCGTCAAAAGCCGGCTTGACTCGACCACGAATGAAAATCTGCAGTTGCTGTTTGATATTCTGCGGGACTGGGATGGCGAGGAGTCGGCTGAGAGTATCGCGGCTGCTTTATTTAATGCGTTCAATCTCAAACTGATCGAGAACACATTCCGAGACGAAATGGGTAGCAGGCTTTATGAGAATTACATCGATTTAGGAAATGTCCCCACGCGCGTGATCGGCTTCCTATTGGAAAATGAGCAGAGTCTGTGGTTCGATGATATTTCCACGCCTGAAATCGAAACCCGCAATGACATCATTCTTCGCAGCTTGTGGGACGGTCGAGAATACCTGGCAAATACCGCAGGTGCTGAAATCAGCGATTGGGCGTGGGGCCGAATTCATACGCTCACTATGGAGCACCAAATTGGCAGTAGACGCCCGCTGGATGTGGTTTTCAATCTCGGTCCATTTCCACGTGGTGGCTCGAAGATGACGGTCAACAATTCCGAGTACAGTTTGCAGCACCCGTTTGCGGCAACTTTGGGCGCTTCTACCCGGCAATTGGTTGATTTCTGCGATTTGAACAATTCGTTGTCGGTGATCACTAGTGGACAGTCCGGACATCCGTTGAGCGAGCATTACCGGGATCAGGCGTCGTTGTGGCTGGAGGGTAAATACCACCGCTCGGTGATGGACCGCGTCGAGATTGAACAGACAGCAGTGGCCCATCTGGTGCTCACCCCTTAGTTTTGAGACTGTTGAAAAAGTCGTTTCACAATTCAGCCTGAGCGGAGTCGAAGGCTGGGGGCCTTAATGATCTGCAAACATACTTTGACTTCGCTCAGCATGAAGAAATAATTGGTTTTTGACTGTTTTCAACAGTCTAAGTTAGAGAGGAATTTTATGGATCAGAAATCAATCCGCGAGCTACAAGCTGGCGACGACATCGTTTCTTTCTTCGTCCTTCGCAAGAAAGAACTGAAAATCAAGCGCGACAATGGCGAAAAATATTTGACTTTCGAATTTGGCGATTCTTCGGGGAGATTGAATGGGTCACTCTGGGATAACATTAAAGGTGTTTTCGAGACGTTGGTTACTGGAGACGTGGTTAAAGTCAAGGCTGCGGTGGTGACGTTTCATGACCGGCTTCATCTCAATATTGAAAAAATTCGTAAGGTCACTGAGCGCGACGAATACGATATCACTCGACTCGTTCCAGTCGTTGAGAAAGATCGGGCTGCTTTATTTGCTCATCTCGATGAACTCGTAGCGAGCGTGCAGAATTCACACCTCAAGCAGCTTTTGAATTCATTTTTCTCTGATACTGAAATCCGCAAGTGCTTCGGCGATGCGCCCGGTGGAAAATTGTGGCACCACAACTACCTCGGCGGTTTGCTCGAGCACACGCTTTCGGTGACCGATATTGCCGACAAAGTTGGCCAATGCTACCCCGGCTTCAACCGCGATTTAGTTGTTACCGCTGGACTGTTGCATGACGTCGGCAAAATTCATTCTTACACTTACAAAACGTTGATCGACTTCACTGATGAAGGCCGGTTGGTGGGACACATCGTAATCGGTGCGCAAATGGTTTCGGAAAAAATTCAAGCGATCAAAGATTTTCCCAAGGAATTGGCAACCGAGCTCCTCCATTTGATCTTGAGCCACCAGGGAAAATTAGAGCAAGCGTCGCCGGTCGTGCCGATGACTTTGGAAGGCCTGATTCTATACTATGCCGACGAGCTCGATTCCAAAGCCAATGCGTTTTTGCGCATCAAGAAAAAGGAGAAACGTCCGGGACAGAAATGGAGTTCTTTTGTCCAACTTATGGAGCGCTATCTCTATTTCGGATCGGCGGAAGATAAATAAACTACGAGCAATCATGTCCACCAACTCGTTTCTCACGCACCTCATTTGCTGCAAATGTGAAAAGGTTTTTGATCATCGTGAAATACAGACATTTTGCACGGCCTGCAATAAACCGCTGCTGGCTATTTACGATTTAGATCAGGCAAAGCGAAAACTCAGCAAAGATACTCTCCGGAGCCGCGCGCCGAATTTGTGGCGCTACTTGGAGCTGCTGCCTGTTCTCGAAAGCAAAAATATAGTATCTCTTGGCGAGGGCATGACGCCATTGATCCAGCTCACAAACTTAGAAAAACAACTCGGATTCTCGAACGTGTGGGTGAAAGACGAAGCCCAAATTCCCACCGGCAGTTTCAAAGCTCGCGGCCTGGCGATGGCAGTTTCGAAGGCGCTTGAATTTGGAATCAAAAGAGTGGCAATTCCCACCGCTGGCAACGCCGGCGGCGCGTTGGCTGCTTACGCCGCTCGCGCCGGGATAGAGTGTTTCATTTTCATGCCCGAGGACGTCCCGCGTTTGAATTTCATTGAATCTGAAGTTTGCGGCGCTCAGGTGACGCTGGTGAGGGGCATCATCAGCGATTGTGCGAAAATCATTGGTGAAAGAAAAGCCGAGATGGGCTGGTTCGACATGTCAACCCTGAAAGAGCCGTATCGCCTCGAAGGGAAGAAAACGATGGGTCTTGAACTTGCCGAGCAATTTAATTGGACGCTGCCCGATGTGATTTTCTATCCCACTGGCGGCGGTACCGGACTTATCGGCATGTGGAAGGCTTTCGCAGAATTAACCGAACTTGGCTGGATTTCCGGAAATAAGCCGCGCATGGTTTCAGTGCAATCGACCGGCTGCGACCCGATCACGCGCGCGTTCGAAGCCGGGAAAGCCGAGAGTGAATTTTATCAGAATGCAGAAACGCTGGCTGCCGGCTTGCGCGTGCCGAAAGCCTTCGGCGACGCCCTAATTTTGAAAGCGCTTCGCGAAAGCGGCGGCTTGGCCATCTCGGTAACTGATGACGAAATTGTGGAATCGATGAGAGATGTTGCCCGTCAGGAGGGTATTTTTATGTGCCCCGAAGGCGCGGCCACCTGGGCAGCTCTGAAACGTCTCAGAGAGGCTGGCGATGTGAAACCGAGCGATCGTATCGTGCTTTTTAATACAGTAACTGGCCTCAAGTACCCCGAAATCTTCGCGGCCTAACCCCCACAAAACCCTTGATTTTCAGGAATTTTTGTTGTATGTTTAGGCCGCTTTTTTATGTTAAGATTGAGCAGCATTTTGAATTTTTAAATGAAATGCCGAGAATAATGTCTTAACGAGAAGGTTATATTGATAAGAGTATTAACCTGGGAGGTATGCAACTCTGTATGGAGTGTAAACTGTATAAGCGCATCCACTACCAGAGATTCTTTCTGCTGTTTGTGGGTTTGGCGTTTGCGTATATTTTGGTGTTTATTTTACAGAAGTAAGTGATTCCTAACTTCCCAAAATAGAAAAGGCCGTCCATTGTGACGGCCTTTTTGTTTAATCCGTAAATCTAACTACTTGCTCGTTCGATGTACCGTCCATCCCGTGTATCGATTTTAATGAAATCGCCTTCTTTGATGAATAACGGCGTTTGAATCTCAGCGCCGGTTTCAAGTGTCACCAGCTTCTGTAGATTCGACACGGTATCGCCCTTGACACCCGGCGGCGCGGTGGTGACTTTCAGGGTTATGAACATTGGGAGGGTGGCGGTAACAGGTTGTCCTTCGAGAAACTGCACAGTGACTTTGTTGTTTTCCTTCAGGAATTTTAGTTGATCGCCCATGATCTCTCTGTTCACATTGATCTGGTCATAATTTTCGGTATCCATGAAACACAACTCGTCGCCGGAGGCATACAGAAATTGCATCTCACGGTCTTCCACCCGAACCTCTTCAATATTATCATTCTGCCGAAACGTAACATCTATCACTTTTCCTGATTTCACTTGTTTGAGTCTGGTGCGAATGAACGAGCGCCAGTTGCCGGGGTTGACATGTTGAAACTCCGTCACCACCCAGACCTCATTGTTATGTTTTATTGCCATACCCGTTCTAAATTCTGAAACAGAAGCCATACATCCTCCAATTAGTCATGCTGTTTTTTTTAGCGGTGGTGAATGTAGTTACTTTAGGTAAGATAGTCAATTGGAATCTTTTAAAGGAATTGACTTTACCCCATTTTGTGTTAAATTTGGATTTATTCAAGCGCGCATGGAAAAACTCTCTTAAGGTTGAAACCCAAATGGACAAAGCGGATTACAGCATCGCCACGATTGACGAGCGTGAGAAAGTCATCTCGATTCTGCAGCGCAATGTCAATCTGATGATTGAGCTGAGGAGGACCAATGCTCCTGAGAAATTGCGGCAATTGGCATCGCAATTTTGCGAGCGTGTTCGTGGCGGCGAGATCTTCGACGGCATGGATTACAAATTGTTGCTGAATCTTTTCCAAAAGAAGCCCCTAAATTTCTGATGATGCCCGACATCCATCGGAAAATCGCCTCGCTGCACAAGCAGATAATCAAGTGCGACAAATGCCCGAGACTGGTGGAGTGGCGTGAGAAAATCGCCAAGGAAAAAGTGCGGCGTTTTGCGGATGAGAATTACTGGGGAAAACCCATTCCCGGTTTTGGCGATCCCGAAGGCCGGCTGCTCATCGTTGGGTTGGCGCCGGCGGCTCATGGCGGCAATCGCACCGGGCGCATTTTCACCGGCGATCGCAGCGGTGACTGGCTTTTCGCTACGCTTCACAAGTTCGGATTTGCCAACCAACCCACGTCGATATCGCGCGACGATGGACTCATGCTGAAGGACTGCTACATCACCGCGGCCGTGCATTGCGCGCCGCCGCAAAACAAGCCGACTGTCGAAGAAAAGGAAAATTGCTTTCCCTATCTGCTGCAAGAAATACGATGGCTGTCGAACCTGCGGGTGATAGTTGCCTTAGGCAAATTTGCCCATGATGTTGTATTGAATGCGGGCAAACAACTGGGGCTTGCCACGACGGACCGAAGCGCTTTTGCCCATGGCTGCGAAAAGAAACTCAAACCTGGCCTGACTTTGTTAGGTTCGTATCATCCCAGCCAACAAAACACCTTCACCGGCAAATTGACCCAGCCCATGTTCGACGCCATTTTCAAGAGATCACTTGACATTTTCGGAACCTGAAATTCAATTGAACAATTTTGCAGAAATATTCGTATAGAAGCCATTCATGAGTGCAGTCTATTCCTGCAAATCCATCACCGTTTATTGTTCCTCGAGCAGCCACGTGCATCGTTCTTATTTGGAGGCGGCCCGCACCATCGGGCGTTTGATTGCCGAAAATAGCTATACGCTGGTTTACGGCGGCGGGAAGATCGGTTTGATGGGCGAGGTGAGCGCAGGCGCGCGCGAAGCCGGCGGCAAAGTCACGGGAATCATCCTGCGAAAATTTCAGGACATGGGGGTGGGCGATCCGGATGTAGAGAAGATGATCGCCTTCGAAGACATGCGCAGCCGCAAACGCGGTTTGGAAGAGGCCGGCGACGCGTACATCGCTCTGCCCGGTGGATTCGGCACGTTTGAAGAAGTGACCGAAATGCTCTCGTTCAAGCAATTAGGATTTCACAACAAACCTATCGTAATCGTCAACACCAACGGCTACTTTGATGATTTGATCCGGCAATTTGAACGCGGATTCGAAGAACAGTTCATCGAGCCAAGATTCACCGCCATCTATCAAGTCGTATCTGGTCCCGTGCAGGCCATCGATGCTATCAAAAACTACCATCCGCCACAATTGGAGTTGAAGTATCGCTGGCCGTTCTGATTTTTAACCTGCGGAGGGTCTATGTACTTTCGATTTCCAGCACTGATGGTAATGGTTTTCATCCTTCTGATCGGAGTCTTGTACCTTCAAGGAAAAATGAATTCTCATGCGATGAACGCCGGCGAGCCGGTTGTCAATTCCGATATTTTGAATCCCTCGGTGAACCATGCTTTGGAGACAATCAATGCGGCGCAATTACGCGCCCACCTCGAGTTTCTCGCCGACGACTTGCTGGAGGGCCGCGACACCGGTTCACGCGGCGCTCGGGTGGCCTCTTTATACATTGCCAGCCAGTTCGAGCGAGTGGGATTGAAAGCAGTCGGCGACGGACAGTCTTTCTTTCAGGCGGTGCCGATGTTGCGAAAGCAGTATTCGCCAAAATCCATACTTAAGGTTGAAGTCAATGGCGAGCTTGTTTCGTTCAATTACGGTGAGGATTTTTTGGTGGCCAGCGCCCCGGCTGACAATGGCAGAATATTCAATGCGGAGTTGGTGTTCACGGGCTTTGGCATTCAAGCGCAAGAATATGGCTATGACGATTTCAAAAACCTCGATGTCAAGGGAAAATTCACCGTATATTTTTCCGGTGAGCCGGCCTCGGACAATGAGAGCTTTTTTGATGGCGATCGCCCGACCAGACACTCGGATGGATTTTTGAAGCGCCGAATTGCGCAAAACCTGAAGGCGGCTGGCGCCATCACCATTCTGCAGCGTGAGACGCTTCAGCACGTCAATTGGGCCGATCTGCAAAACTACTACGGCGGTGCGAAAATGCTCACGGAAAGCAGTGGAGCGTCTAAGCCCGCGACGGATTTTCCCGCCTTGATTATTCACCCCGATGTGGCCGAAAGGGTTTTTGCTGGTGCATCAAAAAGTTATGAAGCCCTCGAAGCAGAGGCGGCTACCGGCTTATTAGCTGCATTCGATCTGAAGAAAAACGTGCAAGTGCAAATAATCACCGATGAAACGAGAATCGCTGACCGCAATGTTGTGGGATTTTTGGAGGGCTCGGATTCTGATTTAAAATCCGAGGTGGTGGTTTTTTCGGCGCACTACGATCATGTGGGAATCGGCGTACCCGTTGCAGGAGACTCTATTTATAATGGCGCGGGGGACAATGCCTCCGGTGTGTCCGGCCTGCTCGAATTGGCGGACGCATTTTCTGCGCTCTCTATTCCACCCAAACGTTCCCTTTTGTTTCTGGCTGTAACGGCGGAAGAGAAGGGCTTGCTGGGTTCAGAGTATTATGTTGAAAATCCGATCTACCCGATGGCCAAAACGGTCGCCAACTTTAACTTCGATATAATCGGCATTGGCGATAGCACCGGCTTGGTTGTCTATGGCCAGGAAAGAAGCTCGTTGGGCACGGTGGTTGAAAAGGCCGCTCAGCAATTCAATCTAAAAATCATGCCCGATGATTTGCCGGAGGAGAACATTTTCATCCGCAGCGATCACTACAGCTTTGCGAAGAAAGGGGTGCCAGCGATATTCCCCTCCTTCGGATTGGATCGCGCCGGTTTTCAGAAATTCATTAAATACTATCATCAACCCTCGGACGACCTCTCTCTGCCTTTCAATTTCAATTACATGAAGAAGCATGTGCAAGTGGTTTTTCTCGCAGGCATGTGGGTGGCTAATGCCTCCAAAACTCCCACATGGACAAAAGGGGACGAGTTTGAAAAGGCGAGGGAGTCGACACGAAATTAGTTTCTGATGTCTGAAAAGTTTATGCACCAACCCGTTCGAACCTGCATCGGTTGCGGTGAACGCAAGCCCAAACAAAATCTACTGAGAATTGTGCGGTCGCCGGCCGGGAAGATCGAACCCGACCCGTCCGCAAAATTACCGGGACGGGGAGCGTATTTGTGCTACCGTGCCGATTGTGTCGAAAAGGCTTTCAAAAGAAAGAGCTTTGCAAGAAAATTAAAGGCCAACACTGACATTGAAATCAAGAATGCTCTACTGAATCTTCTCAATGGAAGAAATTGACCGTCTTTTGAAAATTTTAGGCTTTGCCCAGCGTGCCCGAAAACTTAGCCACGGCATGGATGCCGCGCTGCAAGCCATCATGAAGGGCAAGGCAAAAGTCGTTCTCCTCGCGACTGACCTTTCTGAAAACACACGTCAAAAAATCGAATCAGCCGCCCTGTCATTCAAAGTCCCAATTCGCACCTGCGGATCGAAGGCCGCCTATGGCCGCGCGCTGGGGCGGGAAGAAACGGGCATCATTGCAGTCATCGACGCCATGTTCGCGAAATCCATCATAGAGATTCTTGGATGACATCCGAAGTCGATTGGCAGCGTAAGCAGGAGCTCCGCAAACGGATCGAACAGCAACGGAGGGAGCTCGCGAAAAAATGGGTTGATAACACCAGCGAGGAAATTGTCGCGAATTTGAAGAGGTTGCCGCAATTCCAATCCGCTAAAACAATTCATACCTATGTCGCCTGGCGCAACGAGGTCAACAATCATCGACTGATAAAAGACATTTTATCAGAAGGCCGTCGCGTGGTGGTACCCGCTGTCGATTTATCCCATCACACTCTTATTCATTCTCTAATTTCAAATTTTGATGATCTGCGCCCCGGCGCGTTTGGAATTTTAGAACCTCCTGTGGATAGAATTCACTCAATTGATATTTCCGAAATCGATCTGATTCTCGTGCCCGGCGCGGCGTTCGATTTTGCCGGCAATCGCCTCGGTTATGGCGGGGCTATTACGACGATTTTCTGAAACACACCGATGCCATTAAAATCGCGCTGTGTTATCATTTTCAAATAGTGGAGAACATTCCGATCCGCGCCGAAGATGAGCGCATCGATATCCTGGTTTCGGAACGAGGGGCTTATGAAGCGCGATGAGAAGCTGCGTGCTGTCATTGCGAAATTAGAGGAGGTTTACGGCGTCGAAGTGTGGCAGCCCGAAAAACGCAGCGTGCTGAATCATCTCATTCTAACTGTACTGTCGCAAAGCACCAGTGATTGGAACCGCAATCTGGCCTGGGAAGCGCTGAAGAAATCCTATCCTAACTGGGAAGATGTGATTCGGCTTTCTCCGCAGAAGTTAGCGGCCGTCATTCGCTCCGCCGGGCTTGCGAATCAAAAGTCGGAACGCATTCTTGAAATTCTGAAATGGATTAAGAAGGAGTACGGCGATCTGAATATCGATTTCATCTGCGCTATGCCGGTTGAGGAGGCCATTGCCACGTTCACAAAGCTAAAGGGCATCGGCATCAAAACGATGAATGTGGTGTTGGCGTTCGCTTGCGGCAAAGATATTTTTCCGGTGGATACTCATGTTCACCGCTTGTGCCGGCGATTGGGTTTCGTTCCTCACAACGCCAGCCCCGAAAAAACCCATTATTTGATGCAAGAAAAACTTCCGCCCGGCAAAGCATTTTCGTTTCACATCAACCTACTTAAACATGGCCGCCAAATCTGCAAGGCGCAGAACCCGTTATGCGATCGCTGTCCGGTGTTTGATTTGTGTGAATATGACCTGAAGTGGCAGCGGCGTCGGGCCGAGTGAACTTTAAGTGCCATGCACTTCCAAAGTGCGTGGCACTTTCTAAGAATATTTACGAGTCCTTTCGCGCCACGACCAAAATGTGTGCGCTGGCGCCAATCAGGGACGGCTCGCTTTCTATGGCGCGGCAAATTTCCAACAGCCGCTCGCGCCGCGCCGAATCTTTCCACCATTCGTCAAAATTTTGCAGCCAGCCGAAAGGTCCTTCGATGGCCAGCGTGTGTTGATGAACGAAACCCGCTTCGTCAATCTCTTCTTCCAACTCTTCCACGCGGTGAAAATAAGAGTCGGTGAAGTACATTATTTTATCCGTGGGATTGCGGTGCCGGCCGTCCTGTAAATCACGACGGACGATGTCTGCAAAAATCGGATCATTCAGCCAACCGCTGAACACACCATCAAGCGCGCAAGCGAACCGCGAGATGGCGGCCACGAAAAGAAGGCCGCCGTTTTTCAGAGTGCGGTAAGCCTCACGCAGCGCGACGATTCTTTCGGCGCGTTCAAGCAGATGATAAAGCGGTCCCAGCAGCAGAACCGCATCGGCCATGGCATCGCCGAATTCGAGTTGGCGGGCATCGCCAACTGTGAAACTGGCGATCGGATGATCTGGCTGCACTTGTGAAGCGGACTTCGCCTGTTCGATGTGTGACGGGACCGGATCGATTAAGTGAACTTCGTAACCCAATTGCGCCAGCCAGCAGGAATAGGCGCCCGGGCCGCCGCCAACATCCAGCAGCGTTGCCGGCGGCTCGGGCAAGAATCGTTTGAGTAGTTCTTGCGTTCGCGCAAATTCCAGTTGAAAGGCGCCGGTGTTGAGCCGATTCGCCTCGTCGTATTTCCGGTAAAATGATGAAATAGCCGCGGCTAATTTAGGCGATGTTATCGGCTGACCTATTCGGTCTTTGCGGTTGATATGTCGGGCGGATTGTTCCAATCTATCGGCCCGACTTTGAAACGATACTGCAAATGCGGCAACACGAAGTCCTTCCACGCCTTGCTGAAGTATGCGAACGCTTGGTCCCATTCCGCGCCTTCGCCCCAGCCGCTTTGATAAAGCGATACTCTGGTTTGATTATCCGAAAGGGCTTTGAATCGCAGCACGACGGTGGTGTATTGCCAGCGGATGCCCGGTATGCTCGGCGGATTGTTCCAGGTGAAGGCCAGCATTTTCTCTGGCTGAATCGCGAGAATTTTCGTGCCCTCGGCGCCGCGCTCACCCGGTTGGCCAGCAGGATTAAAGTGAATTTCATAATCGCCGTTCGCTTTGAAATCCAGTTTGCAGCCGGGCGCAAAGAAACTGCGAATGCCTTCTTCGGTGGTCCAGGCCGCCCATACGTCTTTGACGCCGGCATCTACGACTACTTCCTCATTAATGAATCTTTCGTTATTCCCTGCTATCGCGAAGTTGATTGCAGTGAGAATCAAAATTATAAGGGCTGGTTTCATGTTTTATCACCTCGTGGTTTATTTGGATCAGCGGATTGGTGTCCGTCATACATTATCACATTGAGCTACTTATTCGGACTGTCTGCCTGGCTAACTGGCGTATCGAGTTGTTGCTCGCTCACCCTCTTGAGATTAGCTAAACCTCTTTCAAACGTTGGGCCGAGCATGCCCTCCATAAAAATTCCAAACACTCTTCCGACCGGATAATCCAACTCGCCCGTAACTGCCCATGTCACTTTTGTGCCATTGTCAGTTGGTGTGAGGTTCCACAGGTCCTGCGCCAGCATTGCCTGCGGTGCGATGAACTCCAATTTCGAGCGAACGGATTGGTTTGCCACTACTTCTTCTATCGTCAGGCGGCCGGTGCCGATCTTCTCTTTTCCTTCCCACATCCAGCTTGACCCGACCGTGCCCTCCACGCCGGTGTAAGCGTATTTCGCCGTCGGCTCCTGCTCTGTGAAGGGATCCCACTTTGGCCAGTTCGGCAAATTCACCACCAACTCATAAATTACTTCTGCTGGCCGGTTGATTTCTATGGCACGTTCGACGCGATAGCTTGCTGGCAAGATTGCGGCGACAATTAAGAACAAGGCAATGAGCCCGCCCACGATCATGCCGATGATTTTTAGAGCTTTCATAGTTCTGTTTCCCATTTTCGTTTGTTTAAAGGTTAGAACAGATAGCGGTTTAATGAACACTCGCTGCTTGAGTACCGCTGCCGTAGACTTGTGTGGCGTAGCCGACGATAGCTCCAACCAGAGCGCCGGGCAGCATGATTTCCAAATAATAGTGGCGCGTGAAACTCGGATCTGGATTAGCAGCGATCCAGTAACACATGATCAGCTGAAGCCCCAGGCCAAGTCCCACACCCAAGGCAATCGATTTGAATTTGCGAGCCACGAATCCTACAATCACGCCCACCAGCAAACCTTTAAAGGTTGAGCCGATTAGAATGCCGGCAATGAGAGGCCGCGACTCCGGATATAGCAGCGCCGTCAATCCGTCAACAAATCCGAGAACCGATCCGAGAATTAAACCAAGCACTGGTTTCGACATGTTACCCTCCATTGAATGATTGAAGACTGAAACAGGTTCAGACTGTGTTTGCGTTCTTGTTACTGCTCAATGAAGAACGCTCTGTTGTTCTATTAAACCAGTCAATGAATCTCTTTAAGGCCGGCCCACAAAATAAATGAGAAATCTCATCACGACATAAACCAGCAATAGGCTGACGACAAATTTGTTTTTCTTGACCCAACGCGCAAGCTTTTCGAGCGGGCTTTCGTGGTATGATGTCACCGCCTGACCATTGAGAAACCGCTCGACATCTTCGGAAAGCTCGCGCGCGCTGGCAAAGCGGTTTTCTTTACTTGGCGAAAGTGCGGTCAGACAAATCGCTTCGATTGCTTTTGGAATTTTGTCGTTGATCTGCCGAGGCCGCAGTTGCTGGTGTTCCTGCATCGGATCGAATGCGTTAGGCGGCGTGTTAGTGATGAGGAAAAACAGGATTGCGCCGAGGGCATAGACATCGCTGCGTTCGTCAATTTGTTTGACTTCGCCGCGGCCCTGTTCCGGCGACATGTAGGCCGGCGTCCCCATCACGGTGCCGTGTTCTGTGGCTTGCGAAGAAAGTTTGGTGGGCGAGCGAACCCGAACTTTTGACTGAATCGTTGAGGAATCGATTTCTGATTTTGCATCATCGGCTGCCAGCAATTTTGCTAAACCCCAGTCCATCACCAGCACTTCGCCGAAATCTCCAACCATGATGTTTTCGGGCTTAAGGTCGCGATGAATGATGCCGCGGCTGTGGGCGAACGCTACGGCCTCGCAGAGCTTTTGAAAAAGTCGCAGTCTCTCCGGCAGCGAAGGCGTATTTTGAATGTGCTCGTCTAAGCGGCGGCCTTTTACAAATTTCATCGTGTAAAACACCCGGCCATCGGGAAGCACGCCAACATCGTGAATGGGAACGATGCTCGGATGTTCCAGCGCGGCGATGATGCGTGCTTCCTGCATCATCCGCTCTGCCAGGTCGCCGCGGGAGTCAGCAGCCGTCAGCACCTTTAACGCGAGGGGACGGCGAAGCTCGGTGTCCTCGGCGAGGTAAACTGTGGCCATGCCGCCGGTGGCGACCTTTTCGAGACAACGGTATTTGGTATGGCTTAAATCAGGATGCTCCGCAACGGAACGAAGATGATTGAGCACATTGTCGGAAAGCCAGCTCATAGCTCGATTCCGAAAAGCGCGCGCGCCTCATTCTGAAATTCATCTTCGGTTGCAGTTAGCTCGCGGAGTTTTTCCAGCAGCAGGCGGCGGAACTCGCGCCGCGCAAAGGCGAGGTAATTGGTAACTTGCGTTACTGGAAGGTGGAAGTCGGCGGCGAGTTTGTTGTAGGTCATCTTATCTTCGCCGTCTTCATTCAGATCGTAGCGCTCGAAAATTTCAAAGTGAATAGTCTTGCCAGAATTTTGGCAGTGTGCTTGCAGTTGCTGAACGCAGAGCGAGAAAAGGTGGCGCATCCATTCGTGGTCGAAGAAGTCGTCCAGCTTGTTTGGATCGGGGATTTCTGCTAAGTTCAGTTCTTTGTCTGCGTTCGCAAAATCCAGTGAGAGAATTTTCTGCTGCCCGCCGCGCTTGATGCGATGGGCTGCTTTCTCTTCATTGGCGATGAAACCATCGAGGCAACTTCGCAGATAGGTTCGAAAGCGAGCCCTGCCTGGGTCGAATCCTTTGAAAAAATCTTTTTCGATTGCTTTCGCAAAAAAAGCCTGCGTCAGGTCTTTGGCGTCTTCGTTGGGCTTGCGCCATTTGATGCGGATGTATTTATAGACCGGCTTCCAATAGGCGGCCACTAAAATTTCAAAACCGCGCTGCCGTTCGGAAGGATTGACGCTGCCGCTGGCAATAATAGCCGACCAGCGGGTGTGCGGAAATTGGCTGTGACCGCCGCCGATGTGGGTGTCTTCATGCATATTATTCATAAAGTCCGTAAAGGCGTATCGCTATACGCCTCTACAAAAATTCAGATGTAGGTGTTTTCGAGAATATTATTTCATAAAGTTTTTTTTGGCGAGCAATTCTTCTTTTTCATAATACCTCACCAACATTCCCACCACCCACGAGTAGCTTTGGATGCCCTCTCTCACATCGTTGGCTTTCAAATAGAGATCGTAAAACTTGTACGAGGCCTTTGATACAAAACCGGCGTGGCTTTTCCATCTTTCTTCGACTGCGCGCAAATCCAGCTTCACCCCTTCTTTGAGCAAATCTTTGTAATGCCGTTGCTTCTCCGGATTGTTGCGGACGTTGCCAAAAAAGTACCCTAAAACTTCAAAATAGCCGCTGTACTGAATCAGCGGATCGCGGGCTCTGGCGCAAACCAGGTGAGCGAGGAAATTAGCGTCGGCTTCGTTGGTGATCCCGAGTTGATGCGCTTTCTCGTGGGCCAGCACAAACGGCAGCTCGAAAATCAGCAGGTCCGAGTTAAAATGTATTTCGTGAAAAAGCGGACTGAACCAGCCGCTGGTGGTGGTGGCGTTGAGTAGCCAATTGACGGCGAACCGCTTAATGCTTTTTTGATGTGCAACAGGTCTTAATTTTAGTTCCTGAAATACATTCTGGTAAGAGGAATCGATGAGTGAATTAATTTGGCGTATATCCTGGATTGAATATCCAAAGTTCAAATCGTTGGCGCGGCGAATGATTTCAGCGAAAGTCGAATCGAAGGCGTCGATTTCAAGTTGGACTGTATCTAATTGCAGCTTGGTCCGCAGCGGCGGCCGCAAATAGTTGATCCCCCAAAATAGATTGAACCAAACATAGAAAACGGCCGTCGTGGTCAGTAGGTTCATAAAGACCCGGCCCGCCGGCATCCGTTGCTTGCGGATGCGGTTCACAACGAACGGTATGCCAAACAATAGAACGAGCCAGAGAGAGATTTCAGAGAGCGAAAATGGAAACACGCTCGAGACGCTGGAAATCACAATCGCCATGATAGGGTAGAGACCATTAGAGTAATAGTCTTCGACGAAATTCGGAAATTGCGCCAGCACTTGAATCAGCAGATAAAATGCCAGCGCCAGCCCGATGATGCCGGCGCGCAATTTGATGGGAGACTTCATTTTAATTTAATCTTTAATTTGGGTTGCAAAAAGAATTGCAAACCGCGAATCAACGCAAATTAACGCTGTTGGGTGTCTTTATAATCCCAATTGCAGCGTGATGGTTTTCATCGCCGCGATGACGTTCGCAATGTGTTCCTCCAGCGGTACACCTAACATCGCGGCGCCATTTTCAATGTCTTCGCGTTTGACGTTGCGCGCGAATCCTTTGTTCTTCATTTTTTTCATGACCGCATCCACCGTGACCTCATCTAATTTTTTGTTGGGTCGCATCAGCGCTACAGCCACGATGAAGCCAGTCAACTCATCGACAGCGCAGAGGGCTTTTTCCATATTAGTTTCCGGTGTGACTCCGGAGTAATCGGCGTGGGCGAGGATAGCGCGGGTGATCTCTTCGGAAATTCCCATGCCCTTTAATATGTTCACACCGACAAACGGGTGCTCCTGCGCCGTAGGATGTTTTTCGTAATCGAAATCATGCAGCAAACCCACCACGGCCCACTTTTCTTCTTCGTCGCCAAACTTGCGGGCGTAAAAACGCATCGCTGCTTCCACAGCCAGCATGTGTTTGCGGAGATTTTCGGATTGAGTGTGCTCGGTCATGAGCTCCCAGGCTTGCTGTCGTGTCAATGTATCCTCCTTTCCATCAAAGCAGTAGCCGCAGGCTTCAGCCTGCGTAGGACGTCGCAACCTGAAGGTCGCGCCTACGATCCGGGCCAACAAGGAAACTAAACCAGAACATTTACCATCGCTGGCAAAATCTCAAACGTCGCGGGCAGCGTTCCCAGTTGTTCGCCATCCGCTTCAACTTGTACACCTGAGTCGGAACCTAACGAGATTTTTTTGCCCTGCAAATATCGAATCTTGGGATGACTCTCAAGCGTGCCATTATAAATTTTATGCACATTGGCGATGATTTCCGGCCGCGATATATCGCCAATGATAACCACTTCAAATTGCCCGTCGTCAAGTCTAGCCTTGGGCGCGACCCACATGCCACCGCCAAAGAACTGTCCATTAGACACAACCACGGCGGTGAAAATTCCTTCATGCTCGAAGTTGTGATCTATGGTTATGCGCATCGGCTGATTTTTGTACGACGCCAGCCCGCGCAGGAGTCCGGTCAAGTACGTAAAAAACGGCCCCAGCGCCTTGCTCGATTGCTGAACTTTTTCCACGACAGTCGCGCCAAATCCGGCATCGGCAATGTTTATGAAATATCGCGAGCGTCTTTCGTGAAGGGTTTGATAGCTTACAATTCCGAGATCGCATTTTTGAATGCACCCAATCTCGATTCGCCGCGCCGCGGCTTCCAGGTCTTCCGGTATTTTTAACGTTTTTACAAGATCGCCGCCCGTGCCCATGGGGATGATTCCAAGTTTTGCTTCGGGATTCACGGGCCGATTGTTTTCAAAAAACCCGTTCACAACTTCATTAATGGTGCCGTCGCCGCCGAGGGCGACGATGTTCTCGTAGCCCTCTTGCAGGGCTCGTTGAGTGATTTGAATTGCATCGCCAGGTTTGGTTGTTAATTCGGCGGAAAAATCACCCCAGATGCGGTGCAAGTTTTTTTGAACAGTTGACCAGTTTTTGGAAACGGCATAATTGCCTGCCGCCGGATTCGCCACCAATTTAATTTTATGCTGAGGGGAATATGTGTTCACTACGGTAGATGTTATCAAATCCGCCGCTTATTTTCAACAAATTTTTTAATTTTCGGTAAGGCAAAACTTGAAAATAGTTTGGATCACTTTATGAGGATCATTTTTTTAACTTCGCTGAAATTAGCGGACTCGAGCTTATAAAAATAGAGTCCGTTCGCAAAGCCGGTGGCATCCCAGGTGGTTTTGTTGATGCCTCGCAACGCCGTCGTGTTCAGCAGAACCGTTACTAACTTGCCGGTTATGTCATAAATGGAAAGTTTCACTGGCGTATCCGTTTCTATGTAAAAAGTAATCGTGGTGGTTGGGTTGAAGGGATTGGGATAATTGTTGAACAGCAGGAAGTTTTTGGCGATCATGCGCGGCTGCTCTGATACACTAGTTGTACCGCCCATGGCGCGTGCAACTGCTGAGAGCAGCGGCTGGCGGTCGCCGATGATGTCATAACCGAGGGCCCAAATCATCACGCCGGCCAGCCCGTTCTGTTTGGCGTAATCGCATTTCATAGTGATGGATAGCGAATCGTCGAAGGTAGTGAGTTTGCTGTTTGTGGGATTCGTAAGATAGGGGACTTTCGAAATGTCATCCCAGTGGTACTGCCAGCCGGCGGCCAGGTTTGGCGCAATCGCGTTGTAGGGCAAATCATTGCCGCCGGTGCTGGGGCCATACAACACCGCTGAGTTGAACTCGCGCCCATAAAAGGGCAGCCCCAAATTAATTTTCTCTTTGGGAATGCCGCGGGTTCTATTTAGGTACTTCAGTCCGGTATCGACGGAGCCATCGAAGTCGTTGGGCGGCTGGAATAATGGCGCGTTATGTCCGGCGTGGCTGAACCAAGGGCCGTGAAAATCATAGGTCATCAAGTTGAACCAGTCTACGTAAGCGGCGAGGGCGGGATAATCATGCCAATGGCCGTTAAAGTCACCTGGGACGGCCACCATGGTCAGCAGCAAACCGGGATTGTTATCATTGAATCCTTCACGAATTTCTTTGATCAGCGTTGTCAGGTTGGCGCGATCGGCGGTGGTTTGTGGAAATTCCCAGTCGATATCGGCGCCGTCGTAGCCGCCGTCGATGCAGTAGTTGACGAGGTTTTCGACAAATTTTTTGCGCGCCGCGGAATCTGCCGCCATCGGCGCAAAGCCGTCGGATTGGCCAAAACCGCCCAAAGAGATCAGAATGTTTTTGTTAGCTTGATGAGTTGCCGCGATCAATTCGGGATGATCTAAATTCTCATAGCCAGTGATGGCGCCGTCCGCCAACGGCCAGGCAAAGGCATGGTTGATATGGGTTATTTTATCGAATTTAATTTGATTCGCAGGTAGCGCATTTCGAAGCCAGGATGGGTAATAGGCAGCAACACGGTGTTGGCCGCAAACCACATTGGGGATCAACAAGCTAGTGATTAGAGTGAGCCCAGCCATGCGTACTCTTTGCGGCGAGATAGCGCAATGTTTCATGAGTAAAGCCTCATTGCTTCAATACCTCATCTTTAATTTCGCGGCGGCAGGTTTATCGACGATCACCGTGGCGAGGCGGTGCATCTGCACGATGGTGGCTGGCCACATGGCGGTGATCGGTCCCTCACAGGTGGCCTGGATCGCCGCTGCTTTGCCTTCGCCGCTAGCCAGCAGGAGAAGTTGTTTGGCATCCATGATGGTGCCGACACCCATGGTGATGGCGTATTTTGGAACTTGACTGGGATCGGTGAAAAAGCGCGCGTTGGCTTCGCGGGTGGAGCCGGTGAGAGTTTTGATGCGCGTGCGCGATCCCAGCGAGGACCCCGGCTCGTTGAATGCAATGTGGCCATTGGCGCCGATTCCCAAAATCTGCAAATCAATGCCGCCTGCTCTCTCGATCTGCGTTTCGTACCAATCACAAAATGCTTCGACGTCCTGCGCCATTCCCATGGGAATGTGCACGAAGCGGCGATCGACGTTGATATACTTGAACAGATTCTCCCACATAAAATAATGATAGCTTTGATCATGCTCCGGCGGCAGCCCGACGTATTCATCTAAATTGAAGGTCGTCACTTTCGAAAAGTCTAAGCCTTCTTCTTTGTGCATGCGAATCAGTTCTTTGTACATTCCCAGCGGCGTGCTGCCGGTGGCGAATCCCAACACGCAATTGGGTTTTTTTCGAACCAGCTCCGCTACGATACGCGCACCTTCTTTGCCAACGTCGCCATACGTTTCTTTGATATAGACTAACATAGTCGATCCTCAAATAGGTCAGACGTAAGACGGTAGATAGCAGACGTGAAGAGAAAAAGTGAAAAGCGTAGAGCGGGGAGCGAAAAGCCAAGAGAATAGTGAATCGCTCTACGCCTTTCGCTCTTCGCTCTACGTCTCACGTTTGCCATTTGCCATTTCACGTTCTTTTATCGTAAGCTTAAATACATGCCGGAGCATTTTTTCTTGTGCAGTGGAAAGCGTAATCTTTCGGCGCGCCATCACTCGCCTCGCGACCTCCAGAGCTTTATCTAACGAATAGATTTCCATTTTCTCGATGCCGCCCCAGGTAAAGGATGGGATGAATTTGTCCGTGAAGCCATTGCCGAAAACGTTGCTCATGACCCCGACCGTCGTGCCGGTGTTGAACATGGTGTTGATGCCGCACTTGGAATGATCGCCCATCGTAAGCCCCACAAATTGCAGGCCCGTGTCTACCATCTCGCCATTGATGTAAACGCTCACGTTGCCGTAATTGTTTTTCAGATCGCTGTTGTTGGAATCCGCGCCGATGTTGACCCACTGTCCGAGGTAAGCGTGACCGAGAAATCCCTCATGTTGTTTGTTGCTGTAACTGTGAATGATCGATTCTTCGACTTCCCCGCCCACTTTGCAGACCTCTCCGATGGACGTGCCTGCGTAAATCTTCGCGCCCATTTTAATAGTGGACTTCGCGCCGACGAACAGCGGCCCTTGTAGGCAGGCGTTGGCCATGATCGTGACATCTTGATCAATGAAGATGGGGCCCGCTTCGGCGTCGAGCACGGTGCCCGGTTTTATTTTGGCGGCGGCGCCGATGTGGATGTTTTTTTCTTCCAACAACGTTACGTTGAGATAAATTTTGCCGAGGATCTGCCCACCGCGATTGAAGAAGGCGAAGTCATTGCGAATTTGCTGCGAGTTATGATGAATCAAATCCCAGGGATAACGAATGAATGTTCCTTCGATTTCCTGCTCCGCCAGGCCGTCAAACTTCGAGGACGGTATGACGCCATCTTTTTGCCGAATGAGAGAGGTGAGACGGGCTCCATTGATCAATGCCGCCGCGACCTCGCCATCCCTTTTCCAAACCATTTCTTGCGAGCCGATCTCTGGCAGTTTCTCTCCCAATATGAAACGGCCGTTGATAAAAAAGCAGGACTCGCTGGTGATTTTGTTAATGGGTATCCCCGGCGTGGTTTCTCGAACAACGTCGGCGAGATAACCCCGGCAAAAAAGATGAACTCGGCTGCCGGGAAAACGCCGCGTAATTTTTTCACGCAACAACGAGATGCCACAACGCAAATCGAAAACCGGGCGGGTCAAGGTCAACGGGGAGAGCCGGTTGAAGTACTCATCTTCAAAGATGCAGAGATTGAGTGACATTAGAATCCTTTATTCGATTCGTAGCTATTTCAAAAATAGCATTCGGCGGTTCATAATTTTTCCATTTATTTGCAATTGATAAAAATAGGTTCCCGAAGATTTGCCGGCGGCATCCCATGTTATTGAATAATTTCCGGGCGGCCTGGTTTCATCCACCAACGTTTCAACCCATTGTCCCGCCACATTGAAAATAGTAACGCGAACGTGTCCGGTCTGAGATAATTGGTAGTCGATGGTCGTTGCCGGATTGAATGGGTTGGGATAGTTTTGTGATAAAGCAAACTGCTGTAGGTTTGCCGGCCCCACGTTTACAGAAGTGGGATTGGCCGGAAAGGTGATTTCCCAAATATTGGGAGCGCCAGTTTCAATGACATAGAGCTTGTTTCCCACGAGTGTTGCATCCACCGGGCCGCGGTCGAAACGGCCGCCGGAAAATCCCTCGACGATGCGCGTCGCTGTCAGCTCATAGCGATCCTCTTCGACAATTTTAGTAAATTGCAAATGCAGCAAATCGTTGCTGGGATCGCCCAACGCCGAGCTGCCCGCGCCAAAACACAACACGAACGCGCCGCCGGTAAATTCATCGGCCAACGCATCTTCAGTATCGAAAACCAGCCCCAGTGGAACGCGATGCGCCGTGAATGTGGCGATGGTTTCGCCGGCGTCGCTGGCGTCCGTAATCGCGCCGTCGGGCTGGCGGAATTTATCGGCGTCGGGCCCGGTGCTGACAATTGGGTCGGTGAATTCAACGCCCGCTGGCGCAGGGGGATAGGTTGGGTCGTCGTGAAAAAATCCCAGCCCATACGCGAAAGAGGAGGGGCTTAACAGCGGATCGTTTTCCGGGTCATAGCCTGGAAATTGCTGGGGCGTATCATTCGTGCCCATGCGCCACGGGAAGCCATAATGATGGCCGTCGCGAATCCAATTGATTTCTTCCGAATCGTCGCGGTCGCCGGAATTTTCCGTGCCGAACAAATCGCCGTTGGCAGCAAAAGCGAGATCGAAATGGTTGCGGACGCCGCGGGCAAACAGGTAGCCGTTTTGAACGAGAAAATCCTCATCGTTTTCAAGGGTCAAATTTTCCGCCGCGATCGGAATGCGAAGGATAATGGCTGTGATGGGTAATTCCCGTAAACCGGCCAAGTCGCCGTTGTCGTGCTGCGCTTCGCCGTGGTCGGTGCGCGCGCCGCTGTTCACGAACAGGTGCTCGCCATCCGGGCTGACGGCAATGGCGTTGAAATTGTGATTGAATTGAATGTTCAGCGGGTAGGGTTCGGTTTGCGCGACCGTGGACCATGCGCGCATCCCGTTTTCAAGTTTCCCCCGTTTAATGATTCCAATATTCGAAGTGTTTTGAGTAACATTCCCGACCAAATAAAACGTACCATCGGCGGCAATCGCGAAGCCCGCGGTCGAGGAGATTCCGTGATCGGCTGCGCTGCTAACGAGCTGTTTGGTGGGGCCACTCAGGTCGATTTGAAAAATGCCGCCGCTGATTCTGAGATAGTAGAGATCGCCCGATGACGGATCTTTTTCGATGCGGATGCAGTCGTTTTCCACGGCCAGCAAACGGCGGACTTGAATGTCCGGACGCAGCGGCGTCGGGGTGTTCGTTTGCGCACCGGCGATTTCGGAAAAGAAAATCGGAAAAAAAACCGTTAAAATCAAAAAGGCCATGCCGGAGGTGTTTTTCGTCAGTTGGCGTTTGGGGATTTGTGTCATAATCAAATCTCGTTTTGGATCATTTAAGTATAACCAGCTTATGCGACGACAGCCAATTCCCGCCGTCTATCCGCAACAGATAAATCCCGGTGGACAACGAACTGGTATTCAAAATCAGTTGCTGTTGATTTTGATGGATGGGCGCGGAATTGGTATTCACCAATTGTCCGCGGATATTGTACAATTTTACTCCCACGCTGAATGCCGGCCGGTTCAGTTGGATGTTCAAATTGCTGCCGCTTTTGATAGGATTAGGATAAACAAACGCGGAGGGTACAGCTGGCGATGGGCCGATCTGGCCCGAAAAATATCGCAGCGCAAGATCGAATGCGCCGGCGGCAATTCTCTGGCCGAGTAAACGGCCGGGAATGTCATCGACCGGCGGATGAATCCCGCCCCAGATGCGAGAGAGGCTGCATTGATCGGAGGCGTCGCGGTAGGTCGCCCATTGCAAGGTCAAATCAGCGCTCGGCCCCTCCTCGAAAACTAGAAACTTGTTTTTCTCGCAGTGGAATTCTCCCAAACCACCGGGAAAGTATGAGTCGCCGGTGATGGCGGTCAGCACTTCGGCGGCGGTGCGCGAGTAGGTGGAGTGGCCGGAGATGTATCCGGCAAAGGGCGGCGTCACGAAGGTTGGCCGTTGGTAAGGAAACCAGTTTTCGGCTAAAATCCAGCCTACGCCAGCGACCTCGGTTTCGGGGTCGTCGATGAACTCATGGCCGCGCCAGGTGTAGAGCTTGATTTTGCCGCTATTCTCACCTTCCTTGCCAGCGAGGGGATCGCCCGGCTGCACCACCTCGATGAAGCCGTCAACCAACGGGATGCCAGCGGGGGAATGGTTCGGCAGGTTTGGATCGGAGCTCTGCCCGTGGTCTGCCATAAAGCGGAGGGCTGAAATCGGACGTATATAATCGTACCAACCTTTGATGCCCCAGGCAGTAATGGCGGCGTCGTGCATCGCGCCGCCGAGCGTGAGATAGGCTTTGACGTCCCACTCCAAATCATCGAGAATTGGCCCTTGGCCGCGAAAGCGTTTTTCGAAAAGGGGATGATCGTGGACGTAGTTGAGGATGGTAAACCAGTGGCCGGGCGGGGTTTCGGATTGTGGCCCGTCGGCCCAAAACTCGGCAAGCGCGCGGGTATAGTCGCCGCGCGGTACGATTTGCGGTTGATAGAGCTGGCCGGTTTTAGGATTTATCGGATGACCCGGGCCGGGATCGCCGCCATCGAACAGGTTGTAAAAGTCGCGGTGTCCCTCGACCGTTTGCGGCAGTTGTTGAATGTTCCCAATCGAAGCGGGTGAAATGTCCCACATGACGCCATCAGTGGGATCGTGGTGGCTTTGCCAAATGGTGACCAGCGAGAACGTCCATTTGTAATCATCAGCGAATCCAGCGGCTGCGTTCAAGGTATCGAGGTAGGGTGGGGGCCCCGGATCGTGATAAACCCAATACTCAAAGCCATCACGTTCATAAATAGTGAGATCGGATGCTGTGAGGGCAAAGGGTGAGACCCGGCCCCATTCCGGGCTTTGAAATTTGGGAGTGTTGCCGGGAATGACGTTGCCGGCCTGATCGATGAACACCTCGAGCGTCAGCGGCTGCCAGCGGTTGGGATCGATGCAATTTGGATTCCCGGGAAAATCCGTAATCAGCGGTGGGTTGAGCGGTTCGTAATGCGTAATTGCAAAGTTGCCCTGTTCGTTGGAGCCATCTTGAAAACCAAATCCGATAATGCAATGCGCAATATAGTTTCCCAGCGCTGCCGGCGATCCACTCGCATAATCAGTTGAGGTATTCGATGCATCATACCCTAACGCCGCCAGTAAAGAATCCAAGCGCGCCATCGTCTGCACGGCGCCGGGAGAATTTTGGAAACGGTGGCGCAGCAAGCGGTAGGCGGCGAAGCTGATGGCTTCCTCGCGGGCGGCTTGCACGTCCGCCGGGGCGCTGACGCCGTCGAATGGGCAGAAAAAACCACCGACGGTTTTGCCCAACAAGTAGGTTGAGGCCACGTTATCGTACGCAGCCCAGGCGTCGTACATGGCAACTGAAGTGTGAAAGAGGTTGCGTGCGTGAACGGGCGGTCGGGCGAAGTCTTTCCTGATCGCCGCCAGCAGAGCCTCGTTCCACAAGCGTGCGATGGAGTGTTCGGCTGCCGGCAGTGAACTGATAAAAGATAAAATCAGTAACGCCGATATTAAGCACCTGCTCGCCACCGCAAGCACGAATCTGTAAACCGAAGGACTGTTCATATCACCCCGCATGGCTTGTTCATCACGAAATTTCTATTTGATATAAATCATTTTGCCAGAATGAGAGTCATTGCGAAAGGCCATTCGATAGAAATAAACGCCGCTGCTCACGCTTTCGCTGTTTTGGTCGAGCGCATTCCAATGGATATGATGCTTTCCCGGCGTCGAAAAATTTCTTTCGATGGTTTGAATCGTTTGCCCTAAGATATTCATGATGGTCAATTTTACCCCACCGGGTTCGTTAATAACAAATTTGATATCGGTGCCGCCGTTAAACGGGTTGGGAAAATTGCCGAGCAATTGAAATGCAACCGGCAGCGCTGGCTGCTGCTCCGCAATGCCGGTAACTAAGCCATGTCCTTCGCGGATTTTGATGGTCTGATTCACTGCCACGTTGCGCACCGTTTCCTCGTTGCCCAGCGGCCAGCGGACGATGATCTCTTCGACCACTTGCGCATCTGCCAGCCCGAAGTGCTGGGGCAGAATGCTTTGTCCCAAAAAATCCACCCCATCGTTTTGACGATAATAATTTTTGCCCGCCGCCGTCACCGTAACGATGGCCCCAAAGGCGGAGCGGTTGGATTCGGTTCCTTCCAATTCAATCTTCAGCCAGTTTTTGCTGACGCTTTGGTTTTCGTAAAGATAGGGCTGTTCTTTTGCGTTCGAGACCAGCAAATCCAAATCGCCATCGTCATCATAATCGAAGACCACCAGCCCTAAACCATCGGCTCGACCGTCGGCGCCACAGCGATTGGTGGCATCAATATAGGAAATTGAATCGGAATCCGAAATATTTTGAAAGAAAAAATTTGTGGTATCGGCGGCGTCGCCATTGAAATCGTAGCCATTGACGACATACAAGTCGAGATCGCCATCCTGCTCGCAATCAAAGAATTCTGTGCCCCAACCCCAGCCGGCGATGGCGACGCCCATTTCGGCGGCGCGATCGACGAAGGAGCCCTGACCGGTGTTGGTAAACAAGGGATTGGTTTCGTTATCAAAAATTTCCAGCCCCGAAATATTGGTCACATAAATATCGAAGAAGCCGTCATTGTTGTAATCGCCAACGGCAACGCCCATGCCGTTGCCGACGCTAATTAATCCAAACTCCTGGGTGGCCTCTCGAAATGTTTTGTTGCCGAGATTGAGAAAAAACTTATTGGGAGCTTTGAAATCATCGACCACATACAAATCCAGCAGGCCGTCGTTGTTGCCGTCAATCGGTATGGAGGTCCAAGTCGAGAGTCTATCCACCAGGCCGCTGGCCTGGGTTACGTTGGTGAACGTGCCATCGCCGACGTTTTCATACATGGTATTGGCGCCGCGCCAGTTGCTGACATAAAGATCGAGATCGCCATCCAGGTCATAGTCCCACCATACGGCGCTGGAGTGGCTGGCCGAAGTCGTTCCTTTCACGCCGGCAGTTTGGGTGACATCCGCGAAGCTTCCATCACCCTGGTTGTGGTATAGCACGTTCAAGCCATAATTGGTCAGAAAAATATCCGGGTAACCGTCGTTATCGTAATCACCCCAGGCAGCGCCAAATTTATAGCCCATTTCGTTGAAGGGCTGGCCAGCGGCGCGGCTGATGACGCCGGTTTCCGCTGTGACATCCGAGAACGTTCCGTCGCCGTTGTTGCGGAAGAAGCGATTCCAGGTGTTTTCATCATTGGCAGCGTATTGTGCCTTAGCGACAATATAGACATCCAAATCTCCGTCGAGGTCATAGTCTGCCGCTGCGACCCCGTTGGTTTTTTGAACCACGGACAGCCCGGCTGCCGCTGTTTTCAAGACAAATGATTGCGCTGACAGCATGGAATGTCCCAGTCCAAAAACCACCAGTACTGGAGCAATTGACTTCATTTTAGTTCTCCGACAAAACGGTTGAGAAGGCATAAAATAAACGGGGCTATCCAAACCCGGACAGCCCCGCTGCATTGGCTTTGTAACCTATTTGAGCAATGTCATCTTTTTGGCGATCATTCTATCTCCGCTTTGCAAAGTATAGAAATAGACGCCGCTGGGACGACCTGCCATTTCAACGTTTAAAGCGTGCTCTCCGGCTTGCAGCCGTGTTTCGTGAATCACGGTTTGGATGAGCTGGCCGGCAACGTTGTAAATCTTTAAGCTCACCACGCCCGGTTCGTCAAGGCTGAATTTGATCTGCGTGGAGGGGTTGAAGGGATTGGGATAGTTTTGCTCCAAAATGAACCGTTCGACAATTTGCGGTTCACCGCCATCTTCCACATCGGTTATAATATTGTTTTGCACAAAAGAGATGCCGAGAACATCCAGCGTATTCCAGACCCGGCCGCCCGGATTGCCGTTCGGGCCGAAGCCGCGATTCTTAAGCAATTGAATCGCCGCATAACGCACGGAGGATTCATCGATATCGATATCGATCAAGCTGAATTGCGCCGCGACCCGCTCTCCGCCATTGAAATTGAAGGTGTTGCCAGTGGTAGGCGAGGCAAGAGCGCTCCAGGCGATCCGGCCTTCGAGGAAATAGCCATCTTGATCGGCGTTGAGCTCGCCCTCGATGACGACGTCGGATGATTTGACCAGGCCCAGATTCGCGGGCATAAATCCAATCAGCGCCGTGGTGTCGGCGTCGGCGTCGTACCTGATGAAGAGATGAACTTCGTAATCGCCGTTGGCCTCATCGAGGAAGGCAGCGCCATTCGCTCGGTCGCCGTGCAACGTGCCCGCGCCGATGTTCACACTCGACAAATAAATCTCGATGCCATCTCCAAACCACGCGCTGCCCGCCGCGCCCGCCGTGTCGTCTTTAACGACGGCGGCGAAGTAAAGATTATCGTCGTCCCACATCAGCGCTTCCTGACCGGACAAGTCGGCATCCGTGCCATCGGTTGGGAAATTGGCTTCGGTGCGGCCATTATCCGGCTCCGTGAGCTTGTTCATGTCAACCCAAAATGCGAAGTTCCATTCGGAGAGATCCGCATCGATGACGACCGGACTATCCGGCCTTTTCATAAACGGCTCATTGAGGTAGGTGAAGATCGTATCTTGCGCAGCGGCAGTGGCGGCCGCGTCGGAGCGGGACATCCAAAACCTCCCAAACCGGGCCGCCCGGATTGCCATTGGGGCCGCGGGTCGGGTCAACGACAAATTGAATGGCGGCGTAGCGCTCGGAGGATTCATCGATATCGATATCGATCAAGCTCCAGGTTGCCGCCACGCGCTCTCCGCCGCTGAAGTTAAACGTGTTGTCGGTGGTGGGCGAGGCGATGGCGCTCCAGGCGACGCGGCCTTCGAGGAAATAGCCGTTTTCATCGGCGTTGAGCTCGCCATCGATCACCACGTCGGCCGATTTGACCAGCCCGAGGTTCGCTGGCATGAACCCAATCAACGCAGAGGTATCGGCGTCGGCGTCGTAGCGGATAAAAAGGTGCACTTCATAATCGCCGTTGGCTTCATCAAAAAAGGTGCCGCCGTGATCGGCCCCATGCAGCGCGTCCGCCGCCAGCGCGACGCTCGACAGATAAATTTCAATGCCATCGCCGAACCAGGCGCTGCCAGCGGCGCCGGCCGTGTCATCGTTGACGACGGCTGCAAAATAGAGATTATCAGCATCCCACTGCAGAGCCATGCGCCCGGACAAATCGGCGTCGGTGCCATCGGTCGGAAAGTTCGTTTCAGTACGCCCGCCGTCCGGCTCCGTAGCTTTGTTTAAATTTATCCAATAGACTAAATTCCAGTCGCCCAAATCTGCGTCGATCGTGGGTGCCGTTTGGGCTTTGACCATGAACGGCACGGAAACCGGCGCCGTATTTTGAGCAAAAACCATAGCCGCAGCCAACAACACCAGAAAAACTGCGAAAAAGATTCTCGATAACATTTTCGCCTCCTTTGGTTAAAAATAGTGAATTAGATTTTGAGAGCTGCTACATTCTCTCTTGCAATAAGTTTTTTCACTCTTTTTTGACGCTTATCCCTCCTTTCTAAGTATCGTTGATATGATTTATGATTTTGATGATGAAAACGAACTTTTCATTCACGGCCGTGATAGGGCGCCCCCAGTTTCCCCATGGCGATTCGGCTGACGCCGGAGTCATTATCGTGATTGACGTAAAGAAATTCATCGTTTCCCCAAACGAAATCAGCCACCACGAAATTAAGCACACCCGGGTAGAGGACTTCCGTGCTCGCGTTCGGATGAACGACGAGAATCGGATTGGAGTCTTTGGCAGCGGCGGCGATATAGAGGTCGCCATCCGCAGCATAAGTGATATCGCTGATTTGGAAAGTTGAAAAGCCGGCGGCGCTGCTCCAATCGAAGACCGGCTCGTTATTGCCGAGACTGCCGTCCGCGGATAGAATTTGATTTCTGAAGACGCCCGCGGCGACGCCAGCGGTGGCGATATAAACATAGCCGTTGAAGACTCTGACCGCGTTGATTGGAGTGGTTTGGTATTGACCGACTGCCCTGGCCGCGCCGCCCGGGGGCAACACGAATAACCCGCGCTCGCCGCCCATGAAGATATTATCGTTCGCGTCGAAGTCAAAATATGAAACGGCTTGCGGAAAGCGCACGAACTCCGCGTCTGTCCCGCCGCCGACGGGAACCCGGTAAAGTCGGATGTTCTCGTTTCGTTGCACGTATAGGAATCCTTCCGGCCCGATTCTCATCGTCGAGGCGGTGGGAAAGCTCAGGGTGCTGTATGGCGCGATGGCGCCGTCAGGCGAAACTTTGACGACCGAGCCGGAGGGGCTGGCAAAAAGATTGTTGTCGGCATCTATCGTAATCACGCGAACGCGGCCCAAATTTCCATACGGCGTGGCGATTGGCGTTAACTTGTAGGGTTGGCTATATACCGCCGGCAAAAATGCATTCTCAACTTCCACCCGAATAGTCAGCGCATCTGCGATCAACAGGGGGGAGATGACGGTGAGTTGCGTCGTCGACGCCGCCACCACCACGCCTCGAGCCGCGCCGAAATAGACAAAATTTTGATTGACGTTGGGCAGGAAGTTTCGCCCGGTGATTTCTATTCGAGTGACTCCGGCCACTGCTTCGCCGCTGGGATCGATAGAGATAATTTCCGGCGTGGGCGCGCCGGTAAAATCGGGATCGAAGATGGCAGTCGGGTCCTCGTAATTGCATGCAGTCAGGCTTGCCAGGACAATCCAAATGGCGGCAATGAGGACTCGTTTAATTCTTGAAGAATTCATTGGCGATCTCCCAAATTTGATTTTTCATGTCGCGGAAAATCATTTTGAAATGCGAACGGTAAAGCGCTGCACTTTATCAAAAACCCCGAATGGGGTATAGGCATAATCCAACTGTAGGCCGAAGCTGGTAACGCCGAAGCCAAAGCTCACATCGTCCTCGTCGTTATTGGTGATGTAACCACCGCGCACCATGAGCGCATTCATGAACTTGTATTCCAGGCCAAAGCTCACCTGTTCCGCGTGCGAGCGCTCGTTGGTGGCTTGGATCGCCAGTACCAGCGTATGAGTCTTATTGTTCAAACTGGTCAGGTCAACCAGGTTAATCGAAGCGCCCAGGGAAAAGACCAGCGGCAACTGGAAGCTCTCTTCGGCGTATTCGATTTCTTCTGAAAAATTTCGTACGGTGAAGCCAAAGGTCAGGCTTTTCAGTCCGGTTCTGTAAATGGTGCCAAAATCAAATGAAAGAACTTCGACCTCGTTTTTGACGGTTGCGGTTGTGGTGTCAGTGGGAGAAATGTCGATCGCAATGGCATTGTCCCCAAGATGTTGTCTCGCCCATCGCACCTGGCCGCCGACGCCAAAACGGTCGGAGAGCATTTTGGCGTAGCCCAGCCCGATGGCGAAGGCGGAGGTTGAGATATTGCCGGTTTCTTCATATCCCTGAGCATTGTTCGCAACCACCGTCCCGAAGATTTCGCCATAATCGACGGCCTGCAAACTGACTCCGAAGACGCCATACTTTCCGCCCGCCGGCTGGAGGGAGAGGCTGAAGGCATTATGCTGGATGTCGGCGATCCATTTATTATGGCTGATGCTGACATCGAAAAAATTTGTTGTCATGCTCATGGTTGCCGGATTAAAAAACATCGCGCTGGAGTTGGCCTCCAGCCCCGTCATCGTGCCGGCCAATGCCGCCGCGCGCGCATCCGAGATGACGCTTAGAAATTGCAAGCCGGTTTGCGCTAATTTTTCCCTTTCCTGGGCCCCCACCGGCGCCACGCCGGCGACGAAGATGAGGCCGATGATTATCATGAAGGCTCGTTTTTTCATGTTTTTCTCCACCATTAATTATCCAATAAAATGGACCAAGAGGTGATTTATCGGATGACTATAAATTTCCGAAAAGTATTCTCGCCCTTTCTGAACAGAAGCGCGTTGGTTTCCAGATCGTGCAGGTTGCGCGGCACTTCAAAATAGGCGATATAAATTCCGCTGACGATGATCTGGCCCGAGGATGTTACCGAATTCCAGAATTCGTCGCCGCTGCCATTGTTGTGTTCGATAGTTGCGATCAAATCGCCGCGCTCGGTGTAAATTTTGATGTTGCACTCCGGCGGCAAACCAAAGAATGCAATTCTGCCCGGTTCGAGCCGCCCAAATTGCAATTCAAGCGCACGGAGATTGAACGGATTGGGAACGATTCGAATCCGCGACAGGCTTTCCGCGGCTGGGCGCCGCAAAAACGCCGGCTCGCTGGTCATCGTGAAAAACCGGCTGCTGGCCAATGGCGAACCCGGGTGGGCGTCATTGGTCGAGCCGTCATCGAAGCTTTCGATGTAGTAGTAATAATTGAAGCCGCGCCGCGCCGTGGTGTCGTCATAACGGTTGACGATGTTTGGAAGCCGGGTCTCAAAAATTTGCGTGTAGAAAGTGTCGGGCCGGGCCTCAGCGCGATAGATCCGATAGCCTTGAAAGTTGGGGGACGATTCGGCGTTGTCCGACCAGGTCAAGACCACGCGATCGCCGCCGGAGCGCACTTCGAAGACATTGGGCGGCGGCGGCTGCTGTGGGATGTTGTAGCCGCTGCGGAAATTGTTGAGCGCGCGCCGGAATGTCTGAAACAGGGAATCTCGGCCGCTTTGCACCCACAGGCGCTTGTACTCATCGCGATCGTTCGTCGTTGTTACGCCATCGGGCAGAACGAACGGTCCGGTATTTTCAAACCACGTCCTGCCAACTTCCCGGCTTTTTGGGCGGCTGAGGCCCGCGACGGCTTCGGCCAGAACGATGCGAATGCTGTCGCCGGGCGCGAGCGTATACGGCCCGAAGCCCTGTCCGTGCTCATAACCGCCCAAGTCACTTCCAAAGGTATCGGCAAAACCATTTCCGATTTCCTGGGCATGAGTGCGTGCGGGATGGCCGGCCGCCATGGCGCGATATTTCGCGCTCATCAGCGCGGCATCGAATTGGTTGGAGGCGGGGCCGAGAAAGTTAGTGGCGGAACCCGGGTATTCCCCGCGATCGGCGCTCAGATACATGGTGGTGGTGGGTTGGGAGGGATCGTCAGAGTTGTCGGCCGCCGATTTGTCGGCATGCAACACCACCACGCCCATAAAGTGCACGCCGCCGAGACGGCCGTCGTTTGGGTTGGGCGCTCCCCAGGAATCCACTGGGCTGAGGGAGTGCGGGCCGTAAAACGAATAGAGCGCGCGAAATTCAAAATTCTGCGCATTCGGATCCTGGCCGACAACCTCGTGCACGGAATTTCTTCCCCAGGTTACGTTATTTACCGGCGCCCATCCGAGCTGAAACGCTTCTTTGCCGCTGGCGTATCGATATTGAAAATGAGCGATAAAGTCGGTTATGGTTTTCGAGCTGATCGTCCCTTGATTATCAATAATGCCGGTGTTCTTGAACACATATTCGTAAATAAAATAGTTGTCGTGGTTCTGCTGTGAAAAAGCCATCAACTTGCGGGTTACGCTGACGCCGATCGCGGTATGCAGAGTGTTGATAATCAATCTGTCGGCCGGTATCGTGGGATCGATCTCATCGACGATGTCGTCAAAAGCATTTATCGAGCCGACATTATCATCGACCAGTACCGTTGGCGATAAGAAGCGGCCAAACATGGTGTGGTCTTGCGGGAAGGTTTCGCCAAAGATATCGACATTTATCTGCCGCGGTCCCACCCCGATGACTTTATGCGGGAAGGTTTGATTCGCGCCGGGATCGAAATAATCTGTAGTTCCCAGCCACAATGACTTGGCAACTTCATTATCCTGATATTGAAAATCGGCCGGCCAGCGCAAACCATCTTGCTGCAGAGTCAAATCGCCGGGCACCCGCCCGAGCTCGATTTCTGCCCCCCAATTGGAAAACCAGCTATGCAACGCGCCAACCCGCAGCCATTTTATTCTTTGAGGTTGTGCGAACGTTTGGTCATGCCCGGCCATAGCCAGAACCAGAAATATCATCGCTACGGCGAGTGCGCCGCCCGAAAATTTCTTTTTACTTCGCATAATTTCCCTCTCTGCTAGATGATTTTTTCAATTCACGATTTCAAAACTCAAACGAAGTGGTGATCCCGAAGAAGAGATTTCTCGGGTTCAAAAAAGTAAACGAAGTCTGGTTAGGCATATCGATATAGGCCTTATCGTCTAAAACTTTTTTTAAGGTGTTGGCCGGCACCTCTTGCCAGTCGTTATTGACAAATTGCATATAGCGGCCAGTGCTGATTTCATAATAGAATGGCCGCGCTTCCGGTCTCAAACTCGGATCATTGATGTTGGCAACCTGCACGATGGGCTGAAACGCCACCCCCGACTTGCGAAAATCTCCGGGCCGGTCTTCGCCGACGATATTATTGTAGGCGTTGCTATTTGGCAATTGCAGCGAGTTGAAATAATTGATGCGGTCGAATTCGTTGAAAAAACTGGCGAAAGAAAAATGTCTGCTATTGAAGACGTTGGTGATATCCATCAGAAAAGTTGTGCTGAATCGGCCTAAATCAAAACGTTTGGTTAAACGCAAATCGAGATTGCTGAGGTTCGTGCGCTGGAGGTTGTCAGACACAAATGCCACCTGGTTGGGGTTCCAGGTTTCATAATCGCCGGCTTGCCAGGTGCCGAGCAGGGTGGCGTTCCAATTGCTAAAAAACTGGCCGCCTAAAATTGCCGGGCCGAAGTTGTTCGGCGTGTGCAGCATTAAGACCAGGTTGCCCCGCGGACGCGGCTGTGGGCGCTCTTGAGCGAAATTGCCAATTTCTCTGTCAAACTCCCTTTGTTTATCCGGACGTTCTTCTTCAATGTCGCGGCCAAATCGTCCGGCAGTAGTGACTTGATAGGTATAGGTAATAAATCCCGTAAACCATCTTCCCCGCGACTTGCGCAGCGTCACCTCCAAGCCCCGGATGTCTTCATAGCTGTCATTGTTGGCTACGCTAACTTGAACGCTGCCGGGATCGATGCCGCGGCGTTGGGTATAGGCGACCTGATCGGTGATGTCATGATAAAAACCGGCAATTTGCACAAGATAGTTATTGAAGAGCTCGTGATCGTATCCCAGCTCGTAGGCAACCGTTTTGGCAAAATTGAGATTGGTGTCGCCGAAGCGTTTGATCTGTCCGCCCGGCGCCCGCGAAATTTCGTAGATCTGTTCATAAGTTGGCAATTGGTTGAAATGGCCATAGTTGAAAAAGAGCTTGGAGTGATCGGTGATTGGATGCGAAATTCCCAGACGCGGGCTTAATGACAGCTTCGCTTCCGCGGATTGTTTTTTGTCGCTGCCATCGATCGACCCGGAAAAGAAATCCGCGTCGAAACGACTGGCTCGTACCCACTCCGCATTGGCGTTGCTGTAGTCTAAACGGAGGCCAAGATTGGCCACCAGGCTTTTGAATTCGATCTTATCCTGCAAATAAAACGAAGCGAGAAACGGATTGAATTTCTGATTGACAAAAAGGTTGGCTTCCGGAAACGGGATGTTGAGAATAGAGTAATCGAGGTCGAGCGTGTTATAAACAAACTCGAATCCGGTTTTGATTTGATTGTTGAAATTCACTTGGCTGGTGAGATCGAATTTGGCTTTTGCGAACCAGGTTTTGCTGCTGTCGCGCGCCGTACTAGTATGGCCGCCAAAAAGAAAGGTGGGATCGCCAACTCCAGCGTCTGCGTTCGGGCTCCAACCCAATGGCGCTTCATTGACGAAAACACCGCTGCCCGGGATCAACTCGAACTGAGTGAGATTCCGCAAATCTCTTGGCCCCGTCTGATAATTGCGTTGAAAGTATTCGATTCTGAAATCATAAAATGTATTGCGATTGAGGACGTGAGTGAGATCGGCTGAGATGCCGCGATGTTTAACTTCGGCAAGGCTATAATAGGAGTCAGAAAAAATCCGGCTGGGTTGAAATGCCAGGTTTGAAATTTGGCTGGCAATTTCAACCGGTGAGCGAATATAGTCCGTGCTGTTTTCCTGCTCGCCGCCGTTCACCGCGATGGTATAACTTTTCCCTAAAACACTGGTGATATTGAGTTTCATCGACTGCGAAATATCAGACGAGAGCCGCACATTCCAGTCATAGTCGTAATAGTCGTCGCGCGTGAGCGGGATCAGCAGCATTTCGCGCGTATTCCGAAATGCAGCAAAGAAGCGCAAGTCGCCGAGCTTCTGGCCGATGACCGGCACCGGGCCGCCGAAACCGGCATCGATGTCATAGTCCGGCTTATCGGTGATTTCCTGCTTGCGATGCTGCCACCGAAAAACTTGCTGCGCGACCGCGGGCGTGATATCATCGTTGGGATCATTATTTGTGTTACGGACTCTGGCATACTCATTCCAACCTTCGAATCTTGGAAATTGCTCCTGGTCGTACTTGTCCCAAGTGCCGTTCGCAGTTCCTACGAACGCGACGTCCGGATCGAGATAGGGGCGCAGCCACATGGAATTCGGATCATAGGGGGAAAGATCGAAATGCTTGCGGCTGGGGTCGCTGTATCGGATCGTAAAATTTCCATTGTAATTCTGGCGGTCGCCCTCTCTGGTGACCACATTCACAATACCAGATCGAACTTGGCCGTACTCGGCGTTAAATCCGCCGCGCACTAGTGAAATTTCCTGGATCGCACTCAGTGGGATGCCGGTGAGCGGCTGATTGTTGCGGGCGTCGCGCAGCGCGAAACCATCCACTAAAAACAGCACTTCATCGGCGCCACCGCCGCGGATAGTCAAATTATCTTCCACGCCCGCCTGCAGCTGCACGACTTCTCGAACCGATACGCGCGGCAAATCGCGAACTTCCGCCGGGCCGATCGCCGTGACGCTGGCCGACACGTCTCTTTCTACCAGCGGCCTTTCGGCAATCACCGTTACTTCCGCCCCGCTGATGGCCTCCTCCGATAGCTCGAAATTTAAGTCGGTAGTTTGATCGATGTGAACACTCACCGCGCTAAGCGTAACCGTACCATACCCGAGCACAGACGTCTGCACCGCGTAAACTCCTGGCGGAACGTTGAGTATTGTAAATTGGCCATTCAAATCGCTGGCTGCACCCATAGTCGTCCCAATAATCATGATGTTCGCGCCCGGTAAGGTTTCACCGGTTTGTTTGCTCGAAACCTTGCCGGCGATTTTGCCTTTAGTTCCAGCATTTGATGAAGGGGCGGCGACCATCAGGGAAAGCAGGGTGCAGACCACTGCCACAAAGATCTTTCTGACATTCATCAGCGCTCTCCTAAATTTTTTTGGGTAATAAGATTTTGACTAAATTTTGATAAAAACTTTTCTCTTATAAAAAATCGCCATGACGCCGAGCCAGAACAGCACATAAAAAATGGCGTAGCCCAGCGAACCATTTAACTCGCCCAACCATGAAACAAATAAGTTGTGATAAATCCAGCCCTGCAAACTTGTACTGGAAATTTTGATGAGTGAAAGCAGCCGGGAAGCCGTTTCCGCCAACATATACAAAGCAATCGGGTTGACGCCGAAAATCACGAGCGGTTTGGTCCACGCTGTGTGTTGCTTAATGTCGATAACGTAGTAGCACATTGCCAGAAAGATCAGCGCCATTCCGCCCATGAAGATGACGTAAGAGGGCGACCATAGCGGTTTGTTGATTGGAAAACCGATGTCGAGGATGCTGCCGATTAGCAGGCCGCTGACGCCGGCAAAAAATAATCCCGATACCGTTTGGTATTCGGGCTTGCCCTGTCTCAGCCAGCGACCGGAAAGAAAGCCGATTAACGCCGTACCGATCGCGGGGATGGTGCTGAGAATTCCTTCCGGATCGTAATCGAAATAATGACCAACCTTCCAAGTGTGGCCGTGCAGAATTTTCGTATCCACATACGCGGCGAGATTGATCTCTTTATCGAGCGAACCGACGAAAGTATTCGCAACACTGTCCTGCATGACCGGGACCGGCACGAGTTTCATCATCAGCCAATAGCCGGCGAGAAGGCCAATTCCCCAAAACACTTGCGCGCGCGGTTTGAAATTCAGAACGATGAGTGAAGCAAAAAGATAGACGACGGCGATGCGCTGCAGCACGCCCATGATGCGGACTTTTGCCAAAGTATCGCTGAACCAGTTGTAGCCCTCCGGCGTCCAACCTGGAATTAGTTGTAAAAATAATCCCAGCCCAAAGATGATGAGCGTGCGGCGAACAACTTTCCAATAAACGCCTTTGGGTTTCTCGCCGCTTTCCATAAATTTCCCAAACGAATACGCCATGGCTACGCCAACGATGAACAGGAAAAATGGGAACACCAGATCCGTCGGCGTCCAGCCGTGCCACTCTGCGTGGCGCAGTGGCGGATAAACGTGCGACCAGCTACCGGGGTTGTTGACGAGAATCATCCCGGCGATGGTCATCCCGCGAAAGACATCGAGGGATAATAAACGATTTTTGGTTAAGTCTTGCATATTATTTTGATTTGGATTGCATTGACTGTGTCAATGCTGCGGCGACACAGTCGCCGCACTCCATAGCATAGCTGCGTTTTCTAAAACTTCCGCACCTCTGTCGTTGGTTGCTTTGAATAGCGGAGGTTCGCGAGTTTTCCTCCCCCAAATTCCGCTGTTTGGAATTTGGGGGAGGCCGGGAGGGGGTTTCGACCCCCACCTAACCTCCCCCATTTTAAAAAGCCAAAATGGGGGAGGAACGTTTCCTATCAAGCCAACGCTGTCAGGGTTGAAAACCCTGACAGCGTTTAAGGCTATCTCCCTCCGATTTTGCCGGCCTCCTCAACCAGTTTTTCAATCGATGAAACCACCATCAGCTCCGTTTGCCCCCGTGGCTCTTTGGCTTTTTCCATAATCTGATGGGCTTGATCAATCCAAGCCGGATCCGCTTTTTGGCCCCCCGCGATCATCTCCAACGCCTGCAATCCGATTTCTGAAATTTTCATCAGGTCATGCGACAGCGTTTCTATTTCATTCAGCACTGGCGAAAGCGGAATGATTCTTTTTAACTCATCGTGGTTGTGCTGCCACAGTTCGAGCCGGCTGCGAATCGCCGACGACAGCTCTTGATGATTATTGCCGGCGCCGAGAAAAGCATCCACCTCTTTGCGAAATTCTCTCGCGACTTTTGCATCCGGCCGCGCAGCATCCACCACCCGCGTTAATGGCGAATGCCGGGTATGAGGCTTTTGCTGGCCGCGTGTGTAAATTTTCACTGGCTCGATCACATCGACGAGATTTTTCAACGCAGTGATGTCGTGATTACGGGTGAGGCGGCGCAGCATCATCGGATAATTTTTTTCGTGCGTCAGCCCGTGTTCCTCCAATTGGAAACTGATCGCGTCGAGCCGGCGATACATATCGTCCACATCGTTGACATCGCGCGGCGACCAGAAGCGCTCGGCGATGGCAGCGGTGCGCGGCCAGATGCGCGAATCGACGGTTTCCGCGCTGACGTACTCTGCCCACATCGTCGCCTCGCCGCCAAGAATTTTCTTCTGCTGATCGGGAGTCAGCGGCGTGTCCGCCGGCAGAGGGTCGTTGAGATAGTGGAAGTCCGTCGGCTGGATCAGGTCGATGTAATAGCCGTTGGAGAGCATGCTTTGATAACCCGCCTGCGCTGCTTTCACCATGGCGTCGCGACCGCGCCACGATTGGATGACGATGTTGGTCGGCATCGACTCGTGCAGAATTTCATCCCAGCCCACCATAATTTTTTTGTGTTTGGTGAGAATTTTCAAAATGCGGCTGTTGAAGTAGGCTTGCAACGCGAAATTGCCTTTGATGTTGTTCTTCTTTTTGAAGGCCTGAATTTCCGGATTCTCGTTCCAGTGTTTGGCTTCGTGATAATCGCCGTGTTCGATTTCATCGCCGCCAATGTGGAAGTAGGGATCCGGAAAAAGCTTCGCCATTTCGCCAAAAAATTTGTCGAGGAATTTGTAAGTGAAATCTTTGACCGGATTCAGCACCGGATAAAAAATGCCCCACTTGCGTTCAACTTGATACGGCTCCGGTGCGCTGCCCAATTCTGGATAGGCCGCGACCCAAGACGTCGCGTGCCCCGGAACATCGAACTCCGGTACCACGCGGATGCCGCGCTCCGCCGCATAGTCGATGACTTCATTGATTTGCGCTTGGTTGTAATACAAACCGTCCGATCCGAGCTCGTGCAATTTTGGCCAGACTTTGCTTTCGACACGAAAGCCCTGATCGTCGCTCAAATGCCAGTGCAGCACATTTAACTTCACGGCGGCCATGCCGTCGAGATTGCGCTTGAGGACTTCCACCGGCATGAAATGACGGGAGGCGTCGATCATCAATCCTCGCCACGGGAAGCGCGGCGCGTCGTCAATTTTCACCGTGGGAAAATAGTAGCCCTGTTCATCCACTGAAAGCAATTGCAAAAAGGTTTCGAGCCCGCGCAGGGCGCCGAGATCGGTTCTCGCGTTCAAAGTAATTTGTGTTGGAGCGACGGTGAGCACGTACGATTCGGCTTCTCCCAATTTGATTTGGCCGGGCCGCTCGCAATTGATGACCAATCCCGCGGAATCAGCCTTCATCCTGAGCGAAGTCGAAGGATTGGTTTCCGGGCGCAGAAAATCTTGTGGCAGAAAAAGTCCGGTACGTCCGGCGAGGCGGCGCAGGGCGCGCGTCGCGCCGGTGTAAAGCCGGGCATCGGCCCGGCCAGTCACGCCAATTTTGAAGATCTCGGTGAGACGGAATCGACCGGCTTCCCAGGTGATTTTTGCTGGCAGCGGCATCAAGTCCGGCGCCGCAAAAATTGTGGAGGTGTAAATAGCCGTGCTGAACAAAATGACAGCAAGCGCAATCAATCGCAGGCGTTGATTCTCCATAATCCTTCCCTTGGTGCAAGCGGCATTTGAAATAACAAGACAAGCTATATTTTTTATTCGTTTCATCGCGTTATCAATGCCACCGGCTTATTTTGTGATGTTGACGGTTTGCAAGTTTTTGTAAATGACTAAAACCGCGGCGGTCGCCACCGCGAAAAATAGCAGCGCGCCGAGATAATCCCCAAAAAGTAACTTGCCGATCCCGAACAGCGCGCTGTAAATCAGCGCCACGCCGCAGAGCCAGCTCAAGAACAGTCGTCCGAAACCAGAATCACTCTGGACGCCGGGAACTTGTTGGGCGATTGCTTTCCAGCCGATGCCGCCCGGATGGACTTTTTCATAAAATTTGAGAAGAACATGGTCGGGCGTCGGTTTGGTGGCAAATGTAACCACCAGCCAGATGATGGTTGTGCCGATCACTATCGGGTAGAGTGTGATGGGCGATTGCAGTCCGTAAGACTTCGCGAGTGGATAAATGATCAACGGTGCGATCATGGCGGAGATTTCCGACCAGGCGTTGATCCGCCACCAGAACCAGCGCAAGATGAGAACGGCGCCCATACCGGCGCTGGCGTTGAGGATGAATTCCCAGGCGCCGGAAATTGTGGTCAAAAAATTCGTCACAACCAGAGAGACGATCACCATCAACGCAATCCCAAAGCGGGAAATCAAAACGTAGTGCTTTTCGTCCGCGTCTCTTTTGATAAAGCGGCGATAAAAATCGTTGATCAAATATGACGTACCCCAACTGATTTGCGAGGCGATGGTGGACATGTAAGCTGCAAGAAAAACTGCTATCAGCAGGCCCAACATGCCGGGCGGCAAATAGCGCAACATGAGTTTGGGATAGAGCACGCCGGGATCGACGGTGTTTTCGTACTTCTCATAATAATCTAAAAACTCTTGTGACTGATTGATTGCGCCATCCGAATTGAGCAATGCGGGGTTTTTGAAAACTTGCACAGCTTGCTCATAAAAAGCCGGATTCTCGGCTTGCAGCACCGCGGTGTTTTCCGCGCGCGGCAGAATGATCAGCGCCGAGAGCGCAACGAGAATCCACGGCCACGGGCGCAGTGTGTAATGCGCTATGTTGAACCAGAGCGTGGCGAATAGACTGTTCTTTTCATCTTTGCACGCCATCATGCGTTGAGCGATGTAGCCGCCGCCGCCCGGATCTGCGCCGGGATACCAGCTCGACCACCACTGCAGTCCGATGTACGCCATGAAGGCGCCGGCCGTCAAACTGAGCGCGCCGCCAGTGATGCCGGCGACCGTTATCTCGCCGATGCGGGGAAAGAAATTCAAGAGCTGCGGCGAGAGTTTATCTGTCATGCCGCTGAGTCCGCCAACTTCCGGCAGCCGCACAACGATGATCGCCAGCACAATGCAGCCGAGCATCGCGAACACGAATTGAAAGCTGTCGGTGCGGGCGGTGCCGAGCAGTCCGGAGGCCGCGGCATAAATTGCAATCAGTCCGCCAACGATCACCACCAGCAAAAATGGATCGATGCCGGGAATCGTAACTTTGAAAATTTTTTCCATCGCTTTGTGCACCCAGCCCATGACGATGGCGTTGGCGAAGAGTCCGAGATAGATGGCGCGGAAGCCGCGCAGGACTGCAGCGGTTTTTCCGGAATAGCGCAGCTCCACTAATTCCACGTCGGTCATGATGCCAGCGCGCCGCCAGAGTTTCGCGAAGAAGAAAACGGTGAGCATGCCGCCAATGGCCATGTTCCACCACAGCCAATTGCCGGCGATGCCGTTGCGCGCCACGAGTTCGGTGACGGCCAGCGGTGTGTCCGCGGCAAAGGTGGTCGCGACCATCGCGGTGCCAGCGATGTACCACGGCAGATTACGTCCGGAGAGGAAAAATTCTTGCGTGCTTTTGCCGGCGGCGCGAGAGTAGTAAGCAGCGATGGCAAACGAGGCAGCAAGCATCGTGATGATAACCGCGAAATCGAGCCAATGGAGGGTAAACACTAGTACCTCCCTTCCGAATTTTTGAGATTAGAAAATTCGAATGTTGAAATCCGAAATGCGAAACAAATTCAAAATTCAAAAAGCAAATGACGATACTTTTTGTCGATACGAGCTGCTCTGCTTCTCATCCACTTTGTTGCGGTCAGTTTGTTTTTGAATTTGGTCTTTTGGATTTGTTTCGATTTTCGAGTTTCGGATTTCGAGCTTCAATTACAAATCTTCGGTTTTCTTGCGCAATTCTCTGGAGTGGCTGAAAAACTTTTCCAGATCCATCACTTTGAGATAGATAAGTCCGCGAGTGGAGCGGATGCGAGAATCCGGATTCTGATAGAAAAAGTCGCTGCCGAGAACGGTTCTCATGAATTGGTATTGTTCGACGTGAATTTTTTTTGTGAGTCCGGAAAAGGGACCGTCATATTCGTAACTCGGAAAGGACGCTTCTGCTTGTGAACGGAAGGCATTGATAAAAACGTCCTTGAGAATGGCCATACCATTGAGCGTCACGGGTATGAAAAGATTGGCCTCGCTGGGGTGATAGCGGTACCACACGTTGCGATATCCCCAGACCTTGATATCAGCAGCCGGAAAATCTTCTTTGTACAGTTTCAAGGCAGCTGAGATAGCCTGCAGAACTTTGTAATGAGTGTCCGGGCCGCTGCCCTCCGGGTCGAGAGCAACGGTCACCACGGTAGGCTGCACTCGTTTCAGCGTTTGCAGGACTGGCAGAACATCGCGGTCGATTTCCGGCTCTTCGGTAAAAATGTCGCCGGTGTAGAATCCCAGCCGAGAGTGGATGACGTCGTCGGTATTGTGCCCAAAGTAGCCCCACTTGATGTCCGCTTCCCATTCGCGGATCATGCCTTTTAGTTTCTGAACCTCCGGCCGGTCTTTTGCACCCGGGTATTGGTTGACGAAATAAACTTTTAGATCGACTAAAATGCGCAGGAGCTCGTCCTTTGATTTCTGTTGATAGATTTCCACGAGATTTCTGAGGAACCGTCGCGCTCTGGCGATTTCCATTTCATAATGGCTATCCGCTGCCAAGCCATCGAGATAATGCAAGACATCATTGTATCGGAAGACGGAGTCGGCCGGATTGAAGTAATCTTTCTCGAATAGTATTTGAAAGTCGGGCGTGTTGATAAAACGATTAACGACGTCGATATATTGCAGCACGTGGTTGTTGGTTACCGCATTAAATCCGCTGGTGAGATAATTGAAGTAATGCCGGTTGGTTGGGTCGCGCATCAGCCGCACGAGATAAGGAAGATACCCTAACATGATGTCATCGTGATGAGGCGCGGTATGTAAAAACGTTTCGTTACGATGAACGTTTAGTGCATTCAGAATGCGCTGCTGGTAGTCGCGCTCGAAGTCTTCAAGCAAAATTTGCAGACGGTTGTTGGCGTTCTGCAACAGCAGGTTGCCAAATGGCGACCGCTTGAAATCATTCTCTGTCAGATCGACAATTTTCTTTTTATTTTCCAGTGCAAGATCGGTGATGATTTGGATTTTATCCTGATCGGCGAGCTGTTTAGCGTTTGCCAAAGTATTATATCTGCGTTCCACCAGCAGTTTAGCAGCTCCGCGTGTGATGCAAAATGTGGCGTTGGGGAGCTCCTGCAACACTGAAGAAGGGACATCGTTGCTTTTTTCCGACTCGATGGCTTTTTTGACGATGGCCGCCTTAGCCTCACCGGCTGCCATAATGATAGCGGTCGTTTTCGGGTTGTGAACCAGAGTCTGTAAACCGATGGTGATGACCAGACGATTTCGAGAAACTTCGATGCCGCCCAAATCGGTGGCCGCGGCTGCCTGAGTTTCGTAATTAGTGGCTGTGAGTCTGGTGGTCGAGTAGTGATCCGAGCCCTGCACGTTAAAACCAATGTGGCCATCCGGGCCGATGCCTCCCAAAAAGAAGCCGATGCCGCCCAGAGCTCGAATTCTGCGTTCGTAATCCGTGCAAAATTGGTCGACCGCCTCGAGCACATGTTTGTGGCGTTTTTCAAAGACATCCATCGGGTAGCGGGTTCGCAACGTGAGATCGACGATGTTGTCCGGCCAGATGTCCTCCAATTTTTGTTCGGTTGCCAGCCCGATGGTGTTCGGATTGATGAGTAGCGCTTTTTGCGGGTCGAAACCGAAGCCTTCGATGTAATACTTGTTCACATAGAAATAAAAGCTATTGTGCTGCCAGGAATTGATGGGGTAGAATTCATCGATTTGAATGAAATGGAAGCTTTTCATATCGGGTTTGAGGCCTGGGTCCACGCCGTACTCTTCTAACAGTCGGGTTATTTTTGCGGTGCGCCAATTGTTGAGAATGTTGGTCACCCATTTGATGAAATGCTCGGGTGTTTTGCCCGTGGGAAGGGAGATGGTCCAGCCAGCGTTTTGCTGCGCCCATTCTATGAAACGCAGCGCCGTCAATTTGCCCAGCGCCGGAAAATTTTCAACGATAATCGTTGGGATTTTTTCGCGCGGAGAGTAGAGGAGCTTCTCCCCGCTTTGGCTCATTGCGATTTCTTCGACTTTTGAGATGGTCCGTTTCATCTGACTTCTAATTTAATGCAAAGAGCAAAGCTCATAGCGCGTTTTCCGCTTAGTTTTTACCGTTGCCAGTTTTTTCAATTTCTTTGCGAATGAGGGCGCTGGCCCCCAGCACCGCGGCGCTGCCATTGGCCACTTTGGACGCGATGAGTCTAATCTTGCCTTTGTAAATGTCCAGCAAGTTTTCTTCAAAGTGCCGCCGGGTCGGCTCAATGAGCAGCTCGCCAGCTTTCGCTAAGCCACCAAAAATAATGATAGCCTCTGGACTAAAATAGGCCGACGCATCGGCGAGAGCGCGTCCGAGGATTTTTCCAGTGTACTCAAACGCGGAGATTGCAATCCCATCATTGCGCAGCGCCAATTGGTAAATCTTCTCGGCGGTCAGGTCGTTGAAGCAAATTTGTCGAAGCTCGCTGCTGCAATTTGAGCGCGCCAGCAATTCGAAAACGGTTCGGCAAATTCCGCGTGATGAGACATAGGTTTCGAGGCATCCGCATCGGCCGCAGCCGCATTGCCGCCCGCCCGGCTTGATTGTGGTATGTCCGAATTCGCCGGCCAGGCCATCGTGGCCATAAATCAGGCTGCCATTCACCACGATGCCGCTGCCGACGCCGGTCCCCAGCGTTACCACCATGAAGTTCAGCATTCCTTTTGCCGCCCCGAATTCCATTTCACCGAGCGCGGCGGCTTTGGCGTCATTGGTTATGGCCACGGGTAAATCGAAATGCTGGCGTAGAATGTTCACGAAGTCAACTTTTCCCCATTTGAAGTTAGAGGGCGCTTCGATGATGCCGCGTGCGTAGTTGCCCGTCGGGGCGGCAGCGCCAATTCCTTGCAAGTGATATTCATTACCAAATCTTTCCAGGATGGCGGCCATTTTTTCTGAGAGCCGCGAATAGAATTTTGAAAAAGATTCATGCGCCTGGGTTGGAAAAGATTCTTCAAATAAACAATTTCCCTCCCCATCCACCAGTCCCAAAGTCGTATTGGTACCGCCGATGTCAATGCCAAACGTGGCTGATTTTTTCATTCGTGTTTGCCGTCCGAAGTGGGATCATATTATTTATAAGTTTGAGAACCATACGACCAACCCGTACCATACCAAGATAGTTTGTTGGATAAACCAACTAATCAAGCCTACAAAATGTTAAGTGTTGTTACTGATTGTTTTTTAAAATCAAATCTACCTTGTGATTCTGAAATCACTGAAAATCTCCTTTATAGCCAAAGTTGCTGCGCCCAATAGTCTCGGCCGAACTTTCAATGAAGTTGGCAAAATTCGTAAGTTTTTTTTTTACCGAAGAAAGCTCTTTTAGACAGCGTTTGCATTATTTCAGGATAGATGATATCCCACGCGCCAGTAATTTTACCACCAATGACGATTGCCTCTGGATCCAGCGCCTTGATGATGTTGGCAATGCCAAGGCCGAGATAGTGGCCGGTCTCGAGAATGCTCTTGCGTGCCACTGCGTTGTTGTCGTTTGCCCGATCAATGATGTCCTGAAGTATGAATTCGTCGCTCGCCTCAGCGGATGAATGGGCAGCATAACGTTTTACGGTCGCACGATCGGAAGCGTACGCCTCCCAGCAGCCATAATTTCCGCAGGAGCATAACTCGTTGCTTTCAAACAAGGTCATGTGCCCGAATTCGCCGGAGGCAGAGGAGTCTCCGTAGATCAGATTTTTTTCCACTACGATTCCGGTGCCAATTCCAGGCCCTACGGAAAGAAAAACGAAATTTGACAAATTGAGATCGTGATTGCCAAACCATAGTTCCGCGAGCGCCGAGGCTCGGGCATCATTGTCTGTGATGATGAAGTATTCTTCGGGGCACAGTTTTTTCATCAGCGCGCCAAGCTCAAAATCTTCCCAGCCGAGACGAGGCGCGAAGAGCACTTTGGCTGTGGCTGGATCAACGATGCCGGCAACACTTACCCCGATTCCCTCTAAATGATCGATATTGAGTTGATCCTTCAACTTAAACAATTCCCCGACACAACGCGCGACAAATTCCTCAGGATTATCAAGCGTCGTATCAACTGCCACGGTTTCCCTAACGGTGCCGTCCAAATCCACAATTGCAATTCGGGATGGGGTATAGTCAAAATTAATCGCGCCCACAAAATGGACGCCTAACTTCAAACATAGATTGATGGGATTGCGTCCGATGTTGGGAGTGGGTTCTACTTCCTGGTAAAGCAAATCTTCCTCTAATAAATCCGCTACGATACTGGAAACTGTACTTTTGTTGAGCTTGGTCAAACGGGAGATCTCAATTCGGCTGATGGGCTGTTTTTCACGAATGAGGTTCAGGATAACAGCGCGATTGATACTACGAACCAATTTGGAGTTTCCACCGATGAAGCTGTTTGGGTCTAACTTCACGAGACCTCCATTGGAAGCGCACAACTTTTGGGGATAATTAGTTGGTTGTTTGAACCAAATATAATAACTCAATTCAGAATGTCAAGTGTTTTTTTATTTTTTTAAAAAGAAGGCGAGTCTCCGAGTGACTATCACTGCCCCAATTTGAAGTGGATTGAGGATGGCGAGACATCGGAATTGGCAACTTCCCAGGCTACCAAAAAAGCCAACCGGGCAATCCGCGCAACTTTTTCCGGATTCACCTTATCCGGAGTATCCGATGGGCGATGATAATCTTCATGGTCGTCGGTGTTATAAAAAAGCACGGGGATGTTGTGCTTGGCAAAGTTGGCCTGGTCGCTGCGGTTGAAAAAATGCTCCCCGTCATATTTGAGAGTCAGGCCTGTTTCACGATTGGCAGCAATATTGATTTCGCGCAGGTCCGGACTTCGACTGCCGCCGATGACGGTGACTTCATTTTCGGCATTGCGGCCGATCATGTCGAGATTGATCATGGCTACCGTCTTTTTTATCGGGAAGATCGGATGCTTAACGTAAAACTCGGATCCCAATAATCCCAATTCCTCTGCGCTGAACGCGATAAAGATCAGGCATCGCCTCGGTGGCTCTGCAATTTCTCTGAATGTTTCCGCAATTTCCAGCAAGCCAGCCGTGCCAGATGCATTATCATCGGCGCCGCGGTAAATGCGATCGTTGATGATCCCAATATGGTCGAAATGCGCGCCGACTACGACCACTTCTTCATTCAACTCCGGATCCGATCCTCGAATAAATCCAATCACGTTTTGCGTGCGGCGAATTTCCTGATCAAGATCAATTTCGATCTCAATGGTCTGCCCGACGATGTTGAAACTTTGCGGTTTGCCGTTGGTATCGATTTCCTTCTGCAGCTCATTCAAGTTGCGGCCCGTGGATTGTAGGACTTTCTCCGCCACATCCAATTCGATCCAAAGTGAAGGGAAAGTCCGCAGCTCCGGGTTCTGCAGCAATTCCCAAGGTTTTGGCTGCCAGCGCTCCCGATATAGACTGGGCCAGTACCCCTGCGGTTCGAGGTTAACATGTCCGCTGGCCGGGTCCGATACCAGCAACATGCCCGCCGCGCCATGAGCCTGCGCATTTCGGGCCTTCTCTTCGAACAGGGCATGTTTTGTCAACTGTTTGCCAGCAAAGAGGCTTTCGGGATCGTTCTCCCGGGGCTCATGCCGCAAGACCAAAACGATTTTTCCTATAGCGTCAATTCTTTGATAATCGTCATATTGATATTCTGGGGCCGTGATGCCATAACCGGCAAACGCCACCGGCGCGCTCACGCTATCTTCGCCGGTAAAGTTGAACGGAACGAAATCTCGTTTGACTGAAAATACGGTTGAGTTTTTTTCGCCGTCAATTTCGGATTTCATTCGCAATGTTGCTTTTTTTAGATCGTTGCGTGTCAATTGGAAGTTTTGAAAAAAGGCGCCGTCATCACCGCCTGGCAGCAATCCGTATTCGGAAAATTCCTGCGCGATATACTTTGCCGCTCGCCATTCTCCCAGCGTTCCGGTTTCGCGGCCTTTGAATTCCACTGATGAGAGACGGTGAACATGGGAACTGGATTCCCTTGAGGTGATAGACAGCACGGCCGCGCGTGCGGCGGCTAAATTGCTCTTGCCAGCATGTTCGGAAGGCGTGGCAGAAAAGGCAAAAAGTAAGAAGTGGACGATAGTGAGAAGGTGGATTTTTTTATCCCGCATGAATGTTGTAACCTCACATGTTGATTCTGAAAGTTAGCTCTAAACTAAAAAAGATTATCCACGAACGCAAGATGAAGATCTGTCAAGGTTTCGGCGCCAATACCCAATGGCGGATTATTGTTGCGAAAGACGAAAGTTTTATCCTTAAAATGTCGATACCTTGGGTATCATTTCAAAATGATTCGGGGCGCTAAAAGTACACCATTTTTGTTGTTGATTGAGCGGGCTGAAGTCAGTTCACCTTCTCGCCAAATTGCTGGCATTGACGCTATAAGAAAGATGTTTAACTATTTAGATTGAATTCACACTTACCTTAATAATTTAACCAAAGAACCAAAAAACATTTATGAATCTCAAGGATGACACCACTTTCAACGAACCGGAGGTAACTATCGATTCCCATTCAACCCCGCCGGAGACTGACGATCGACGCCAATTTGTCCGGCAATTGCCAATCGAGCAATTTTTTGACGGCGGCCGCGAAAAAGCTTTCGCCAGTTTGGGCCGCGTTTCAGTTTCAGCTCAGCCGACTTTCCCGTGGCAGCTCGATGGTGAACAGCGCCAGCGTTTTGAAAAACTGGTTCGCGAGGACGAGCCTTTTTTCAGTGGTCGCGAAGACGGGCTTTCCAGTTCTGATTTTCTGGCTTTCGCTGCTGAGGGCACTCGGCATCACGCCGATCACCTCGATGACGCCATCCGCGGATGGTGGCAATTTCGCGAAAGCTCGCCCATCTGGCAAGACGAGGCAAATGCAAACTCCGGCTCGCGGTTTGAAAAGTCAACCGACAAACGAACTCAAAAACTTCTGAAGAACATAGTTGCGGCCTTGAGGCTCAGCACCGAGGAAACGGATGCGCTCTTCAAGACCGAGCACTTTTCGCGGCACACGGTGTACACCCGCGACTATGCGGCTATTCCCAAAGAATTGCGCGCCGTTTTTAAAATGGTACCGCAGTTAATTTTCTCTCCACGAAAGATCGAGCATCTCAAACGATTCTTGGCGTACGCGTCTCAAAATAAAATCAATATCGCTCCTAGGGGAAGGGGAACCTGGGCGCTCGGCGGCGCCCTGCTCACCAAGGGCGGCGTGGTGCTCGAAATGGCTTCGTTCGAAAAGAGAATTGATGTTGATGCGGAAAAACAATCTATCACTGTCAGCGCCTCGATAGATTTTAACGAGGCGGAGGAGGCGCTCAATCGCCACAATTTGACTTTGCAAGTCCGGCCCAGCAACAAATACGGCGTCATCGCTGGATTCATCTCCGTGGGCGAGCCCTACAAAGGCGGGCTCGGTTTGAACGCGTTTGGCTACGGACACATCCGCCACAGCGTCGAGTCGATTCGCGTGGTGAGCAGCGACGGCGAAGAAAAGTTGGTGGATAAATCATCGCCGGATTTTGCCTATTATTTCGGCGCCAATGGCCGCTTTGGTGTGATCACTGAAGTAACGTTGAAAGCCCGACCAAAGCCCGAAGCAGATTTTCCGGTCGTACTAAATTTCAACGATTCACAAAGCGCGTTCAAATTTTTGCAGACGCTTTCCGTGGATGTCAAATCCGGACGAGTTCCGTTCAAACCCATTCACGTCGAATTTTTTGGAAAAACCTATCTCGATCAAATCAAAAGGATCAAGTCCGAAGAAAAATCCAGCGATCTAATTTCTCCCGAGTCGATCAAAAGTAGTTCGCCGCCACGCGACACCGTGCTTTTGGTTTTTGATTCGGCTGCTGATCGCCAGTCGTTTGTTGAATACGCCAAACCGATTTGTGACGTCGCGCCGCAAAAAACCGCCGACTCACTTTGGGACGAACGCTTCACCCCAATGAAGCTGCGGAAAAAAGGCGATCTGCTGACGGCGGAAGTGATTGTGCCGTTATCACAAGTTGACAAATATTTGAAGAATGTGTCTAAACTGGCGGCCAATCTTGGCATCGAAATTTTGCCGGTGGCCTACCTGCTGAATTCCGATGAAGCGCTGGTGCTGCCACAATATCTCACCGACCGACGGCTGAGGTTTCAATATTATCGCCACTTCAGTCTGTCGCCGGTGCTGGCGCGCCGTGCCATCAAAAAATTCGGTGGCCGGCCGTATGGCTTCGGCATCTGGTTCGCGGGATTGTCACGGCGGGCGTTGGGCGTGAAAGTGTTCCGCGATCTCAAGCGCGCGAAAGATCGATTCGATCCGGCGGGTATTCTCAATCCCGGCAAAATCACCGAAATCCGCAGCCGCTTTCATAATATTTTAGGCAAATTAATTCTGCACGAGAGATCGATTGATTTGCTTGATCTGGCTCTTCGCATTCAGGCCCGTTTAAAATGGGGAGGCAAAGTTAGAGAAAAATTGCTGTCGGATCAAACCCTGCCTTACGTGCGCGAAAACTTTGACGCGCTGCATCGCTGCATCAAATGTTCGGCGTGCATGATCTGTCCGCTGGCGCAAATCTGGGAAAAGTCCGGCGATCCCAAATTAAAGAAAGATGCGATTTACATCACGCCGCGTTTTAAAATGGAGTTCATGCAGCAGCATCTGTTCGAGGGTAAAAAGCTTTCGCAGGAAGATGTCGATCGTTTCGTGCTCTGTTTCCGTTGCGGTGTGGCGGAACGCGAGACGGTTTGTCCCATCAGCGACATGCTGCTGGAAGTCGAGAATGGCGGCACCTCCGCCTGCCAGAAAAAGCTGCCAACTTATGACGATTTCGAAGCGCGTTTGCGCAAAGAAGGCTACGACGTCGATGGCGCCATTCAGCGCTACATGGATATTTTGAAAACCCACCCCGGCGTGGCGCGCGCGATGAAAGAAGTGTTGGGAAATTACCGCGTTCCCAAAGATGGCGATCTCACGACCCTGCAGCCCAAAACCGATTTCGCGATTTATAAAGTGGATGTCGACCGCGACCGCTGCATCAATTGCGGCAAGTGCGGCGATGAACACACCACCAGCCAACGCGGCTTCTGGGATCCGCGCAGTCCGCGGCAAATGGTGAGCCTCGATGATCTGCTGCGCGATCACGATGGTAAAATTCCGAAATCGTGGTTTAATGATGCTGGCGGTCCGATTCCTAAAGCGCTGAAGTCACAGGGACAAAGCAACGGCGAGTATGTTTATTTTACGAAACCGGCTGTGATCGATCTCGGACATCAGCATTGTAACGGCTGTTTGTACTGCGTCATCGAGTGTCCCGTCGATGCCATTCGCGTCAACATCAACGATTATTACGTGAACCTCGCCGGCGAAGATTTCACCCGCGAAGACGTACGCCGCATCAACGAAGAAGCCCGCACCGGCGGCGTACCTACCAGCGGCACCGGTTCCACCGGACTCTTCGGCGGCAAAGGCTTCGACCGCTACATGTTCGATTTTTCGGTGATCGTACGCCCCACCCGCGATGGCATCCGCGAGGCCATCGACATCGGCGTGAATTTAGGACGTAAGCCGCTGTTTCATCTTTTTTCGGCAAAGCCGATCCGCTTTCGCGGAGAGGAAACAAACGGCAACGGCTTCCCGCGTCTCAAAACTCATTTCAATACGCTCGATTTGCCGACGCCGATTATGCTGGAGTTGCCAGCGCTGCCGGGCCGAAAACAGACGCGTGATCTCGCCAGCATTTTTGCACGCTGCGCCCATCGCGAGGGCACGGTTTTGATTTTGGATTTCTTCAAATTCATCGAAAATTTTGACATCCTTCATCCCTTTGCGAGCAACATCGGACTGAGGTTGTTGCCGGAAGAAGTTGAGACCATTCACACCTGGCGCACCAAAACCGACGCGGACAAAAGGCTCGATTCGTTCAAATGTATTCCGCTGATCGAATTCGTGGGATCGAGTTTCAAGCCTACTCCCGCATTGCGTGAAATCTTCAGCCCGAAGGTCGTGATTTCCCACCTCGTCGAATGTGAAATCGACGCCGATCCCGCAGACCTTGCCGACCGCGTTCTCGAGTTGGCAAAAGCCGGCGCAGAGATCGTTCATTTGAACTGTCATTATAATTCTCAAAAAGGATATCACGAATCGGCGGATATCATTCAAGTTTGCTATGAGAAATTACTGGGTTCCTCGCTGCACACGCAAGTTTCGATCATCGCTAACGGCGTCAAATCGCCGGCCGATCTCGGCATCGCCATGATGATGGGCGCGAGCGCATTGGTGGTGGATCGCGCGGCGCTGGTGGCGCTCAACCACGAATTCCCCATGTTAGAAAAACGCGGCGACGCGCTGCCGGAAATCAATCCGGATGCGGGCGTGCATCGACTGCAGAATTTGTTCAAATCGTGGCACAAGCAGACTCAAGAAGTTTTGGGCGCGTTTGGGGTACGCGACATTCGCCGCACCGTTGGAGAAACCGGGCGGTTGATCGACCTGCGTCAACGCGAGCAAAAGATGCGCGGGATTGTCGAAGATGAAAAACTGCGGCGGTTGGCGATTTCTGTCAATGAAGAAAAAATAAAAGAAGATGGTGATCTGGCTCACGCCGCGTCGTGGAAATATTCCGACCTGAGTAACTTGATCAAAACAGTTCCGCCTCCGAACGCAAATCTTCTTGGTGATAGAAAATCGAGTCTCGAGTCGATGCTCAGCGCCCGCGGCGATCGGCGCTGGAACGCCGACGTGCTGAGCGCCACTTGGATGATGGCCTCTGGTTCTGTGCCATCTCACAAAGTCCCGCAGACTGGCGCGGATTTCGGCGGCGGTAGTTTCGACTGCGCCAAATTCTCGGCGGTGAATTTCAATGGCAAAACCATGAGCATGGAAAGCGCGGTGGAGGAAGTGGACCGCGCCATCTGCGCTGGCGATCCGCAAGTGCTTGCCGCCCTCGATGCCATTTCGATTTCCGCCGGCGTGATTAACACACATCGTCGGCCGGAATGCGAGCCGTATGTCAATCATTTTCCCATCGACGGCGCGGATATGTCACTCGGCTCCATTGGTTGGAAATTGACGCTGGCTCGTTATCTCGCCGGTGCCACCCTGAAGCGCTTCACCGGCACCGGCGAAGGCGGATTTCCACTGGAGAAACCTGAGCGTCTGCAAAAATTTTTCCCGAATCTTTCCAATGATGAATTGCGTTGGCTCGGCAAGCAACTGGAGTACTGGGTGGCCACGCAAACCGCCACCGGTTATTTCGGCGTCAACGAAGATACGATTCGCCGGGTTCGAAAAGTGGTTTTAAAATTTGCGCAGGGCGCGAAACCCGGACTGGGCGGCCACATCCTCGGTGCAAAAGTGACCTCACAAGTGGAAGATTTGCGCGGCGTGATCGCGGGCATCAGTGTGTTCAGTCCGTTCCCGTTCCACGACGTTTACTCCATCGAAGACGTGACCAAGATGCTCGAATGGCTGCGCACCATCAATCCCGACGCCATCGTCACCGTGAAAATTTCCACGCCCGTTGATGTGTACCACGTGGCGCTGGGATTGGTCACCGGCGGCGCAGACGAAATTCAGATCGATGCCACCGCCGGAGGAACCGGCGCGGCGCCGGATATCGCCCGCAATCGTATCGCCATGCCGCTGGAGTACGGCCTCTCCGACGTGCACAAATTTTTGGTGGAGCAGGGCGAGCGCAACAAAGTGACGCTGGTTGCCAGCGGCGGCATTCGCTCGGCGCACGACATGGCGAAGGCGCTGATTTTAGGCGCGGACAAAGTCGTTTTGGGAACGCAGGAAATTGTCGCGCAACAGTGCAATCGCTGCGGCAACTGCGAGGCCCCCGGCGGCTGTCAAAAGGGCATCACGACCACCGTCGAGCAACTCGAAGAGCAGAAAGAAATTTTGCTCAACGCCCAGTGGCTGATCAACACGCAGGTTGCGGTGATGCAGCACGTGATGAAAATGATGTACGTGTGGGGCGTCAAAGATATTCGTGAGCTGCGTGGGCGGACGGATTTGATTTCGGAATGGGGATGGGGGGAGATCGAAGATCGAAGATCGAAGATCGATGATCGAAAATCGAAGAACATAAAACGAAAAACGGAGAGCGAAAAGCGGTCCACAGTGGCGAACGAGTGGGATAAAAAGAAAGAAGAACCGAGTGAACGCGATGCCTGCGGCGTGGTGAGTTTTGCGTGCACCAAGCCGGTGCCGGTGGAGAGCATTCAGACCGCCTGTCAGCGCATGCACAATCGCGGCAACGGACGCGGCGGCGGCATTTTGGGGCTGGGCGGAATTTTTGCTGATAAGTTTGAGGACTGTTACGCGTTTCAAATTATCGCGCTGACGCCAGAAAGTCAACGTCAGCAGAAAATGTTGGAAATTGCGCAGCGCCATCTCCAAGATTTCGACGTATTCGACCGTAGCGGGGGAACGGAGGAAATTTCAAAGGCCAACATCGAGCGCTTCCGCAATCCGCGCGTGCAAAAAGATGGCCGCGACATCACTTTTGCAAAAGCCGGATTGGCCGTCGATCCGGGCGATATGTATCGCTTCTTTGTGCGAGTAAAAAAAGATGTTTTGCTGGACTTCGCGCAAAAGGTTTTAGATGATTGCCATCTCTCAGAGCCGGATCGCGAAATTCTGGCGAACGGAAACCCGCGCGAGCTGCTGCAAAATCTCAACATCGCCGGCAAGTGGATCGACTACTTCGTGAAATACTTCGACGTCCTCACCGACAATTATCTCGACAGCATCGATCCGGATTCAAAATTCTGGGAAGACCCGGAGTATCAAGATTTATGGCGCGATTTGGAAGACGAGTTCATCTATCGCCGGGCGTTTGAAATCAACCAGGAATTTTACATCGAGCCGCAAAAGCGCGGCGCCAATCCGGAAGCGTTCGTGGCGTCAATGATGAAGGACGGTGGCATTTGGAAACTCGTGGGATACGCAGAACAGTCGGCGGATTACTGGATCGTCGGCGATGCAGAGTACGTTTCGAAAAAAGAAATATTGAATATCGAACAACGAATTTTGAATATCGAAGTTGTTGAGATGAAAGATGACCGGGCGGTGGTTATTTACAACCGCGGCGCGCATATCTGGATCGGACACCAGCGCTTCCCCACCGTGTTCAGTCCGTACAGCGGCGGCAGTCATCCGTTTTACGGCCGCATTTATGAGGCTCTGATCCACAACGGCGACTTTGCCAACTACGTCGCGATGGTGCGCTTCTGGGATCAGTTCGGCGGCGCGCCACAATTCCGCACCGACACCGAGATGGCGGCCAAGGCCTATTCTATTCTCAAACAGATGGGCTATCCCCAAACGCACATCATCGAAGCTATCGCCCCGACGACAGGCATCGATCTGCAGCGGTTGAGAAAAGTCAATCCGGAGTTGGCAGCCGATTTTGAAGCGATCCAAAAATCGCATGTTGGCGGTTCGCCGGACGGCCCGTGGTTTTTCATCATCGGCGATCAGGACGCGGTTACACGCGACTTGCGGATCATCGGTTTGACCGACACTTCAGTTTTGCGACCATCCGTGTTTGTTTGGCAACAGGGCCGCAATGGCAGGCGGGCTTCGATTGGATTGGTCGGCTCCGAGGAGCAGGCTTGCCGCTCGGTGATGGATGCGCTTTATCATTCCGGCGTCCTCGCTTCCAACGAGCCGGACCGTGTTCGCATCGTACGCGGTGGCAGTGTCGAACAAGATTCCGATGGCGATGTGCGCGGCGGCGGTTCGCTCATCTATCATCTGCGAAGAAAGTCTCGCGGCGAATATAGATTTGAGATCGCAGATAAATTCGGAAACGTCCTGCCGCAAGAGCACGGTGTTCACTGTGACATGCGCGAGCCGGTCAATTTCGACTCCACTGAAGTGCAAGCCGTCGCCAAAAATCTTTTTGATGACACCGGCCGTCTGCGTTTTGAAAAGGCCGATGGAATTGTCCTGTTCGTCAAAACGAATTTGAAGAATTGGGAGTACAACACTTTCCGTTGGTTGGTGGAGGCGCTGGCTCATAATGTAAACTCAGACGAGGCCCGGACGTTGGTGATCGAGTCGCTCACTCAGATTCGTGATCGAATGCAAAGCATCGACGTGGGCGCCGATTTGTCGGATACCCTGCCTGCGCAGGCAGGCGATCCGCTTCGCGGAAAAAAACGCGCCTCGTTGATTCAAATGGTCAACGAAGGTTTGAACGCCGCGTTCGACGAAATCGAAATCATCAACAAGGGAGTGAGCGGGCGTAAGTTTCATCGGATCACCCATTTTTGTTATCGCAACGTTCCTGTCTGCGACGATGACAAACAGGTGTTGGTGGTGGATGCTTCCGGCTTTCCACAGGAAGGCCACGATTCGCTGGCGCGCGCACTCGTCGGCGCTTATGAAAAAGATTGGCGGAAATTCATTGTCTATAAAACAACCGGCCAGCGTTATCTTGGCGTGGGGTTTGGCCCGAACACGCAACAATTGGAGATGCATCTCTACGGCAGTCCGGGTCAGGACATCGGGAATTCTTTGATGGGTGGAACGGTGCACGTTCACGCCGATGCACAAAACGATATGGCTAAAATCATTCACTCCGGCACCGCTGTGGTGCACGGGCTGGCCGGCAACACCGGAATATATGGTGCGAAGGGCGGCGAGATTTTCGTGCGCGACAACGTTGGCACGCGCTGGGTGATCAATAGCGTCAGCAGTCCGACGGGGCCAGGTTTGAAAGTGGTGATCGTCGGATCGGCGATGGAGTACATCGCCGAATCACTGATGGGCGGCATGGTGCTGACGTTAGGTTTGGAGTGGGATGAACAGGGCGTGTTGCGCCGAAAATATTTACCCTTTGCCGGCAACAGTATTTTGGCCGGCGCATCGGCGGGAAAGGTCGTCATTTATGATCCGGATGACCGTATCACCAAAACGCAGTTCGCCAATGCCCTCGATGTCGGGTTCCTCTCTGAAGATTGGGTGGCCGTTTATCGCAACCTCGCCAACCTGGTGTCGCGCACCTTCACGAAGAAAGTCTGGAGAGATTACATCGAGCGCTGGCGAAGCCTCGCGAAGTACACGCTGAAATCAGAGGACTGGCCGCTGGCGGAAAAACAGGACGCGCTCGACCAGTTGCTCAACTTGCTCAGCGATGTTCCGGAAACGGCGACTGACTTCGATAAACTCAACAACGATGCTCACGCGCTGAAGTCGCTTATCGAAGATCGATTCACCGGCAAAGAGTGGCGCACGTTGGTTCGGCAATTTGGGCAGATGGTGAAAGACCTCGATTGGAAAGACGGCATCGAATTGATGGAACGGATGATGGACTGGAAAGAGGTAGTTGAATTACTCGCAAAAGCAAATGCCCATTTTTCTCTCGGACTGACGATGGAGAATGGCTGGCTTTATCTTCCCATCAATGGCGTGAAAGCCGAAATCAAACGCGCCGATTTCAAGGTTCTGCGTCCGTTGAAAGCAGATGAAAAAATGAAAATAGAAGCAGATAAGCTCGCTAAGATTGCCGCGGAAGAATTCGATCTGATGGGCGCGACTGTTTGAAATTGACCGCATTCGGTAATGCTGCCGACTTGATCAAAGCCATTCAAACTATCGCTTGACTATTAGAAAAATACTTCTTATTTTTTTCGGCCATATTCGGGTTAAATCATTCCAAAACAACACTCATCTGGGTTTAGTTTTAAAATTCCATTAAGGAGGAATCATGTTAAAAGGATATCGCTCCGCTCGACTTTTCTACCTGGCTTTAAGCTTGCTAATGGTTGCATTGTTGGCGACCTTTGCAATTGCCGGCGGTGGCTTAGGAAGCAGCTCGATGGCTGCTATTCCGGAAGTGCAGAAAAAGCTTGAATTGGCAAAGGCGAACGAAGAATTTCTCAAGCAAGTGAGCAAAAAGGTGGCAGCGTATCGTCAGCATGAAATGTTTCAGCAAAAAATCCGCGATTATCCGGCCGGAGATAAAATTTCCGCCTTTTTAACTGCGCTGGATAAGCAGGAACGCAAGGGCGTTGATATTCCTGCGCTGATGCGTTCCTTTTCGGGTCAGAGGAGGAATGCCGCTGCTATTGCCGGCGCAATCGGCGCCATCAGCGGTAAGGTCGCCGTAGAGGGCGAGATCTCTATTGAAAATATGGAAGTACTCGCATTTGATGAGTTTGGTTTTCCCGCCGGTTTAGCGCCAGTATTTTCTGGCTTGTATGTCATTTCCGGTTTATTGCCCGGCAGTTATTATGTTGTCACCCGTAGTCCTTTTGTGGATGAATTTTATAACAACGTTCCTCGCGATTTTGATCGAAGCTGGCGCGCCGCCGAGCCGGTACCGGTGACGGATGAGACTCCCGCCACTGGCATTGATTTCGAGCTCGATCGCGGCGCCTTGATTTCCGGCACCATCTACCGTGCCGATGGCTCGACTCCAATTGGCGATGCCGCTGTGAACTTTGATCTTTTTGGCGTTACCGATCCGGTGCAGAGATTCTCGATTTTTGGTGTCGCCGGTGAGGACGGCGCTTACGAAATCATCGTCCCCGCCACGGGGAGGTTTATTATTCGCGCCAGTGTGGAAAATTTCATCCCGCAATTTTTTGAAAATGCCGCGACTCTTGAAGAGGCCGACCCGGTGGAGATTTTAAGCCTGGAAGATGAGAAAAACGGTATTAATTTCGCGCTTGTGGAAATCAGTTCTCCGCCGACTGAAGATGGCGGCAAAATTCGGGGTACGGTGTTCGGCCCCGAAGCGTCGCCGGCTCCGCTGGCGTTGGTTTTCGCATTTGACCTGGCCGACACGTCCGTGGCCGCACTGCAAATTGCCGGCGAGGATGGAACGTACGAAATATCCGGACTGCTCGAGGGACATACTTATGTTCTATTTGCCAACCACATATTAGAGTTTATCTTTCCGATATTGTCCCCCGGATCGACGCCGCCCTCCTTCCGCGGCGAATACTATCAAGACACCGAGAATCCGGCCGATGCCACTCCCCTTACAATCACCGCCACCGATACACTTTTTGAAGCAGTTGATTTTACCCTCGAGCCCGGCGGCGATATTACCGGTAGCATCACCAATGAGAGCGGCGCGCCGCTGGATTCGGTGATTGTGCTGGCGATCAAGAAAACCATTTTGAATGGCATCGTCTGCCTGCTGCAGGGCGGGGGATTTTGCGCCGAAGATCTCGATTTGAGCCTCGCCATTTCGGACACGGCCGGCAATTATATTCTTCCCGGTTTATCTACCGGAGATTATTATTTGCGAACCATCTCGCTGCTGAATCCCAACATCGGCGAAATTTTAGGGGGCGGCAGTTTAATTGGCAAACACGCGGGCCAAGTGTTGGATGAGTACTATCAAAACGTGTACAGCATTTTCGATATTGACGCCGCTGAGCCGGTGCCGGTCGAGGCGCCCAATCCAACCAGCGGCATTAATTTTGTGCTCGAGGCGGCGGGCGGCATCAGTGGTTCATTTGTTGAAGTCGATGGCAGCACGCCGGTGCAGGGAGATGGCATTGCCGTCGCGTTTAATGCCGAAACCGGCCTGCCAGAGCTGGCTTTCGATTTTGACCCGGAGCCAACTTCGTACTTGCTGCGGCCATTGCCGCCGGGCAATTTCAAGCTGTTGGGAATTGTGAGCAATCAATCTGTTGAACTTCCTTTAAATGCACCACAAAGCAACGGCGTCATTTATGTGCCGCAATTTTATGACCGCAAACCCACCTTCGATCAGGGAGACGTTGTCACCGTTACCCCGCCGGCCGCCACGCCGGGAATTGATTTCAAGATGATTCGCGCCGGCGGCTTGTTTGGCGTCGTCAACCTTCCCAGCGGCGACCCCATTGGGGCAGATTCGCTATTCACAACCATGGTCGTGGCATTCGAGGCCAATTCCGGCGTTGCGGCCGGCGGCGCCGAAGTTACCTTCGCCGGCGCCTATCGGATCGTTGGCGTGCCTCCCGGCGCTTACAAAGTCGTGGCGCTGGTTGGCGCTCCGGACGTTGCCGGCACCTATCAGGATGGCAGCGCCTCGTTTGGTGCTGCTGGCGCGATTTCCGTGTCGCCGGATGCGGTTACGCGCGTTGATATTGATCTGAATGAGGGGTTCGGCGTCATTTCCGGAACCGTTCGCGATAAGGAAGATAATCCTTTGCCGGGCGTGCTAGTGTTGGCCTATGATCTCAGTGGGCACGTGGTCTCCGCCGGTATCAGCGGTTTCGATATGCAAACCGGGCTGCCGCTTCCATCCGCAGACGTGTATCATATTCCCGGTCTGGTTAGCGGCGATTATTACGTGCGCACGTTTGCCCTTTTCCGACTCCTTCAGCAGTTACAGGAGGGCGGACTGGGAGATCAGTTGGGTAACGATCCGCTGGGAACGCTGTTGGGATTGTTGCTGTCGGGCGGCGGCGATTTGGTGGATAGTATTGCCGGTAATTTGTTCGCGGATTTTTGGTACGACGGCATACCGGTACCGCTGGCCATCGGCCGCGATGATGTCTTCGGCCTGCTGTTCAATCTGCTTCTCGGCAGCGGCGATATTCAGTTCGTGCTGCCGCTGTTTGATTCGCCGGCGGCGGGGGCGGCCATCGTTCACATTGACAGCCCGGGCGAACGAGGCGGCATCGATTTTAAGCTACCGACGCTGCGGGACATTCTCACCGACGTGAGCGAACAGCCGGGCGAAATCATACCCACTGCGTTTGCGCTGTCACAAAACTATCCCAATCCGTTCAACCCGAGCACGGTTATCGCTTACAGCTTGCCGCGGGTAACCGAGATTCAGTTACTGGTTTACAATATACTGGGTCAGCGTGTGCGCTCTTTATTTGAGGGCAGAAAAGAAGCAGGTGTGTACTCCGTTATATGGGATGGGCTCAATGATCGCGGCGAAGCGGTGGCTGCTGGACTTTATTTCGTGAGACTCGAGTCGCAAGCTAACAACATCGCGTTGACACGCAAGGCATTGTTCGTGAAGTAGACGAAGAAATCTAACTCTGACAGGGTTCGAACCCTGTCAGAGTTTTTTTTATTCACATCAAAGAGTTTTTCAAGCTGAATCTCCAATTCTTTCAAAATGGCTGATTTCGCCTTTCCTGTTTTTTCCACCCGTTGCGCCAGTCGGAACTTACCGTTGTCGTTAAAATAGATTTCCAGCCAGTGCTTTTTGGGATCGACAATCCAGTACTCCTTCACACCAAATCTTTCATAGATTTCTTTCTTTTCGATCAAGTCATAATATCCCGAAGATGGCGATACGATTTCAATAATTAAATCCGGAGCGCCAGAAATATTTTTTTCCGTGATGATTTGCTTACGCTCATTGGAGATAAAGAGTATGTCCGGTTGTACGACGTTATGATCGCTCAGAACCACATCGATGGGCGCACTATAAATTTTTCCTCTTTTATTTTCTTCAACAAACTTTTTCAGTTCAAAAAACAAATTGCCGCTGACGTCCTGATGACCCGTGCTGGGCGCTGGAGCCATAACTAATTCTCCATTTATGACTTCATACCGTTTGCCATCTTCCGGCAGGTCTAAATAATCCTGGTAGGTATAAGCTTTTTTGGGTGAGCGGTAAATCGGAGAGGTTGCTTTGACTTTCATGTTTCATTCCAAAATGAAGACCTTGGCGAATTGAATCTGAAATCCGGGCAATACTTTTGATTTCGCTATGCCCGCTTTTTCCAAACGTTGAATCAATCGAAATTTACCATCCCCAGTAAAGTAGATTTCCAGCCATTGTTTTCGTGGATCGACAATCCAGTATTCTTCGACTCCAAATCTTTCATAGATTTCTTTCTTTTCAATCAGGTCGTAGTATCCCGAAGAGGGCGATACGATTTCAATAACTAAATCCGGAGCGCCGGCAATGTTCTTTTCTGTGATAATTTGCTTATGCTCGTTGAGGACAATAAGGATATCGGGTTGCAGGACAATGGTCTTGCTCAAGACGACATCAATTGGGGAATGAAACATTTTGCCGCTTTTGTGCTTCTCAACAAATTTTCTAAGCTCAAATTCCAAATTGCTGCTGACACTTTGATGACCCGTACTGGGCGCTGGAGCCATAACTAATTCTCCATTAATGACCTCGTAGCGTTTGCCATCTTCCGGCAGGTCTAAATAATCCTGGTAGGTATAAACTTTTTTGGGTGAGCGGTAAATCGGTGAGGTTTCTTTCACATTCATGGCTCAAATCCGATTCTATTTTTCTGCAAGAATACTGATCGTGGTAGAATAAGTCAAGAAATAAAAAACGTCAACAAATAAAAATGGCGCACAGCTTTTATCGCCATGCGCCATCGTTCGGTTGTGTATTATGAAGCCTTTTCTTTTTTCTTCAGCAGATCGTTGCGCGTCACGTGCAGCTTTTCAAAACTGCTTTGTGAGATCACGTAATACCATCGCGCAAAGCGTTTGTTAAGATCGTCGGAGAGTTTTTTGCCCGCATCGACTTTCCGTTGCCATTCGTCATGCTTATTTTGCAGCTCTTTGTTTTTCTTATCGGCGTCGCTCAATAGACTATCGGGCTTGCTCTGGAAGCTGATGTCTCTGGGTTTTGGCGGTTCCGGGCCAAATTCCTTTTGATCGAATTCGGTGGTGATGAACAGGTAGCGATTCTCGCCCGATCCGCTTTCATCCGATTGGCTAGTGTCGATGCCGGCGGTCACGGCCAAACCGCTGCCATAAACGATCTCGCCAAAACGCAGCGTGTAGGTAACCCCCTCTTTGGTTCGAGACTGCATTTCACCTTCATTGGAAACCAGTTGACCGTCGCGTGTGAAATAGTACCCTTTGCTTTGCAGCGACATCATGTCGGATTGCGAAATTGCAACTCCTGCGCTCATTCTCTCCAGGCTCTGTGACAATCCTGCCGGTTTTGGCCGCACCCCGACGATGGATAGCTCGTCGATGGTTCGCAAAAAGTCGTTCATTTTGGTGGTGTTGATTTCCTGGTCAGCGGGCTGCTTGTTGGCGCTCCAGTTATCATCTTTTTTGTCAAGAATGAGCACGTCGCGCTGGTCAATCATACCCGTGCGTTCATTGATGGAGTAATCTCTCAGCGTGACTTGTTTGATGTTGTCCTTATTCACCTGCAACAGATCGGATTCGATCCAATCGCTGAATTTGGTGGAGATGTCGATATCGACGCGCGCGGCATAGACGCGCTTTTGGTCGGGGAGCCGAACGAAGCGGAACTTTTCCCGTCCCTCAACTTCCTTGCCAATAATTATATCGGCGAGCACTTGTTCGTTCGTGCCCTTAATGGTCACGCGCTGGCCGCGCCCAGTGGATGCCGTAGCGGTTTCATCAAGAGGATCAATCACTTTGCAGGATTCGTAGTCTGTAACGTTATCGGATCGAAAATCATCTCTTTTAATGCCAATGACGCCGGCGGCGGTTTTGGCGAGCCGGTCTTTGCCGTCAGCCGGATAATCGTGGTGCGATGGAATCGTCCACAAGCCGTTTTTGAATGTTACTTTGAATGGTACTGCGGAGCCAGTTTCCTCGTCAAAGTTGATCACTTCCAGTGTAGTGGCTTCGTTGGGATCTTTGAAGTTCGGAAAAAACTCCTGGCCCTTGTCGGAAAATTCATCGGGTGTACTGCTGCCGGGCAGAGTTATTAGAAACGCCAACAGTGCCAATCCCAGAGCCACGCCGCCGTAGGTCAATGTTTTTCTGGTTTCGCTCATGCTTCTCTCCTATGTCTTCTAAAAACGTATGTTCATTTTAGCATAGCGCAGAGAGCATAGAACTTTGGTTACGCTCTGCTCTTTGCTCCATGCGCTTGCAATTTAGCTTCGCAGCCGGTGCGCCGCCGCGGCGCCTTCTTTTTCACGCTTTTGACGGCGGAGGAAAACCCACACGCCCAGCACAAACACCGGGATCGGCGGACCAATCACCGCAAAGGTTTTGATGTTGCTTTGAATGCTGCGAATCTGGCTTTCCATCTTTTCTTTGCTGCTCTGAATCTTGGCTTCTTTCTGCGCTTCGATGTTCGCTTTCAAGGTTTCGAACTTGCGGTTCTCGACCTCCTGCAGATTTCTCGCCATGATTTGCTTGGTCTGCTCATCGAGGTCGCTGCGCTGGCGTACTTCGCCAACTTTTTCGTTAAGCCGCTGCTGGGCTTCGGACAGAGCTTGCGAGGCTTCCTTTTCCGCCTCGCCTTCTTCCTTTCCCCGCTGCTCGGAATAATCGCGGATTTGTTCTTCGAGGGTTTCCAGCGTTCGATATTTGACGCGTTTGTTGCGCAGCGCAACGAACGATTCGTCGCCAACCAGTACATCCATACAATTGAGAAAGAAGCTCACGTTATCGAAATTCAAATTGCCGACGGCGCGTTTGCGAATTTCAAAAAATTCCTCGGAGATAAAATCAATATCTGAAATAAAAATGACGTTGATGCTTTCCCCACTCGCAGTCGAGTCGCTGGCGCTGAGTGGGCCGTGAACGTGCGCTGCCAACGCAAAGTCCTGATTGCTGGGCCGGCGGCCGAAACCGGGCTGCACCAACTGAGTTCCAAAAAAACTGCGTTGCACTAATTGATTATAAAACACGGACCCGGATTCGAGGCTGGTCTTCACCAGCGGTGTAAATTCAAGGTTGGCGCTGGGCGATTTGCGAATGCTACCCGGGAACAGGAAAACCAATTCCTGCAATCCCGCGCTGCTGGCCTCATTAGGATTGAAGCTCTCGGCATTCTGATTGCCAGTTCCCACAAAGACAATTTCCGGCTGTAATTGCGCCAGGTCCGGATGCGGGTTGTAGGTATCCCATGTCACTTGGGTTTTGTTCCAGCTTAATCCGATTTGTGTCAGCAATCCCTGAATGTCGCCTTTCGGTTTTGGTTGCGGACCTTGATTTCTCATAAACGGATTGGTATTCGCGCCGCTTTCTTCCGATGGTGAAAGCCCAACGTTGACGATCGTCAGCGGGTCATCGAGAATTAAAGTGGGGTGTCCCTTTTTGATGTATGCCAGCAGGTTATCCATTTCTTCCTGAGGTAGGGAGGAGGGCAGCGCCACCAACAACGCATCGTATTTGCCGATGATGGGACTGCTGGCCGAAACCTGCTCGACTTCGTATTGTTTTTTCAGCTCATCCACCACTGGCCAGGGCGGGTTGCTGCGCATACTTTGAAAATCGAATCCGCCAAAAAGCTTGGCCTCGGTGTTGACCACGCCAATTTTTTTGCGCTCGGTTTTGGCAACCACGCGGATGCTGCGCGTCAGCTCGTATTCCACCGGCAACCCGCGATCGAAGAACGGTATCACCTGCTCCTCCGCGCCACAGGTGAATGCGACGCCCAAAAACACCGGCGTGGTGCTGGCGCGCGGGCTGTCGGTGCTGGGGATGTCCTGCGGCGTAATGCCAAACTTTTCGCGGGCGTCCCGGGCTTCCTCGGTATAGGGTTCAGTTTCGTGGATGATGACCTCCACGCGGTTCCCACCCGCGGCATCGATTTCCTTCAAGTTGCTCAACAAACTTGCGCGCGTCTGCACGTAATGCTGCGGCACGTCCTTGCTGACATAAGCCTGAATGAAAACCTTGCGATCGCCGGGGAGTTCATCCAAAAGTTTGTCGGTTTCGTCGGCGAGGGAGTGCAGGCCTTCGGCGGTAGCGTCCAGCCGGAAACTGGCGTGGCTTAAAATGGCGTTAATGCTGATGAGTCCAATGACAATCGCCACGGAGCGCACAGCATGATGCATCCACATTTTATAGCCATCGGCCGCGATCGGCCAGTGCCGTTTTCCGATCAACAAGACGTTCAAATAAATCATCACGGCGGCGACTGAGATGAAATAAAGCAGGCCGGTGAAAGTGATCACGCCGCGGGCAAAATCACCGAAGTGGCCGGTGACGCCCAGTGGTTCCAGCCAATTCTGCAGTCCCTGGCTGAAAATTCCACCAGCGGAATCGATATAAACAAGCAGACCGCAGAAGAGCGCGCCAAAAATAAACGCGATGGTAACGTTGGCCGTGAGTAGAGAAGCCAACATGCCAACTGCGATCAGCGCCGCGCCGATGAACCAATAGCCCATGTAGTTGCTAAACATCAATCCCAGATCGGGACTGCCGAGAAAAATCAACACGATGACGTGGCTGAACGATAAAATCAGCGAAGCCGTGTAGATGCCAAGCGCCGCGAGATATTTCCCAAGCACGACTTCAAGATCGGTGGCCGGCAGCGTGAGTAGCAGTTCGTCGGTGCCCTGTTTGTGTTCTTCAGCCCAAATGCCCATTGTCAGCGCTGGAACAAAAAACAGCAGCAAAAATGGGAAAAGATTGTTGAGTTGATCGAGATTGGCGAGGTTATTTAAAAAGAAGCGATCCTGCCAAAATGCCGCCCAGGCGCTGAGGAGTATAAAAATGGAAATGAACAGATAGCCGGTCGGATTCGCAAAGTAAATTCTGAGGTCACGTTTGACAATTGACATCACGATTTTAAAATTGATGTCCACCTTAAAATTCTTGCTGTCGATCTTCATACCCGCGCCTCCTTTCCAGTCTCCGCTTCCATTTTGGGCGGCTTGCCATAGTTGGTCAGGCGATAGAACGTCGTTTCGAGGGAACCGTTTTCTTTCAACTCTTTCGGCGCGCCATCGAAAATCATCCGGCCATCGTGCACAAACAAGACGCGGTCCGCCACGGCGTCCACCTCTTGCAAAATGTGAGTCGAAAGCAAGATGGTTTTGGTCGTTCCCAATTTGCGGATGTTGTCGCGGAATTCGCGAATTTGGTTGGGATCGAGACCGGCGGTGGGTTCGTCCATGATCAAGACGTCCGGATCATGCAACAGCGCTTGCGCCAGTCCGACACGCTGCTTGTACCCGCGTGAGAGTTTGTCGATGGGTTTCTCCAAAACTAATTGCAGCGCGCACTGTTCGACCACGTAATCCAGCCGTTTCTTCAACAAGTCAGGTTCGAGTCCGCGAACCTCGCCAAAAAATAGCAGCAGTTCCAGCGGCGTCATGTTTTGATACAGCGGTCCGTTTTCGGGAAGGTAACCTAAACGTCTCACTGCCTCCAGCCGATCTTTCTGAATATCGAGTCCGGCGATGGCCGCCGCGCCTTCACTGGGCGCCAGAAACCCGCTGAGTATTTTCATGGTTGTGGATTTGCCGGCGCCGTTTGGTCCGAGAAAGGCCACGATCTGACCTTCCGGAATTGAAAACGTCAGGTCTTTGATTGCCACAAACGGGCCGTAATACTTGCTCAGCCCACGGGCTTCAATCATTACTTTTGTGGATTGATTCATACGCTCCCTCTTGAAATGGTTCGATTAAACAGCATTAGATAAGCACTTATTATAAAAGAAAATGTGTATTGGATTTGACGATGTGAAAAATTCACGAAGTAAAAAACGCATGAGGGGCAAAAGTGGTTCCCGCGAAAAGGAAATTTTTCTTCCATTGGAGTGGTAGAGACGTTGCATGCAAGTCTCTACGGTTTAGTTGATTCGAATCCTCACCTCCGTTGAACGCCCTTCGTCATCCATGCACATTAGCGTGTGCCGTCCTTTATGTGGCTTCATGAAAACCTTTTCGCGCGGGTCGCCGGAAAAGATCATCCGGCCGTTCAAAAACCAGTAAATGCATTTGCTGCGATTGGAGACCGAAGCATCCAACAAAATTTTTTGATATTTGAGATTCACGCCGTCGCGGATTTTGAACTCGGCGTTGGCGACTGGCGAGCGGATGACCGGCGCTTCGCCCGCCGCGACTTTCGAGCATTTCGAATAATGCTCCGGAATGGTCTGAATCGGGTAACCATTGCGCGCCAGCCACGTCGCAATTTCCGCCGGCCACTGTTCTACTATTTTTTCCGAGACCTTTTTTCCGACCCGGCAGTGTGAGCAGAGCCGCTGCTTGGTTTTTTTATCCAATAAAATGAGCTGGTGAATTGTGCACGACTGACTGGGAGAAATGCCGGGAAGATGCAGCTCATCTTTGGCGGTCGAGCAAAATTCTGATAGCGGCATTCCGCTGATAGAGCACACCTGCCGATGTTCGATGCCGGCGGGCTGCACGAACCAATTGCTGCCGGACGGTTTCTCCAGAGCATTGAACAGCGCGAACAGGATCGGCGCCGCCACTTCCGCGCCCACCAGTCCGGGCACCCCTTTGCCATTGAAATTACCGACCCACACGCCGACGGTGTAGCGCGGCGTGTACCCGATGCTCCACGCGTCGCGGTGGCCGTAAGAAGTACCGGTTTTCCACGCCACCGTTGGAATCGAAATCGAAGCATCCCAAACCGCCGGCAATTCGGGACGACGAAGCTGGCTGAGAATTTCGGTGAGAATAAAGCAGATTCCGGGACTAAACAGTTTTTTCCCTTCGATTTGATCCTGTGAGGTTAATAAACGATAGGGCCGGAACCGACCTTGATTCGCAAGTCCCGCGTAGAGGTTGGTCAGTTCCAAAAGCGTCACTTCGCACCCGCCCAAAATTAATGAAAGGCCGTAGTACTCGCGTGGCTTGGGCAGAGTGGTCACGCCCGCTTCTTTGAGAAATCCGTAAATGCCTTGCTCCCCGAGTTGGGCGTAAAGATTGACCGCCGGCACATTGAGCGAACGGATGAGTGCCTCTTCGACGGTCACCGCGCCGTGATACTGGTCGTCGTAATTGACGGGTTTGAATCCGCTGTACTCGACGGGCACATCATACAGCAGGCTTTGCGGCGAAATCAAGCCATGCTCAAACCCGAGGGCATAGATGAACGGTTTCAACGCGGAGCCCGGCGAGCGTGGGGACATGGCGCCGTTCACCTGTCCATCGGTGCGCTCATCGAAAAAATTCGCGGAGCCAATCATCGCTAACACCTCCTGACTTTTGTTTTCGATGACAACAATGGCGCCGTTGGTGATGCTTCGCGACCGCAGCGGTTGGAGGCTCGTCTGCAAAATGTTCTGCGCTAATCTTTGCACGTTGGCGTCTATGGTGGTTTCGAGGCTCTCGTTTTGTGGATAGAGTTGGATCAATTTTTCGGAAAGATGAGGAGTCAGAAATGGCAGATCAAAACGTCGCTGCAGCAGGGGCTCGGAACTGGTTTCTTCGAGTTGCAGATCGGATATTTTGCCCTGCTCTTCGAGAAGCGCGAGAATTTTCCGGCGGGCATTTGCCGCAGCTTGCGGGTTCAAATCCGGGCGATAAAGATTTGGCGAATTGGGGATCGCCGCCAGCAGCGCGGCTTCGCCGAGGCTGAGCTGGTTCGCGCTTTTGTTAAAATAAAAGTAGGACGCCGCGCCGACGCCGACGATATTGCCGCCGTAGGGCGCGAGGTTGAAATAGAGTGTGAGGATTTCCTCTTTTGAATACCGCCACTCAAGCTGCAACGCCCGGAAAGTTTCTATGAGTTTATTTCCCAGCGTTCGCTTTTTGGGCTGCATCAAGCGGGCGACCTGCATGGTGATAGTAGAACCGCCCTGCACCACTTGTCTCGCCTGCAGATTAGCGAATGCCGCCCGCACGACTGCAATCGGGTTGATCCCGAAGTGCCAGTAGAAATATTGATCTTCGTACGCGATGACGGCTTTTTTTAGTGTCGGAGAAATTTCTTCGGAGGCCACTCTAATTCGCCACATTTGGTCCGGCGCCAGAAACGCCCGCAACAACTCGCCGTTGCGATCCAGCACAACGGTTGAAGACGCTGGTTGAAGTTTGTCGAGTGGGAGCGGAAAAAGCCAGTAGGCGATCAGGAAAAGCAAGATCGGGCTGAATAAGAGAGTCAAAAATATCAACCGCCAATGGACGCGAATAAATGCTAATGAAATTAACGAGCGGTATCGAGTACCAGACGTTCCCATTCTAATTTTGGATGTTTGAAATTTATGATCAGTCCGACTTTCAGTTTGCTTATTTTCAGATAATTGAGGATTCGCCCGCGGTGTTCGTCTGTAAAAGATTCAACTGTTTTTGTATCAACAATTATCCTGCCTTTCAAGGTCGGGTACATATTCATCAACCTTTTCATTTCGATAAAACACGGGATATTTAGTTTGTTGAGAATATTTGATTCCCTGACAATTGAACTCGACGCAAAGCGCTCGTTCATACGTTTTTTCTCTGAGTCCGTGTCCAAGTTCATTATGGACAGCTATTGCACATCCAACAATTTTATATACCAAACCCTTTTCAAGTAATTCTGTCATGATTTTTACTTTTTATTCGCGTTTATTAGCGTTCATTCGCGGTTGTCAATGAGCGCCAATGACGATTCTCCCACTCGACGCCACCGAAGCTTTCATCGGCGCGTACATTGCCTCGCCACGAATGGGAGGGAGAATGAATGTTCCCTGCGTAACGGCCCGCAGCCCATAATAAAATTTGGCCGTCTGGTTGTGATAGAAATTGCCGTACAGGATCATGCGATCGTCGCGAATGTCCATGTATAACGGCGTGTAAGCATCTTGGCTAATCCAATCGACTCCCTTGCGTGATTGTAGCCGGGGATTTTCGATTTCAAAACCGGCGGGCAGCAGGTCCACAATCGCCACGTTGTCCATCGACTCCGTCAGCGGCTTGATGGTGATTTCCGCGATCAGCGGCTCGCCCTGCTTGAACGTGGTGTAGTCGATGGCGTTGCCGTGTTCGTCGAGATAGCGGCGGCGCACCATCAGATCGTTATCGTATTCGTCGATAGTGAGTTTGGAGGGGATGCCGTCGACGCGCCATGAGTAATAGCACGTGCCCGTCCCTTTGATGGCGAGCGTCACCTCTTTGCCCGCCCAATCTTTTGATGTGAACGTTTGATCCTTTTCTGTGAATTGGCCGTACTCACGGCCAGCAACGGTGATGGTACCAGTGAACTTTCCGCCGTCGCCTTTTTTTCGTAGAATCTTTCCCAGCGCGAGAAACCCAAAGGCATTCTCCTGAGTGGTGTACCAGCGCCCGAGCTTTGACGCGGCTTTGGTGAGGTTCTCGACTAAAACCGGAACCATGGGATTTCCATCATCAACTTCAGCGAGAATATCGAGCATGATCGCCTGATTGCGAATCGATGAATTGAAATTGCCACCGCTTTCGGATTTTTCATCCTTTACCGCAACGACGGTTTTGGGCAGCATCGCGCGGCCGGTTTGCAAATCCCCCGCGAGCGCAAACGCTCCGGCTAATTGATATTGCGAATACTCTCGCAATCGGTTCTGCGCGTTGTTTTTCAAATAGAGCATCGTACTTTTGTCCGGCTTGCCGGCCAGAGCCAGAACATAACACGCGTAAACCGCTGTTTGATAGCTGTAATCATCATTGGTGCGATAGTCGCGGGTGGTGTTGCGCATCGCCTCAATTAGCCTGTCGTAAACCCGGTCCGAGACTACGTGACCAGCACGCCGGGCCTCCACCAAAAAGTGCGCCGCGTAAACCGAACTCCAATTGTTGATGTAGTCGCCGGTGGGCCAGTACGAAAACGCGCCGGAAACCAACTGCATATTCTCCAACTTGGTGATCCCCTCTTCGATGAAATAATCGACGCCGGTTTTTTTGAACAATTCCGGTTCGGCGACTTTCGCGAGGTCATCAAAATAGAGCAATGGAAAAACTTTCGACGTGGTCTGCTCGACGCAACCGTGGGGATAGCCGAGCAAATATTGCAAACTGCCGGCAAAATTCACCGCTGGAAATCCCGACAGAGTCAGCGAAAAATCGGTCGTGCCTTCCAGCCAGTCGACCGGGAACGTGAATTTTGCCGGCTTATTCTCCTCAACCGCGCCGCTGCCGGCGAGCGTAATGAACGGCGTCGGCGGCCGCAGCGGCACATCTTCGGACATCTCGGTTTGCTCGCCTCCGCCTTTCGCGGAAACGCGGAACGTCACTTTGCCGATCGTCGGTTCGGCCTGCGCCTTGAAATAGACTTGACCTTCACTGCCTTTCGTAACTTTGACGGGTTGCGTCGCTTCGGTTGCCAACTTCACCGGCCCGTCGATCGCCAATTTGACTTCAAAATCATTTTCGCCGGCGGTGCCGTTATAAACGCTCACGGGGACGACAAACTCATCGGTGCTGGCGATGAAGCGCGGGAACGTGGGAGTGATCACAATCGGCTCGCGCACGAACAGATTTTTTTGCGCGCTGCCAAATTTGTCGCCGGCAAACGCCACCGCCATCACCCGCACGCTGCCGTTGAATTGCGGCAGCGAAAAATTGGCCTCGCCGCGGCCATTGCCATCGGTTTTGATGAGGCCGGACCAGAACGCCACCGGCTTCACCCGCCGCACGCTCACCGGCGTGAGATGGCGCTTGCGTGCCGCTTCGACGTCGCCGGATGCGGAGGTCAGACTCGATTCAATCTCGGGCAGAATCATCCCGTAAATGTCAAACGACTCCACGCCGAGTTGCTTTTTCCCAAAGAAGTGGCCGTGGGGATCGGGCGTTTGAAAATCGGTGAGCTGGCAGATGCCTTCGTCCACGGCGGCGATGGTCACATACGGTGTGCTGTTGGATTGCCCTGTCACCATGAATTTGACGTTAAGATTTTTCTTCGGGCGAATTTCCGGCGGCACGTCGATCTCCACATTCAAACGATTGGCGTCCGCGTTGACCGTCAGCGGCACGACCCCGAACGCCCGCGCCGGCGTGTCCCGTTCCAGCGATTCGGTAGATCGCACAAGATGCGCCGAAACATAAACATTCGGTTTGTACGAATTACTCACGGGCAACTCAACCGTGGCGGTGTTTTCAGTCAGATTCAAAACTTTATATTCGAAAACTTTCTCGCGTTCGACGGTCAAAAATAGTTTGCCGGGGAAGGGCGCGCGGATCTGAACTTTAGCCGTTGCACCAGGAGCGTACACTTCTTTATCCAAATCCAGTTCGATGCGATCCGGATGATCCATCGCCCACGGCGAAAATCCCCAACCGCTGACGTAAAACAAAATCGACGCGGTGGCCCCGGATTCCACATCGCGGGCCGCGACGCGGTACTCGCCGTAATCGCCGGGCGTGACCATGAAACTGCCGGCCTGACTGTCGGATGTTACCGTGAATTTCTGACTTAATTCTTCCACCTGTTCGGAAACATAGCGATAGCGCCCCGAGGATTCTACACGTTTGAGAATGCTATGCCAATAGACCCGGTAGAATGAAACTTCAACTTGCTGCTGCGGCGCCGGCGCGCCTTCGGCGTTGAGAACGACAAAATCGATTTTCGTCGCCTCATTGAGCGCGGCGTAGCCTTCTTTGGCTTGACGCAAACCAACGTAAGTTCGATAGGGGTGAATGTTCACGGCGCGATAATCGGTCACGCCGCGGCCGCCCGGTTCCAACACCGTCGTTTCAACAATTCCACGCAGCGATGACGGCGGCTGCAAATCGGACGGAATCGTGAATGGATAAGTGAATTTCCCGGCGGCGTCGAGGGTCTGGTCATCGAGATCGAGCACGAGCTTTGTGAACGATTTTTTCTCATCCGAAAAAGTAAACGATTTCCAGTCCGGCGGTGAAAAGGGAACCGGTTCGATTTCCACGTTACCCTGCACTTGCCGTCCGGATGCCGGCGGTCCGAACAGTGTCACGGCCTCGACGCCGATCGCCATTTTCTCACCAGCAAAATAGGAATCGCGGTCGGTGGTGATGGTCACTTTCATGCGATCGGGAACAAATTCTTCGACATTGAACGACGTGCGGCCGATCTCATCGTTATCGCCGATCAGCAGCATCGCCCAATATTTTCCCGTCAAAACATAATCGGGAATGGCGACCGCAAACTCGGCGGCGCCCTGCGCATTCAAGGTGGCGCGCTGCTCGTCGAGAATTTTTCCGTCCGGGCCGGTCACCCGCAGCTTGACCGGGAAGGGCGTGGGCACTCCGGCATTTTCACCACGCACAACCGCGGCCAAATGAGCAGTCTCGCCCGGACGATAGACGCCGCGTTCATTGTAAACAAACGCATCGTAGCCGTGTTCGAGAAATGGTTGGCCGTCGACATCGAAATCCGATGTGGGAATTCGCCGCCGTTCCAACTCGATGAACGATAGGTCGTCTCCATACGAGGCGGTGATTAAATAGGGATTGAATTCGTCGGTATTTTGAACATAGTTTTGAAAAATTTTTGGCGATCATCCCGAGGTCGGTGGCGATCACCCATTTCGACGCGTCGTTCCAGCGCTCGTCGCTCACGCGCGCGGTGAGGCGGAAAATTCCTTTGCGCTCATCAGCAAGATAATCGCGCACCG
>Ga0247727_10000539_pt1 | contig 92308 bp, 66 predicted proteins | sample WisWelCaveWW1625_FD_202498 | JGI IMG/M metagenome (GOLD analysis project Ga0247727, IMG submission 202498) | Biofilm microbial communities from Wishing Well Cave, Virginia, United States - WW16-25 | ecosystem: Environmental > Aquatic > Deep subsurface > Groundwater > Cave microbial mat | place... | reverse complement strand
GAGCCGGCGGGCCGCAGACGCCGAGACGAGTCTCGGCGCGGCAGGCTGAGAGCCTGCGCCACGTCGGTCGCTCCGATCCATTGCAAATGTAGAAACTCCAGCGACAGGCCAGGAGGCCTGTCCCACACAGACGCTTCCGACCCTTGCTCGCTACGACCATCCGGAGTAATCTGGATGCGATCCGGAGGCATCCTCGATGAAGAAACGTGCGGCGCGAACTTGCAACAGCTTCGCCATGATCCTCGCGACGGGACTGTTCGCGGCCGCTACGGTGTTCGCTCAGCCATCGATCGAATCGGCCCTGAACGCCGCCAGTTACACCCCCGCCGCGCTGCCCAACGGCGGTCTTGCGCAAGGGTCCATGTTTGTCCTGTTCGGCAGGAATCTTGGGCCGACGGCGATCGTGCAGGTGAGCCAGTTCCCCCTGCCGCGTGCGCTGGCGGGCACCTCCGTTCGAGTCACCGTGGGATCGACCCCCGTTCAGGGCATCATGGTGTATACCTTGGCCACGCAGGTGGCCGCCATTCTGCCGTCGGACACGCCGACCGGCGCGGGCAGCGTCGTAGTAACGTTCAACAACCAGACCAGCGCGCCGTTTGCGATCCGCGTGGTGCGAGCCAGCTTCGGCATCTTCGCGCTCAACCAGGCGGGCAGCGGTCCCGGCGTGTTCACCGATCCGGACTTCGTTCCCAACACGCTGGTCCGGGCGGCGACTCCGTCGAGCGTCTGGATCATCTGGGGAACCGGCGGCGGTCCCGTGAGCGGGAATGAAAACGAAAAACCCCTCCCCGGCGACCAGACGTGGAATGTGGTGGTGTTCGTGGGAGGCCGGCGGGCGAACGTGATCTACCGGGGTCGATCGGGATGCTGCGCCGGGCTGGACCAGATCGTATTCGAAGTACCCGATGGAGTCGCGGGCTGTTATGTTCCCGTGGTGGTGGTGGTGGAAGGCGTGCCGAGCAACTTCGTCACCATGTCGATCGCCTCGGAGGGCTCGACGTGCTCGGATCCCGGCGGCCTCTCGCCGGCGGACTTGTCCCGTTTGCAATCGAGCGGCGCGCTGCGGATCGGCTCGGTCGCCATGAGCCGCACGACTCTGCGCGTGGACGCCGGCGCGGCAGGCGGTCTCGATATCAGGACCGACTTCGGCTCGGCCGGCTTCTCCCGCTACGACGCCGCCCGGTTTTTCGCCTCCCAGAGCCTGTTCTCGTTGTCCGGTACGGGAGTCTGCCTGGTCTACACGTTCCGCGGGTTGCAGGCCGCTCAGGCCGACGTGATTCGTCCGGATCCGCTCGAGGCCGGGCCGGTTCTCAATCTCGCCGGCCCGCGGGGTACCCGGCAGTTGCCCCGGGTGTCTCCCGGCCTTTACTCGGCGCAGCTTGGCGGCGGGGGCGTTCCCGGTTTTCCCGGCTCCACCCAGCCGAACTTCATCGAACGAGGCAACTACACCGTGAACAACGGCAACGGCGGCGCCGACGTGGGCCGCTTCGATGCGGCGCTCGAAATCCCGGATCCGGTGACCTGGAGCAACCAGGCCGGCATCAGTGTCGTTCCCCGCTCCCAGCCGCTGCTGGTTACCTGGAGCGGCGGCGATCCGCGGGAGATGGTTCTGATCAACGGATCTTCCGTGCTGAGCTCCGGGCAGGCCGGCGCCGGGTTCCTCTGCCGCGAGCGCGCCGCCGCCGGGCGCTTCAGCGTGCCTCCGGAAATTCTTCTCAGCCTGCCCCCGAGCGAGGTGGTGGAGGGAATCCCGACCGGAGTCCTGATGGTGGGTTCCTCGGCCGACCCCGTGCGTTTCAACGCAACCGGCCTCGATCTGGGCTTGTTCTCCTACTCCGTGCTCAGCCTGAAGAACGTCGGCTACGACCCTGCGCCGCCGCTGCCGGCGTCGGGTTTCCGCCTGTCGAGCAGTGCCTTCCAGGAAAATGCCACGATTCCGCGTCTCTACTCCTGCCAGGGGTCGAACCTTTCACCGCCGCTCGAATGGAGCGGGCCCCCGACCGGCGCACAGAGTTTCGCCCTCATCATGGACGACCCGGACGCGCCCGGCGGCACCTTCACCCACTGGCTGCTGTGGGACATCCCCGCTTCGACGCGCGTCCTGCCGCAGGGCTTCCAGGTCGGGCAAACGGGCGTGAGCGGCATCGGCGAAGGCGGGCCGGGCTATTTCGGACCCTGCCCGCCTACGGGCCCGGCTCACCGGTATGTGTTCAAACTGTTCGCCGTGGGCGTGCCTTCGCTCGGGCTGGCGGCAGGTGCGGGACGCGAGGCGGTCGAGCGCGCGCTGACCGGGCGTACACTGGGCGAGGCTCGCTACACGGGACTCTACGCCAGGCAATAAGTGGAGGGCAATGGACCCATGCAATCGGCAATGACATCGCGCCGAGCGGCTGTAGCGACGAGCATGGCGCTGGCTTCGGCCGTCTTGTGGTTCGGGTCGACCAGGCAGGGTTCCACTGCCGTCGAGGCCGCGGCTTCCCGGCGCGCGGCCTTTCTGATCCGCTTCGGCCAGGACGGCGGGAAGGACGTCGACTGGAGCGGGTCGATCGAGCCCGCGCCGGCGCGCATCGCCGGCTGGCAGCTCGATGCCGCGGATGAGGCGGCTGGCGCCCGTTGGAAGTGCTCGACGCGCGAGCAGCGCTACTGGGACACGCCCTACGAGCGCAACATGCGGCCCACGTCGAACCGCGACCGGGTGACCACGCCGGGCGTGGTGGTGGAGTACGACCTGCCGCTGGCCCGGCCGGTCGAGGTGAGGACCGCGCAGGGCGCGTTCACGTTCGCGCCGGAGTCGTCGCTGTGGGAGTCGCCGCGGAAGTTTCTCGACGGCCGCGTCGAAGTGCGCGCCGCGCCGGCGACCTCGCTGCTGGACACCGGTCCGGCGGCCGAGGATGATCCGTCGCTGGTCGAAGCGCGCGACGGCACGCTGTGGATGGCGTATCTTCGCTATGACGGCCAGGGCTATGACGGCCAGGGAGACCAGGTGTACGTGCGGCGGCGCTCGGGTGACGCCTGGTCGGAGCCGGAGCCTCTCGGAACGGCCGGCGGCGACTGTTTCCGCACGGCCATCGCCCAGGATCGCGCCGGGCGCGTCTGGGTGGCCTGGTCGGCGCAGGTGGCGGGCAACTTCGACCTCTACGCGCGCGCCTGGGACGGCAAGCGCTGGTCATCGGTCGAGCGCCTCACCGATGCCCCCGGCTCTGATATCTACCACGCGCTGGCGAGCGACCGGCAGGGCAACCTGCACCTGGCCTGGCAGAGCTCGCGCGCGGGCAACTTCGACATTTACCGGAAAATGTTCGACGGCAAGTCGTGGTCGCGCGAGACCCCTGTCTCCGCGGATCCGGCCAATGAGTGGGAGCCCGCGCTGGCCGCCTCGCCCGATGGCGCGGTGACCCTGCTGTGGGATACCTACGCGAAGGGCAGCTACGACGTCGTCGCGCGCACCTGGCGCGGCGGCGCGCTCGGCCCGCTCGTCGCCATCGCCGAAACTGGCGCGTTCGAAGCGCGCCCCTCGGCCCGCTACGATTCGCAGGGCCGCCTGTGGATCGCCTGGGAAGAAGGCGACTGGAACTGGGGCAAGGACTACGGCATGGACATCCCGGAAAGCGGCCGCGGGCTGCTGGTGCGGCGTCAGGTGCGCGTCGGCGTGCTCGCCGGAGGGCGGATGATCGAGCCCATCGAAGCGCTGTCGGTGGCGCTCCCGGAAGATTTTCGCCAGGCGTTTCTTCATCCGCGGCTTCGCCTGGACTCCGCCGGCAACCCGTGGGTGTTTTTCCGCTATCGCGTGAACCTGCCGCAGAACCGCGCTGAGGGCGGCAACCGCGCTGTATGGCGCATGGGGGCAAGCCGTTACCAGGGCGGGCGATGGATTCCGATGATCCCGTTTCCGGAAGGGCAAGGCCGCATCGACGCTTCCATGGCGGTGGAAGCCTCGCGCGACGGCCATCTCTACCTGGCCGCGGCCACCGACAGCCGGCGGTGGTCCGGCGCGCCGGCCGATCAGGACCTGTACTTCACCGCGATCCTCGCGGGCGCGAGCGCGCCCGAGCCGGCGCTCGGCCCCATTCGGCGGGCCCAGGAAGCTCCGCCGGTTTCCCACGCCCGCGAGGCCGAGGATGTGCGCCGCGCGCGGGCGTATCGTGCCGCCGTCGACGGCTCCACTCTCCGCATCGTGCGAGGCGACCTCCACCGCCACACCGACATCTCCTGGGACGGCAATCGCGACGGCTCGCTCCACGACGCCTACCGCTACGCCCTCGATGCCGCCGCCTTCGACTACCTCGGCGTCTGCGATCACCAGGCCGGCAACATGATCCCCTACAACTGGTGGATGATCCAGAAGGCCGTCGACCTGTTCACCATCCGCGACCGGTTCATTCCCGTCTACTCCTACGAGCGCAGCCTCTCGTATCCCAACGGCCATCGCAACGTGCTGTTCGCCGTGCGCGGGCGTCCCGTGCTGGCGATCCCGGAGGCGGAGCGGCGCGGTGAGGAAGGCGCGGCGAAGCTGTACGAATACCTGCGGCGGATGGGCGGCGTGACCACTTCACACACCTCGGCCACCGGCATGGGCACCGACTGGCGCGACAGCGACGCCGAGGTCGAGCCGGTCGTCGAGATCTACCAGGGCTACCGCCGCAACTACGAAGGCCCGCAGACTCCGCGCGCGCCCACGGCCAGGGAAGCCGCGCGCTTCTCGGACGGCTATGTCTGGAACGCCTGGGCCAAGGGCATCAAGTTGGGCGTGCAGTCGAGCTCGGATCACGTCTCGACGCACATCTCTTATGCCGCCTTCTATGTCGATCGCATGGAGCGCGCCGCCATTCTCGAAGCGGCCAAGGCGCGGCGCTCGTTCGCCGCCACCGACAACCTGGTGATCGACTTTCGCATGGGCGGGCATTTCATGGGCGCGAGCTTCGCCGCCGACCGGCCGCAGGCGATCCAGGCGCACGTGGCGGGCACGGCGCCGATCGCGCGCGTGGACCTGATCCGCGGCCGGGAGATCATCTACACCGCGCCGGGCTCGGGCGCGGAGGCGCGCTTCACCTTCACCGACACGGCGTCGAAGCCGGGCGAACACTATTACTACATCCGCGTGGAGCAGAGCGACGGCCAAGTCGGCTGGAGCTCGCCGATCTGGGTAACGTATCCTTGAGAGAAACGTATCCTTGAGAGAGAGATTCCCATGAACCGACGAACATTCCTCGGCGGTGTCACCGCCGCATCGATGCAACGAGTCATCGGCGCCAATGAGCGCGTGGTGGTCGGTCTGATCGGCTGCGGCGGCCGCGGCCGCTACGTCTCCCGCCGCATGCGCGAGGCGCCGGGAGTGGAATTCGGCGCCGTGTGCGACGTCTATGAAGCCAACGCCGCCGCCGCGCGCGAATGGGCCGGGCCGCAGGCGCGCTCGTTCTCCGATTTCCGCAAGCTGCTCGAGTGGAAAGAGGTCGATGCCGTGCTCATCGGCACCCCCGACCACTGGCACGCCATCACGACGATCCTCGCCTGTCAGGCCGGCAAGGACGTCTACGTCGAAAAGCCGCTGGCGCACAACGTCCGCGAGGGCCGCGCCATGGTGGAGGCCGCGCGGCGCTACAACCGCCTGGTGCAGTGCGGCACGCAGCAGCGCTCGGCGACGCACTTCCCCGAAGTGGCGCGCATCGTCCAGAGCGGCGAGCTCGGCGAAGTGCGCTTCGTCCGCGTGTGGAACTACAGCAACATGTTCCCCGACGGCATCGGACGCGAGCCGGACTCGGATCCGCCGGCGGGGCTGGACTGGGACATGTACCTGGGACCGGCGCCCAAGGTCCCGTTCAACCGCAAGCGCTTCCTCGGGAGCTTCCGCTGGTTCTGGGATTACGCCGGCGGCACCATTACCGATTTCGGCACGCATCGCTTCGACACCGTGCACCAGATCATGGGCGCCGACGCCCCGCGCGCCGTCTCCGCCAGCGGCGGCCGCTACAGCCTGCGCGACTCGGGCGAGATGCCCGACGTCCTGCAAGTTACCTACGAGTACCCGGGCTGGACGATGAGCTACGAAGCGTGCAACATCAGCGCCCACGGCCTGGGCGGCCGCACTCCAGGCATGCAGTATTACAACGCCCGCGGCCCCGTCGACCGGCCCAACGGCATGGCCTTCTACGGCACCAACGGCGCGCTGTTCGCCGATCGCATCGGCTACGAGATCTACCCCGACCGCGACCGCGTCGTGCGCCGCCAGCACAACACCACCGACGCCACCGGCCTGCACGCGGCCAACTTCATCGAGTGCGTCCGCAGCCGCAAGAAGCCGGCCGGGGAGGTGGAAATCGGCCACCGCTCGACGCTGGTCGCTCACCTCGGCAACATCGCCTTCAAGACCGGCAAGAAGTTGCGCTGGGACGCCGCCAAAGAGGAATTCGCCGGCGCGCCGGACGCCAATGCTCTGCTGCGCAGGCAGGCGCGCAAGCCCTGGGACCTGGTGTAACCGAGCCGCGACCGCCGAAACCGAGCCGCGACCGCCGAAACCGAGCCGCGACCGTAGGGAGCGGTTTACTCTGATACGCTGGAGGCAGCACAATCGCTTCAAGGAGGTCTTTATGAAGTCCCGCATGCCCGTGGTGATTCTCGCCGCGGTCTCCTCGGTCCTGATGACCGCTCAGGATCCTCGCGGTACCGTGCTCGGCCGCGTTCAGGATACTTCCAGCGCCGTGGTGCCTAACGTCGAGGTGCGAGCCACGAACACCGCCACCGGTGTGAGCGCCTCGGCCAGGACCAACGCCGCCGGCAACTACACCATCCCCTACCTGCAACCGGGCGCCTACACCGTCAGCGCCGAGATGACCGGCTTCAAGAAGTTCATTCGCGACGGCGTGCAGGTGCGCGTCAGCGAGACCGTCGAGCTCAACTTCGGCATGGAAGTGGGCGCGGTGACGGAGACCGTCCAGGTAACCGCCGATACTCCGCTGCTCGACACCACCAGCCCGTCACTGGGCCAGGTGATCGACACGCGGCGCGTGCTCGAGCTGCCCACGCTCGCCGGCAACGCCTTCGAATTGGCGCTGCTCACCCCGGGCGTCGTCAACGGCACCAACCTCCGCGACCGCAAGCCGGCGTTCAACAACGGCAATTCGCAGATCTCCACCGACGGCAACGGGATGTACAACAACGAATTCCAGATCGACGGCGTCTCGAACACCTTCGCCGACGGCAGCGCGCGCGCCCGTGTCGCCTTCAGCCCGCCGCAGGAGTCGATCCAGGAGTTCAAGATGCAGACGGCCACCTACGACGCCTCGATCGGCCACACGCCGGGCTCGGTGGTCAACGTCAGCACCGTCAGCGGGACCAACCGGTTTCACGGCGAGGCCCACTGGTTCACGCGCAACTCGGCCTTCGACGCGCCGAACTTTTTCAACAACAAGAACAACACCAAGATCGCCGTCTACCAGGACAACCGCTACGGCGCCTCCGCCGGTGGGCCGGTCTACCTTCCGCGGCTCTACGACGGCCGCAACAAGACCTTCTGGTTCCACGCCTGGGAGGCCAACAAGTGGCAGGTGCCGCGCAACTTCACCGGCACCGTGCCCACCGCCGCCCAGCGCCGCGGCGACTTCTCGCAGTTGCTCACCATTCCGCGCGGGTCGAGCTACCAGCTCTACGATCCGCTGACCACAACACCGGCCTCGGGCGGACTGTTCGGCCGCCAGCCGTTCGCGGGCAACACCATCCCCGCGAGCCGGCTGGACCGCGTCGGCCAGTCGCTGGTGAACCTGTGGCCGCTGCCCAACGTCGCCGGCACCGCCGACGGCATCAACAATTTCTTCAACGGCGCGGAGAACGCCTTCGAGGACTACTACGTCCACATCACGCGCGTCGACCACGCCTTTCGCGAGAACCACCGCGTCTTCCTTCGCCTGCACTATGACTGGTGGGAGGAGGACAAGGACGACCGCTTCGCCAACCGCGTCAACGGCATCATCCTGAACCGCATCAACCGCGGCATCGCGCTCGACGATGTGCTGGTGCTCAGTCCTTCGGTGCTGCTCAACGTCCGCTACGGCTTCACCCACCAGGAGTTCCCCGAGCGCCGCATCACGCGCGGATACGACCTGGCCTCGCTCGGCTTCTCTAACGCGCTGGTGGGCCTGGTGGAGAAGAAACTGGCCACCATCCCGCGCGTGGCGGCGGGCCCGTATTCACCGCTCAGCCCCTGGGAAAGCGGCGACGGCACCAACTCCGGCTTGACGCACAGTTTCACCGGGAACGTGAATCGCCTCCAGGGCGCGCACAACCTGAAATTCGGCGTCGACCTCCGCATCTACCGTGCCTTCGGCAACCGCTTCCCGCGCATGGTGGCGCCCGACTTCACATTCTCCAGCCTCTACACGCGTGGCCCGCTGGATAACGCCCCGACGGCGCCGATCGGCCAGGAGCTGGCCTCGATGCTGCTCGGCGTTCCCGGCGGCACGATGGAGCGGACCGCGAGCTACGCCATCCAGGATCGCTACCTCGGTCTGTACGTGCACGACGACTTCAAGCTCACCGCGAAGCTCACGCTGAATCTCGGACTGCGCTACGAAAAAGAGCAGCCGCTCACCGAGCGGTTCGACCGCCTGGTGGCCGGCTTCGCCGCCGATGCCTCGAATCCCGTCGAAGCGCAGGCGCGCGCCAACTACTCGCGCAGCTCCATTGCCGAGCTCGCCGCCGCCGACTTCCGCGCGCGCGGCGGGCTGACCTTCGCCGGCGGCCCGCGCAGCCCGTTCGCCGGCGAGAGCAACAACTTCATGCCGCGCATCGGGCTGGCCTATGCGTTCTCGCCGAAAATGGTGATCCGCGCCGGCTACGGCATCTTCTTCGACTCCATCGGCGTGAACAAGTCCGTGGCCTTCCAGACCGGCTTCTCGCAGTCCACGCCGATCCAGGCGTCTCTCGACAGCGGCCTGACCTACGTTGCCTCCAACGCCAACCCCCTACCCACCGGACTGCTGGCGCCGCTGGGGGCCGCGGGCGGCCTCTCCACCAACCTCGGCCAGCGCCTGGACTTCTACAACCGCACCCGCACGCACGCCTACGCGCAGCGATGGTCGTTCGGCGCGCAGCGGCAACTGGGCCAGTTTCTGGTGGAAGCTTCCTATGTCGGCAACCGCGGCACGCGCCTGGGAGTCAACCGCAACCTCAACCCGACGCCGGAGCGCTGGCTCAGCACCAGCGCGGTCCGCGACCAGACGGCCATCAACTTCCTCAGCGCGCAATCGCCGAACCCGTTCCGCGGCACGCACCCCATCTACACCGCCAACATCACCCGCGCCAACATGCTGCGCCCTTACCCGCACTTCGGCGACATCGTGGTCGAGGAGCCGATCGGCTACAACTGGTACCACTCGTTGCAACTGCGCTCCGAAAAGCGCATGGCCCAGGGCTTCACCTTCCAGTTCGCCTACACCTGGTCGAAGCTGATGGAGGCGGTGGAATTTCTCAACGCCACCGATGCCTCCCCGTATGAATCGATCGGCTCACTGGACCGGCCGCACCGGGTCGCGGTCAGCGGCATCTGGGAGCTGCCGGTGGGACGGGGCAAACGCTTCGCCGCGGCGCTGCCGCGCGCGGTCGATCTGTTCGCCGGCGGATGGCAGGTGAACGGCATCGTGATCTTCCAGACCGGCGCGCCACTCGGGTTCGGCAACGCCATCTTCAGCGGCAACATCACCGACATCGCCCTGCCTTCTGGCCGGCGCGGCGCCGACCGCTGGTTCAACACCGACGCGGGCTTCAACCGCAACTCCGCGCAGCAGCTCGCATCCAACATCCGCTCCTTCCCCATCCGCTTCAGCGGCGTGCGCGGCGACGCGCAGAACCGCTGGGACTTCTCGGCGATCAAGAACTTCGCCGTCACCGAGCGGGTGAACTTCCAGTTCCGCGCCGAGGCGTTCAACGCGCTCAACCGGACCAACCTGGAGAACCCCAACACCAACCCGATCAACTCCGGCTTCGGGACCGTCACCAACACCAGCTCGCAGGCGCGCACCTGGCAGCTCGCCCTGAAGCTGAAATTCTGAGCCCCGCACCTCGGGCGCTGGCATACCCTCGCCAGGTCCGCACCCGCACAATGAGCGTGCGTCACGATAGTCAGTGCGATATAGTTATCCGCATCCATCGTGGTCCTGCTCCAGAAAGTCTCCAAAGTCTACCCCCTGTATCGTCGCCCCTCGGATCGGATCCTCGAGCTGCTGCCATTTTTCCCATCGCGGCTGCACCGGGATTTCTGGGCGCTGCGGGAAGTAAGCCTGAGCGTGGAGCGCGGCGAGACGGTAGGGATCGTCGGGCCGAACGGTTCGGGCAAGAGCACGCTGCTGGCGACGGTGAGCGGGATCGTGCAGCCGACCAGCGGGCGGGTGGTTACCGAAGGGCGGATCGCGGCGCTGCTCGAGCTGGGAGCGGGATTCAACCCGGAGTTCACCGGCCGCGAGAACGTTCACCTGAACGGAGAGATCCTGGGCCTGAGCCGGCGCGAGGTGGAGCGGGTGTTTCCGCGGATCGCGGCATTCGCCGACATCGGCGATTTCGTCGACCGGCCGGTGAAGGAGTACTCGAGCGGGATGTACGTGCGGCTGGCGTTCGCGGCGGCGATCCACGTGGAGCCGGAGATCCTCATCGTGGACGAAGCGCTGGCGGTGGGAGACGCGATCTTCGCCAACCGGTGCATCCAGAAATTCGAGGAGCTGAAGCGACGCCGGGTGACGGTTCTGTTCGTGTCGCACGACCTGGGGCTGGTCAAGCGGCTGGCGGACCGGGCGATGCTGATGCTCGGCGGGCGTGTGGAAGCCGAAGGCGTCCCCGGCGAAGTGGTCAACCGCTACGTGGGGCTGGTGCTGGAGCGTGAGCGGAACCGGAGGAGCGAGGAGGAGGAGAGCGACGGCGGCCCGCGCGGAAGCTTCCGGCACGGAGACGGGAGCAGCCGGATCCTGGCGGTGGAGATGCTGAACGCCGGCGGCGAGCCGACGCAGGTGCTTGCCAGCGGAGAGAAAGCCGGGATTCGCGTGCGGATGCGGTTTGCGCGGCCGTCGCAGGAACCGGTGGTGGGAATCCTGATCCGCAGCCGGCTGGGAATCGACGTGTTCGGCACCAACACGCGCATCGAGGGGTTGCGGCTGGGGAGCTTCGCGGCGGGCGAGGTGTTGCAGGTGGAATTCCATTTCGATTGCCTGCTGACGGGGCAACAGTACGCGCTGACGGTGGCGATGCAGCACTGGGACGGCACGAGCCAGGACTGGGTGGACGACGCGTTGAGCTTCACCGTGGTCGATACGAAAGACACCGCGGGATTGGCCAATCTGAGAACAAAGGTAGAATGGCAAAGATTGCAGGCCTGAGTCGCGCGGCCACAGGAGAAGCGGGCGGATGCAAAACACGAGGAAGACGGCATGATCTACGCGATCGTGCTGGCGGCGGTGGTCATCGCGCTGGGCGCGGTGACGATTGTGAAGGCGCGGGGCATACAAACCCGCGCGGATTTCCTGGTGGCCGGGCGGAAGCTGCCGTGGGGCGTGCTGGTGTTCACGCTGCTGTCGTCCTGGATCGGGGCGGGCAGCCTGTTCGCCGGCGGGGAGAACGCCTACACCAACGGTTTCGCCGCATTGTGGCAACCGGCGGGAGGCTGGCTGGGGCTGCTGGTGATCTGGACGATCGCCGGCCGGGCGCGAAAGTTCGCGCAGTTCACGGTGCCGGACCTGCTGGAGACGCGCTACAACGCGGCGGCGCGGGTGATGGCGACGGTGGCGATCGTGATCTCCTACACGGTGATCACCAGCTACCAGTTCAAGGGCGGCGGCGACATCCTGCACCTGATCTTCCCGCAGATGGATCGGGCGACGGGAATGTACCTGATGGCGGCGTTCGTTATCGTGTTCACGGCGGCGGCGGGGATGGCGTCGGTGGCGTACCTGGACCTGGTGATCGGCGTGCTGGTGACGGGGATCGTGGTGATCGCGGTGCCGCTGCTGCTGTCCGGCGTGGGGGGGTGGAGCGAAGTGAGGCGGTCGCTTCCGCCGGAGCATTTCCAGGTGCTGGGGCGGCTGAGCCTGACGCAGGCGCTGGGATTCACGCTGCCGACGATGCTGCTGCTGATCGGCAACCAGGGGATGTACCAGAAGTTCTTCTCGGCGCGCTCGGAACGGGACGCGAAGCTGGCGGTGGCGGGCTGGATCGCGGGAACGCTGCTGCTGGAGACGCTGCTGATTACGCTGGCCGTGGTGGGGAGCTCGAAGTTTCGGCTGAACAATCCGCGGGAGATCATTCCGACCAGCGCGCGGCTGGGCCTGCCGACAGCGGTGGGCGCGGTGCTGCTGGCGGGGATCTTCGCGAAGGTGATCTCGACGGCGAACAACTTCCTGTTTTCGCCGGCCTCGAACCTGATCCACGACGTTTACGAACGGTTCATCGACCGGAACGCAAGTGAGAAGCGCACGCTGGTGGTGTCGCGCGTGGTAGTGGTGGCTCTGGGGCTGTTCGCGCTGTTGCAGGCGACGCACCTGGAGTCGATCCTGCGTGCGGCGCTGTACGCCTACACGGTGTACGGCGCGGCGGTTACCCCGGCGGTGATGGCGGTGTTTTTCTCGAAGCGCGCCACCACGGCGGGCGCGGTGACGTCGATCGTGCTGGGAACGGTGGTGACCGTGGGCTGGAACCTGGCGGGGATCCGGTGGCTGGATGCGGTCTACCCGGCGCTGACGGCGTCGCTGGCGAGCCTCATCGTGGTCAGCCTGCTGACGCCGCCGCCCGAGCCGGAGAAGTGGCGGCCGTTTATGGACGCCGTTCGCAGCGAGGCGGCATGAAGCTGGAAGCGATTCAGGAAGCGCTGCGGGAAGAGGGGCTCGACGGATGGCTGTTCTTCGACCATCACCAACGGGACCCGCTCGCCTACCGGGTGCTGGGATTCGAGGCCGGCCGCGTGCCGACGCGCCGCTGGTACTACCTGATTCCGGCCGCGGGCGAGCCGCGCAAGCTGGTGCATCGCATCGAGGCAGGGATGCTGGATCCGCTGCCGGGAGAGAAGACGGCCTACGCGAGCTGGAGCCAGCAGGCGGAGGGCCTGGCGCGGATGCTCGCGGGATGCCGGACGGTGGCGATGCAGTATTCGCCGGAGTGCGCGGTGCCGTACGTGGCGATGGTCGACGCGGGCACGGTGGAGCTGGTGCGCGGGCTGGGGGTGGAGGTGCGCAGCTCGGCGAATCTCATCCAGTATTTCGAAGCGCGCTGGAGCCGCGAGCAACTGGAGAGTCACCTGGAGGCGGGCCGGCGGGTGGACGAGGTGCTGCACGAGGCGTTCCGGCGGATCGGGGAGAGGCAGCGCGCGGGCGGCGTGGTGACGGAGTGGGACATCAAACAATTCATCCTGAGCGCGTTTGCCGCGGCCGGGCTGTTCACCGACCACGGTCCGATCGTCGCGGTGAACGCGAACGCCTCCAACCCGCACTACGAACCGATGGGGCCCCAGTGCCCGGCGATACGCCCGGGCGACTGCGCACTGATCGACCTGTGGGCGAAGCTGGAGGGGCCGGAAGCGGTCTATTACGACATCACCTGGACCGGCTACTGCGGCGAGACGCCTCCGGAGGAGGTGGAGAAAGTCTTCCAGACGGTGCGGGAGGCCAGGGACCGGGCGGTGAAGCGCGTCCAGGAGGCGGTATCCACGGGACAGCCGCTGGCAGGGTACGAGGTGGACGACGCAGCGCGCGGCTACATCCACGAGCAGGGGTTCGGCGATTATTTCATTCACCGGACAGGGCACTCCATCGGGCGCGAGGTGCACGGATCGGGAGCGAACATGGACAACCTGGAGACGCACGACGAGCGGCGGATCATCCCGTGGACCTGTTTTTCGGTCGAGCCGGGGATTTACCTGCCGGGGTTCGGCATCCGCTCGGAGGTCAACGTGTTCGTGGATGAGAGCAGCGCCCGAGTGACCGGCGAGATTCAGGACCGGCTGGTTCGGATTTGAAATGCGTCTCCTGTGCGTGGCGGTGGTGGCGGCGGCCGTCTCCCCGCTTGGCGCGGCCGACCTGGTCGGATTCACGCGCGAGGGCAACACCACAAGATTGCGGCTCAGCCAGGGGGCGGCCGAGCTGGAGTGGGTCACCTCGTCGACGTTCCGCCTGGCGCGGTGCCTGTCCGCGAACTGCCAACCCCCCCGGAGGCTGGACCGGTCGTTAGTGGATTACTCGGTTGCCGATAGAGGGCCGGGCATAGCGATTCGCACGAAGTACCTGACTGTGGAGGTTCGCAAGGCGGGGGTGCGGTTCGAGGTGCGGTCGAACTCGGGCAAGGAGCTGTTGTGCGAGACGACCGTGATCGAGGGAATCGGGAACGCGGCCGTTCTGGAGCAGGCGGCGGCCCCGGAAGAGCGCTACTACGGGCTGGGGACCGAGGCGGCCGATACGCTGAACCTTCGGGGCGCGACGATTTCCTCGCGCCGGCCGCTGTTGATTTCCAGCGCGGGTTTCGGCCAATACTTCCCCGCCGCCGGGCAGTACGAGTTCGACCTCGGCAAGACCAGGGTGGACCGCACGCGGGTGACGTCGCGCGGAACGAGCGACCTGGAGTTCTACTTCTATTACGGACCTTCTCCGAAAGAGATCCTGGAGGAACACCGGGCCATCACGGGGCCGATCCAGTCGATGTCGCCGCGCGAGCTCGAGGTGCTGTCGGTGGAGACGCTTCCGGGGGATGCCGAGCGACTGCCGGCGCCGAAAGCACAGTCGTGGGAGGCGCTGCGGGAGACGGTGCGATCGCTGAACCGGGCGAGTTTCACCGGCGTGCTGGTGCCGGCGTTCGACCTGGCTGCATTCCCGGATTCGGGCGCGGTGGCGCGCCGGGCGGCGCAACTCGGGGCGCTGCTGCCGATGGTGTACTGCCCGGAGGGCGCGGCCTGGGAACAGGCGCGCCGGTCGCTCACCAAGGAGAGGGCGCGCTGGACGCCGTACCTGCTGACGTACCTGCAAGAGGCTAAGGACCGCGGTCTGCCGGTGATCCACCCGCTGGCGATGCAGTTTCCGGCCGACGCCGAGGCAGCTCGCCACCAGGACGCGTTCCTGGTGGGTGACGAAATGCTGGTGGCGCCGGTACTGGGGGAAGAGGCGCGACGTGCAGTGTACCTCCCCATGGGCACGTGGACGGAAATGCGGACCAACACGCGGCATGCCGGCAGGCAGGTGGTGGTGGTCCAGGGCGACGCCGGGAGCGTTCCAGTATTAATAAGGAACGGATCGATCGTGCCGATGGGTGCGTTTGAGGATCCGCTGCCGATGCAGTTGCACTACTTTCCCCGGCTCGGCGGGGAGTTCTTCCTGTACGAGCAGGCGGGCGGACACTGGACGCAGTTTCATGCCTCACCGGCCGGGGAGTTCCTGCGGCTGGAGATTGAAGCGCGAGCGCGCCGGAGCTACGAATGGATCGCCCACCACATCCCGGCCGTGGTGGAAGTGGAAGGCGACGGCCAGGCGTACGAGGAAGTGAAAGAGCCGGAGATGCTGCGGCACGGCAGTTGGTACTACGACAAGGCGCGGCGGAACCTGCACGTGCGTGTGGACGCGGAAATGGATTCCGATATGATCGTGAATGTCCGGTTGCCGGGAGAACTTCCGCCGGACGGTGCAGGCGTGCGATGAGCGCGAGGGACCTAATCTAATGAGGGATCTAATAAGGTTGGTGTTGACGAGTGCGCTGCTGGCGGCGTCGTGGCTGGACGCCGCCGACTGGCTGACCTTTGCCGGCGATGCGCAGCGAACAGGGTGGGCGCGAGGCGAAGACACACTCAACAGGGACAACGTAAAGGGACTGAAGCTGGATTGGCGCCTGCGGCTGGAGAACGAAGTCAAGGAGCTGAACGGTCTCACGGTTCCGGTGATCATCCAGGGCGCGATCACCCCGCGCGGGTTCAAGGACCTGGCGCTGGTGGCCGGCAGCGCGGACACGCTGTACGCCATCGACGTGGACACGGGCAAGCTGTTGTGGCAGAAAAAATTCACGAACTCCGGCACGCCCAAAAGTCCGCCGCACTGGCTGTGCCCGAATTCGTTGACCGCCACGCCGGTGATCGACAAGCGGTCGCGCACCGTCTACCTGATCACCAGCGACGGCAAGCTGCGGTCGCTGAACGTGGTCAATGGGGAAGACCGCCAGCCTCCGGCGCAGTTCGTGCCGGAGTTCTCCAAAAACTGGAGCCTGAACCTGGTGGACGGAGTCCTGTACACGGCGGTGTCGCAGGGCTGCAACGGCGCCAAGTCGGCGGTGTACGCGATGAACCTGCTGGATCCGCAGCGGCCGGTCGCCAGCTTTTTCTCGACGACAACGGGCGGCGCCGGGATCTGGGGACGCGCGGGAGTCGCGGTGACCTCGACGGGCGTGGTGTACGCGGAAACCGGAGACGGTCCCTGGGACACGGCGGCGGGCAAGTACTCGGACACGTTTCTGGCGCTGACTCCACGGGATCTGAAGCTGGCCGATTACTACACGCCGGCCAACCGCGCCTGGATCACGCGCAAGGACCTGGACATGGGCTGCATCAGTCCCGTAGTGTTCCAGCACAAGCAGTGGGAACTGGTGGCGGGCGGGGGCAAGGAGGGCGTTCTGTTCCTGCTGGACGCCAAGTCGCCCGGCGGACAGGACCATCGCACGCCGTTGTACCGGAGCCAGCTTCTCACCAACGAAGAAGTGGATTTCGCGGGGCGCGGTTTCTGGGGAGGGTTATCGACCTGGGAGGATCCCAAAGGAGTCCGATGGCTGTTGGCGCCGGCGGCGGGGCCGCCGGCATCGACCGCGCCGAAGTTCCCGCACAGTTACGGAGAGACGCCCAACGGCAGCGTGATGGCGTTTCGCGTGGAGGTCAAAGAGGGCAAGCCGGTGCTGACGGCCGGGTGGAACTCGCGCGACATGTCGTTGCCCGAGCCGGTGGTGATCGCCAACGGCCTTGTGTTCGCGCTGGCCAACGGGGAAAACGCAAGGCAGGTGGATAGCGGCGGCCGGCTGCTGACGAGCCAGGAGCGTGCGACGACGCCGACGGGCAACGCGATCCTGTATGCCCTGGATGCGGAGACGGGCAGGGAGCTGTACTCGAGCGGAAAAACGATTCCCGGCTGGACACACTTCAGCGGGCTGGCGATCTCCAACGGCCGGGTATACGTGGTGACCCACGACGGCTGGGTGTACGCTTTCGGCCTGGGCCTGGTCGGGCAGCAATGAAACGCACGGCCGCGGTCATCGGCTGCGCCGTGCTGGCCGGAGCGATCGCGCTGAAGAGCGTCCGCTCGCAGCCGGCGGCGCAGACCACAGTGGGTGGGAACGCGGCGCTGCTGGTGACGCTCGGGGAAGGAGCGCGAAGCCAGGAGCGCTGGGACGGCAGCGTCGTGGTCACCGGCGGGCGTCTGACGGGAATAGAGGGGCGGCATTTCTCGACCGGTGACACGACCGAGGCGGCCGGCTCGTGGAAATGCACGACGCGCCGGGACGAGGTGGCGCCGTACGCCGACATCAACTACACAGAGATGCGCCCGGGCTCGCAGCCGGCCGTGCTGTTTCATCCCGTGGGAGTGTACCTGACGCTGGAGGGTGGTTCGGGAGCGCGGGCCGCCGTGAGCACGGCGCAGGGGAACTTCGAGTTTGCGGTGGCGGAGATGGGCGTCGAGCCGAAGTCCTTCCTGAACGGCAGAGCGACGGTGAGGGTGGCTCCCCTGGTGGAGAGGCTGAGCACCGACGGATTCGAAGACGACGAGCCGGCGATCGCGGTATTGTCCGGCGGGGCGCCGGCGCTGGCGGTGGCGTGGGTGGCTTATAAGGACCGGGCCGATCGCGTCTTCCTGCGCACGAGAGCTGGTGGCACATGGTCGGCGGCCGAGGAAGTGACGCCGGAGCCGGCGGATATTTTCCGCTGCTCGCTGGCGGCAGCCTCCGAGGGCGGCCTGTGGGTGTTCTGGAGCCAGCGGGAAAACGAGCGCTGGCAGATCTGGGGGCGCGAGAAGAAAAGCGGAGGCTGGCAGCCGGCGCAGCGGGTGAGCGACGAAGGCTCGAACACCTTTCATCGCGCGGCCGCTTCGGCGCGGGGCGATGTGTTCGTCACATGGCAGAGTTTTCGCGCCGGCCAGAGCGACATCGTGCTGCGCGCGTACCGGAACGGCTCCTGGTCCCAGGAGGTCCGGCTGAGCGAATCGGCGGCGAACGATTGGGAGCCGGCGCTGGCGGCCGGCGCCGACGGCACGGTCCACGTTGCCTGGGACGGTTACGAGCGGGGCAACTACGATATCTACGCGCGGTCGTGGCGCGAAGGGGTCGCCTCGCCGGTGCGCGCGGTTACATCGAGTCCGCGGTTTCAGGCGCACGTCTCGGTGGCCGTGGACCGGCAGAACCAGCCGTGGCTGGCGTGGGACGAATCGGGCGTGAATTGGGGGAAAGATCAGGGATTCCTCATCCCGACGCCGCGCGGGACGCCGCTGCACCAGGAGCGCTGGATCCGGCTGGCGCGGGGGGAAGGGAACCAGTGGATGGAAACGCTCCAGCGGTTTCCCGAATCGGTGCCGGCGGGGATGAAGTCCAACGCCGAGCATCCGCAGATCGCCTTCGACGGCGGCGGAGGGCTGGGCATGGTGTTCCGGCACTGGACGCGCCGCGCGTCGCGTCAGATCGGCAGCCCGATGGTGTGGGAGAACTACTTCATCCGCTTCGACGGAGTGGGGTGGACGACGCCGCAGCCGATTCCCTCGAGCGGAAGCTGGATCGAGAAGCACCCGGCGCTGGCGCGAGACGGCGCGGGCGCGTTGTGGGCGGCGTGGATGACCGACAACCGGCCGTTCCGTTCGATGAGGCCGGCCAACGCCGACGTGTATGTCGCGCGGCTGGGGGGGCCTTCCCCACTGGTGCTGACTCCGTTCGCCTGGGACGGGCTGCGAGAGGCCTTCGAGGAGGCCATTCCCACGCATCCGAGGGAAGCCGCCGACGTGCGGGCGATCCGGGATTATACGATCCGCGTGGGGGAGAAGCCCTACAAGATTTATCGCGGCGACATGCACCGCCACACCGACATCTCGCAGGATTTCAAATACGACGGGTCCCTCATCGAGGTGTACCGCTACGGCCTGGACGCGGCGGGGTTCGACTACATCGCGCCGACCGACCACCAGACGGGCTTCGACCAGGAATACAGTTGGTGGCAGAGCCAGAAGCTGGTGGATCTGTTCCTGGTGTCCGGGCGCTTTGTGCCGCTGTTCGCCTACGAACGGAGCCTTCCGTATCCGAACGGCCACCGCAACATCGTCTGGGCGCGGCGCGGAGTGCGCACGCTCCCGGTTCCGCCCGAGGAGACCAGCGGAGCGACGGGTGCGGGGAAACTGTTCGAGCACCTGCGCCAGTCGGGCGGGATCTCGATGCCGCACTCCTCGGCCACAGGGCAGGGCACCGACTGGCGGGACAACGATCCCGAGGTCGAGCCGCTGATGGAAATCTACCAGGGTTACCGCGCCAGCTACGAGTACGAAGGCGCGCCGCGCGCGGCCACCAAGCTCAACCAGCACGCGCAGAAGAGCGGCTGGCAGCCGGAGGGCTTCTGGTGGAACGCGTTGGCGAAGGGATACAAGCTGGGCGTGCAGGCCTCGAGCGACCACTGGTCGACGCACATTTCCTACGCCTCGATCGTGGCGGAGTCGTTTACGCGGGAGGGTCTGCTGGAAGCGATGCGCAAGCGGCACGCCTACGCGGCCACCGACAACATCATCGTCGATTTCCGCGCGCGCGCGGGAGGGGCCGAGTACCTGATGGGAGACGTCATCTTGAATGCGGGGGCGACCCAGGAGGCGCCGCAACTGCTGGTGCGCATCGGCGGCACGGGCGCGATCCAGCAGATCGACCTGATCAAGAACCGGACATTCTTATATACGACGCATCCCCAGACCCGGGAGGCGTCGTTCGAGTACACCGACAAGAACGCCACGCCGGGCGAGAGCTGGTACTACGTGCGGGTGTTGCAGGAAGACGGACAACTGGCGTGGAGCTCTCCGATCTGGGTGAAGCGCTGAGCGACGGATCGGGCACGGGGGTGCGCGACAGAAAAAGTGGGACTTGTATCGGTTCAGATGCAACCGCTTCCTGCGGGCGCGGCTCAGCCTGGCGTACCTCATGCGCTCCGATTTCGGCTTCCGGGCGACAAGTGCGCTTCGCTTGCGGTAGCTCGACGGGCGTGATAGTCTCACCTGAGAACCCATTTCGAGGAGGGGCGTATGAAGAGGTTTTGGATGCTCGCAGCGGGTCTGGTCATCGGCGGCGCGTTTCTGGCGCACGCACAGACCGCACCCCCGAAGACGCACCTGAAGGTCGGCGACGCGGCGCCGGATTTCACGCTGCCGTCGACCACAGGCAAGCCGGTCTCGCTGGCCGATTACCGCGGGAAGAAAAACGTGGTGGTGGCCTTCTTCCCGGCGGCGTTCACCGGTGGTTGAACCAAGGAGATGACGGCGTACCAGGCTGGTATCGCCAAATTCGAGGGGATGGGAGCGCAAGTGCTGGGCGTGAGCACCGATAATTCTCCGACGCTGCGGCATTGGGCGGACGAGCATCTCAAGACCAGCTTCCCGCTGCTGAGCGACTTCATGCGCAAGACGGCGCAGAGCTACGGGGTGCTGATGGCCGAACGCGGGATCGCCAACCGCTCCACGTTCGTCGTGGACATGGAGGGCAAGATCACGCATATCGAGGAGGGCGGCTCGGCCGTGGATCCGACCGGGGCAGAGACGGCCTGTAGCCGCATCAAGAAGTAGAGCGGCGAGCGCCAACCGCTCCCTTACGGTCGCGGCTCGGTTTCCGCGTGGGCGAATCTCTACAACGCTCCGACAAGCGGTTCCTGCTGGCGTGTGTGCCGGTAGTGGCCTTCTGCTGCTGGTACACGTGGCATAACTACACGGCCGCCTTCCCGCAGGCTTCCATCGATCTGCGGTATTCGCGCGACCAGATCACGCGCATCGCCGCGAGATTCCTGGACGAGCGAAAGCTCTCCACGGCGGGCTTCCGCAACCTGACCCTGTTCGACCCGGATGAGAACGCGCGTCTCTACCTGGAGCGCGAGGCCGGGCTGGAAGAGGCCAACCGGCTGATGCAGCGGGAGGTCCCGGTGTGGCGCTGGCGCGCGCGCTGGATCCGGCCGCCGCACAAGGAAGAGCTGGTCGTACAAGTCAGCCCGGACGGGCGCGTGGTGGGCTTCGAGCACCAGATCGAGGAAGCCGCGCCCGGCGCTCGCCTGGCAATGGAGGCGGCCCGCGCCCTGGCCGATCAGTTCCTGCGCCGGCGCACGGCGTCCGGCCAGCGCCTGATCGAAGAACAGCTCCAGGAACGGCCCAACCGCTGGGACTACGTCTTCACCTGGGAACAAGAGGGTTTCCGTGCGCGCGAAGCAACCTATCGCCGCAGTGTAACGATCCAGGGCGACCAGGTCGGCTCGTACGAAGAGTTCCTGCACGTTCCCGAGCAATGGGAGCGGGACTTCGCCGCGCTGCGCTCGAAGAACGAGCTGTACACGCAGATCGCGCAGGCGTTCTACCTCCCCCTGATGCTGGCGGCTCTGGCGGTGCTGATCCAGGCGCTGCGGCGGCGCCAGGTGCGATGGCGCCCGCTGGTTCTCGGCTCGGCCGTGGTGGGCGGGCTGATGGTGATCAACGAATGGAACGGGCTGCCGTTTTTCATCGACCGGATGCCGACCAGCTCCTCCTACCGCGACAGCATCCTGATCGGCCTGTTGCAGGGACTGGGCGCGGGGGTCGGCATTTTCTTTTACGTGATCCTGGCGGCGGCGCCCGGGGAGTACGTCTACCGCGCGTCGCTGCCCGGCCGGTTGAGCCTGCCGGCGGCGCTGTCTTGGCGGGGGATTCGCACGCGGGAGTTTCTCATGAGCAGTGCGGCCGGCTACGCGTTTGCCGCCGCGCACATCGCTTTCGTGGTGGCGTTCTACCTGATCGGGCGGAAATTCGGCGTGTGGAGCCCGCAGGACGTCGAGTATTCCGACCTGCTGTCGACCGCGGTTCCGTGGATCTACCCGCTTACGATCTCGCTTTTGGCGGCGAGCTCGGAAGAGTTCTGGTTCCGCCTGCTGGCGGTGCCGCTGCTGGCGCGCTACCTGCGAATGCGGTGGCTGGCGGTGCTGATCCCGGCGTTCGTGTGGGGATTTCTGCACGCCAACTACCCGCAGCAGCCGGGCTACATTCGCGGGATCGAGGTGGGACTCATCGGCGTGGCAGCCGGGTACCTCATGCTGCGATTCGGCATCCTGGCGACTCTCATCTGGCATTACACCGTGGATGCGGTTTTGATCGGCGTCTTTCTGTTGCAGGCCGAAAGCTGGTATTTCCGCATCAGTGGTTTGCTGGTGGCCGGCGCGGTGCTGTTTCCGTTGGCCGCGGCGGCGTTCCTCTACCGCCGTCATGGATGTTTCCTCGTCGACCCCGGGATGTTGAACACCGCGGAGGCCCCGCCGGAGGCCGCCTCGGACTTGCCTGCGGAAGCGGAACCGGCCGATGCGGGTGAGCCATGGCAGCCGCGGTGGAACTCGCGCCGGCTGTACGTTGCGGCGGCGGGGGCGGCAGCGGTCCTGCTGGTTCCCGCGGTCAGGTATGGGGATTATCTCCGCGTGCACTTGTCGTCGGGGGAGGCGGCGGCGCGCGCCGTGCGAAGTCTGGCGGAAAAACCGACGGAGAAAACGACCCCGCCCGCTTCCTGGCGCCGAGTCACGGTGTTCACCGGGAATCTGCACGTCCCCGAGCTCGAATACCTCCGGCGCCAGGCCGGAAGCGACGCGGCCACCCAGGCCGTGCGCGACCGCACGCAAACCGGCGTGTGGCGCACGCGCTTCTTCCGGCCACAGGAGAAGGAGGAGTTGTGGGTTTACCTCGACGCGCAGGGCCGCGTCTGGCGTACCGATCACGTGTTGGGGGAGAAAGCGCCGGGGGCGAGACTTGCGGCCGGGGCGGCGCGGGCGCTTGCGGAAAAGTACCTGACCGGCGTCCAGCGACTGCCTCTGGAGGATTACCGCCTGGTGGATTCGACGGAAGAAAAGCGAGATCGGCGAACCGACCACGGCTTCGTTTGGGAAGACCGGCGATTCCGTCTTGGGGAGGCCACGGCGCGCGTTTCGGTATCGGTGATCGGGGATGAGGTTTCGCACTACCGCCGGTTCCTCAAGCTGCCCGAGGAATGGCTGCGCCAGTTTCATCGGCCGCGGTTGCAGTCGTTTGTGCTCCCGGGGATAGCGGGCTCCATCCTGCTGGTGCTGCTGGTGGTCTTGCTGTGGCGGCTCGGCGGGCGTGCGCCGCCCGGCGGGGAAGGACATCACTTTCACTGGCGCGCCTATGCGGCGCTGACCGGCGTGAGCATGGCCGCGGTTGTGCTGGAAAGCGCTAACGGCTGGAGTGCAGTCCTGCTCGATTACGACACCGCCCGGCCGCTGGTCGACTACGTTTGGGAAATCCTGCTCGGCCGGGTGGTGTGGGTTCTGCTGCTCGGGACTCTGGTGTTCCTGGGCGCGCTCGCTCTGGACGTATTTCTGCAACTGGCGCTGGGGCGCCGGCGGGCTCCGCGCCCCTCGCTGGTGCGCGCCGCGGCCGTTGCCGTTGTGATCGCCGGTCTGGGCCGGGCGCAAAACGTGGTGCAGGCGGTTGTTCCCGGGGACCGGCTCTCGCTGCCGATGTGGAGCATCGCCGGTGTGGATACTCTCGTCCCGGCCGTGACGGTGCTGGCCGGCAGTTTCTTCTCCGCCATCACGGTGGTGCTGATCGGCGGCATTCTGATGGGAGCGGCCGCGAGCCTGCTCTCGCCGCGGAAGAAATGGCTGGTGACGCTGGCACTGGCCGCGGCGATGGCGCTCAGCGGATCGACCAACCCCTGGCAGTGGATTTTCCATTTCGCCGCGGCGCTGCTGGTGGCGGCGCTCGCCGTCTTCCTGATCCGGACCTGCGGCGCGGACCTGGCGACCTTCGGTGTGGCCCTGTTCTGGCTGAACGCCTCCGCCGGCGCCTGGGCCCTGATCAGCCAGCAGGCGGCGGCGCTGCGGTGGAACGGGGCGGCGGCATTGCTGGTGGCCGCGCTCGTCGGCCTCGTGGTGTTGGCTCGGTCGGGACGGGCTACGCCGGCGCCACGTCAGTGATTTCGAGCTCGAGCAGCGTGCCGCAATCGCCACAGGCCAGCCGTCCGTCCTCGATCTGGTACACGGCGATGGATTCGCATTTGGCGCAGGCGACGGTCGGTTCGGTGCAGTCCGGCGGCGGATCGGGCGGCGGGATTGCTTCCGCCAGCGCGCCGATGGCGCGAGTCATCGTCTGGAAGCTGGCCGAGCACCGGGCGCAGACGTGGTTGAAGCAGCACTTCGGCTCGCAGGAGTAGAAGACCTCGCGGGAGCCGCAGCAGGGGCAGGGGATGGAGAGTTTGTTACTCAAAGAATGATTCCCCCGGTTTGCGATAGCGCCAGGCGACATCCTCGTTCAGCTCGATCCCCAGCCCCGGCGCGTGCGGTACCTTGATCCAACCATTCTCGATGAGCGGCGCGTCGGCTCCACGGATCAGCTCGTCGAAGAACGGAACGCTGGCGGCGTGCCATTCGAGCGCGAGAAAGTTCGGAACGGCGGCCGAAAGATGCGCGCCGGCCAGCGTGCCGAGCGGGCTGCTGATGTTGTGGAAGGCCAGGTTGACGTAGTGCATGTCGGCCAGGTCCGCCAGCTTGCGACCTTCCCACAGGCCGATCTTCTGGACGTCCGGCGCGAGCACGCGCAGGCCGGCCTCCAGGATCAGCCGCTGGAAGTCGAGGCGATGATAATGGTTCTCCCCTGTGGCGAGGGTGGTCCGCGTGTTTCGCTGTACGGCGGCCAGGGCCGGGATGTTCTCCGGCGGCACGGGATCCTCCAGCCACAACAGGTTCAGCGGTTCGAGCGCGCGCGCCAGCTCGATGGCCGCCTGCACACCGTAGTTCCAGTGGCAGTCGATCGCCAGGCCGATCTCAGGGCCGACCGCGTCGCGCACGGCGGCGGCGAGCGCGGCGGCGTAGTCGATCTCCTGCCGGCTGAGGTCGCGGTTGTACTCGTCGGTGTCATAAGGAGTCGGCACGTCGACGTCGAACTTCAGGACGCGGAAGCCGCGCGCGGCCATCTGGCTGGCGCGCTCGGCGAAGGCCCGCGGGGTGACGTGGTCGCGGCGCGACGAATCCCACCCATGGTGCTTCACGCTGATCACGCTCTGGGGCGATGCTCCGGGCGCGGCGCCGGGAGCCGGCGTTCCGGCCCGCTGGGCCATCCATTGCGGTGTGCGAGGCACCAGCAGCGGGTTGATGCTTTCGAGCGACTCCCCGGCGTGACAATCGGCGTAGATGCGGACCCGGTCGCGGTACTTGCCGCCGAGCATTTGCCAGATGGGCAGGCCATGCTTTTTTCCGATCACGTCGAGCAACGCGGCCTCGATGCCGAAGACCGCGTGCGGCACCAGGCCCGGCCAGGCGTGCGTGCAGCAGGCCTTCATGCGGCGCACAATGCGGTCGATCGAGGTCGGATCCTCACCCGTCAGGATGGCGGCGTATTCCTTGATGACCGCCGTCAGTCCGGGGCCGAGAAAGGCCTCTCCGTAGCCGGTGATGTTTTCGTCGGTCTCCACCTTCACGAAGGTCCAGTCGAAGTTGGCTTCGATAACCGCTGTGCTGATCCTGGTGATCTTCATCGGCGCTCGAATCAGTATACGCATTTGCATGAATCGGTCACTCCGAGGGCAGCCCATGGGGCGGGTCGGCGGGGCGGTAGAGTGGAGAGTGCTTGCCCGGATGTCAGTTCCATGGACTTTGAGATCATCGGGAACATCAGTGCCGTCGAGCTGATCGCCGCGGGCCGCAGCATTCGGGATCGTAGGCGGCTACAAAAGGCTTTATGGCAGGGGACGATGGAGAAACCTGAAGGGGATCGCCGCAGTACGGCTTCTCGATGATACGATACACAGAGCAGAGGTGCACTGGTACGAGGCGCATGGAATCGGAAAGAGGGAATTCAAACTGAAACTTCCCCTACTGGATTGAGGCATGAGAAACAGAGCCACACGACCGATGCGGTTTGGAGTTTGCACGGATAACAGAGGATACCCTGCGTCCCTGGAGGTGGGCAAGCTGTACCCTGTAATAAGCGACGCGGAGGCGGCCAAACACGGCTATATTCGGGTGATTGACGAAAGCGGTGAGGACTATGGGTATTCGGCGGAACGTTTTTTCGTGTTGCCGGTGCCTGAGGCTCTGGCCAAAGCGCTGAGCGCCCGTTCCGGCATCTGGGGCCGCCGGGCTAACCGGGCGGTGCAGCCGACCGTTGCTTCGCGCCGGCGGCTGAACGCCTGAGCAGCAGCGGGCGCCGGATCTTTCCGCACTCGTCACTGAGGTGGTGGCTTGGATGGCGAGAGGCCAACCAAGCCGTATCACGCCACCGTCCCAAGCCCCCCGTGCGCAACCGCCGCACGCGCATTCGTCTACAGTAGTAGCCATGCGACTCTTGCTCCTTCTGTTAGCGACGATCGTGAGCGCGCCTGCATGGGCGCAGGTGGCCGATCCGCCGAGCCGTGAGCGGGTCGGGCAGGCGCTGCGCAAGTCGGTGGAGTTTTACCGGGCCAAGGTCTCCACTCAGGGCGGCTATCATTTCAGCTACACCGAGGATCTGAGCTACGGCCGCTCGGAACAGGGCGAGGGGCCGACGCAGGTCGAGGTACAGCGACAGGGCACGCCGCTGATCGGCATGGCCTATCTGACTGCCTATGAGGCCACCGGCGATCCGTTCTATCTGGATGCGGCGCGGGAAACCGCCCATGCCCTGGTGAAGGGCCAGTATTGCTCCGGAGGCTGGGACTACATCATCGAGTTCGATCCGGCCAAGCGCAAGCAGTATCCCTACCGCGCCGACGGCGCCTGCGAGGGTCCGGTCGCTGCACCGAGGCGCGTGAGTACTCTCGACGACAACGTCACCCAGGCGGCCGCGCGCCTGCTCATGCGCGTGGATCGGGCGTTGCGATTCCAGGATCCGAAGATTCACGAGGCGGCTCGATTTGCGTTAGACGGCCTGGTGAAAGCTCAGTATCCGAACGGCGCCTGGCCGCAGCGGTATGACAGCTTCCCGGACCCCAAACAGTTTCCGGTCAAGCAGGCCAGCTATCCCGAGTCGTGGCAGCGAACCTGGCCGGGATCAAACTACCAGGGCCACTACACGTTCAACGACAACTCGATCGTCGACGCGATCGATTTGATGCTGGAGGCAACACGCATCTATGACGAGCCCCGGTACCTGGCGGCGGCCGAGAAAGGGGGCGACTTCATCATCCTGGCCCAAATGCCGGATCCTCAACCAGGATGGGCGCAGCAGTACGACAAAGATATGCATCCGGCCTGGGCACGACGATTCGAGCCGCCTTCCATCACCGGAGGCGAATCGCAAAGTGCGATGCAGATCCTGCTGGTCCTGTATCGGGAGACAGGGAAGAAAAAGTACTTGCAGCCCCTGTCGCGCGCGCTCGACTATTACCGCCGGTCGAGTCTGCCGGACACAGAGAAGTTTTCCGAGCATCGTGCCAGAGCCTGCCCGCAGGGAACAACCTGCCTGGCCCGCTTTTATGAGCTGACGACCAACCGGCCTCTGTACATCACCAAGGGAACGCGGGCCGGCGTGCGGGGGCAGCCGGAACTGACCGTGGATGGGTACCAGCTCAGCTATAGCGATGAATCCGTCATTACTCATTACGGTGTGCTGGTGAATGGGAACCGCCTGCAAGCCATCGCCGCGGAATACCAACGTGTGGCCAAGGCGGATCCCTCCTCCCTGAGACGCCAGGACCGGCTCGGAGGCCTTTCGCCGTGGAGCGAGGGATGGGCTCCGGTAGGCGCGGGCGAGGCCTCTCCCCGCCGCAGGCGGCCATCGGCGGCCGACCCTGCGACTCGGGTTGCGGCCATTCTCGCCGGCATGGACCAGCGCGGCGCCTGGGTGGAGGACGGCAACATCGGGAGGGCGGACCGCCTCGTTTCGGTTTTTGCCGCCAAAGACATGGTGGTGACGCTGGGAGGGCAGACGTTGCACATGAAGGAGAATGATACGCTACAGGTTTTCCAGGGACCGGAGGAGCCGAAGCGGCGCGTTATCCGATCACAGACCTTCGCCGACAATATCGGGGTCCTCTGCGCTTATCTGGCCGGGATGAAGCCCTGAGCGCTAACTTCGGCGAGAAGTTTTCGCCCTCCATCGCACCAAAGGGTAAGCACTAAAATGCGACTGATTGGGCAAGCCACTCTGGCGGCTGCTGCGTCCGCTTCCGGGTGCACGGTACCTTTTCACACAGGCCCTATTCCCGCAACTCTGTTGAGGCGCGCGCCCGAGGCGAGGTATCCCTGTCCGAAATGTCTCTCCGAGGAGGTTTACCCTTCACGTTCCCGGGGAGCATTCGAGCGGCTGCTTGGTGTTGTCGGGATGTCGCATTGCCGCTGCCACCAGTGTTTTCATCGGTTCCTCCGGCTGTAGTATCCACGCGCGCGCGGTACAATCTTCCCCATGCGGGTGATGGTGACCGGAGCGCATGGATGCATCGGGGCCTGGGTCGTCAAGCGGCTGCTCGAGCGCGACGTGGAAGTGCTGGCCTATGACCTGGAGGCCAAGCCGGTCCGTCTCGGGCTGATATCGACACCCTCCTTGTGGACCCGTCTGCGCCTGGAGACCGGCCGAATCGAGGACACCGAGCGCCTCAAGACGCTGGTGCGCGACGCCGGCGTCACCCACATTGTCCACCTGGCGGCGCAGTTGATGCCCTACTGCCAGGCCAACCCCGTAGCCGGCGGACTCATCAACGTGATCGGAACGCTGAACGTATTCGAGGCGGCTCGCGACGCGGGCCGGCCGGTGCGGGTGGTTTACGCCAGCTCGTCAGCCGTCTGGGGTCCGGAGGAACACTACGAACCCCGCGCGCTGACGGAGGCGGACCCGTTGCTGCCCTCGACGCACTATGGGGTTTTCAAGCAGGCCAACGAAGGCAACGCCCGGGTCTTCTACACGGCGCACGGGATATCGAGCGTGGGCCTGCGCCCGTGGACCGTTTACGGGGTCGGGCGGGATCGCGGGATGACGGCGGATCCGACGCTGGCTATGAAGGCGGTGGTGCTGGGCGCCCCGTTCCAGATCCGCGTCAGCGGCTACATGGATCTGCAATACGTGGAGGACGTCGCCGAATGCTTCCTCGGGTGCCTGTTCTCGGATCGGGAGGGCGCCCAGGTCTTCAACCTGGCGGGGGAAGTGCTTCGGATGGAGGACCTGGTGTCGCTGCTCGAGCGGCTGCGGCCCGGCGCCGCGCGTCTGATCACCGCCGCGGGGCCCCAGGTGCCGGTCGCCTTCCGGATGGACGACTCCGGGCTGCGCGGCATGATTCCAGATCTTCGCCGGACGCCGCTCGAAGCGGGAATCAGGCGAACACTGGAAATCTTCGAGACGCTGCGAGGGGAAGGAAGACTCTCGTCGGATCCCGGCGGCTAGGATCCACCGTTTGCGGCAGGACAGCGGTACGATATAGATCATGAGACGGGCCGCCCTGCTGCTTGCGGTCGCCGCGTGCGCCCAGGACCCCGCCATGCACCGGCAGGACCGGGTCGATGAGGCCCACCGCGGGATGTTCCAGCCGCCGGAGGACAAGAAGAAAGCCGCCGGCAAGATTACCGCCGAAGTGAGGCGCGCGCTGCCGGCCGCCGTGCGCAGGCAGCCGCGGATGCCGCGCCGGAACTACATCGACGAGCACATCTTCTCGCGCGCCGAGCGCGACAGCATCCCGCACGCCCCGTTGGCGGGCGACGAGGAGTACGCGCGTCGCGCCTGGCTCGACGCCACCGGGCGCATCCCGCCGATCGAGGAGCTGGAAGCGTTCCTGGTCTCCCGGGACGCTGACAAGCGCGAGAAGCTGGTGGATCGCCTGCTGGCGAGCGAGCACTTCATCGACCGCTGGACTTACTACTTCGAGGACCTGTTCCGCGCCGGCCAGCGCATGGGCGTGGGGCTGAACCTGTTTCACTACTGGCTGCGCGAGTGGTTGACGCTCGACCGCCCCTATAACGAAGTGGTGACGGACCTTCTGAGCGGGGGCGGCAAGACCAGCTTCTCGGTGCCCGGCGGCCTGTACTTCGCCCGCGACTTCGTCAAGGCCAAGGACGATCCCGAGGCTCCCGACGCGCAGGACATCGTGAACATCCCGGACACGGTGGACGAGTTCACCATCACCTACGCGAAGGTGTTCCTCGGCGTCAACCTGGCGTGCATCTCCTGCCACGACGGCAGGAATCACCTGGAGAAGGTGAACCTGTTCCTGGCGGGGAAGACACGCGAGCAATTCTTCCAGCAGGCGGGCTTTTTCGGCCGCACGCGGCAGATCATGAACTGGGAGAACGGCTCGCAGGCGAACACGGAATACACGGTGGACGACGTGTCTCCCGGCTACGATACGCGCGCCGAGAGCATTGTGCGCATCCCGCGCAGCGGCGGCTCGGGTGCGCCGCGCTTCCTGCTGACCGCGGAGGCGCCCCGGCCGGGCCTCCACGATCGGGACGAGCTGGCGCGCATCCTGACCGGCCACATCCAGTTCGCGCGGGCGTTCACCAACCGGATCTGGGCGGAGCTGATGGGCTTCGGCATCGTCGAGCCGGTGGACGATTTCGACCTGGTCCGCTATGATCCAAAGAAACCGCCGCCGAAGCCGTGGACCGTCCAGCCCTCGAACCCGGCGTTATTGGACGCCATGGCGGAGGACTTCCGCGCGAGCAACTACAGCTTCCGCCGTTTCCTCCGGCGGGTGATGACCTCGAGCGCCTACCAGCTCTCGTCGCGGTTCCCCGGCGAGTGGCGCGAGGAGTACACGCCCTATTACGCGCGCAAATATGTGCGCATGCTGAGCGCGGCCGAGCTGCACGACGCCATCGCGCTGGCCACCGAGCGGCCGGGCTCGTTTCCGAGCGGCGCGGAGAAGGTTCCCATGGTGCAGCAGATGCCGGAACCGAAGCGCGCGGCGGGTGACGTGCAGGGATTCCTGAAGGTGTTCGGGCAGAGCAACCGGGACGAGATGCCGAAGAAGACGCCGCCGTCGTCGCTCCAGGCCATGCTGCTGATGCAGTCCCGGCTGGTGACGGCGCGGGTGCTGGCGGCCGATGGCAGCCGCGTCGAGCGGCTCCTGAAGGAGGTCCCCGACGACGGCAAGCTGGTGGAGCGGCTCTACCTGGCGACGATCTCCCGCGCGCCGAGCGCGGCCGAACGCGCGGTGGGTCTGAAGACGCTGGCGGCCAGCCGCCGCCGCGGCGCGGAGAACCTGCAATGGGCGCTGATCAACAGCCCGGAATTCGTCTTCAATTATTAGAAGGAGGCGGCCCGTGGAACGACGAGTAAGCGACCTGATCCCGACGCGGCGCGAGTTGCTGCGGCTGGGCGGTTATGGCCTGCTCGGCTCCTTCGCCGACCAGGCGCTGTGGCCGGTGCGGGCGCGCGCGGCGGGCAAGGCCAACCCGCGCGGCACGGCGCGGTTCTGCGTCCTGATCGAACTGGCGGGCGCCATCAGCCACCTGGATACGTTCGACTTCAAGGAGAGCGAAGGCACGCCCAAGGACCTGGACGTGGTTCCGGTGCGAAACGAACTGTATCTTTCCCGCCGGCTGTTTCCCGAGCTGTCGCGCGAGATGCACCGCGTTTCGATCGTGCGCTCGATGAAGAGCCACGAGGTGGTGCATTTCCGCGGGCAGTACTACACGCAGGCGGGGCGGCCGCTGAACCCGGCGCAGGCGCCCGAGATCCCGTCGGTGGGCGCGGTGATCGGACACGAGCTGGAGGCCGGGCGGAGGGAATCGGACACCTTCCCCACCTACGTCGGCTGCAACCTGGACACTTCCGGATGCGGGGCGCTGTCGACCGGGTTCCTCCACCCGCGCCACTCGGTGCTGGACGTGAACCTGAAGACGTCGATCGGCGGCACGGCGGTGGAGGGAGAGGCGCTCGAGTTGCTGGGCGAGAGATTTCGCCTGCTGGGCGAGTTGGACCGCGTGATGGCGTCCGGCCGCGAGGGCCGCGACCGCGCCTTCGGCTCCTTCCGCGACTTCCAGCGGAGCGCCTTCCGCATCCTCGGCGACGCGCGCTGGTCGCGGGCGTTCCGGATGACGCCCGAGGAGCGCGAGCGCTACGGCGACAACGAGGTGGGCCTTGGTTGCATGCTGGCGCGCAACCTGGTCCTGGCCGACGCCGGCACGCGCTACGTGCACGTGGTCCATCCGGACTGGGACCACCACAAGAACATTTTCCACCACGGCTCGAAGTCGAACCATTATGTGCGCTGCAACGAGTTCGACCGCGCGCTGGCCTGCCTGATGCGCGACCTGGCGGCGGCTCCCTCGCCGCGCGCGCCGGGAAAGAACCTGCTCGATGAGACGCTGATCGTGGTCGCCACCGAGTTCGGGCGCACGCCGGGGCCGCTGAACGGAGTGCAGGGGCGGCACCACTACAACCAGGCCTACCTTTCGCTGTTCGCCGGCGGCGGCGTGAAGGGCGGGCGCATCATCGGAAAGACGGATTCGGGCGGGCACCAGGTGGTCGAGAGCGGCTGGCGGTATTCGAAGATGCAGCCGAAGACGGAGAACGTCTACGCCACCATTTACTCGGCGCTGGGGATCGACTGGAAGAAGGAGATCACCAACACGCCGTCGCGGCGCGCCTACCGCTACGTCGATGTGCTTGGGGCGACCGAGTTCGTCATCGACGACGAGATCGCCGACCTGTTCGTCTGATGCGCCGGCTGGTGGCGGTGCTGGCCGTCTCGCTCGCGGCCGAGGACAGGATGGTCCTCATTCCGGCGGGCGAGTTCGCCATGGGGCGCACGCGGCTCACCTCCGACGACAAGACCGGCATGCGGCCGCACATCCTGCTCGACGACCGGCCGGTGCACCAGGTGTTCCTCGACGCCTTCCGGATCGATACGCACGAAGTCACCCAGCGCGATTACGCCGCTTTCGTCGCCGCCACCGGCCGGCGCGCTCCCTACCACTGGCGGGACGGCCGCCCCGCGGCAGGGTCCGAGGAGTTTCCCGTGTATAACGTCGACTGGAACGACGCCGACGCCTGCTGCCGCTGGGCGGGCAAGCGGCTGCCGACCGAGGCCGAGTGGGAGCGCGCCGCGCGCGGCGGCAGGGAGGGCTTGCACTACCCCTGGGGCGACAAGATCGACGTCAAGCAGGCGCGGTTCAATACGCAGAACGGGCCGGGGCCAGTGGGCCAGTATCCGGCCAACGATTTCGGGCTATTCGACGTCACCGGCGGCGTCTCCGAGTGGTGCGCCGATTGGTTCGACAAGGACTACTACGGCGTGAGCGAAGCGCGCAACCCGCGCGGACCGGCCGAGGGCGTCAACAAAGTGATCCGCGGCGGAGCCTGGTCGGACAGCGCGCCGCGCGTGACCGTGTTCTTCCGCAACTGGGTGCGTCCGAGCCAGCGCACGCCGAACATCGGCTTTCGCTGCGCGCGCGATGCCGCTCCATGATGCCGGGGAGGAGTGAGATGGTTCATCGAATGATGCTGTTGTTGTCGGCGGCGGCGACGATGCTGTGGGCGCAGCCCCAAAGCGGCGCGCCGGACCTGGTGATGCACGGCGGCAGGATCGTCACCGTGGACGCGGGGTTCCGGATCGCGGAGGCGATGGCCGTGCGCGGCGAGCGTATCGTGGCGGTCGGCGCCGACCGCGAGATTCTCGCCCTGGCCGGGCAGGCCACACGACGCCTGGACCTGGCCGGCAAGACTGTTCTGCCGGGACTGATCGATTCCCACGTCCACGCGGTGGGCGCCGCGATGCACGAGTTCGATCATCCGATCCCGGAGATGGAGACCGTGGGCGACGTGCTTGCCTACGTGCGGGCGCGCGCCGCGGTCCTGGGGCCCGGCCGGTGGATCAGCCTGTCGCAGGTGTTCATCACGCGGCTGAAGGAGCAGCGCTATCCGACGCGGGAGGAGCTGGACCGGGCGGCGCCGGAGAACCCGGTGGTCTTCCGCACCGGCCCGGACGCCTCGCTAAGCTCGCTGGCGCTGAAGCGCAGCGGCATCGACAGGAACTTTCAGATCACCGACGGCAAGCCCGGCCGTATCGAGCGGGATCCGCGAACCGGCGAGCCCACCGGCATTCTGAGGAGCTGCTCGCGGTTCATCCGCGACGAGCCCACGGGGAAGACGGCCACCGTCGAGGACCGGAGGCGCCGCCTGCGGGAGCTGCTGGCCGACTACAACGCGGTGGGCATCACCAGCATCGTCGACGGCGACACCGAGGACGACGAAGTGGACCTGTACCGGCAACTGAAGGATCGCGGCGAGCTGAGCTGCCGCACCTTCCTCGCCCTGAGCGTCGACGCGCAGGCGCCGATGGAGAAGATCGAGGCGCGCATCCGCCAGGCGGCTGCGAGCCCGCTGCACACCTACGACAATCGGCTGTGGCTCCGCGGCGTGAAGAGCTTCCTGGACGGCGGCATGCTGACCGGCAGCGCTTACATGCTGCGGCCGTGGGGCGTCAGCAAGGTTTATTCGATCGAGGACCCGGAATACCGCGGCATGCTCTACATCCCGCCGGAGCGCCTGGAACGCATGGCGCGGCTGGCGCTGGAAAACGACCTCCAGTTCACGGCGCACTCGGTGGGCGACGGCGCCGTGCACGCCCTGCTGGAGGCCTACGAAAGAATCGACCGCACGCTCGCGCTGCGCGGCCGGCGGCCGTCGCTGTCGCACGCCAACTTCATGAGCCGGGAGGCGGTCGGGAAGATGAAGGCGCTGGGCGTGGTGGCCAACCTCCAGCCGGCCTGGCTGTACCTGGACGGGGCGACGCTGGCCCGTCAGTTCGGCGATCAGCGGCTGGCGTGGTTCCAGCCGTATCGGGCGTTGTTTGAAGCGGGCGTGATTGTGGGCGCGGGCTCCGACCACATGCAGAAGATCGGCGGGGTTCGCTCCATCAATCCGTACAACCCGTTCCTGGGAATGTGGATCGCCCTGACGCGCCAGCCGCGGTGGATGGAGGGTCCGCTGCACCCCGAGCACCGCCTGTCGCGGGAGCAGGCCATTCGCCTGTACACCATCCAGAACGCCTGGTTGACGTTCGAGGAGAAGGAAAAAGGATCGCTGGAGAAGGGGAAGCTGGCCGATTTCATCGTGCTCGACAAGGACATTCTCACCTGCCCGGTGGAGCAGATCCGTACGATCCGCGTCGAGCGTACGTTTCTGGGAGGCCGGCAGGTTCATCCTGGCGGCTGATCCGGCGCGGCAGTGGGTGCGCGACAAGAGAGTAGGACTTGCATGGTCTGCGGTCGGCACAACCACTGGGCCAATCCGTTTCCCGTAATTTCGCGCCGGAGGCGAGATCCGGCTGCCGTCGGCAGTTCAAGCCGAATTTTCTAGAAGAGCACGCGCAAAGTGAGGCTGAAGTTGCGATTGCCGTCGTCGGCGATCGTGCCGAGAATCTGGCCGTAGGAGCTGGTGCCGATGGTCGCCGAGGGGTTGCCGAAGTTGGGATGGTTGAAGAAGTCGGTGGCGACCATGTCCAGCCGCAGCCTGAGGCGCTCGTGGACCACGATGTCCTTGTTGGCGCCGAAGTGGAAGACGTTGAGACCGGGTCCCTCCAGGATAAAAGCTCCGGAGGAGCCGAAGCGGCCCACGCCGGCCGGAGGCGCGAGGAAGGCGCTGGTGTCGAACCAGCGCTGAAGGGTGCGCTGGCCTTTGGCGAGGTTGCCGTCTGCGATGCGGTCCGGACGGCCGGAGCGGCGGTTGGTGTTGGAGGGGTCGACCCCGGAGAAAGCGGGAGTGAACCAGACGCCGGTCTGGGCGACGTAATTACCGGAGAGCATCCAGTTGCCGATGATGTGGTTGACGGCCTTCGGCGCCGAGGCGGCGAAGCGCTTGCCGCGGCCCAAGGGCAGCTCGTAGAGGCCGCTGGAGATGAAGCGCCAGTGAGGGATCTGGCCGCCCTGGGAGCGCTCGCGGCGGCGGTCGAAAGCGTCTTCGACGCCGCCCCAGTCATCGCCGACGCTCTTGGACCAGGTGAGATTGGTGGAGTAGAAGAAACCTCCCCTCAGCTTGCGCTCGGCCTTGATGAAGGCGCCGTGATAATTGTGGCTGAATCCATTCTCGGTGAAATTGGCGGTGAACAGATACGGAAACGGCACCTGCGCGAGCTTGACGGCGTAGGGGCGGGCGTCGGCGGGGACCTGGTTGAGGTCGCGCGTCCAGGGATTCTTGCGCGACAGGGTGGCGATATAGGAGAGCGTGAAGCCCATGCCGAAGGCCTCTTTGTCGACAGCGAAGTTGTACTGCCAGCTATACGGCGTGCGGAGGTAGGGGTTCAACCCTCCGGCCCCGGTGCCGCCGAGCACGAACCCCGTCGTCGGAAACGGTTTGGGGAAGATGAAGGAGGGAACGCCGCCGACGATCTGGTTGGTGAAATTCTCACGGAGTTCGTAGGGCGCGCCGCCCCCTTCGGACGGATTCGGCTGCTGGGTGTAGTAATAGAGGCCGGCGCCGCCGCGGACGACCAAGTCGTTGCGGCTTCCCGGGCGCCATGCGAAGCCCACCCGCGGGGCGAAGTTGTTGCTGTCGCCATGGACGAGCCTGCGGCCGAGGCCGGCCTGCTGGGCGGTGATGATCGGTACATTCTTCGGAAAACCCGGATGGACCCGGCCGAGGGAGGCGGCGTCGGGGACCACGAGCGCCTTTTGGAACGGGTTGAAGTTGGAGACCAGGTTCTCATCGGTGAATCCGGGATCGAGCAGGGAATGGCGCAAGCCGTAGGTGAGCGAGAGCCGCGATGAAATCTTGAAGTCGTCCGTGAAGTAAAACTCCTTGTTCAGGCGGTGACGGTGGACCGGGCCGACCGAAGTGGAGCGGGAGCTGCCGTCCATCAGGCCGAGCAGGAAGTCGGCATAGGGATTGCCTGCGAAACGGCCATTGAAGCCGTAGCTTCCGTAGGTGGCGCTGGGGGAGGTGTTCAGCAGCCGGCCGTTGTAGCTGGAGAGGTCCATGCCGAAACGGAAATTATGGCGGCCGCGGGTGTGCAGGAGCGCTTCGTTGAGATAATAGTTGCCCCATTTCCAGAGGAAGAGATTGGTCTGGGCCAGTGACTGGAATCCGGTGATGCTCATCGCCGGCATGGCTTTGACGTCCGTCAAGTCTGCGAGCTGAAGGCCCGCGGCGCGGACGACGTCCTGGCCGCGCAGCGGCCCTGTCCCCTCGCTGTAATCGCTGCCGTAGCCGAGGCGCAGATCGTTGATCCAGCGTGGCGAGAAGGTGTGGGTATCGGCGATGACGACGTTGTACTGGTCGCGGAACTGGTTGTAGATCCCGATTTTCGGGTTGCTGCCGCCGTCCCACTGAGTGAACTCGAAGTGATGGAAGAAGGCGCGGAAGAAAAAGAGGTTCCTGTCGGTGATCTTTTGGTCGAGCCGGCCGACGTAGAGGTTGTCGAGGTTTGGGAACACCGAGACGTTGCCGAAGCGGTCGACGCCGGTGTTGGCCTCCGGGTAGAAGGTGTCCTGGAAGTATTTCGAGACGCCGCTGATTCGCGCGGTGGGGATGCGATTGAGGGCAAACGGAGATCCGGAGAGGGGATCGCGTATGGGAGTGGCGAGGCCCGAGAAGTCGCCGGCGCGGAACGCCGTGCTGGGCACGACGAAGTTGCTGACCTGCGGCGCCTGGCTGCCGCGCAGGCCCTGGTAGGTGAAATGGAAGAACGTGCGATTGCGGCCGTCGTAGAGTTTGGGCAACCAGACCGGTCCGCCGATCTTGAGATTGGGGCGGTATGACGGGGGGCCGGAGGGCCTACTCTGCGCGAAGAACGGCCGGGCGCGGAAGCCGACGGCGCCGTAGTGCAGCCACGCCTCGCCATGCAGATGGTTGGTGCCTCCCTCAGAGACCGCGGTGACATTGGCAGTGGTGCCGCCGGAGGCATTGACGCCGGCGATATCGACACGGAATTCCTGGAACGAGTCCATGTAGGAGAACGCAGGGCCGATAGCGTTGCCGCTCCACCCGTCAATCATCGGGATGCCGTCGATGGTGAAGACGCTGTTGGAGCCGCGGCTGTTGCCTGCGATGTAGTTCCCGAAGCCTCCGCCGACGACGGTGGGGGTGAGCAGCATGATCCGCCACAGCGAGCGAAACCCGGAGTTAACAGGGAGATAGGTGTAGACCTCCCGCGACGTCACTGCGGTGACGGTGGAGCGCTCGGTCTCGATCAACTGCGCGCCGATGGTCACGCTGACCGATTCGGTGAGGGCGCCGACTTCGAGGCGAATATCGACTCGGTAGACCTGGGTGCTGGCGAGCGCGACGTCTTCGGCGACGAACTTCTTGAAGCCGGAGCGCTCGGCCGAGACCCGGTACCGGCCGGGGACCAGGTTCGGCACCAAGTAGTTGGCGACCTCATTGCCGGCGACCTTCTGGCTGATATTGGTGGCCACGTTGGTGACGGTGACCTCGACGCCGGGGACGTGCGCGCCGGTGGAATCGGTGACCGTACCAAGGATCGTGCCGTAGCTGGTCTGCGCGCCGGATGGGACGGCGAACACCAGGACAAAGGCCGCGATCAACAGGAGAGTGGAACTGATGCCGCGGGAACGGCGCCTAGTGCCGTTCCAACTTGTTTCGCCTAACCTCGCCTCGCGGCTCGATGGCGTGCAGCGCCCCGCGCACGGCCAATCTCTCTCGGCGCAAATAGTTGGAACGGTACTAGGCATGGAGGACCCCCTGGTTTAGCCGGAATTTCCATTTTCGGCTCCGGTACAAGACGAATATATATGCCCCCCCCACCAGCGTCAACCCCCACATGACTTTTTGGGACTTTTTTCGGCACGGCAGACTCCCGGCATGGCCCGTATGGGTCACCCCTGCTACTTCCCAGCGCCTCGGGCACCGAAAACCGCGCCGCCGGAGGCCGCTTCTTGAGGCAACGCCTCGATCCGCCGCGGCATCACCCCGAAAAGCCGCCGCGTCAGGTGACCCGCGATCCCAGAAAATCGATCTTCAGGGAGGCATTGAAGGACAGACGAACAGGGGGTGAGCTTTTCGCGCGGCGGGAGGGCAGTGTTGCGCTGGCGCGCATCCGATAGTACTCTCTCCAGAGACAGGCTAGGACAGCCCCCGTGGGGGCTCAGAAATCGCGGGAGGATTCCATGTTTGCTACGAGCATGTTTCGACGGCGGGATTTGCTGGTCGGGAGCGGCCTCGTCGGCTCGGTGGCCGGCTGGCTTCGCCCAGTTCCGGCGCGGGCCGCGGGGGCCGCGGGGCTGCGCATCGGGTCGGACATCTACCAGTCGATCGGCGTGCGCCCGCTGATCAACTGCAAGGGGACGTTCACCATCGTCACCGGGTCGCAGACGCTGTCGGAGGTCAAGCGCGCCATGGACGAGGCCTCGCGTCACTACGTGCACCTGGACGAGCTGATGGAGGCGGTCGGGCGCCGGCTGGCCGAGATCACCGGCGCCGAGTGGGGCATCGTGACCGCCGGCTGCGCGGCCGCGCTCACCCACGCCACTGCCGCCTGCGTCGCCGGGGCGGATCCGGAGAAGATCCAGCGGCTGCCGGACCTGCGCGGGCTGAAGAACGAGGTCATCGTGCCGCGTCATTCGCGCAACATCTACGACCAGGCGGTGCGCATGCCGGGCGTGAAGATTGTGGAGGTGGCCGCGCCGGAGGAATACCAGGCGGCGTTCCGGCCGCAGACGGCGATGGTGATGGTGCTGGGCGGCCCGGGCGACAGCGGCCCGCTGGGGCTGGAGACCCTGGCCCGGATCGCGCGCGAGAAGGGCGTGCCCGTACTGGTGGACGCCGCCGCCGAGCGGCTGACGATCCCCAACGTACACCTGGCTCGCGGCGCCACCCTGGTGGCCTACAGCGGCGGCAAGTGCATCCGCGGCCCGCAGTGCGCCGGCCTGCTGCTCGGTCGCAAGGACCTGGTCCAGGCGGCGTGGATCAACAGCGCGCCGCATCACGCCTTTGGCCGCTCGATGAAGGTCGGCAAGGAAGAGATCATGGGCATGCTGGCGGCGGTCGAGATGTGGGTGAAGCGCGACCACGACGCCGAGTGGAAGCAGTGGCAGTCGTGGCTGGATCACATCGCCCGGCGTGTCGCGAAGGTGGGCGGTGTGACCACGCGCGTGCTGCAACCGGAAGGGCTCTCCAACCGCTCGCCGCGCCTGCGGATCGAATGGGACGGCGCCAGGCTGGGCATTACCGGCGAGGAGGCCGAGAAGATCCTCTATGACACTGAGCCGCGGATCGTGCTGGGCGGGGCGACCGGGCGCCGCCGGGATTCGATGGCCAGCTCCCTGACCATCATGCCGTACATGATGAACGACGGCGATGAGAAGGTGGCCGCCGACCGGATCTTCGGCGTGCTCTCGCGGCCGCCGCGCATCGACCAGGCGGCGACTTCCACCGGGCTGCCGGCGGCGGTGGCCGGGCAATGGGAAGCGCGCCTCGAGTTCGTTTCCGGCTCGGCCGACCACGTGTTCGTGCTCGAGCAGGACGGCGTCGCGCTGGTCGGCACCCACCAGGGAGATCTGCTGGCGGGCGACCTGCGCGGGGCGGTCGATGGGAGCCAGGTGCGCTTCCGCAGCTCGCACAAGTACGAAGGCACGCGCATCGGCTACGAGTTCACCGGGACGGTGGAGGGCGCCGCCATGCGCGGCACTGTGGATCTGGGCGAATACGGGCAGGCCCGCTGGAGCGCCCGGAGACATCGTTACGGGGAGCCCGGGGGACTGGTGCGGCCGGTGAAGAACGTCTAACGGGGGAGAACGAGGATGTCGGCGCCAGGTATGTCTACACAGCAAGCGATGTTGGGAATGATTACCGGCCGCTGGGTGAGCCAGATGATCGGGCTGGCGGCCGAGCTGGGGATCGCGGACCTGCTGCGCGAGGGAACGCGCAGCGCCGAGGAGCTCGCGCAGGCCACCGGGTGTCACCCGCGCAGCTTGTATCGCGTGCTGCGGGCATTGGCCGGCGCCGGGGTGTTCACGCACGTGGAACCGGGACGGTTCGGACTGAATCCAATGGCGGAGTGCCTGCGCAGCGACGCGCCGGGCAGCTTTCGCGGGATGGCGATCATGGTGAACCGGGAATGGACCGCCCGCTCCTGGGCGAACATCCTCCACAGCGCGCGGACGGGCCAGACCGCCTTCGAGCAGGTGTTCGGGATTCCGATATTCGACTGGTTCGGAAAGAATCCGGCGGAGGCGGAGATCTTCAACGACGCGATGACGAGTTTTTCGTCGGTGACCGGGCCGGCGATCGCAGCCGGCTACGATTTCTCCCGCTTCGGCACGGTCGTGGACGTCGGCGGCGGTCACGGCCAGTTGCTGTTCGAAATCCTGCGACGGCACCCGTCGACAGGGGGCGTGGTTTCCGACCTGCCGCACGTGATGGAGGGAGCGCGGGAGGCGATTCGCCGCGCCGGCATGGACGGCCGCTGCCGGGCGGAGGCGGCGGACTTTTTCGAATCGGTGCCGGCGGGCGGGGACGCCTACATGATGAAGCACATCCTGCACGACTGGGACGACGAGCGCTCGGCGCGCATCCTCGCCAACTGCCGTCGCCGAATGGATGGCGCGGGCGCGCTGCTGGTGGTCGAGCACGTGCTTCCCGCGGGCCTGGAACCGTCGTTCACCTCTCTGATGGATATCGAGATGCTGGTCAACGCCTCGGGGCAGGAGCGGACCGAGGAGGAGTTCCGGCGCCTCTACGCGACCGCGGGATTTCGGCTCACGCGCGTGATCCCGACCGCCTCTCCGGTCTCGATCGTCGAAGGCGTGCCGGCCTGAGATGCTGGCGGCGATCGCTCGCTGGGAGCTGGCGATCTGCGGGGTGCTGTTCTTCGGCGGCCTGCTGGCGAACCACATTCGCATTCGGCGCAGTGTGCGCGCGCCGGCGCGGCGGCTGGCCACGGCCGCGGCTTCCGACTGGGGGCTGGCGCTGCAAAGCCTGGGACTGGTGATCGCGATCGCGTTGCCAGGGAGCACGGATCCGGACGCTGCGGTGGCGCTTGCGGCCATGGGGCTCGCGGCGGCCGCGGTCGTCCTGGGATGGCTGGCGGCCTGGCATCTCGGTCGGCACTGGCGCATCCGCGCGGTCGTAACCGAAGACCACGAGCTGGTCACCGGCGGCCCGTTCCGCCTGGTGCGTCATCCGGTCTACTGCTCCATCCTTGGACTGCTGACGGCGACCGTGCTGGTGATCACCCGCTGGCCGGCGGCGCTCGCGGCCCTGGCGGTGTACGTGGCCGGAACCGAGATCCGGGTGCGGGCCGAAGACCAACTTCTCGCGCGGCGGTTTCCGGAAACCTTTCCCGCATACCGCGCGCGGGTGCGGGCCTACATCCCCTGGATCCGCTGAATCGGGTAAGATAATTGCACAGCGGAAAGGGTCAACCCATGAAAAAACTCGTAGCCGTTCTCCTGATGAATTGCTTGTGCGCGTGGCCACAGGCGGATGCCAACAAGGCGCAAATCGCCGGCGCCGTGCACGATCCGAACAAGGCGGTGGTGCCCAACGCCACGGTCAAGCTGCGCAATGCCGCGACCGGATTCCAGCGCGAGGTGAAGACCAACGAGCTGGGGCAGTACCGCGTTCTCCTGCTCGATCCCGGCCGTTACGAGCTGAGCGTGGAGAGCGCGGGGTTCGCCACATCGCGCTTCGAGGGCGTGGTGCTGAACGTGGGCGCCTCGGTGGTGATCGACGTGGCGTTGCAGCTCCAGTCCACCACCACCACGGTGGAAGTCGGCGAGACGCTGCTGAACACGGTGCTGCCGGCGCAGGCGACCGTGATCGACACCACTGCGATCACCAACCTGCCGATCAACGGCCGGCGCTTCCAGGACTTTGCCGTCTTCGCGCCCACCGTGCAGGTGGATCCGCAGCGCCAGCAGCTCTCCTTCGCCGGCCAGCGCGGCATCAACGCCAACGTCATGCTGGATGGGGCCGACTACAACCAGCCGTTCTTCGGCGGCATCCGCGGCGGCGAGCGCAGCAACTTCGTTTTCACCGTGCCGCAGAGCGCCATCCAGGAATTCCAGGTGGTGGCCACCGGCTATTCCGCCGAGTACGGGCGCTCGACCGGCGGTATCCTGAACACCATCACCAAGTCGGGCGCCAACGACGTCCACGGCGACGCCTTCTACCAGATCCGGCACAAGGAGATGGGCGCGCGGAACCCGGTGCTGAAGGTCCAGCCGACGGAGACCTTGCAGCAGTTCGGCGGCTCGACCGGCGGCCCCATCCGCCGTGACCGGCTGTTCTTCTTCGCCGCCGTGGAGCAGCAGTATTCCAAGACGCCGCGGCGCGTGTTCTTCTCGCAACTGCTGAACCGCACGCCGGACGCGAACACCGCCGAGGCGTTCAATTTCCTCAAGGGCGAGGAGAAGCCGTTCCGCCAGACCAACGACGCCACCGCGCTCAGCGCCCGAACCGATTACCAGTTCTCCGGCGGGCACCGGCTGACGCTGCGCTACGTGTTCAGCAACGCCTCCGGGGAGAACGCCGTTTCCGTCGGCGGTGCGCTGAATCCGCTCACCAACCAGGCGCTGACCAACGAGGGCATCGAGAAAGACCGCACGCACACCGGCACGGCGCAGTACACGCACCTGCTCTCGCCGACCCTGATCAACGACCTGCGCTTCACCGGCTCCTACGAGATCCGCCCGCGGCTGGCCAATTCCGCCATCCCGCAGGTAAGCAACCTGATCGGCACCTTCGGCGCGCGCAGCTTCCTGCCGACCACCCAGGACGACTTGCGGTTCCAGATCACCGACGGCCTCTCCCTGAATCGCGGCGGGCACACGCTGAAGATCGGCATCGACTACAGCCGCATCACCACCGGCCAGGTGTTCGGATTCAACCAGTTCGGCTCGTTCAACATCTCCGGCTCGGACGTGGCGCGGCTGCTCGATATCCTGTCGACCGGGGGCTCGGTCGCAAACCGCTTCGATACGCGCGATGTGACGTACTCGCGCCAGATCGGGGACCTGCTGGCCCAGTACGGCGTCCATCAGTTCGCCGCCTACGCGCAGGATAGCTGGCGCGTGACGCCGAAGCTGACGCTCGACCTCGGCCTGCGCTGGGAAGGCCAGTGGAACCCGACGCCGGAGACCAACAACACGGCGGTAGTCGACCGCGTGCGCAGCGCCCGTTTCCCGATCGGCTCGACGCTAGACCCGACGCAGATTCCCGACAGCCCGGCGCAGGTGATGCCGCGCTTCGGCTTCGCCTGGACGCCCACATCGGGCGCGCGCCGTACGGTGGTCCGCGGCCACACCGGCCTGTTCTACGCGGCCACGCCCATGCTGCTGTTCGCCGGGGCTACGAACAATTTCCGCGTGCCGCCGGGAGACCTGTCGATCGCTATCAATCCGACCGCCACCCAGACCGTTTACCAGCAGTTTCTTGCCGCCGGGGTCGACCTGAACCGGACGCCGCTCGGCCAGTTGCCGGTCGTGCCGATTGAGACCGTGCAGCGCACCGCGGCGCTCGCCGCCGGCGGTGTGGCGCGCGATCCGTATCTCGGCATCAACGTGCTGGCGATGGCGCCGGATTTTCGTAACCCGCGCTCGTTCCAGGCCGGCCTGGGCGTCGACTCCGAGCTCGCTCGCAATTTCCTCGCCGGCGTCCAGCTTCACTACGTGAATACGGTGCACTTGCAGCGCAACCGGAACTACAACCTGCCGGGACCGGTGATCCGGCCCACCGACCGCGCCCAGCGACCCTTCTTCGGGCTGCGTTCGGGAACGCCGCGGCCGGTGACGACGCTCAGCGACGTCACCTCGCGCGAGAGCTCGGCGCGGTCGTTGTACCGCGCCATGACGTTCTCCACCCAATACAAAACCAGGCGGTTCCAGTTCGGCGTCTTCTACACGCTCGCCCGGACCTACTCGGACGACGATAACGAGCGCGACGCCGGCGGCTTCGGCTACGAGAACTCCTTCAACCTCCGGCCGGACTACAACTATTCCCGCATGGACGTGCGCCACCAGTTCGCCAGCTACGCGGTCGCCACCTTGCCGTGGGGCTTCGAGACGTCCGGGCTGTTCCGCACGCGCAGCGGCCTGCCGATGAATGCCACCACCGGCGCCGACACCAACGAGGACCTGGCTTCCAACGATCGCCCCTACTCGGCTCCGGGCGTGCCGTTCCTGCGCAACAGCTTCCGCAACCGCAAGTCGTTGAACGCCGACCTGCGTGTGCTGCGGAACTTCCGCCTCGGCTCAGACCGCATCCGGCTGCAATTCTCCACCGAGTTCTTCAACCTGTTCGACGTCGACAACGTGGTCTTCGCCGGAGCCAATGCGTCGGTCTACGGACTGGGGATCGACGCCGCCGGCAACGCGGTGGCCATCGACCCGCGCTTCCAGCGCCTGCGCCTGACCGGTGGCGCCTACGACCCGACTAACCAGCAGACGGGCAGCCCGTTGCAGGTGCAATTCGGCCTGCGGCTGTTCTTCTGATCCCGAAACCGAGCCGCGACCGAAGGGAGCGGTCAGTCTGAACCAGACTTGCCCTTACGCACCCTGATTCGCACCTGCTTGAGCACGTCCGCACCGTCTGTTATCCTCTACGGTGACAGCGTCGTTGGCTTTACGGAAGAGGTTTCATCATGTCCGGACATTCCAAGTGGGCGACCATCAAGCATAAGAAAGCCGCCGCCGACGCCAAGCGCGGCAAATCCTTCACGCGGATCATCAAGGAGATCTCCATCGCCGCGCGCAACGGCGGGGACCCGGACTCCAACCCGCGGCTGCGCACGGCCATCCTGGCGGCCAAGGGCGTCAGCATGCCCCAGGAGAATATCAAGCGCGCCATCCTGCGCGGCACGGGCGAGCTCGAGGGCGGGCAAATCGAGGAGGTCGTCTTCGAAGGCTACGGTCCCGGCGGCGCCGCCGTGCTGGTGGCGGTGGCGACCGACAACCGCAACCGTACGGTGAGCGAGATCCGCCACCTGTTCACGAAAAACGGCGGGAACCTCGGCGAGGTCGGCAGCGTGTCGTGGATGTTCGAGCGCCGCAGCCACATCACGATCGAGCAGGACAAGATCGGCGAGGATCAGCTCATGACGATCGCCCTGGACGCCGGCGCCGACGACATTCGCGGGGAAGGCGGCCACTGGGAAGTGATCGCGAGGCCGGAGGGTCACGAAGCGCTGGTCGACGCGATCCAGAAAGCGGGCATTCCCACCGTCTCGGCGGAGATCGCCATGCTGCCGAAGAACCTGGTGAAGCTGGAGGGGAAAAACGCCGCCGCCATGCTGAGGCTGAGCGAGGGGCTCGAGGAACAGGACGACGTGCAGAACGTCTACTCCAACTTCGACGTGGACGAGAAGGAATTGGAGGCCCTCTCCGCCTGAGTTGCCCGGGCAGCGGCGGACGAATCCTTCATGCGCATTCTAGGGGTCGACTGCGGGACCGGGTGCACCGGCTACGGGGTGATCGATAGCGACGGCTCCCGCCACCGGCTGGCCGGCGCCGGCTCCATTCGCACCTCCCCGCGCGAGCCGCTCGGACGCAGGCTGCTGCGAATCGCCGAAGGGCTGCGCGCAGCCATCCGCGAGCATGCGCCCCAGGCGGGCGCGGTGGAAGAAGTGTTTCACGCCGCCAACGCGAAATCGGCGCTGAAGCTGGCGCAGGCGCGGGGGGTCGCCCTGCTGGTGCTGGCCGAGGCGGGCCTGGAGTGCGCGGAGTACTCGGCGCTGGCGATCAAGACCAGCGTGGTGGGCTACGGGCGGGCCGAGAAGCGCCAGGTGCAGTACATGGTTCGCTCGCTGGTCGGCTCGCGCGAAGAGCTCGATTCCGAGGACGCCTGCGATGCGGTGGCGGTGGCCATCTGTCACGCCACGCACCGCGCCACGGCCGCACGCCGCGGGGTCCGGTCGAGCGCGCAGGGCGCCGCGGAGGCGAGCGCATGAAGTATCTGCCCGGCCTGATGGTGGTGGCGGCCACGCTGGCCGCCGCCGAGCCGCCGTGCGTGGTCTTCTCGAAGTCCTTCCCCGGCAGCGCTCCCGCCTGGTTCACCGTGCGCGTCGCGCGCACCGGCGAGGTCGAGTACAAGGAGGCTCCCGACGACGACCAGCCGTTCCGCTTCCGGCTCCAGGAACAGGAAACGGCGGAGATCTTCGGGCTGGCGGAAAAGCTCGAGCATTTTCGCCGGCCGCTGGAGAGCGGCCTCAAGGTCGCCAACATGGGCGAAAAAACGCTGCGCTGGGAAGCCGGAGAGGAAAAGCGGGAAGTAAAGTTCAACTACTCTCTCGACCCGGAGGCGGGCAGGCTGCTGGACTGGTTCGAGCGCATCTCGGAGACCGAGCAGCACCGGATCCACCTGGAGCGCTCGGTGCGCTTCGACAGGTTGGGGGTCAACAAAGTGCTCCTCCAGTTGCAGGTCTCGATGGAGCGCAACCGGCTGGTGGCGGCCGAGCAATTCCTGCCGATGCTCGATCGGGTGATCAAGAACGAGAGCTACCTGAACATGGCCCGGGAGCGCGCCTCGGCGCTGGCCGGGAGCATTCGCGCCAAGCCCAAGGCGGAGTAATGCGGTGCGCCTGCTGGTGGCTGATCGTTCTGGTGGCGCCTTGTTTGGCGCAGGAGCCCGCCGAAAACGAACAGGCGCACCTGCGCGGCGCGCTGGCGGAAGCCGGCTCCAGCCCTGTCGATTTCATTCGCGCGCTGGAAAAGCACCTGGAGAAGTATCCGCGGACGTCGCAGCGGGCGGAGCTGGAGCGCGCGCTGGTGAAGGCGGCGGTGGAGACCGGCGACAACCGGCGCGTGCTGCTGTACGGCGAGAAGGCGCTGACCTCGGATCCGCGGAACCTGCTGCTGCTGGAGCGCGTCGCCCGGCTGCTGCTCGACCAGGAGGACGCCGCGCGCTCCCGGCGGGCGCTCGGCTACTCGCAGCGGCTCCAGGCGGCTTGGGAGGAGGTGGATCGCGAGCGTCCGCCCAATCCACGCGTCGCGGCGCGCCGGCGCGAGGAAGTCGACCAGGGCCTGGCCAAGGCCTGGGTCTACCAGGCGCGGGCGGAGGGCAATCTCGGCCGGAAACAGGAAGCCGTCGAGCTGGCGCGGCGCGGCTACTCCGTTTTCCCCTCCGCCGAGGCGGCGCGCGAGATCGGCCGCTGGCTGGCGCGGCTCGGACGCGCCGGGGAGGCGGTGACGCACTACGCCGATGCGTTCGCCATTACCGACCCCAACAACACCGAGCCGCTGCGAGCCAAGGACCGGGCGCTGGCGGCGGAGCTTTACCGGAAAGCGCACGACTCGGAAACGGGCCTCGGCGACCTGCTGCTGGCCGCCTACGACCGCACGTCCACGTTGCTGGAGAAGCGGCGGCGCGCGCTGCGCGAGCTGGATCCCAACGCCAACCTCGGGGATCCGCTCCAGTTCACCCTCACCGGCCTGGCGGGAGACAAGCTGGCGCTCGCCACACTGCGCGGCAAGGTCCTGGTGCTCGATTTCTGGGCCACCTGGTGCGTTCCCTGCCGCGCCCAGCAGCCGCTTTACGAGGAAGCGATGCGGCGGTATCGCGACCGTCCGGAGGTGGTGTTTCTGAACATCAGCACGGATGAGGAACGCGCCCTGGTGAAGCCTTTTCTCGACGAGCAGAACTGGAACAAGCGCGTCTATTTCGAGGACGGCCTCTCCATACTTCTGAAGGTGCACTCGATACCCACCACCATCCTGTTCAACCGCCGCGGCGAGATCGCCAGCCGCATGAACGGCTTCATTCCCGAGCGCTTCGTCGAGATGCTGGTCGAGCGGATCGACCAGGCGCTGGCCGAAAACTAGGATGACGTTCCGGCGGGTCGTCTGGATCGTGCTCGACAGCGTCGGCATCGGCGAGATGCCGGACGCGGCCGCTTACGGCGACGTCGGCAGCGACACGCTCGGCAACATCGCGCGGGAGCGGCGGCTGCGCCTGCCGAACCTGTGCAAGCTGGGGCTGGCCAATATCCGGACGTTCGAAAACCTGGAGCCCGACCCGGCGCCGCGCGCTTCCTACGGGCGCTGCGCCCTGGCTTCGCCCGGCAAAGACACTACGACGGGGCACTGGGAGATGGCCGGCATTCACCTGGAGCGGCCGCTGCCGCTCTACCCGAACGGCTTCCCGGCCGACGTCCTGGACGAGTTTCAGGCGCGCATCGCCCGGCGCGTGCTCGGCAATCGCGCGGCCAGCGGCACCGAGATCCTTCGCGAGCTCGGCGAGGAGCACCTGCGCACCGGCTCGCCGATCGTCTACACCTCGGCGGACAGCGTCTTCCAGGTGGCGGCGCACGAGGAAGCGATCCCGTTGTGGGAGCTGTACCGTATTTGCGGGATCGCGCGCGAGATCCTGCGCGGACCGCACGCCGTGGGCCGCGTCATCGCGCGGCCGTTCACCGGAGGCCCGGGCTCGTTCACGCGCACGGAAAACCGCAAGGACTTCGCCCTGTCCCCGCCGCGCGGCATGCTGCTGGACGCGCTGGAGGAACGCGGAATCGCCGTGTCGAGCGTCGGCAAGATCTTCGACATTTTCCTCGGGCGCGGCATACGCGACTACGAAAAGACCAGGAACAATGCCGACGGGATGGCCAAGACGCTCCAGGCGATCGAGGCCACTCGCGACGGGCTGATCTTCGTCAACCTGGTGGACTTCGACCAGCTCTACGGCCACCGCAACGACGTGGAAGGCTACGCGCGCGCGATCGAGGAGACCGACGCCTGGCTGCCCGCGCTGATGGACCGCCTGCTCACCGGGGACCTGCTGATCCTCACCGCCGACCATGGGTGCGACCCGACCACGCCCTCCACCGACCATAGCCGCGAGTACGTCCCGCTGCTCGCCTACGCGCCGGCGACGCCCGCCGGGACGCCGCTCGGGACGCGGTCGACACTGGCCGACATCGGCCAGACGGTGGCGGAGAATTTCGGCACGCGGATACCGCGCGGGGCGAGCTTCCTGGCGGAGCTGGCTCGGGCGTCGAATTGAGATCCCTATGAGAAGACCGCTCATCGTCGCAAATTGGAAGATGTACAAGAACCCGGCCGAGGCCGCCGCCTTCCTGGTGAAACTCCTGCCGCTGGTGGAGCGCTCGACGCATTGCGACGTCGTGATCGCGCCGCCGTTGGTCGACCTGGCCGCGGCGGTCGAGGCCTGTCGCGGCACGCGCATCGAGGTCGGCGCGCAGAACCTGTTCTGGGAACCCGAGGGCGCCTTCACCGGCGAGGTTTCCGGGCCGATGCTGCACGCGGCCGGCTGCCGCTGGGCCATCGTCGGCCACAGCGAGCGCCGGCAGTACTTCGGCGAAACCGACGAATCCGTGCTGCGGAAAACCCGTGCGGCGATCGATGCCGGCCTGCTGCCGATCGTTTGCGTCGGCGAGATGCTGGCCGAGCGCGAAGCGGGCCGGACCGAGGCGGTGCTGGAGAAGCAGTTCCGCGACGGAGTTTCCGGCCTCACCGCCGAACAGTTCGCCTCCGTGGCGATCGCCTACGAGCCGGTGTGGGCCATCGGCACCGGGCGCACGGCGACGCCGGAAATGGCCGCCGACGCGCACCGCCTGCTGCGCTCGCTCGCAGCGCGCGGCTTCGGCAAGGATGCCGCCGCCGGCCTGCGCATTCTCTACGGCGGCAGCGTCAAGCCGGACAACATCCGTCCCCTGATGGCGCAGCCGGAGATCGATGGGGCGCTGGTGGGCGGCGCCAGCCTGGACCGCGTGTCGTTCGCCTCGATCGTGAATTTCTGAGCGCTATCGTGGGACAGGCCTCCTGGCCTGTCGCTGGAGTTTGTACATTTTGGCGGCCGCCGAGCCAACGATGTGGCGCAGACACTCGTGTCTGCCGCGTCGAGACTCGTCTCGACGCCAGCGAATTTCAAGCGGCTCAACGCAGCACATGTACGTGCCCAATTCCCGCCGCCGTCTCCCGCATGAGCACCAACGAGGGAAGGTGGCTTTTGGTCACCTGGCATCTGCATGGCAGCCCTGCCTCAGGCTTTGTATCCTCCGCCCAACAAACTTTCCGGCGGGAAAGCCTTTGTCTGGATGGATCGCTACCTCGACACTGCCCGGCACGGACCCATGGATCTGCGCCAGGAACCTGTCGCCGCATCTTGCTTCGATCCTTGCAGCGTGGGGAGGAGTTGGGTCATTACTTCCTGCGCGCGTATGTGATTATGGCCAACCACGTTCAAAAACAACCCGGTAAAGGCTGGGCTGGCGACCCGAGCGGTGGTCGAGCGCGAGCCAGCGGACCGCAGGCGCCGAGACGAGTCTCGGCGCGGCAGGCTGAGAGCCTGCGCCACGTCGGTCGCTCCGATCCATTGCAAAATGTAGAAACTGCCGGGACAGGCCTCCTGGCCTGTCGTGTTCGGCATTCGGTGACTTCTGCCACGGGACACGCTAGCCGGCAACCGGCAGGAACTTCACGCAGACCGGCGCCGGCACCTCGAGTTTCTGGCCGGTGGGTTCGAGGGCGCCGGTGCGGCGGTCGATCCGGAACACGACCACAGAGTCGGAGTTCTGGTTGGCGGCCAGCAGCCAGTCGCCTCCGGGGGCGATGCCGAAGTTTCGCGGCGTGCGGCCCTGGGTCGGCTCGTGTTCCACCGGCGTGAGCGTGCCGCGGGAGGCATCGATGCGGAACACCGCGATGCTGTCGTGCCCGCGGTTGGATCCGTAGAGGAACCGGCCCGATGGATGCACCTGCACTTCGGCGGTGGAGTAGCCTTGCCGGACCGGGCCAGGCAGAGTGGTGATGGTCTGGATCTCGCGCAGGACGCCGCGGCGCGCGTCGTAGGCGAACGCCGTCACCGTACAGTGCATTTCGTTGATGGTGTAGACGAACCGGCCGCGCGGGTGAAAGGCCAGGTGCCGCGGGCCTGCGCCGCGCCGCAAGGAGGCGGCCGGCGGTTCGTGCGGGGCGAGCGTGCCGCGTGCGGCGTCGAGGCGGTAAACCAGGACCTTGTCCAGGCCGAGGTCGGTGGCCAGGACGAAGCGATTGGAAGGGTCGGGGTTGATGGAATGCGCGTGCGGTCCCGCCTGACGCTTGGGATCGGCGCCGGATCCGCTGTGCTGGATGAAGGCGCTGGCGGCGCCGAGTCGCCCGCCCGGCTCCAGGGGGAAGGCCGCGACGCTGCCGCTTCCGTAGTTGGCCACCAGCAGATTGCGCCCGGAGCGGTCGATGGAGACGTAGCAGGGTCCGGCGCCGCCGGAGGGCTGCTGGTTGAGTGCGGTGAGTTTTCCGGTGGCCGCGTCGATAGAGAAAGCGGAAACCGAGCCCGCCGGCTGCCCCTGGCCGCCGGACATTTCGCTGACCGCGTACAGGCGTCGTCCGTCGTGGTGGATAGTGAGAAACGAAGGATTCTGCGCCGGCGCCGCCAACCGGGGCTCCTCCAGCCGGCCGGTGGCGGTGTCCATCGACGCGACATAGATGCCCTGGCTGCGGCCGCGAGTGTAGGTGCCGAAATAAACCAGCATTCGGTCGGAACGGCTCGCCGCGGCGGCCGCCGGCAATGTGAGGAAGAGTCTGCGCGTGAGCATGTCGTTGGTTATCATACGCCTTCTCTGACGCAGTTGGCCATGAGCGTAGGGCAGGCCTCCCGTGCCGAGTATTAGGTCTAAACCTTAACACCGTTACGGCCGATAAACTCAGCAGGGCAGAACCTGTCTTCACGCTGTCCCTCTGAAACCGGAACCATGGCGGCGCAAGACACCGTACCCACCGAGGCGAGGGCCGAAGCCGAATCCACCACCCCGATCGCTTTTCGTCCGGCCCCGGAGCTGAACGGCGCCGATCACCAGCCGACCATCCTGATCGTCGACGATCTGGACATCAACCGCCGCCTGCTGCGGGCGATGCTGAAGGCCGCGCCTTACCGGATCCTGGAAGCGCGCCGCGCCTCGGAGGCATTGACGGTGCTGGACGGCGAGTCGGTGGACCTGCTCATTCTGGACCTGGTGATGCCGGAGATGAGCGGGCTGGAGTTTTGTAACCGTATCAAGTCGAACCGGAAGACGCAGTTGGTTCCGATCCTGATGCTGACCAGCGTCCAGGGCATCGAGAACGAGATCGCCGGCATCGCCAGCGGCGCCGACGAGTTCCTCACCAAGCCGCTGCATCCGGAAGTGGTGCGCACCCGCATCCGGGCCATGCTGCGCAACAAGGCGGCGATCGATTCGCTCGAGGAAGCCGAAACCATCCTGTTCGCGCTGGCGCAGGCTGTCGAGCAGAGGGATAAGTACACCGGAGACCATTGCCGACGACTGTCGCAGTACAGCGTGGCGTTGGGCACCGCCATGGGGCTGTCTCGCTCGCAGTTGCAGGCTCTGCACCGCGGGGGATACCTGCACGACATCGGCAAGGTCTGCGTCCCGGACGCGATCCTGTTCAAGAAAGGTCCCCTGACGGAGGAAGAGTGGGTCGTGATGCGGTCGCACACCGTCAAGGGCGAGGCGATCTGCCGGCCGATGAAAAGCCTGGCGCCGGTGCTGCCCATTATCCGCAACCACCACGAGCGCTGGGACGGCACCGGCTACCCGGACGGCAAACGCGGCGAGGAGATTTCCCTGCTGGCGCGGATCCTGCAAATCGCCGACATCTACGACGCGCTCACCACGGCCCGGCCTTACAAGCGCGCTTTCTCCGAGCAGGAAACGCTCCAGATAATGGAGGAGGAAGTGCGTAAAGGCTGGCGCGATCCGGAGCTGGTCTACCTGTTCCAGGAAGTGGGCCGCAAGCTGCCCGGCTGCCAGGCCACTCTCGAAGTGGCCGCCCCCGATGCGGCCGGCGCCGCTCGCAAAGCTGCGGAAACCCTACCCACGGGAGGTCTCCCGCAGTCGTTGGAGAATATGCGCCGCGAGCTACTGAAGTAAGGCACGCCTCGGTTTCACGCCGCACGCAGGGACTCCGCCTGGCCGTGGATTTTGGCGACGGCTGAGGCGATCTGCTCCATATCGGCGCGGCTGCCGAGCAGCATGGTCTGGGTGAGCCAAACGGCCTGCTCGCACAGGCGGTCGTTGGCCGGGCACTGGTTACGCTCTTCCCACTCCTCCAGCATCCGGCGCGGGTAGATCGCCCGGTAGGCCTTGGACTGCAACACCTGTTTCAGGAAGGGCTCCTTGTTCAGCGGCACGTAGCCTCCCGAGCAGGGGATGCCCTCGGCGCGCAGGGCCTTCAGGAAGGTCTCCCGCGCGACGCCGGCGAAGGCCTCCTTGCGGTAGCGAAACATGTACAGGTGCCAGGCGCTTCGCGTGCATCCCTCGTACAGGCGCGCCGGTTCGATCCCGGGGATCTGGCGCAGCAGGCCGGTGAGGTGGAGAGCGTTCTGCTCGCGAACCTTGGACTGCTCCTCCAGGCGGGTCATCTGCGCGGCCAGCAGGGCGCCCTGGAACTCGGTCATCCGCAGGTTGGCGCCATTGGCCCGGTAGGCGAACGCGGAGGCGTCGGCCTTGCGTCCGCGACCGTTGTTGTGGAAGGCGTAGCATTTTTCCGCCAGCTCATCGCTGGAGGTGACCAGGGCGCCGCCCTCGCCGCTGTTGAGGTTCTTGGAAGCCTGAAAACTGAAACAGCCCGTGGTTCCGAGCGCGCCCAGCTTGCGGCCCCGCCACTCGCCCAAATGGGCCTGGCAGGCGTCCTCGATGACGGGGAGCTTGTGTTTGGCCGCCACCGGGAGGGCCACATCCAGGTTGGCCGCCGAGCCGGCCATGTGGACGGGAATGATGGCCGCCGTGCGGCTGGTGACGGCCCGCTCCAGCTTCGTAACGTCCATCTGGAACGTCTCGATATCGCTGTCGACGAACACCGGTAACGCGTGCTGGAGCAGAACCACGTTGACCGTGGCCACGAACGTGTACGGGGGAACCAGCACTTCGTCGCCCGGACCGACGCCGAGCGCGTTGAGCGATGTCATCAGCGCGCTGGTGCCGTTGGCGGTGGCCAGGCAGTGCCGCGCGCCGAGCAGGTCCGCGTAGCTCGATTCGAACCGGCGTACGGCATCGCCGTTCAGGCGGCCCCATTGGCCGCCGCGCAGCACTTCCATCCAGGCTTGCTCGTCGGCGGGCCCGATGCGGGGCCAGGACGGGAATCGTCCGGTTCGAACAGGCGACCCGCCCAGAAGGGCCAGTTTCTGGCTGGCAGCCGCTGAAAACGCCAGCGGGGCGGCCGATGCGGCGGCCACAAAATGGCGGCGGCTGAATGGTTGATTCATGATGATGACCTCCCGGAGCGCGGTCCCCTGCCCGGATTTCAATCCAATGGTACTCTCAATGGCAAAGGAATGCATCGGAGCCCCTACAGGGGCTGCCCCCGCCTGGCGGCGGAGTGGCGCCCCACAATGTAGGGGAGCAACGGTGAAACCGTTTGCATCGGAGTATCCCGGATGCTGCTGGAACAACTGCGGGGGGAAATCGTGAACTGCCGGCTGTGCCCCCGGCTGCGCGCGCATTGCGAAGCCGTGGCCGCGCGCAAGCGGCGCGCCTGGATGGACTGGGACTACTGGGGAAAGCCTGTCCCCTCCTTCGGCGACCCTCGGGCCGGCTTATTCATTCTGGGGTTGGCTCCGGCCGCGCACGGCGCCAACCGCACCGGCCGGATGTTCACCGGAGACCGCTCGGGCCAGTTGCTCTACCGCGTACTCCACACGACCGGATTCGCCTCCCAGGCGGAGAGCCATTCGCGCGAGGACGGCCTGCGGCTCGAAGGCGCCTGGATCAGCGCGGCGGTGCGCTGCGCGCCCCCTGCCAACCGGCCTTCGCCGGAGGAGATCCGCAACTGCCGGCGCTTCCTGGAGAGGGAGCTGGAACTGCTCGAACAGATCCGGGTCGTGGTGGCGCTGGGCCGGATCGCTTTCGAGACCTATTTGGAGGTGTTGAAGAACAGGGGCGTCATTGCCAGCCGCTCGGCCTTCCCCTTCGGTCATGATAGAGAATACCGGCCCGCCCCGGCGCAACCCTGGCTGATCAGCTCCTACCATCCCAGCCAACAGAACACTTCCACCGGCCGGCTGACGGAGAAGATGTTACGCGCCGTATTCCTGAGGGCATTGAGACGGCTCCGGCCCGGCGCCGAAGAAGGCGCCTAGGAACTCCCCAGGATCTTCAGCAGGCGGCCCTTCAGATGACCGAAAGACTCGTCCAACTGGTTGCAGTGGACCGCGGACTCTTCGGCGCTCTTGGCGTTCTCATTGGCCGCCCTCGACAGTCCCTGGAGCGAGTCGGCGAACTGGGCGTTTCCGGCGGCCAGCGATTGCGCATCCTGGCAGGACTTGATCTGATCCTCAGCCCCCAGCAGGAGCTTCTTGCTGCAACCGACCACCGAATCCACTCGTTGGGAGAATCCCTCCACCTCGCGCACGGAGGTCTCCACCGGATTGATAATGGTCGTGTAGATAAGCCCGAACAGGAGCCCGAAGCCGATCAGGAAAACCGAGCCCAGGCCGGCGAGCATCTTGTTACGGCCGGCCGCCGCCGCCGCCGCCACCTGGTCGACGGGGATTTCCACCTCGACACCGCCCATTAGCTGGTGAAGCTTCCAGGTCCTGCCGGCGGCGACGCCCTGGCTGTTCCGCACGGCGATGACCTCCGGTCTCTGCTCGTAGTTGTTGTGGCAGCTCACGCAGGCCGGGGCGGAGGCCGGGTCGGCCTTCATGTAGCGCAACACTTGCCGCCCCTGATTGTTCTCGAAGCGGTAGACCGGCTTCCAGTCATAGCCCGTTTTCCCGGGTGGGTCCCCGCGGGAGAACTGCTCGTCTTGCGAGGCCAGTTGGGCCCAGGCCCAGCGATGGAACTCGGTCTGGATGCCTTGCTTTTCGTTGAGGTTCCACAGGCTGACCAGGCCGTAGGAATACAGGCCGCCGGCCTTCGCCGCCACACGTTGGGAAACGTTTCTAACGAATTGGGCCGGCAGCGGGATGAACCCGGGCTTCTGGCTCGAATCGCGGTCGGCGCCGGTGCCTTCCTTAGCCAGTTTGCCGACCAGGTTCTGGGTATACTCGGCACGATCGCTGACGATCTGGACGGAAACGATCTCGGCGATGCGGACGGCTTCCTGCTCGATCAGGCTGTCGTGCGATGGTACTAAGCAGTTTGTTGTAGACGGGACTCGGCATATCGTAACCTTTCGATGTATCTCGACTCTCTGGTATCGTATCGGCCGGAAAGCTGCGACCGGGCAGGAATAATCCCCAGGCTGTCCTACTCCGAGACCCCTTTTGGGTCCTAGAACAATCAGATCAGCCCCCGGACCTTGTCGGTCGGACCTTGTCGGTCAGCTCTTGCTGCTTGGCGGGCGGTAGGTACAGAGTCGTCGACCCGATGACATAGTTGAAAGCTTCCCGCAAGTGGTTCGCGGCAAAAGTGTCTGGAGTCGCCTGACAACGAACCAGTTGGCGGTCTAGCGCCGCCCGAGCCTTTTCAGCTCCCATGTAGCCGGCTAAAGTACTAAGCAGTTTGCTGTAGAGGGGACTCGGCATATCTTAACCTTCGATGATCTCGCCTCACTGGGATTAGTATCGGCGCGAGAAGTGCGGGACCTGTAGTCACCGTCACCCTCAGAAAATGCTGGCGGAACGGACCCCTCGGATGAATGGCCCGATGGGGGTGCTTGACCGTGGCGGCCGACCTGGTGTAGAGTCTAAGGTTCGCGGTAAGCGGCAGTAAACTCATTGGGATACGAAAATATGAAGGCCCCCAAAGATCGCCGGCTGCTGGTTCTGCTCGCGTCGGCAATTCTGTACTCCTGCGCGATACGGCGCCCGCAGCCGCTGGCGATGTCGTTTCTTCCGCCGGTGCCGCAGGGGCCTCAGCCTGAGTTTGTCCTTTCGGAGGCGCCTTCCATCCCGCCGAGCCCATTCTGGAAACCGCCGCCGCCGTTCCTCATGCCGGAAGTGGAGCCGGCCCCCGAGGTGGATCTGCGCATCCTGAAGGCCGAGGAGCACTTCCAGGCAGGCAAGAAGCACTCGGTGGAGGGCGATTGGGATGCGGCCCGGGAAGAGTTCAACAGCGCACTGGAATCGCTGGCCGCCGGCGCCGTGGGCCTGTCCCAGCGGGCCCGGCTGGAGGCCAGGTTCCGCCAACTGGTGGAATCCATACACGCCCAGGAGGTGGAAGAGCAAGCCCGCGTGGAAAGTAACCGCGAGCCGGTTTTCGACAAGGCCCCCCTGGAGGACATTCTTCCCAAGACCTTCCCGATCGAGCCGAGGTTGAAATTCCGCGTGCAGTCCCAGATTGACGCCACCGTTTCGCAACTGCCGCTTGAGGTCAGCGACACCGTCCTGGGATACATCCACTATTTCTCCACCACGCGAGGGAGGAAGACTCTGCTGGCCGGCCTGCGCCGGTCGGGCCGTTACGCCCCCATGATCCACAGGATTCTGGACGAGGAGGGGATTCCCCGAGAGATGCTGTATCTGGCCCAGGCCGAATCGGGGTTTTTCCCCCGGGCCGTTTCGCGCAAACGAGCCACTGGGATGTGGCAATTCATCAAGTTCCGCGGGCAGGAGTATGGATTGCGGCAGACCCCCCACACCGACGACCGCCTGGACCCGGAGAAGGCGACCCGCGCCGCCGCCAGGCATTTGCGGGATCTCTATCGACAGTTTGGTGACTGGTACCTGGCGATGGCTGCATACAACTGCGGGCCCGGGGTGGTCGAAAGGGCGGTTCAGCGCACCGGCTACGCCGACTTCTGGCAGATGCGGCAGCGGAACGTTCTGCCGCGGGAAACCTCCAACTACGTGCCCATCGTCCTGGCGATCACCATCATGGTGAAGAATCCGAAAGATTACGGCCTGGAAGACCGGGAGGCGGATTCGCCGCTGGAATACGACACGGTGGAAATGGTCGCCCCGACCCAACTGGCCCTGATCGCCGACGTGGCCGGGCAGCCGGTGGCCCTTCTCCAGCAACTGAATCCAGCCATCCTTCGTGGGCTGGCCCCGGCAGGCTACCCGGTCCACGTGCCCAAGGGGGCGGCCCGGCAGGTGATGGCCGGTCTGGAGCCGATTCCGCCGGCGCAGCGTGCCTGGTGGCGGATGCACCGGCTGGCGGCGGGAGAGACCATCGCCGAGCTAGCGCGCCGTTTCAAGACGACCCAACAGTCGATTCTTGCGGCCAACCCGGCGTCGGCCGAGCCGGGCGATCTGCTGGTGATTCCCGTGGCCGCCGGCAAGAGCGCGACCGCCGCCCGATCCACTCCGGCGGCCGCTCGGCGCTCCTTGCCGGCCGCCGTGCGCAAAACTCGGCCCGCCGCCCAGGTGGCCATGCGCCGGCCCCCGGCAGCCAGGGCGCGCTGAGCGACCGCCCTCGCGCACCTTTCTTGTTTTTCCCTCTTGCCTTCAAGGGAAAACGAGGTATTCTATGGGTTGACTAGCTGGCACAGGAGTCTCGGCTAATGTTTGATCGTCGTTGGTACTTACTCGACGAGGATGATATCGACGATTTCCGCTACGAGGAGGAGAGCATAGAAATGGATTCCGATATGGGCGACTTCGGTCTGGACGAGGAAGACGAAATGATGGAAGAACAGGCACCCGCTCTAACCCCATCTGCTCCGGCTCCGGCAGCGGCCGCGCCCGCACCGGCGCCCGCTCCCAAGAAGCCAGCGCGGAAGGCGGTAGCCAAGAAGGCTGCCAAGCCGGCGGCCAAGAAGGCTGCCAAGCCGGCGGCCAAGAAGGCTGCCAAGCCGGTGGCCAAGAAGGCTGCCCCGAAGAAGAAGGCAGCCAAGAAGGCGGCCGCGAAAACCGCGCCGAAGAAGAAAGCCAAAGCCAAGCCCAAGGCGAAAGCGACCAAGAAGGCCGCCCGCAAAGGCGCCGCGAAGAAGAAGACGGCTCGGAAGGGCCGGAAGAAGTAGCGACGCGCCAAGCCTCCGGCGCCTCAGGTCATCCACTCCGATCGTGGGTCTGTGCTCGGACCTCGGCCGCAGGCGCGGTATCTTGTGTGTTGAATGCCGCTCCAGGCCCGTCGGCTCATCCGCAAGATGCGCGGCGGTGCGCAATCGCACCTGCTGGAAGCCGACGACGGCCACTGCTACGTCGTCAAGTTCAAGAACAACCCGCAGCATTGCCGCGTGTTGGTTAACGAGATGATCGCGGGGGTCTTCCTCCGCTACCTCCAGATCTCCACCCCGGACATGGCGATCCTGAAGATCAGCGAAGAGTTTTTGGCGGCCAACCCGGAGGTCTTCATCCGCCTGGGCGACCGCAGGCAGCCGGTCGAGCCCGGATGGCATTTCGGCTCCCGGTTCCCGGGCGATCCCAACCAGGTGGCGGTGTACGATTTTTTGCCCGACGTTCTGCTCTCTAAAGTGGTGAACCTGCCGGAATTCCTGGGCGTGCTTGCGTTCGACAAGTGGACCGCTAACGCCGACTCCCGCCAGGCGATTTTCTTCCGCGCGCGTCTGAAAAACTGGACTCCGGCCTCCGAGGTCCATCCGCTGAAGATGGGATTTCTCGCCCTGATGCTGGACCACGGCTACATCTTCGACGGTCCGCACTGGACCTTTGTCGATTCGCCCTTGCACGGGCTCTACTATCGCCCGATGGTCTACGCCAACGTGACCTCCTGGAACGATTTCCAACCGTGGCTCGACCGCATCCGTTATTTTCCCGAGGAGGTGGTGGATCGGGCCTGCCGGCAAGTCCCGCCTGAATGGCTCGCCGGCGAGGAGGCACAACTGGAGGCGCTGGTGAACCGCCTGCTCGACCGTCGCAAGCGGGTGGCCGATCTCATCGACGATTGTCGCCGCGGGCCCGCGAACCTGTTCCCGAACTGGAAATAATCGGTTCCGCCGGCAAGCTGGCTCCCCGCCGTCGGAGTTCGCTAGAATGAGCGCTGATGCACCGCTACCTGCTGCATAACGGCGCGATCCACGAAACCTCCCGGAAGCTGCTCTCCCCAGGCCAGGTCGGCCTGTTGAGCGGCTGGGGTGTTTTCAGCACCATCCTGGTCACCGGCGGTGTTTTGTTCGCCTTCGAGCGTCACTGGGCCAGAATGCGGCGCGATGCCGCGCTCCTGCGCATCAGCTTTCCCACCGATTCCGCCGAAGTCCGCGGCTGGCTGCTGGAACTGGTGGAAGCCAATCGCGCCTGGGAGGCGACCTTGCGTATCGCGGTGGTGCGCAACCGCGGCGGGATGTGGGAAGGGCCGGGGATCGACCGGGACGCCGACCTGATCGCCTACACCGCCGATTTGCAAACCTGGGGCGCCGGCGTGAGACTGGCCGTACAGCCGAACGCGCGGCATTCCGCCTGCGGCTTCGCGGGGACCAAAATGCTCTCCTGGGCGTTCAACCTCGCCTGGCTGGAGCAAGCGCGGGAGCGGGGCTTCGACGAAGTCGTCCTGCTCAACGAAATGGGACAGATCAGCGAATGCACCTCGGCCAACGTGTTCCTCGCCCACGGCGACCGCATCTGGACGCCCCCGCTCAGCTCAGGCTGCCTGCCGGGCGTAACCCGCGAGCTGCTGTTGGAGGAGGTCCGGGTTCAGGGAATCACCGTGGCCGAGAAGCCTCTGCGGCCCCAGGAGCTGGAAAGCGCCGACGAAGTCTTTATCACCTCCACCACGCGCGGCCTGCTGCCCGTACTGGCAGTGGATGGTTTCACCGTCCGCCAAAACGGTTCCGCACGGGCGCCGATCGAGGCCGCCTACGCCGAGTACTTGCGAAACTATGTCGGCCGAGTACGGTCGCGGCTCGAAACCCGATTCTGAGCCGCGACCATAGGGAGCGGTTGTTGCGCGTTAGCCCTTAGCGTATAGAACCGCGACCGCTCTCCTGGCTGAGTTGAGCGGCTCAAACAGCACGATCTCGTGCTATCATCGAGGTCTCCGCACCAGTCATGAAGAAGGCAGTATGCCCCAATTGCGGCTCGCATGCGAACCGCAATTCCCGATCCCGCTCCCTGCGCGAGCGCCTCGCTTGCCTGGCCGGCGTCTTCCCGCGCCGGTGCATGAAATGCAACGCCCGGTTTCAGGTCGGGATCTGGTCGTTCACCGATATCCGCTACGCCAAGTGCCCGCGCTGCTATTCATCCAAGCTCACGGACTGGTCTGAGCCGTACTACTACCCCCCCAAGCTGGTAAGGACGCTGCTGTGGATCGGCGGCAAGGCGCATCGTTGCTCCGGTTGCCGGCTGAATTTCATCAGCTTTCGCGGGCGAAAGAAGGTGAAGCCCGCTTCCAAGCCCCTACAGGGGTTGGCCCCGCCTAGCGGCGGAGAGGCGCCCCGCAGTGCAGAGGATCAAACGGTCAAACCGTTTGCTTCCGAGCCTTCACCGGTGTCTTCAGGAAGCGAAAACGACCTCACCCAGGCAGCCGGCCAAAGCTGAGCCGAAGCCGTCGTCAGGGGGGACCAAAGAAAAATGGTTCCAAATGACCCTCGAAACAGCCTGCTCTCCGACCGGCATGCTCGGCCTGAGCGTGGCACGCAGAAGAACCGGGCCCTCCCGCCTCGCTCCCCGCACCCGCTTTAGGCGGACACGGCTCAACGCTCAACAGGCGACCTGCCAACTCCTCCACGCGAAACCGGCGGCTCGAGGCGACCTTTCGCTCGCCCACAGCGATCTCACCCTCACGGGCGCTTCCGCGGCGGGGTCGACGTTTCCGACCTGCCTCTTCGCTGCCGCGCCAGACTTTCCGCCGACCCGTTCGGTCCGGAACTCCCTTCCTCGCTCGCGGTTGCCCGCGCCGGGGAGGATCAACGTCCCGGGCCCGTTGCCGACCTCCTGCCTGGCCACTTCCGGCTGGTCTCGGTCCTTCACTCCCCCTCGGGGCTCTTACACCCCTCAGGCTCGTAGTGCTCAGCCCGATCACCAACCGAAAAGTTTACCGTTATGGACCGCCCGATCTCCCTTCGCTCCCCGGACGCCTACCTAGTTTCCCATCTCGGCAACCGGATCATAGTTCCGGGTTCGCTACGTCCCATCCGGCTCACTGTTCCGTGAACCTCTTGGAACCGTATTCAATATAGATCTACTGCCCTCCGATGTCAAATGGAAACCACATCGGGGCGCTGCTTTTCCTCAAATTATTTCTCGTCTGGATTCAATGGGATAGCGATGAATCCCTGTTGCCCGATTGTGGATAAAACAACTGTAAGACTATTTGTTTCCCTGCTGGGCGCCTCGCGTGGGATCCATCAGCTTCAGGATCATGCCCGTGTCGGTGGCCGCCCAGAGCTGGCCGTCGGGGGCCTCGGCGAGCACCGCCCGCGTGGCCGTTGCCCGGTAGTCGACGCTCATCTCCTCCCAGGTTTCGAAGTTCCGGCTGCGCAGGATCTTGAGCTTTCCCGGCACGGGCAAGCTGTGGAGCGTTCCGAGCGGCTCGACGGCGGTCAGGTAGGCCAGGCCGCTGCGCGCGATCAGGATGTCGGTGACGACGCGGTCTTTTTGGCGGAAGGAAGTCGCGCTCTTGCGCCCGACCAGGTCGATGCGGTTCACCTCGGTTGGAAACTGGAACCCTTCCGTGAACTCCACCAGTGTGAGCGCGGTGCCATTGGGAAACAGGCGCAGCCGCGTGATTCGCCCGAACAACGAATGCTCCGATGCGGCCCAGTTGGCGCCGGCGTCGTCAGTTTGCAGAAGCAGCGTCAAATTGGGCCATTGCGGGCGCTGGGCAGCCTCCGGATCCAGCCACGGCGCGAGCCGCGGAGGGCTCCGGCGCGGGTCGCTCCAGCCGCCCAGGAAGCCTCGTTTCGGGCCCAGGAATTCCACCCATTCGTACGTGGAGCGCTCCGGCGTGGACTTGGGAGCGGCTGCGGCGGCGACGGGCGACCAGTGCCGGCCGCCGTCGGTGGTTTCCAGCGCCAGCTTGGGGAAGCCCACCACCCAGCCGCGGGATTCGCTCACGAAGTGGACGGCGCGCAGACCGCGGCGGCCGAGCGATTTGCTCCAGGTGACGCCTGCGTCCGGCGTGGTCCACAAGCCGCCTTGGGCGACCATCCAGCCGCGTGTGTCGTTGAGGAAGAACAGGCCGAATCCGGCATCGGGAAGAGGTTGGATGCGCCAGCCGGCGCCGCCGTCGTCGGAGGCGAGCATCACCTGGCGGCGGCGTCCCTTGTCCTGCATCCACCCGACGGCCACACCGCGGCTGGCGGTGGGAAACTTCATGTCGAGGATGACGAGGCTGGACTGGTCCTGGTCGTGAAAGAACTGTGCGTGCCAGGTTTCGGCGGCGGTGAGCGCGGCGGCCGCGGCCAGGCCCGCCAGCAGGGTCGCTCCGGTCATCGACGTGTAGGCTGGACCGAGGCGAGAACCAGCTCGGCGTGGTTGACCGCTTCCAGCGCGGCCGGCGCCATGCGCGCCAGCACCAGCAGGCAGCCGACCTGCTCGCCGACGGTGGTGAGCAGCTCCATTTGCCCGCCCGTGTGCGGGTGCACAGCGCGATGCTGTACGTTAATCACCCCCACGACGCGGTTGCGGGCGATGACCGGGGCCGACAGGAAGGCCTCGTAGCTGTCCTCGGGCAGGTAGGGGAAGACCTTGAACCGCGGGTCCCTGTAAGCCTCGCGCGATATGGCCAGCAGCCGGCGCTCGCGCGCCACCCAACCGGTGAGACCTTCGTCCAGGCGAAGCCGCAGTTTCCCGATGGCGGATGGATGCGGAGGGTTGGACGCGCACAGCACCAGCTCGCCGCCGTCAAACAGGTACAGCAGGCACGAGTCGCATTCCATGAACTCGGCCACCAGCGAGACGATGCCTTGCAGCACGTCCTGGAGGCTCATCTCGCGCACCATGAACCGGCTGATTTTCTGGTACAGCTTCAGTTGCTGCTCGGCGTCGGCCAGACGCTGTTCCAGTTCTCTGAGTTTGGGCACCGGTTTCTATTATCCCAGACAGAGCCGCGACAAACAGAGCCGCGACCGTAGGGAGCGGTGATCGGCGGATTTGCCTTTTGCCGCCCTTCCCTTTTACGATAGTAGTCTTACAGCGCATTCATGGCCGGCACGCCGGTTGGAAGGAGACTTACGCTCAATGTGGAATCGACGCAAGGAGGAGACGGCGTCCCTGAGGCCGGCCTCGCCGTTACCCTCCTCGGTGGTATTGGCGAAGGAGGGAATTCCGATGTCGACATTGCCTGCACGCAGTCTGGATCCGGAGGGAGGGCGCGCGACGATTGGCAAGTCGGTCATCGTCAAAGGCCAGATCTACAGCCGGGAAGACCTGTACGTGGACGGGGAAGTGGAAGGAACCATCGAGCTTCAGGAGCATCGGCTGACGGTGGGCCCCAACGGCAAGCTCCACGCCGGCGTCAAGGCCCGGGAAATCGTGGTGCTGGGAACGGTCCACGGCAACATGGAAGCGGTGGACAAGATCGACATCCGCAAGGACGCCAAGCTGGTCGGGGATTTGAAGACGGCGCGCATCGTGATCGAGGACGGCGCCTATTTCAAAGGCAGCATCGACATCGTGCGCGTGGAGGCTCCCAAGCCGGCCCCGGCGCCGCGCCCGCAGCCGGTCCCGCCGGCTTCGGTGACGCAAACACCGATGCCGCTGGCGGCCGCCTCCGCCGAGGGCAAACGATAGACGGATGAGCCAGGACGCTTTCTGCGATCTCCCCCTGGCGCTACCAGAGTCTTCTTACACCCGACACAGCCACGGACTGGACCAGTTCTTCCAGGCGATCCGCGGACGCCCCGGTCTGGACATCCTTGACCTCGGCGAAGTGAATCAGAGCAACGTGAGCTTCATCACCGACCTGGGGCACCGCCTGTACTCGCACGATTTCCTGCGCGCGCTCGAGGAGGGTTGCCAGGACGGCGACCGGATGAGCGGCCCTTCGGAACCGGAGCACATACGCCGCCTGCTGGCCGAGACGCTCGACTTCGCACCGCGGCAGTTCGACGGGATCCTGGTATGGGATGCGCTCCAGTGCCTGTCGCGGCCGCTGCTTGCGGCGATGGTGAGCCGCCTGTTCGAGATCCTGAGACCGCAGGCGAGCCTGCTGGCCCTGTTCGACGCCGGTGAGAAGCCGGAAGAGGTACCCGTGTACTCCTACCGCGTCTCGGCCGCCGACTCGATGCTGCTGGTTCCCAAGGGCGTCCGCCGGCCGGCCCAGTTGTTCACCAACCGCGGGATTGAGAAGCTGTTCCACCAGTTCCACGCGGTGAAGTTCTTCCTCACCCGCGATCATCTTCGCGAAATCATCGTTCGACGGTAACCCGGTGGGACAGGCCCCCCGGCCTGTCTCTGGAGTTTCTACATTTGCAATGGATCGGAGCGACCGACGTGGCGCAGGCTCTCAGCCTGCCGCGCCGAGACTCGTCTCGGCGCCTGCGGCCCGCTGGCTCGCTTCCGCTCCTCTCGGACCCAGTGATCGTAAGACTCCGCCTGCCAGAATGTCTCCCCTGTCCGGCCCAGAACCCGGTTCGCCTCCCGTGCGGTTGAGCCTTTCAGCAGCCGCAGCAGCCGTGCCGTCGGCACTCTCTCGGTAACAGAAGCGCGTGAACGTGGTTGGCCATAATCACATGCGCAGATACATGGGTCCGTACCGGGCATTGTGTCGAGGTAGCGATCCATCCAGACAAAGGCTTTCCCGCCGGAAGGTTCGTCGCGAGGAGGGATACAAGGCCTGAGGCAGGCTGCCATGCAGATGCCAGGTGACAAAAAACCACATTGGCGTCGAGACGAGTCTCGACGCGGCAGACACGAGTGTCTGCGCCACATCGTTGGCTCGGAGCCTGCCCAATTGTCCAAACTCCAGGGACAGGCCTCCCGGCCTGTCATCTCCGGCAGCCCCGCCGCGCGCCTGTGGGACAATACCGGTCTCGGGAAGGAGTCTCCCAATGAACGCACCCCCAATCAACCTGATGTTGTGCTTCGCCTTTGCCTGCGCGTCCGGCGCGTGTCTGGCGCAGAGCTCCGCCACGATCGGCTCGAAGACGTCCGGGATGAGCCGGCGTCCGGGCTTCATCCCCTTCTACTGGGATGAGAAGGCGGGCAAGATCTGGCTGGAGATCGAGCACTGGGACCGGGAGTTCCTCTACATCAACTCGCTCCCGGCCGGGCTGGGATCGAACGACATCGGCCTGGACCGCGGCCAGTTGGGAGGGACGCGCATCGTACGCTTCCAGCGCCGCGGTCCCAAGGTTCTGCTGGTGCAGCCCAACTACCGTTATCGGGCGAGCGCCGAAAACCCGGCCGAGCGGCGCGCGGTCGAGGAATCCTTCGCGCAGTCTGTCCTGTGGGGATTTACCGTGGAAGCCGAGGAGGGCGGCCGGGCGCTGGTGGACGCCACCGCGTTCTTCCTCCGCGACGCCCACGACGTGAGCGGCGCGTTGCAGCGCGGCCGGCAGGGCGCCTACCGGCTGGAAGCCACGCGGTCGGCCTTGCACCCGCCGCGGACGAGGAATTTTCCCCGCAACACGGAAGTCGAGTCGTTGCTGACGTGGACCGCGGAGTCCCCGGGCGGCCTGGTGGCGAGCGTCGCGCCCAGCGCCGCGGCCGTCACGCTGCGGCAGCACCATTCCTTCGTCGAGCTGCCCGAGCCCGGCTACCGGCCGCGTCGCCAGGATCCGCGGGCCGGCTATTTCGGGATCACGTATCTGGACTACTCGACGCCGGTTGGCGAACCGATCGCCCAGCGCTTTCTTGCGCGCCATCGCATCGAGAAGAAGGATCCGCGCGCGCCCGTGAGCGAGCCGGCGCGCCCGATCGTCTACTACCTCGACCCGGGCGCGCCCGAGCCGATCCGCTCGGCGCTGCTCGAAGGCGCGAGCTGGTGGAGCCAGGCGTTCGAGGCGGCCGGCTTCCGCAATGCTTTCCAGGTGATGCTGCTGCCGGAAGACGCCGACCCGATGGACGTACGCTACAACATTATCCAGTGGGTGCATCGATCGACGCGCGGCTGGTCCTACGGGTCCAGCATCACCGACCCGCGCACCGGGGAGATCATCAAGGGGCAGGTGACGCTCGGCTCGCTGCGCGTGCGCCAGGACTACCTCATCGCCGAAGGGCTGCTGGCTCCCTACGAATCGGGCAGGCCGGCGCCGCGCGCGATGGAGGAAATGGCGCTGGCACGGCTGCGCCAGCTTTCCGCGCACGAAGTGGGGCACACACTCGGGCTGGCGCATAACTTCACCGCCAGCGCCAGCGGCCGCGCTTCGGTGATGGATTATCCCCACCCGCTGGTCCGGCTGCCCGAGCAGGGCCCGCCCGATCTGGGCGCCGCGTACGCCACCGGCGTCGGCGAGTGGGATAAGCTCGCCATCGCCTACGGCTACGGCGAGTTCCCGCCGGGCGCCGACGAACAGAAATCGCTCGAGGAGATGTTGCGGCGGGGGCACGCGCGAGGACTTTATTTCCTCTCCGATATCGACGCGCGGCCGGCGGGCGGGTCGCATCCCTCGGCGCACCTGTGGGACAACGGCCCGGACGCGGTCGCCGAGCTCGAGCACATCCTGCGCGTACGAGCGCGGGCGCTGGAGCGCTTCTCGGAGAACAACATCCGCGAGGGGGCGCCGCTGAGCCTGCTGGAGGAAGTGCTGGCGCCGGTGTACCTGCTGCACCGCTACCAGACGGAGGCGGCGGCGAAGGTGCTGGGGGGAGTCCGCTACACGTACGCGCTGCGCGGGGACGGCCAGAAGGCTATCGAGAGCGTTGCGCCTGGCGAGCAGCGGCGCGCGCTCGAGGCGCTGCTGGCAACGCTGCGGCCGGCGACGCTGGCGCTGCCGGAGCGCCTGTTGCGGCTGATTCCACCGCGTACGATCGGCTACACGCGTCCCCAGGAGGTGTTCCGCGGCCGCACGGGCTGGAGTCTCAGCGCGCTGGCGCCGGCGGAGGCCGCCTCCGGCCAAACGGTGGCTCTGGCGCTTCACCCGGAGCGCGCCGCGCGCCTCGTCGAGCAGCACGCTCGCGATCCCCAATCGGTGGGGCTGGAGGAAGTGATCACGCGGCTGATCGGGGCCACCTGGCGTGCGCCGCGCGCGACCGGGTACCTGGCCGAGATCGCCCGCGTGGCCGACAACGCCGTGCTCCACGAAATGATGTCGCTGGCGGCCAACGAATCGGCGGCGCCCCAGGCACGGGCCATGGCCTGGCTCAAGCTGGACGAGCTGCGATTATGGATGAACACGGCAGCACAGATGGCCGGTTCCGATTCGGCCCAGAAGGCGCACCTGCGCTTCGCGGCCGCCCATATCCGCCGGTTTCAGGACGACCCGAAGCAGGTTTCCATCACCCGGCCGCCCGAGCCGCCGCCGGGCCAGCCGATCGGAGAGAGCGATGCGCCGGGCTCGTGGCGGCTGTGCGATTGGGAGTAAGCCGATTCGGCAGTCGCCGATTCAGCGCATCCCCGCCAGGGCCTGCTCGATCAGGACGCGGTCGTCCGGGGTGATCTCCATCCGCAGGGCTTGCTCGCGGCCGGCGGCAGTCATTTTGCGCAGCGTCTTCCGCACCACTTCGATCATCTTGCCGCTCTCCAGGCGCCCGGCCAGGTCGTGAAACTGCGTTTCCAGGAAGACCAGGCACAGCGCGTCCTCCAGCGTCTGGACCTCGGGGTCGTTGACGAGGTTGTGCTTGCGGATGATGTTCTGGACGCGCAACACGACGGCCGCATCGTAACCTTCCACTTCCAGGATGCGAGCCGCCTCGGCCGCGTGCAGGTCGTGCAGCGCGCGACGCCAGGCGAAGTAGCCGGCGCGCCCCTCCGCATACGAGGAACGCGGGATGGCCCAGCGCCGGATGTGGTGCGCGCGGGCCGCTAACAGCAGCGCCTCACTCGCCTCCGGGCGGAGACGTCGGACCCAGTCGCCGACCATCTCGGCGTGCGCGATCTCCTTGGGCCGCTCGACGCCCGCGACACGCAGCCGGTGCGGATCGCCGGCGTTCACGGCGTCGATGGCGGCCAGGGCGCGCTGGAGGCGGGCGGAGCTCATCGGCGTCAATCGGTTTTCACGAACCACGGCCGTGCGGTCGGGTCGGATTTCAGAAAATCCAGCAGGAGCCTGGCGACTTTTTCTCTTCCGGCCGGCGAGGGATGCGTGCCGTCGGCGGCGAAGTCCTCCGCGGCGTAAGCGAACCCGTCGGCGCGGCCCTTGACGCCGTCGGCCCACAGGTACGGCCCCCAGGCGAGCCACGGCCCATCGAGCCGGCCGGCGATGCGGTCGGCGATGAGCCATTTCACCGAGAAGGCGCCCTCGTAGGCGTGCGGCTCGGGGTTGAGCGGCGAGCGCGCCCAGCCGGCGTAGGTGCGGCTCGAAAGGTAGACGATTTTCAGGTTGGGGAAGCGGCGCCGCATGATACCGACATTCTCGACCAGGTATTGGTGAAGGACTTTGGCTTCCGTCGGAAACGGGCGCGTCGGCATCTGGAAAGCCTGCTTCATCCAGACCGCCTGCACCTGCCGGGGCGTCACGCCCGCCTTCTTCAAACGTTCGTCGACCACCAGCCAGAAGCCCGACGCCGGGTTGGCGGTCACTTCGGCCGAGTTGGCGCCCTGCGCGCCATCGACGATCACCAGGCGCGGGTTCAAGTGCGTATCGGCCGCGGCGAGTTTCTGAAACACCTGAAAAGACTGCGTTGTGTTCGACATGCCCAGCGAGAGCAGCGCGATCTTGCCGTCCGCCGCGTGCTTTCCCTCCCCATCGAGCGGCGCGATCGCAGCAGCAGCCTTCCGGCCGGCCTGGAGATAGGCCGGCGACGGCGCGTTCGAGCCGCCCGGGTACAGGCCGCCTCGCTCGCCTTTGTATTCCCCGCCGCCGAGATCGGTCAGCGGGACCAGGCCGGTCGAATCGCGCGGCGGATTCGCCTGGAGGAACGCCTCCGGCGCTCCCCGACGCCGCGCCTGGATTCGCTTCACCGACTCGGTTTCCTCGGCGGTGGCCGCCTCGCCGCGCTGCTGTTTGTGGAAGATTTCGACGATCCGGCGCACCTCGGCCTCGCTCTCGCTCTGCGACCACAGCAGCGGCGCGATCAGCAGCGACAGCAGAAAAACTCTCATGGCGCTTGATCCTTTCCGGCAGGCTCCTGAATTTCAGCTAACATCTTACCGGATCGCCGGTCGGCGTACCCTGCTCAGTGACGGCCCGACTTGAATTTCCAGCTCACCCCGGCCGTGATGGCGGTACCGTAGTGAGTCTCGAATCCAGTCAGAAATCGGGATCGCGTTGGCGTGAATATAGACGGACTCGTTCAATGGATAAAAAGCGCCGACGCCGCCATGCGTGGAGCGCGCCGGGCTTTGATCGACCATCTGTGCGCCGTGGGGAGGCGGCAGCGGATCCATTTCTTGTGGCGTGGCGTCCCACATTGCGCGATCCCAACGACGATTTCGTCTTGGAACTGGCTGTGGCGGCGGGCTGCGACTACATCGTGACCACAACGTCACGGATTTTGTCGGCATAGGTCGCTTTGGGGTGAAAGTCGTGAGACCTGGCCGGTTCCTGCGACAATTAGCGGAGGCTTCATGAGCATGTTGAGCTTACGGCTGCCTGAATCGCTGCACCGCATGCTGCGGGACGTGGCGGCCAAGGGGCGCGACGGGCGGACCCTGCGGGGTTCGACCGTATTTTGAGCCGGGTGCCTGATGTACCGCGGCTACCAGGTGACGAGCGGCCAAAGACGGGCGCGCGTCTGATACCCGGAGACATAACGAGGCGATGGGTGCGACCTCCCAGCAGGAGTCGTTACGCGCCGATGCGCTGGACTTGGCGAGCGACTTCAAGCGCCGCGACGGTCTGCTCCCGAGTGACGGAAGGGAAATCGTCCAGGCTGTCGCCGGCGGTGAGGTAGTACGGATGCGCGCGTCCGCGCTCAGGCCAAGCAGTGTATGGGTCGCCCGGACGGCGGCCTGACAACGGTGAAAGTCCCCGAGCGGATACTATGGGGTTGGAGGTCAAGATGGCAGATGCGGCGGAGGTATTCAAGAACGCGCTGAGCCTGGACGTCCAGGATCGGGCGGCCTTAGCGCAAAGTCTTCTAGCTAGCCTGGAGGAATTGAGCGAGGAAGAGGCGCAGCGTCTCTGGGCAGAGGAAGCGCAAAGGCGCTTGGACGAGTATCGCGCCGGTCGCGCCAGGGCAGTTCCAGCGGAAGAAGTAGCGAAGAAGGCGGAAAGCCTGTTCCGCTGATGCGCGTCAAGTACCACGAGGCCGCCGAGGAAGAGTTGCTCCATGAGAGATTGGCTACCTCGAACTCCGAGCTAATGGGCTCGGACGGCGCTGTTTCGCAGAGGTTCGGACGGCTGAGGACCTCATGGCACAGTTCCCGGAATCGGCCGCAGAGATCATGCCGGGTATTCGCGGCCGTATCCTCCGGAAGTTCCACTACTCGCTTATCTACACGATTGAAAGGGATGGCTTGCTCATACTCGCCGTGGCGCATCATAGCCGTCGGCCTGGTTATTGGGTCGGTCGCGTCAGCCGGGCCCAGGAAGAGAGGGAGGGTGCCTAACCACCGATCGCCGGTCACCGCACGAATCGCACGGGCCACAGCGCCAGCGACGGGACATAGGTGATCACCAGCACGGTTCCCAGCAGGATCAGCGTGTAGGGCAGCGTCGCGCCGGGCGAGGGCGCCGCCCAATGCGGCGAAGATCGGCAGGCCGACAGCGGCCGCCGCCAAGATCGCGAGCGGGCCCGGCCCGAGCAGCGCCGGTTTCCATAGCGGAGGCACTGCCGCCAGACACAAGGGCAGATGCAATAACGTCCCGCCCGCCGTCGTTCGTGCGGGCTGTTAATTCCACTTCGTATCCACTAACGACTCAGGCATTCCCAGGCCCGGACCGGTGGGCAGATCCAGGTAGCCTGCACGGATGGTGAACGGCTTCTTCAGGTACCCATCGCCGAGCGAGACCTGCTCCTGGCACATGAAGTTGGGAATGGAGGCCGCCAACTGCACCCCCGCCGCCAGCGAGATGGGCCCCAGCGGATTATGCGGCGCGATGGAGGCGTAGTAGGCCTCGGCCATCCCGGCGATCAGCCGGCACTCGGTGATCCCGCCGGCGTGGCAGAGGTCCGGTTGCAGGATGGTGGCCGCTTTCTTCTCGAGCACTTCGCGGAATCCCCACTTGGTGAACACCCGCTCGCCGGTGGCGATCGGCAGGTGCGTGCCGCGGGCGATTTCGGCCATCACGTCGTGGTTCTGCGCCTGGCAGGGCTCCTCGACGAACATCGGGCTGTACGGCTCCAGTCCCTTGATGAGCAGCTTCGCCGTGGCCGGGCTGATGGCTCCGTGGAAATCGATGCCGAGATCGATGTCCTGGCCCACCTGTTTGCGCAGTTCGGCGAACTTCTCCACCGCGTAGGCGACCTGCGCCGGGGTCTCGACGTATCGGGCCGGCCGGCGCTTGGCCGGACCGGTCTTGAATGCCGTGAAGCCGCGGCGGAGCTGTTCGGTGACGTTCTCCGGAGTGCGGGCGTGGGAGTAGACGCGGACGCGGTTCCGGGTCGGCCCGCCGAGCAGCTCGTAGACGGGCACGCCCAGCGCCTTGCCCTTGATGTCCCACAGCGCCATATCGATGCCGCTTAGCGCGCTGGTCAGGATGGGGCCGCCGCGGTAGAAGGCGTGACGGTAGATCGCCTGCCAGTGGTGCGCCACCGCCCGCGGGTCCTTCCCGATCAGGTACGGCTCAATCTCTTTGACCGCCGTGGCGCAGGTGAGCGCCCGCCCCTCGGTGATCGGCTCGCCCAGGCCGACGATGCCGGCGTTGGTGTGTACCTTCAGGAACAGCCACCTCGGCTTCACCAGGTAAGTTTCGAGGCGCGTGACTTTCAGGTTGTCCTTTGCACTGATGGGCGCGTCCCGCCTTTGCGCCTGTGCGGCCTCGGCCACCTGGTAGGCGCCAAAGCCCATGGCGGCGAAAGCCCTGCGAATCATGGAACGACGGCTCTGCGAGCCGGATGCATGGTCTGTCATGTAGTTTTCCTCCCGGAAGGCCACAGGTTAGCTTGCCCGGCCGGCCAGTGCAACCGCGGCCCAGTGCAGACCGATCCCGCCCCCGAGAAAGCCGCGCGACGCCGCTACGCGCAAGCCGGCTCGCTCGAGCAGCGCGGCATACTCATCCATGGTGAGGAAGCACCGCAGCGAGTCCGCGATGTAGGTGTAAGTGCGCGGCCTGGCGTGCAGCAGCAGTCCCCAGAAGAACCCTTGCAGATAGAGGCAGCCGAGATACAGCCTGCGCCAGAGCCGGTTCGGAGGCAGAAAGAAATCCAGGCTCACCAGCACGCCGCCCGGTCTGAGCACGCGCCGGATCTCCGCCAGCGCCGCTTCGAGCGCCGGGAAATTGCGCAGCCCGTAGCCGACCAGGACGGCGTCGAAGCACGCATCGGGAAAGGGCAGCGCGGAGGCGTCTCCGCATACCGGTGCGCCGTGCCGCGCGGCGCGCCGCAGCATCGGCTCGGTCAGGTCCAGCGCCACCAGGCGCGAGCCGCCGATCCGGCGCTTGATCAGCCGGGAGAAATCGCCCGTTCCGCAAGCCAGGTCGAGCACGACGGCTGCTTCCGGGAGCCGGGCTCCGTCCACGGCCAGCCGCTTCCACTCCGCATCCATGCCGTAGGAAAAGGCGCGGGTGATGAAGTCGTACCGCGGCGCGACGCGGCTGAACAATTCGCGCATACGGCCGCGGGCGCCTCGCTCGGGCGGCATTCACTCCCCGGCCGCGCCGTCCGGCGGGGCGATGCGGAATTCGGCCACCGGCGTCGGCTGCTCGTTCACCACCAGCCGGAACACGTCCGGGCGCGCATAGTGCCCGGCGACGTCCAGGTCGTATTTGCCCTCGGCGATCTCGCCCAGGTCGAGCTCGGCCGTGAGGATGCATTCGCCGTCGTAGCAGGGGCCAGCGAGCACGCGCCCGCGCGGGGCGATGATCGAGCTGCCGCCGCGGATGAGCACCGTCTCGGGCGCATCGCCCTGGATGCACGGGTAGTCCGGCGGGTAGCCGTCGCGACGCATGAACTGGCAGGCCGAGAGCACGAAGCACCGTCCCTCGACCGCGATGTGGCGCATCGCGACGAACCAGGTATCGCGGTCGTCCACCGTCGGCGCGCAGTAGAGCTGGATGCCCTTGGCGTACATCGCCATGCGCAGCAGCGGCATGTAGTTCTCCCAGCAGATGACCGCCCCGAGCCGCCCGATCGGTGTGTCCAGAACCGGGAGCGTCGAGCCGTCGCCGAATCCCCAGATCAGCCGCTCCATCGCCGTCGGCATCAGCTTGCGATGCTTGCCGAGCAGCGCGCCTTCGGGGCTGAAGAACAACGCCGTGCAGTAGAGCGTGCCGCCGTCGCGCTCGATCACGCCGATCACCAGGTGGACCTGGCCCCGTCGCGCCGCCGCCGCCAGCGCGTCCACCGCAGGCCCCGGCACGTCGATGGCGCTTTCGAAATACCGCCGGAACTGCCGGCGACCCTCCGGCGTGCGCGAGCCGACGCGGGCGCCGAAGTCGAGCCCTTTCGGATAGCCGCTGACGAACGCCTCGGGGAAGACCACGAGCTGCGCGCCGCGCTCGGCCGCCGCGGCCACCAGCGACGCGGCTTTCTCGAGGGTGGCGTCGCGATCGAAGGCCACCGGCCCCGCCTGCACCACCGCCGCCCGTATTGTGCTCATACTAAGAATATAGTCGGGATGCGCACACCGGTATCGATTCTCGTTGGACTCTGCTTGGCCTCCGTCGCGGCGGCCGGGGACTGGCCACACTGGCGGGGCCCCTCCGCCAACGGCGTCTCCATCGAGAAAGGCGTTCCCGTCGAATGGAGCGGGGAGCGAAACATCGCCTGGAAGGCCCCGCTTCCCGGCGTCGGCACCTCGACGCCCATCATTTGGGGCGACCGCGTTTTCGTCACCTCCCAGGCCGGCGACGCCCCCATTGAACAGCGCGGCCACGACTTTGAGAACTCCTCGGCGGCGAAGAAGACCGGGGCGAGGGAGAAAGTGGAGTTCACCATCAACGCCTTCCGCCACCGGGACGGCCGCCTGTTGTGGGAGTACCGCGTCCCGGCCGAGGGCGCGCTGCCCGCGGTTCACAGGAAGCACAACCTGGCGAGTCCGAGTTGCTTGACCGACGGCGAGATGGTGTGGGCATGGTTCGGGACGGGCCAATTAGTGGCGCTGACGCTCGACGGCAAGCTCGTCTGGAAGCGCAGTCTCGGCGCCGACTACGGCGCTTACGAGATTCTATGGGGACACGGCAGCTCGCCGGCGCTGTACAACAACAGCCTGCTGCTTCTGAGCGACCACCAGGGCTCCGCCTACCTGCTCGCGCTCGACAAGCGCACCGGCAGGCAGCTCTGGAAGGCCGACCGCGGCAAGGACCGCCGCTCCTACAGCACCCCGTTCGTCGTGCCGGGCAAGGATCACGACGAGCTCATCGTGAACTCCAGCGAACGCATCGACGCGCTCGATCCCACCACCGGCGAGCTGCTGTGGCACGCGGGCGAACCCAACCGCGTCCCGATCGCGATGCCCGTGTTTCACAACGGCGTGATTTACGCCACACGCGGATACAACAGCGGCCCCTACATGGCCTTGCGGCCCGGAGGCCGCGGCGACGTATCCCGCACCCACCTGGAATGGGAGGTGAAGACCGGCGCGCCCTACATTTCCTCCCTGCTCTACTACCAGGGGCTGCTCTACATGGCCAACGAGATGGGTATCGCCACCTGCATCGACGCCTCGAGCGGAAAGTTGCTGTGGCGCGAGCGCTTCGGCGGCGTGTTCACCGCCTCGCCGGTGGTCGCCGACGGCAAGGTATACCTGGTCAACGAGTCCGGCGAGACATTCGTGCTGGCGGCCGGCCGCGAACTCAGGATTCTGCATCGCAACGCGCTCGGCGAGCGCACCCTGGCGTCGCCCGCCATCTCCGGCGGCCTGCTGTTTTTACGCACCGACGAGCACCTGGTCGCAGTAGGCAGGGTGACAGCGCGCCGGTAGCCCGAGGCACCGCTCCCTTACGGTCGCGGCTCGGTTTCGGCGGTCGAAATCCTCAGATCTGTTGCAGGCGCGTCTCGGCGTCGCCGAAGCGGTCGAGCTTCACTCCCATTCGATCCATGATCGACAGGAACAGGCTGCACATCTTTCGGTTTTCGTCGCCGGCGTTTACGTAATCCAGCGTGCGCCCGGTCTGGAGCGTGCCGCCCAGGCCGCCGGCGAGCACCAGGGGCAACCTCGAGTTGTCGTGCTTTCTGCCGATCCACAGGTTGGAGAGGAACATCAGGCAGGAGTTGTCCAAAACCGAGCCGTCGCCCTCGGGCATGGAATCCAGCTTCGTCGCCAGGTAGGCGAGCTGGCTCAGGTGGAAGCGCGCGATCCGTTCGTAACCGTCCGACAGATTGTCGTGCGAGGCCGCATGGTGCCCCTCGCGTACACCCAGGAAGGGATAGTACATCGCCGAGAGGTCGCGCGAGATCAGCAGCGTGGCAATGCGGGTCTTGTCCGTCTGAAAAGCGATCGCGATCAGGTCGCACATCAGGCGCGCGTGCTCGCGGAGGTCCTCCGGCAGACCATTGGCGGGCCGCTCCATCGCAAACACGGGACGGTTCTTCTGTTTGGCCAGTTCGTCCGCCTTATCCTTGTTCTTCCGCATGCCATCGACGCGTTTCTCCACTTCGCGCACACTCGTCAGATACTCGTCCAACTTCGCTTGGTCGCCGGCGCTGATCTCCCGCGTCAGATCCTGCGCGAGATCCTTCACGCGATCCAGTATGCTGATGCTCCGGAGGCTGCCGCGGTTCTCAAACAGGCTGTCAAACGCCAGCGAGGGGTAGACCTCGTTGGGAACCGGAGAATCCGGACTTTGCCACGAAATGTGCGAGCTGTAAGCCAGCGAGAAGTTTGTCTCGTGGTAGCCGGTCATCGGCTGCTCGCAAGCCAGTACCAGGCTGGGCTGTAGCGTGTCCTGGCCAATCCGGTTGGCGAGCAACTGATCCACCGTAATGCCCGCCCGGATGATCGGCCCCTTCTGAATTTGCGCGCCCGAAAGAAGACTGCCTGTTTGCGCGGGATGAATGCCCTGCCCCGTCGCCGCCTTGTTGAAGAGGCCATGGATGACATTGATTTTCCCCTTCAACGGCTCCAGTGGCATCAGAGTCTTGCTGAGTTTCATGTCGCCGCCCGAGCCCTCGGATCCCCAATGGTCCTCATTGACGCCATTGCCGAGGAAGATGACCCCGAAGCGTCTCGGGAACGCGCCGGCGGCGGGCGCGGCCTTGGCGGCGAAAGACTCCAGCCACGGCAGGGCCACCGTCACTCCTGCGCCGCGGAGAATCGCGCGACGGGCAATTCGATTCGACATCTCATTCACCTTTCTGTGCGGGGGCAGCGGGGATTCGCTTGGTCAGGAATTGCGGACTCGTGACAATCGTTTCGACCAAAGCACTCATTCTGAAATCTCTCTCCGCCAGTTTCGCTCGCATCCGGTCGACCAACATCTCGTCGGAGAGCATAAGCGAGCGGCCGAGAGCGTACACCAACAATTTCCGGCAGAAATTGTTGAGAAAGTCCCTTTCGCGATGCCCTCGAATGTAAGCTTGTAAGCCCTCGAGACCGGTTCCCTCACGTCCTCCCGGAAACGTCGCCTGCGTATTGACCGGCCTTCCGGCCAAGTCCATTGTACGCCTTTCGCCAATCGGGCCGTAGCCTTCCAATGTCAGACCGAAGGAATCGAAACGCGCATGGCACGAAGCACAGGCTGCATTCTCGCGATGTTTCAACAGAATGTCACGCAGGGGCAGATCCAGCTTCGCCTCGTCGTTCGGCAGTTCCGGAACCGAGTCCGGCGGTGGCGGAATGACCTCGCCGAGCACTCGGCCAGCCACCCAGTATCCACGCTTGACGGGGCTGGTCCGCAATCCCGGCGCGTTCTGCGTCAGGAACACGGCCATCGGCAACACGCCGCCGCGTCCGTACTCGCGCGCATTGTTCACTCGAACCCACTCCTCCGGCTTGGCCGCAACCGCCGCCATGCCGTAATGCCGCGCCAGAAGCGGATTCACAAACGTGTGGTTGGCGTACAACAGATCCAGCAGGGACCCGTCGCCGCGGATCACATCGGCGAGGAACCGGATCGGCTCCTGGAACATCGCCTGCCGCAAGTCGTTGCCAAAGCCCGGGAACCTTTCGCGATCCACGCCGTTGTGATCTTCAAAGCGCCGGAAATCCAGCCAGTTGCCACCGAACTCGGAGGCCAGCCCGCGCACGCGATCGTCCTTCAACATCCGGCGGGCTTGGGCCACAAGCACCTCCGGTTTCCGCAAGTCGCCGGCCGCGGCGTGGGCGGTCAGGGCTTCGTCGGGGATGCTGGACCAAAGGAAATAGCTCAGCCTGCCGGCGAGTGCGAAGTCGGACAGCGGACGGGTTCCCCCTCGTGCAGGCAATGAACTCGCCTTCGCCGCGAAGGTCGAGTCGATCCGGTAGCAGAAATACGGCGACACCAGCACGCTGGCGATCGAGTCGCGCATGGCCTCCTCGTGAGTCAGCGCGCTGTTGCCGCGAAGCTCGCGGTAGTAAGACAGGATGCCATCGCGCTGCGCCTGCGACAGCGGTCTGCGGTAGGCGCGCGCGGCAAACTGCAACAGCGCTTCTAAGTGACGCGGCTCCGCATCCAGCCGCGCTCGCTCCACCCAGCGAATGGTGGAGTTCACGCGATCGAAGTGATGCAGGATCGCCTGGGTCGCAACCGGATTAACGGCCTTGGCGAGATAGAGCTGCCGTAAACCCAGGATGACCGGCTCGGCGATGACGTCCTTGTCGGCCGGCCGCAGGGTGCCTGACTCGCGGCCCATCCCTCGAATTTCGCCGCTTTGATTGAAGTAGTACTGAACGTAGGTCCGGATGGTGAAATCGGCGATGAAGTCGAACTCCTGCCAGAGCGTGTCCAGTTCCCTTTTTCCCTTCTCGTCCAGGATGAGCTCCATGAGGGGGATGTCGTCGCGGAAATACCCCATCACGTTATGAAAGCCGGCGCTGAGAAGGCGCCCCGAGTCCAGCGTGTCCACGGGAAAGAAACGGCCGCGCTCACGAACATAGAATGCGTCGGGGAAAACGGAGCTGAAGCGCGCGAATGCGGCCTCGTAGCGCTCGCGCTCGCCGGCGGGAACCGCCAGGTCGGGATCCGTCCGTCGCCCTTCGAGTATCGCCGCGACGAAACTCTTCACAGCCTCTTGATCCTTGCTGCCCGCGACGGCTCCTCTATCCAACACCACTGCCGATTCTCGCGGTGGTGGTTCGCCCTCCACTCGCAGCGCGGCGCGGTCGAAATCCCGGCGGTGCGTCGCGAACTCCTTCAGCTTCCAGTTCATGAGAGGCTGCGAGGTGGCGCTCAGTCCCGGCACCGTAGGGCTTCGGAACATCGTGGAGGTGAGCTTGCGGATCCTGACAACGAAGTCCCGCATCTCGACACAGCCTTCGCGGGCCAGATGGGGCTGCCGATCCTTTGGCGTCGGCAGCGCGCGCCACATTGCCTGAAGCCTGGCGGACGGGCCCACTTCCTCTTTCGGCTGCTCCAGAGTCCGCCAGATCGTGGCCAGATATTTGGGACTTACCTTGGTTTCCGCGGCGATCCGGGCCAGAGTCGCTCCGGCCTTGTCGAATACGGCGCGATGCTTGAAGACCCACGCAGCCCGGAAATAATCCGCGTAGTCTGTCGGCTGGCGGTCGTAGAAGTCCACGATCCGCTGGATGGCGTATTTTTCGCGGTCCGTCTCCACCAGCATCGGATGCGGCGCGAAGGCGAACCCATCCAGGTTCAAAACCAAATGATTGGCGACTTCGCGCGCCGCTTGCAGGTACTTGCCCAGCAGTTCCGGCGACATCGATAGCGACTCGCCCGAGTTATCGAACCCGGCCGCATTGGCGGGATCCACAGGGAACTCCCGCGCGGGACGGAGGTCCACGCCCGTCAGGTCCCGGATGCTGTAGTTGTACTCGGCGTTGCTGAGACGGCGCGCCAGGACCAGCCCGGGATCCCCTGCATTCTTTCCCGCCGCGCTCGTGCGCAAGGCTTGGACCCAGTCGATCACCGCTTGACGAGCGTTCCGGGGTGGTTGGTTGGCCGGCTTCGGCGGCATTTCCCCGGCAGTAAGTTTCTCCACCACCAGATTCCAGCGAGGATAGTCCCGGACCACGTCGGTGATGGTGGAGTACTGCCGAAGATCGAATTGGGCGGCCGGCGAACTGCCGCCATGGCACCCGATGCAATAGCTGGCAAGGAAGGGGCGGACCCTTTCCGCAAATCTGCGTTCCAGACCGGAATTGCCGGCCTCGGCCGCGTGCATCCACGGAATCGCGATACATCCGAATCCCAACAGCCGGGTGATGGCACGGAGGCTTAGTCGCATGAGCCTCCCGCATGAGTACCATCATATTACGAAGGGGATGCCTCAGCCGTGCCGGATCACGAGCACGTCGCCGTCCTGGACGATGTACTCTCTTCCCTCCAGGCGCAACAGCCCCTTCTCGCGAGCGCCGGCATAGCCGCCGTGATCCACCAGGACCTGCCAGGGGACCACTTCGGCGCGGATGAACTTCTTCTCGAAGTCGGTGTGAATGGCGCCGGCAGCCTGGAGCGCCGTGCTCACGGCGGGAATCGTCCAGGCGTGCACTTCCGTCTCTCCGGCGGTGAGGAACGAGATCAGCCCGAGCAGCGCGTAGCCGGCCGCGATCAGCCGGTGGAGCCCCGATTCCGGCAGCCCGTAGCTTTGCATGTAGTCGCGCGCTTCCTCCGGCGACAGTTCCGCCAGTTCGGCCTCAATCCTGCCGCAGACGGCCGTCACCTCGGTCCCCGGCCGGCCGACCAGCGCGCCCTCGCGCCAGCCGCGCTCGATCTGGTGCAGGCGCGGCGCGTCGGCTTCGCCGAGATTCAACACGTAGAGCATCGGCTTCTGCGAAAGAAACTGGAAGCCGCGGGTGCGCTTTTCCTCCTCGGCGCTGAACGTCACCGCGCGCAGCGGCGTGTGCGCCTCCAGCGTCTGGCGGCAGCGCTCCAGCAGGGCGGCTTCGCGATCCAGTTCCTGGCTCTTGATCTTCTTGCGCTCCTTCTCCAGCTTCTCCAGCCGCTTCTCGACCACCATCAGGTCGCTCAGGATTAACTCCGTCTCCAGGTCTTCCAGATCGCGCCGAGGATCGAGCGACCCCTTCTCGTGCGGTACCGAGTCGTCCTCAAACAGCCGCAGCACCTGCGCGAACGCATCGACCATGCGGAGGCTGGCGACATAGGCGGCGTTGCGCAGCGCCTCGCGCGAGACGGCGGGAAAATCCAGGTACTCCATGGTGGCAGGGGTGACCTTGGGGGGCTGGAACAGCTTCGCCAGCGCCTCCAGTCTCGCATCCGGAACGCGAGCCACGCCCTGGCGCGCCTCCAGCGTGCCCACGCGCGCCGCTTCGTGCGAGCCGGTGAGGATGGTGAACAGCGACGTCTTGCCCGTCAGGGGCAGACCGATAATGGCGGTTCTCATCGGCGAAAAGCCCCGCTCTTAGAGGGGGACGCTTACCTCGGTGAGGATGTCCTGGAGGATGCGGTCGGCGGCGTCGGCGGTGCGCTGGCTGAGCGCCACGCGGCCGTGCAGCACCACGCGGTGGGCGAACACAGGGACCACCAGGCGCTTGACGTCGTCGGGCAGGGCGTAGTCGCGGCCTTCGAGCAGCGCCAGCGCCTGCGTGGCGCGGTAGAGCCCCTGCCCGCCGCGCGGGCTCACACCGAGCGACAGCGACTCGTGCGCGCGCGTCCTCTCGATGATCGCCATCATGTAGTCCACCAGCGCTTCGTCCACGCCAACCGACTGCACCTGTCCTTGCAGCGCGACGACTTCGGCGGCCGCCAGCACCGGGCGCAGGTTCGCCGCCTGGAGACTGTCGGTCTGCCGCAGCACCTCGCGCTCGCTGGCCGGATCCGGGTAGCCGATCCGCAGGCGCAGGAGAAACCGGTCCAGTTGCGACTCCGGCAGCGGATAGGTGCCGTGGTGCTCCACCGGGTTCTGCGTCGCAACCACCATGAACGGGCTCGCCAGCGGATACGACCGCCCGTCGATGGTGACTTGCCCTTCGTTCATCGCCTCCAGCAGCGCCGACTGTGTCTTGGGCGTCGAGCGGTTGATCTCGTCGGCGAGCAGGAAATTAGTGAACACCGGACCGGGCTTGAACTCGAATTCGCCGCTGTGCACGTTGTAGACGGTCACGCCCAGCACGTCGCTCGGCAGCATGTCGCTGGTGAACTGGAGGCGGTGGAAGCGGCAGTCCACCGAGCGCGCCAGGCCCTGCGCCAGCGTGGTTTTTCCCACCCCCGGGACGTCCTCGATCAGCAGGTGGCCGCGCGCCAGCAGGCAGACCAGCGACATCCGGATCACCTCTGGCTTGCCGCGAATCAGTTGGCCGAGGGAGCGTTCCAGCTCGCTCCACCCCTGCCCGACGACGGGCAGAGCTTCGTCGACCGCCCGCTGGATCATGATTGCTATAATACTGGATTGCCGCCGCGGCCCGCAGGTTTCATCGAGCCGCGCCCGGGCGCGTAGCTCAGTTGGTTAGAGCGCCTGCTTCACACGCAGGAGGTCTGGGGTTCGAGTCCCCGCGCGCCCACCATCACCCCTCGACGTTTTCCATTCCCTATCTGCTCCTCGATTTGGTTAAACTGATCTGCACCGCTCCAATGGCCCTTTCCGCAGGCGACAGACTCGGTCCCTACGAAGTCCTCTCCCCAATCGGAGCTGGAGGAATGGGGGAAGTGTACAAGGCGCGCGACACGCGGCTCGACCGCACCGTTGCCATCAAGGTTCTGCCGGAACACATCGCCAAGCGCGAAGATCTGCGAGCCCGCTTCGAACGCGAAGCCCGCGCCGTGGCATCGCTGAACCATCCGCATATCTGCACACTCTACGACATCGGCAATCAGGATGGCGCCGGTTACATGGTGATGGAGTACATGGAGGGCGAGACGCTCGCGGCCCGCATCGGGAAGGGCGCCTTCCCGCTCGATCCAGCGCTCCAGTTCGCCACCCAGATCGCCGACGCGCTCGACCGCGCGCATCGCGCCGGTGTGACCCATCGCGACGTGAAGCCGCAGAACATCATGCTGACGCGGGATGGCGTGAAGGTGCTCGATTTCGGATTGGCAAAATCGATGCCAAAACCCGGACCCGCCGAAGAGACTCTCACGGCCGCGCTCACCATCGAAGGCACCCTTCTCGGCACGCCGCAGTACATGGCGCCGGAACAGTTCGAAGGGAAAGAGGCCGACGCGCGCAGTGACATCTGGGCGTTCGGCGCGGTGCTGTACGAGATGGTGACGGGCCAGAAGGCGTTTCAAGGCAAGAGCTACTCGAGTCTGGTTGGCGCGATACTCTCCGCCGATCCACCCCCGATGTCGGTGAAGCCGTTCACTCCGGCTTGGCTGGAAAGGCTGGTGCGGCGGTGTTTGGCGAAGAATCCAGAAGACCGCTACCAGTCGATGCGGGACATCGTGTTGGATCTACGAGCCCCTCTCGCCGAGGCACCACCCCATGCACCGAAGTCCAGCCGATTGGGTTGGGCCGTGGCTGGGGCGTGCCTGATCGCGGCACTGCTGGGCTGGGGCGCGTGGCTGAAAAGGCCCGGCACACCGGGGCTCAGGGCGATCTTGGAGGTCTCGCCGCCCGAAGGCAGCCGGTTCGCAGGTACCGAAAGCGCAGGCGGTTCGGCCATCTCCCCGGACGGCCGCACACTGGCATTCATCGCAACCAATGCCAAAAGCGAAACATTGCTGTACCTGCGTTCCCTGGAGAGCCTGGAAGCGCGGGCGCTCCCCGGCACCGAAGACGCCGGGCGACCGTTCTGGTCGCCGGATAGCAAGTCCCTGGCTTTCGTCGCCAGGGGAAAGCTGAAGCGGATCGACGTGGCCGGCGGCGCTCCCATCGTCCTCTGCGCCACGCGTGCCCCGCGCGGCGGAGCGTGGAGCAAAGACGGGGTCATTTTGTTTGGCGAGCCACAGGCGGGGTTGCAGCGCGTTGCCGCCACGGGCGGGACTCCGGCGACGGTGACGCAGTTCAACGCCGAGGCCGGCGCGACCTCCCATTACTATCCACAGTTCTTGCCGGACGGTAAGCAGTTCCTCTATCACGTCCGAAGCGCCTCGGCCGAGAACATGGGCGTGTTTCTTGGAACGCTCGACGGCAAGCCGCCAACCAAAATTGTGCAGACAGAATTCCAAGCGGCCTACGACGTCGCTTCCGGGCGCCTGTTGTACATCCAGGGAAACGGAACCCTGATGGCGAGAAAGCTGGAGCTGGATCGGCCTGGGCTTACGGGCGATCCATCGGTGGTAGCCGAGACGGTCCGCAATGCATCCTCGAATGGCTACGCGGAGTTTTCGGTCTCCGGAACCGGGACGCTGCTATTCGGGCGGGGCGGCAACAGCAGTAATTTGCGTTTCGTATGGAAGGACCGCACGGGAAAGGTCCTCGAAACCATCGGCCAACCGGAGGAAGCAATCGCGGGGTTCAGCCTTTCGCCCGACGGCAACCGCGTTGCCTACGCTAAATTGACGTCAACCCAGTCACACATCTGGGTGATGGAATTGGCGCGCGGCCTGAGTTCCAGAAGTACCTTCGGTCCAGGTTTAGTGCCACACTGGTCCCCCGACGGCAAGCAGCTCTACTACAATTCTCCGCGCGGCATTTATCGGAAAGCGGCGGACGGGGCGGGCGACGAAGAACCGGTACTGAAAACCGACGGCACCGACTGGATACAGAGTATTTCCCCCGACGGCAAGCATCTCTTATACGGTGCAGCCGACATCAAGACGTTGCCACTCACCGGCGAGCGGAAGCCGGAAGCTTATCTCAACGCAAAGCACAGCGAAGCCGGCGCGGCGTTTTCGCCGAACGGCCGCTGGGTCGCCTACGCATCGGACGAATCGGGGCGTCAGGAAATCTATGTCCAGGGGTTTCCCGACCGCCGGGGGAAATGGCTGATCTCAGCCGCCGGCGGGCGCTATCCCGGATGGCGCGGCGATGGGAAGGAACTGTACTGGCTGGAGCCGGAGAACTTCGTGACGGCGGCCGGCGTCGATTTGCAGGCTGAGGGAGTGAAGCTGGGGCGGCCGGAGCCGCTCTTCCGGCTCTCCCTGCAAGAGCAGCCGTTCGAGCCCTTCCAACCCTCGCGCGACGGCCGGCGGTTTCTGGTGCAGGAGCCGGAGGGCGGGCAGAAGGACTTGCCCATGGTGGTCGTGCAAAATTGGGCCGCGCGTCTAGGAAAATAACCTGGAGCGGCATGCACGTCGGCGAATCAACGCATCTTTCGTGCCGTGTCCCGGCGTGCCGTGTCCCGGTCTTCCCGGATCTCCAGCACCTGGCCGGTTTCAAGGCCGGTGAATCGCTGGCGCCGGCCGCTGGGCCAGAAAACCTCGAGAGAATCCACCTTCTCGTGTCCGCCCAGGCCGAAGTGGACCCGGTAGGGGTCGGTGGATCCAAAGCCCTCGCCGCCTTTAACCTCCCGGTAGACGGTGAGGCCGCCCGCCTGGGCCACCAGTGCGGCGCCGATGCCGTAGCGGTTGCTCCTGACGCCTGCCAGATCGACCTGGAGCCAGTGGTTCCGGTTGGCAATCAGGTTGCGGTAGAAGGCGTTTTCCGCGTGGTCGCCGGGATAGTGGCCGCCGAGTTGGGCGTAGACGTCCAGGTCGCCGTCCTGATCGATGTCGACGAAGGTGATGCCGTGACCCTTGTTGCCCGGTCTGGCGAAGCCGACGTAGCCGGTCAGGTCGGAGAAGGTCCCGTCGCCGTTGTTACGGAAGAAGCGGTTGGGCTCCAGACGGCTTAACTGCGGGTCGCCGGTGCCGAAGTACAAGTCGACGAAGCCGTCGTTATCCAGGTCGGCGACCCCGGCGCCCATGACCCCCATGGGATAGTAAAGCCTTGCTTCAAAGGTCACGTCGGTGAACGTGCTGTTGCGGTTATTGCGGAACAGTCGCACGGAGTCGGGGTGGATGGCCTGGGGGGACGGAATGGAGAAATTTTTCTTGAGGCCCTCGACGACCGCGGGCCAGGGGGCGAGGCTTGTGGTGAGGATGTCCGGCCAGCCGTCGGCGTTGTAGTCGAGGAAGAAACAGACAAAGCCGTTGTGGGCGGGCTGGACGACGCCGGCCTGGCGCGCCACTTCGGTGAAGCGCCACTTACCGTCGTTCCTGTAAAGGCGGTTGGGTGCGTCGCCGAGGCCGTTGACCAGGATGTCGAGATCCCCATCCCGATCGTAGTCGCCCAAGGCGATCCCGATGGCGCCGTAGCCGGGCGGCTCATCAATGCCAGCCGCCTTGGTGACGTTGATAAATGTCCCGTCCCGTTTGTTGCGGTAGACCTGGGGGACGGAGCCGTCCTTGAGCACACCATTGGCGACGACGAGGTCGATATAGCCGTCGTTGTCGAGGTCTCCCCAGAGCGAGACGAAGCCGGAGCCGGGATCGTCGGCGCCGCTCAGCCGCGAGACGTCCTGGAAGCGCCCCTTGCCCAGGTTGCGGAACAGGCGGTTGCGCATCGGCCCGCTCCAGCCGTTGAGCGAGACGTAGAGGTCGGGAAGGCCGTCGTTGTCGTAGTCCACGAAGTTCAGGCTGTAACCGGAGGGAACCTTGGCCAGCCCGGCCTCTTCGGTCACTTCGCGGAAATGGTCGCCTTCGTTGCGGTAGAGCGCCAGGAACGTGCCGCTGCCCGCCAGCGCCAGGTCGAGCCGGCCGTCCCCGTCGTAGTCGGCCCAGGCGCAAGTGCCGTTGCCGTCCAGACGGTTCAAGCGCAGCGCGGCGGCCATGTTCTCGAATTGGAGCAAGGGCGGGTTGGCCGGATCGACGGCGGGCTCGGCCGCCGGGAAGATCACGGCAGGCGGCAACAGCTGCCCCCGGCCCGGCAAATGATCCATGGTGACCTTCAGCAGCCACTGGTCGATCGAATTGTTTCGGACCTGGAGCGCCTCGTAAAACTGGCGCGCCGCTTCGTTGAAATCGCCCAGGCGGTAGAGTCTCGCGCCCATCTCGCGCAGCACTTCGGTCCTCTGGTCGACGGTGACCGCGCGACTCAGCGCCTGGCGGTAGTAGTCGATGGACTCGGCGAAGTTGCCGCGGCGCGAGAGCGACTTGGCCATCAGGAACTTCGCCGCGCCCTCTTCGGCGCTGTAGGGCATCGCTCCGTCAATCACCTGGTCGAGGATGTCGACGGAGCGGTCCAGGCCCAGCAGCGGGTCGTGCGGCACACGGTGGCCGCTCTGGGCGGTGAAGCGCACCTCGCCCGACAACCACTCCGACAGGTTCACCAGGTATTCGTGGGCGTGCGGCTGGATGCGGGCCACGCGGGAGGCCAGTTCGTAGGCGAGATTGGGATCGTAGTACAGAAGCTCCGAGCGGGCATGGATCACCGATTTCGCTTTCAGCGCGTTGAGGTGGTCGGGATTGCGGCGCAGTGTGTCGTCGAGCGCCTCCATGGCCAGGCCCAACGAGACGCGGCGGGGCCCCGGATCCTGGTGGCGGTGGAAGTCGCTCCAGTGTGACCGGGCAATCTGGTGGTAGATCTCAGGGTCGGTTGCGCCGGCTTTGAGAAGCCGTGTAAGCTCGCGGCGGGCCTCCTGGGTCTTGTCCTGGCGAAGCAGCAGCAGCGCCTTGCGTAATGGGGACGGCCTTTCGGGAACGGGCGGCCCTTCACGGATCAACCCTGTGGGCGAGGACGGCTGCTGTCCGCCCGCATCCGGACTGCCCATCACGAGCAGGACAGCGGCGCAGGCCGCGAACCTCATCTGCTTGGACCGCTCGGCCATTCCTCCACTTCCAACGTAGCCAATCCGCCGGGCGGGCGCAATCCATCCACGGGGCTCTGGGCGACCTTCCTGGCGGGCGAGAACCGCTTCGGTCCATCAGTCCCGCGCGATGGAGATCGGGCGGAACGTGGTGACAAACTGCACCGCGAGGGTGTTGTATGTCCGGCGGCCGATTGTGGGGGTTTGCTGGATCTGGTAGGCCACCTTCACCAGTTGGAAGGCATTCAGCCGGAAGCCTACGCCCACATCGTAGCTTTCGCGCTTGTCGAACGGGCTTCGAAGGTAGCCGATACGGGTAGCGACGTACCAGCGCGGTTTCAATACGCGCCGAACTTCCGCGTATGCCATGTGCCGATTGACGGTTGGTCTCGCCTTATAGGTCATCTGAAACCGTTGCAGTTCCCCGTGCAGGTTCCAATGACCGCGCGCCCACTGCCCGTCGATGCCGTAAGCGGATCCCGGCAAATCGCGAGGTTTTGCCTCGCCAGGGCGGTAGAAAGCATACTGGCGGTGCAGGTATGGGCCCCGATATGCCGAAACTCCCACGCGAAAGCCCTGCCCGATGGTGTAGCCGACGCCTCCTGCCCAGTTGCCGTATTGGTCGTGATCGAAGATGCTGCGGCGATTGGCTGGCGAGGAGTTCACGAACTGCGCGCGCGCGTCCAGCCTGCCGAGCGTTGTTTCGATCTGTGCCCCAGCCAGCCCGTAGTTCGTAACGCCTTTGTAGTAGTAGCCGTATGTCATCGGGATGTCGATGAGTGGATTATCGGCATCGTCATATCGCAGCAGGAACGAGCCGAAAACCGAGGATAGCTGGCCCACCCGGATGATGACGCTGCGATCCCTCCACAATCGGGCATAGCTCAGGTGCGCCTGCAAGATATCCGCCCTCACGCCGTAGCCTTGTGTGGAAAACTCCTCGTAGAAATACGGTCTCGAGCGCACCTGGATCGCGCCGGACACGGTCCAGTGCTCATTTAGCTTCCAGGTGGGGTAAAGGATGGACCGGAATCCTCCGGTGGAGGTGGAGCTTAACCGCGGCGCGGCTGCGAGTTGGTCCGTGTAGAACGTGGCGGCGCTGATAGTGGTTCTGAGCTCAAATCCTGAGCTTGCCTCCTGAGACCAGAGGGCACTCTGCCAACAACACACGAGAAGAAGGATGCCGCGCCTCATACTTTTCTTTCTTCCGAGGGCTGCGGAAGAGAGGGCGCTTCCTCGCGGCTTACCGCTTCCGCCAGGTTTTGTATCGAGGGGACCGCCGGCTCATCGTCGGGAGTGGTCAGCCGGCGTCCCTCGCCAATGGCCATCAGTTTCGCGAATATCGGAACGATCACTGGGTCGAACTGGGTCCCGGCGTGCTGCTCGAGCTCTCGGATCGCTACCTCATGAGTCATCCCTCGGCGGTACGGCCGGTCCGAGGTCATCGCGTCGTAGGCGTCGGCTACGTGCACAATGCGCGCGGCCAGCGGTGTTGCGTCGCCCACCAAGCCGTGTGGATAACCAGTGCCATCCCAATTCTCGTGGTGCAGTTCCACAACCGGCAGATAGGGCCGGAACCCATGAACCGCCTGGAGGATCCTGTGTCCGATGGTCGGATGCTCCTGGATCAGCGCACGCTCCTGGTCGGTGAGCCGACCGGGCTTCTGCAGCACACTGTCCGGGATGCCGATCTTGCCGATGTCATGCAACAGTGCGCCAATGCGGATTTCGGCTAAACTTTCCGCCATGTTCATAGCTGCCGCGATCGCACAAGAGGATTCGCTGACGCGGCGGCTATGACCGGCGGTGTAGCGGTCGCGGGCATCCAGCGCGCTGGCGAGCGAGCCCACGAACTCCACGTACGCCCGATGCAGGCTTTGCCTGGCCTCGCGAATCGCACGCGAGGCGCGATTGAAGCTCTCACTCAACTCGCGGATCTCCCGAATCGGAGCGCGCTTGGTATCGAACTCAGGCAGGAGGCCGGTTTTTTCGCTCTCCCGCAGGTGAGATACAACTCTGCCGATCGGCTTCACGATCGACCGCGAAGACAGCACGCCCAGAATCGACGTAGCCAGCAGGGCCCCGATGCCCGCAATCAGGAAAACGTCTCGCAGAATGGATTCCACGGGACCCGTTGCGGAATCCACACTCTGCAAACTGCGGAGCATATAGCCCTCCCCAAAGTTAATGCTGTCCATGGGCAGGGAGAGAAAGGTTTCACCGTCCAGCCGCACCTCGCATTCCGTTTGCTGTTTGCAACCCCTGAGAGCAGATTCGACTTCCTGGAGCGAAAGCCCGGGGATGTTGGACTTCAGGACCGCGCCGTTGTGGGTCAGCACGGCGGGTGTATGGAACTCGGAGAAGTCGAAATGCTCACCGAGCGAGAGGATTCCGATATTCTCGTCTCCTTGATCGACAGGGACGGAAGTGACTTGGTAAGCGCGCCCTTCTACTGTAAGAAGTCCCCGCTGGGGTGGCTGGATCCGTCCAATTTCCAGGCCGACAAATTTCCCGCCGACCCGCAGAACCCCGGCCAGCGGGGCGCCTTCCGCACTGGAGACCACGAGCAAGTCAAACCCCAGCGTGCCGCAGATTTCGCGCAACTGGTCTTCCACGGTGAGCCGGGCATCGCCGCTTTTCGGCGCCGCCAGCAACAACTGCAATCCCGCCTTGAGGGCAGGATTCTCGCCGACGACACGCAGGAAGCGGCTATTCTGAAGCTCGCTTTTCGAGCGCATGCGGGCGATCGAGAAATGAGTGTCCCGCAGGGAAGAGCGCAGCCCGTCGCGCACGGTGGACTCGACGAGTTTCTGAATGACCGAGAAACTTCCCATCAACAGGACTGCGAATGGAAGAAAGGACCACAGAAAGACTCGAGTAGCGAAACGCATAGCTACTTCTCCGCCCCCGCCTTCGCGACACCGTTCTCATCCAGCGGGATGATGAACTGCAATGCGACGCCGCGATTCTCCACGACCTGTACGGCTTGACGGAAGAACCCCGCGGCCTTGTGCCAGGCCACGACAGTGTAGCGGCCCGGAGGCACGTTGGGGAGCATAAATCGGCCCGAGCTGTCGGCTTTGGTGCTCCATTGATTGGGACTCACAACAACTACCGCCGCCATATTCGGATGCAGGCGGCAGTGCACGAAGACGATGCCCGGCTTGGCAAACGTCACGGTGCGCGTGTGATTCTTTGGATAATTACCCAGGTCGAATGTCTTGGGCTTCGCCAGCGAAAAGACATTGTGAAAGATCGGATCGAGATTGGGGAACGAGACCGTTGAACCGGCTGGGACCACCAGCGTGTCTGGAACAAACCGCCGGTTCTTCTGCTCCATGGTTGCGGTGGCAGGCTTTGACGGAAGCTGCCCTTCCAGATAGATCACCACGCGCGAACGTTCGAAGGCGAGAGGGTCCTCCTCCCGGTCGGAACCGAGTTCCACAGCCATGCTCCGTTGGTAGGAGATTGCAGACGCGGTAACCTTTCGTGTATTTGTTTACCAGCCTGAGAAGCCACTAAATTCGGCCTTCTGAGAGATTTCGCTGGACAAAAGCCACGGTTTCGGCTACCGTAAGGTGGATGAAACCAGTTGGGCGGCCGCGGAGCGAGCAGT